>Ga0194127_10000933_pt1 | contig 44793 bp, 46 predicted proteins | sample TA2KigC100mmetaG_FD_148624 | JGI IMG/M metagenome (GOLD analysis project Ga0194127, IMG submission 148624) | Freshwater microbial communities from Lake Tanganyika, Tanzania - TA2015036 Kigoma Deep Cast 100m | ecosystem: Environmental > Aquatic > Freshwater > Lake | place: Tanzania: Lake...
TTACTAATAAAGTTATATATCAGGCTGAAAACAGCATAGATTCTTTGATATTTAAGAAGGTTTACAACTTTATATCAGCAATATTGAGGGCTATTTTTAGAATAAGTGTCTATATAGGCATAATGATGTTGCATTGAGCTTATAGGGCGACTCTTCTTTAAATTGAGCGAGGTGGGACAAAATCCCCGCTCACAATCTTCATCTATTCTTAATTAAAAGTATCTAATTAATAAATACGGGGCAACCACAAGCACGCTGACCAGCGTCACTGCAATTCCGTACTTTGCAAACTGCCAAAATGAGATCTTAATTCCTGCTTTATGAGCTAAGCCAATTGCAACCACATTTGCGCTGGCACCAATGATTGTGGAATTTCCACCAAAATCGGCACCAAATGCCAATGACCACCATAAAACATCACCATGTTGGGGTGAGAACCCAGCAGAAAGCTCACTCACGACTGGTGACATACTGGCAACATAAGGGATGTTATCTACTATTCCAGAAAGTATTGTCGAGACAAATAACAGCACCATGGCCGCAAGAGATGCTTGATCTCCAACCTGGTCCTTTAGAAAATCAGCAAACTCACCTAACGCACCAGTTTTTACTAGTGCACCAACCATTATGAAAAGCCCTGCAAAAAATACTAGCGTCGCCCACTCAACATCCATTGCATAATCTTTAGGTTTTAATTTACTAATTCCCACTAGTACACCTGCACCAAGCATGGCAACAATTGATGGCTCTAAATGAAGTACAGTGTGTAGCACAAATGCGATCATTACTGCACCAAGAACAAATAAGCTCTTCTTCAATAAAACTTTGTCTTTTAAGTAGGAATTCTCATCAAGTTTATCTATTCGAACTCTATCTGCTGCAGTGTTAACCAACTCTTTGCGGAACATAAAAACCAACATAGGCGTAATAACTATCATTACTACTATTACCCAGGGAGCCATGTGAATCAAAAAGTCATTAAAGGAAAGATTTGCACGACTAGCAATTATGATATTTGGTGGATCTCCAACCAATGTTGCTGCGCCACCAATATTTGATGCATAAACCTGGGACAAAATAAATGGAACTGATGAGACATTAAGTTGCTTACACACTACCAGAGTCATAGGCACTGCAAGTAAAATCGTTGTTACATTATCCAAAATTGCACTTGCCCCTGCGGTCAAAATAATTAAAAAAACTAACGCCCGTTTTGGCTCACCATTTGCTTTTTTTATTGCCTTTATAGCCAAATACTCGAACAAACCAGTTTTATGAATGACTCCAACAATAATCATCATGCCTAAAAGTAGGAAAATTACATTCCAGTCGATCCCAGTATCGTGATCATAAAAAATTGCATCGGCATCTGTTGCACCAATAACAATCATCGTAGCGGCACCACCTAGGGCTATTGCTACTCGATTTATTTTTTCAGTGGCAATTAAAATATAGGCAAATAAGAAAACCAAGACCGCTAGCTGCATCTGCATGTGAGCACTTTACCTCACTAACAGTTTTTGGTGAGAGGCATTTCTATGGTTTTGCTTAATGTTTAGCGCAGTTTTAGGTGTTTTATTATTTCAATTGGTAAGTAAAAAGTGGTAAATCCTGTTTTTAAAAATTGCTTAAGAATCACAAGTAATCCATAGATTTGCTCAGACCAATCATTTTGCCTAATATATGGCAGGTTAAAGGGGTACCTCCCAAAAGCACCTTCTTAAATTGAGATAGTGATATCTCGGAGCTGCGACTACTTAGTGGTTGAGGAAGACCTTGGCACATACCCCCCATGAGCGAATAGGTGTAAAATATGAATGTTTCACTGACTACTTGGCTTGTTGTAATTGCTGCAATACTTGGACTGATATTTCTGGATTTAGTAACTGTTAGTCGCAAACCACATAGTGTGAAGTTTAAAGAGGCAGCTGGCTGGTCGATCTTCTATATCGCCCTGGCTATAGCTTTTGGTTTATGGGTTTGGCAAACTGCCGGTGCCCAATACAGCACTGAGTACTTTGCAGCGTATTTAGTAGAGAAATCGCTCTCAGTTGATAATTTATTTGTATTTATTATTATTTTAACGCAGTTCAAAGTGCCTTTAATTTACCATCAAAGAGTATTAATGATTGGTGTTTTATTAGCTTTGGTTCTTAGAGCAATATTTATTGCAGTGGGAGCTGCAGCATTAGCTGTATTTAGCTTTACATTTGTAATTTTTGGAGCTATTTTAATCTGGACGGGTTTTGGCTTATTCAAGCACTGGGATGAGGATCCAACCCCTGAGGATAATTTCTTAGTAAAATCTATTTCAAAGCAAATGACGATAACTAAAGAGTTTGACGGTTCAAAAGCCTTCACAAAGATGGATGGTAAAAAAGTCGCAACCCCAATGTTTCTAGTTTTCATCGCTATTGCATCAACTGATTTACTTTTTGCATTAGATTCAATTCCAGCTACCTTTGGTATAACTCAGGAGCCATTCTTAATTTTTGCTGCAAACGCCTTTGCCCTCCTGGGTCTTAGGGCGCTTTATTTCCTACTTAAAGGGTTATTGGATAAGTTGATTTATCTATCCCTAGGCCTATCCACAATATTAATGTTAATTGGCCTCAAACTTATCTTTACCTACCTGCATGAAATTTGGAGTGAGGTACCAAAAATTCCTACCTTGTTTAGCTTATCAGTAATTGGGCTTATTCTCTTAGTGACAACAATTTCCAGCCTAATTAGATCAAAGAAGGACCCGACTGCTCAAGCTCACGCAGGGCGTATTACTAAATCAAGTAAAGAGCAGGACGAAAAGAAGTAATTATTTATTTGATTGATGCCTCATAGATTGCCTGAATAGCTTTGTCTATGATGGAATCAAACTCGCTATCGGTTTGCTGAGCGGTTAGACCTTCAGAGAGTGCCCTTGAAAAGCTAGCAATTACCCCTGGATTTTTTGCTAGTTCCTCATTGGCATGATCACGGCTATAACCACCAGAGAGTGCCACAACTCTTACCACCTGTGGATGATTTGTGAGCGAAGTATATAAACCTGCCTTTTCTGGCAGTGTTAACTTAAGCATCACATTTTGATCATCACTTAATTTATCTAGATGCTTAACAAGCTCAGCAAGTAGTAAATCTTCAGCTGCTGCCTTATCTGGACACTTAATATCAACCTCTGGTTCAATAATAGGAACTAAGTCTTTTGCACAAATCTTCTTACCAATTTCAAATTGTTGTTCAACTACCGCTTTAATTCCAGCAGCATTTGCCTGTTTAATAACCGATCTCATTTTGGTGCCAAATACGCTATGAGAGGTTGCACTCATTAATCTTGCATCTAACTCTGGGATTGGCTTCATAATTTGTGCGCCATCTTTTTCATCAGCTAACCCGTTATCCACCTTTAAAAATGGCACAATATTTTTCTTTTGCCATAAAAACTCTGCGCTGCCCAACCCATCAATCTGTCGATTCATGGTCATCTCAAATAAAATCACGCCAATTACCCGCTCTGAGGTAAATGAAGGAGATTTAATAATTCGAGATCTCATTTGGTGTACCAAATCAAACATCATGGCCTCACTTGAATAGGTATTTGGCTCGATGCCATAAAGAGATAATGCTTTAGGAGTTGAGCCGCCACTTTGATCTAGGGCAGCAATAAATCCTTTACCTAATTTCATTTGGGCTAATTGAGCGGAGTTCATATTTATTATCCCCTATTTAGAAAAACAATTTTTATTCCAACTTATGACTACAATGTCAGGGAAGTAATAATAACACCGAATTCTGTCCCTAAATTTCTTACTGATTTAGGTAAATTTTATACATCACCCTATCTACGACCGCTAATTTGTCATATAGCTTTCGAGCAACCTCATTATCTTCAGCGGTGGTCCAATAAAGCCGCTTTGAGCCTTTTTGAATAGCGATCTGCTCAACTGCCTTAATCAAGGCCCTACCTACACCAACTCCTCTGACTTTTGGATCAACATATAAATCCTCTAGATAACAAAAATCCTCTATCTCCCATGTGTCAGGACGGAATATATAGTGAGTTAGGCCAACCATCTGGCTATCTACTTCAGCCAACAAGCCATGCATATTGAAATCTGAATTTATCCTCTGCCAAGTTAACTCATACTGTTCATCGCTCAAATGTGATTTATAAAATTCAATATATTGCTTAAATAACTCCAACCATCTCACGTAATCAGATTCTACTATCGGCCGAATTGATATGTTCACAGGGTGATCCTAACCTAAAAAGGGCTTATTCTTATATGGTGAAATCAATTAAAAAAGTAGAACACTTGCTGACAACTGTGCAGGTAGGCCGTAAATGAAAATACAGATATGTCAGGCTGAACCAAAAGATTATAAAAGAGTACGCGAACTTAGATTATCAGCACTTAAGGATTCACCTAACTCATTTGGTGCAAAGTATGAATTATTAAAGGAGCGCCCAGATAATTACTGGCAACAAGTATTAAAGGCAAGTAGTTGGTGTTTAGTTTCTATTGACGGCGTTGATATTGGTCTATTAGCGGTTGACCAGGCAGATAAAGATAGAAATAGTGATTGCTGGTTATCTGGATGGTGGATTACCCCAACCCATCGTGGCCAAGGCATATCAAAGTTAATGGCGCAGTGGGTATATGAGCTATGTCAGAAAAATGACTGGCAAAAAATAGGACTCGGGGTGTGGCCAGATAACAAAGCTGCAATTGCTGTTTATTTAAAGTTAGGATTTGAACTAGCAGAGACCTTAATACCTAGTAGGTCTATCCCAGGGCTGATGTATCAGCCTATGTATAAAAGCATTGGCGGCGATAGTAAATGAGTAAGCATGAGGTTGATTCATATATCGCCAATCAAAGTGAGCCGAATAAAAGCAATCTAAAGCTTATGCGCCAATTGATTCTTGAAATTGAACCAACCCTAAAACAAGGAATTGCATATGGAATTCCAGTATTTAAATTAGATAAAGATGTAGTTTGTGGAATCGCGGCTAGAAAAAATGGCTGTTCCTTCTATCCATTTAGCGGATCAGTGCTAGCAGCTCTTCGGACAGATCTTGTTAAATACAAGCAAACTAAGAGTGCTCTGCATTTTGAAACTCCACTACCAAAGACTTTAGTGCGTAAATTGATGACGCAGCGCATGGTGCAGATAATGGTCAAAAAGAAACGCAAGTAAAGTTGTAAGATTTACCTATGGCTAAATCAGGTGCTAAATCAAGTGAAAATTTCAACATTAGCCTAACAGAGTTAGATCGATCTGAAAGCTTAGATCGAGAGTGGCGTGAGTATAAGATCGCAGCTCCAGCAAGACGTGCGCTAGTTGATGCCAAACTTTACAAAGTTTCAGATCTGCGAAAAATATCCCTATCTGAGTTAGAGAGCTTACATGGCATGGGTAAAAGTGCAGTTGCCAGACTTAAAGTGTTAATGCATGCTAAAAAGATTAAATTCAAATCATGAAACAATTTTTTAATTGGTTAATTAAATTATTTATTAATCGTAGAAACTGGGTTCGACAGATAATAGTTGCCGCAATCGCGTCAGCCACAGCTTGGGTAATTGGTGATGCCTTGGTCTATGAGGGTGGCGTGGTGGCAGCGATTATGTGCGCCCTAAGTGTTCGAATTTCACTATATAAATCCATTCGAGAGGGCTTAGGACTGATTGTGGGAACATCAATTGGCGCCGGTGTGGCCTTATTAATTGTTTACTACTTTGGCTTTGGTGTAATAGCAATTGGTATGACAGTACTGCTTTGTTTGGTGGTAGTTAGAGGACTTCGACTGGGCGAGGTGGCGGCGGTGAATGTGCCGGTTACAGCATTAATTGTGATTGGCCCTGGAATTAGTGGCTCAACTGCTGAGCACAGGGTCGCTTCAACTTTAATTGGCGCGGCAGTTGGCATTGTTTTTTCCTATTTTTCTCACCCCAATACCCCTGCTGGACGAACAGTTAATCAAATATCAAGGTTAGGTGGTAGAGGAGCTGAATTAATAAGTGAGATGGCAGAGGGGGTAGCAGCGGGATTTACCCAAAAACAATCTGGTGCATGGTTAGCAAAAGCAAGGTTGTTAGTTGAGGAGATTCCGACCTTAAGATCCCAAGCAATTGAGGCAAAAAGATATGCCAGATGGTCACCACTTGCTGAAGTAGATGAGGCTGAATCCTTGTATATCCAAGGGGTCGCAATTGAGCATATGGTGGTGCAGATTAGATCTATGGCTAGAACTTTATTTGATTCAACCTTAGATAAAAATAGAAAAAGTACGATTGATAGACAGATCGCTTACGCCCTATCTGCCACAAGTAGTGCGATAACTGAAAAGTTAGAGTTATTAGAATCTGAAAATCGAGATTCACAGATAGATAATATTGCCAGAGATCTTCGATTGGCAGCTGATAATCTCACCGAGGAGTTAATCGCTAAAGCGGACGAGCTACCTAGGACCCAATTTGTTCGATGTATTTCAATAGTCTCACAAATGAAAATTATTGCCAACTCATTAGATGAAAGCTCACCAGCCCTTTATAGCGTTAGCACTCCAGGAGAACCTAGTTCGACTGGCGTGATCGGAATTTCACCTGTAAAGCAATCAACCAAGGTTTGGCAGGGGATTTGGCGAGCATTACGATCATTTTTCAGACGGTAGTAGGATCAATAGGTGCAAAACAATGAGATCGCTCAAATTGCTAAAGAGTATGAAGAGGCAACAAATACATTTCTATCCGCCTGTGAAAAGCTAGCACCAGCTGATTTAGATAAGGCAAAGCAAGATGGCTGGAATGCTCGGCAGGTAATCCACCACTTAGCAGATAGTGAGGCGCAATCATGTGCTCGACTTAAGCGGTTGATCGCTGAACCCGGCAGTGTTATTCAAGGTTATGATGAAAACATCTGGGCTCAAAATCCAACACTTGGCTATACCCAACTGCCAATAGAGAATTCATTAGCGCTCTTTAAAGCTTCCCGAGCATCCTCCCTTGAGATAATTAAACGTCTTAGTGTTGAACAGTTAGGAAATGCTGGCGTACACACAGAGTCAGGTGCTTATGATGTTAGAAAATGGCTTAAAAGCTATATAAATCACCCGAAGGATCACGCAAAACAATTGTTAGCCGATTAATTAAGCCTTCGAGTACTTTCGTTGCGGGTGAGTACAAATATCATCATTCATTTTTTCAGCACAATTTGCACACAAAAGATTTAGTGAGTTGCAAGGTGGCTTTGGGCAATCATAAAAACGATAAGCATCTTTGTCGCACTTTTCACATTTTGCAATTGATTTAAATTTATCACTAAACTCAATCGACATCCGATTATCAAAGGTATATAACGAGCCTTCCCACAAACCTTCATCACCAAACTCTTTGCCATAAGTAACAATTCCACCATCAATTTGATAAACCTCTTTAAACCCTCGAGTTTTCATGACTGAGGATAAGACTTCACATCTAATTCCACCTGTGCAGTAGGTAATTACTGGTTTTTCCTTTAGGTGATCATACTTTCCACTTTCTATTTCAGAGACAAAATCTCTAGTAGTTTCAACCTCAGGCACTACCGCATTTTTAAATTTACCAACTCTTGCCTCATATGCATTGCGACCATCAAAAAATACAACATCATCACCGCGGTGTTTTACCAACTCTTCAACTTGATGTGGTTTTAGATGCTTACCACCACCGACTACGCCATTTTTATCTACCTTAATCTCAGTTGGATACCCAAAAGCAACTAGCTCGGCTCGCACCTTGACACTTAATTTAGGAAAATCATTACCAGTTCCTTCAGACCACTTAAAGTTTATCTTTTTAAAACCTTTATAGCCTCTGGTTTGACGAATATATTTCTTCAGCTCATTCATATCGCCACCTAATGTGCCATTGATGCCATGCGGGGAGATAATAATTCGCCCCTTTAAATTAAGTGATTGGCATAGATTTTTTTGCCAGGCTTTAATGGCCGCTGGGTCTGCTAGCGGGGTAAAGATGTAATACAAGATCACCTTTGGGATTGGCATAACCGAATTTTAACCCTTGGCATAGAGTGATTTAGATCGGGCCGATTCACCTAACTATGCGATATTAAATTTAGGTCTAAGCGGCAGGTTTGAGCTGGTATAGGCAGCATCGATCAAGATCGCTTGAGCTAGTGCATCCTTGGCATCGGTTTTTACGCTCTTACCCAGATCAACTGCATCAGCAAAGGCAAGTAATTGGTAGGTGTAGGTAGATATTGACGGCATATGCTCAACCCGCTTACTGCCTCCGGCCTCAACAATAACTCTTGGATCCCAACCGGAGACCACAAAATTAGGTAGGTGAAGACTTCCCTTACTACCAGTAATTGTTAGGGGCGCTTCAAAAACTGCTGATTCAAAATCTCCCTTGGCAAGTGCTGAAACTCCATTTGGATACTGCAGCTGCATATATAACTTAGTATCAATTTTGCCATCGGCAGCATTTGATTCAGTTTTGATAATACTTGGCTCACCATTTGCAACTAATTGACTGATCATTCGCTGGCTATGAAGTGCGTAGCAACCAACATCCATGGTGGCACCGCCAGCTAAATCAAATTGCAACCTTAAATCTGTTGGATCTGGCATTGGAATTAGCAGAGATGATTCCACTTTAATTACCTCACCAATCTCACCAGATTTAATAATGGCTAATGCTCGTTGGAAAACTGGGTGGTAGTAGTAGTGAAAGCCCTCCATAAATACCTTGCCAGATTTATTTACCGCAGCTAAGACCTCTTTTGCCTCTGCAGCATTACTGACCGCAGGTTTTTCACTTAAGACATGTTTGCCAGCAGCTAACGCTCTTAGATTCCAAGGCCCATGTGCGCCATTATGAAGTGCGTTATAAATCAGATCGATTTCGGGGTCATCAATTAAATCTTGGTAGGAGGTATAGGTTTTTGCTACCTGATACTGCTTAGCAAAGGCATCGGCCCGGGATTTATCTCGAGAGGCCACAGCCAGTAATTGATGTCCAGTGGCTTGCGCTGGGTAGATGATGGCACTTGGTGCAATTCTGGCCGCACCTAAAATACCTATCCGTAACGGTTTTCTTGCTTGCTCCATATCGCTAATCTACCCGCTTTATGCCTTTGCATAGTAGCGAAGCATAAAATCATGCTTAAACTCGAAAAAACTGCCATTTTCAATGGTTTTTCTCATCTTTTCCACCAGGCCAACGATGAAGTGCTGGTTGTGGATAGTGGTTAAGGTTGCTGCCACCATCTCCTTGGCTCTAAATAAATGGCATAAATAAGCTCTAGTGTAATTCTTGCAGGTATAGCAACTGCAATCTTTTTCAATTGGAAAGAACTCTTTTTTATGTGGAGCATTTGAGATATTTACTCGACCATCTTTAGTGAAAACTGAGCTCGTTCTTGCCTGTCTAGATGGTGCAACACAATCAAAAGTATCTGCGCCATTTTCTACGCCAATAAATAAATCATCGGGCTCACCAATTCCTAAAAAGTGTCTAGGTTTATCTACTGGTAGCTCCTCATTTACCCATCTTAAAATCTCTCCTAAGCTTTGTTTATCTAACGCCCCACCAATTCCAAAGCCATCAAATGATCTTCCGGCAACACTCATTTGCGACAAATCCTTTGCCGCTTTGCGACGTAAATCCTCATATTGAGCTCCCTGCAAAACACCAAATAGTGCTTGGTATGGTTTTCCGTTTCGCTCTTGGGTTAATCTTTCATGTTCCTGTAAACATCTAATCGCCCATAACCTGGTTCGCTCTAAAGCTTTTTCTTGATAACTTCGAGTGTTGTGCAAGGTGGTGCACTCATCAAAACCAAAAATAATATCTGCACCCAATTGATGTTGCACCTGCATAGATACCTCTGGGGTAAAGCGGTGCATGGAACCATCTAAATGAGATTTAAAAGTAACCCCATCATCATCGACGTGGGCCAGCCGCTGCCTATCATCGGCGATTACCTCATCGGACTCAAAGGTGTTCTCATCCATGGCAATTACTTTTTTAAAGCCCACACCTAGGGATAAAACTTGAAAACCGCCAGAGTCGGTAAAGGTGGGTCCTGGCCAATTCATAAATTTTCCTACCCCACCAGCCTCATCCACCACATCAGCGCCAGGCTGTAGGTAGAGATGGTAGGCATTTGCTAAGAGAGCTTGGGCGCCCAGCTCAGTTAATGCTTCCGGAAGTACTGATTTTAAGGTGGCCTTTGTGCCCACCGGGATAAAGGCTGGCGTTTTAATTTCGCCATGTGGGGTAGTTATTACCCCAGTTCTACCTAATCTATTGGAAAGTTGGTTTTCAACTCTAAAGCTAAATCCTGAACTCACCAGATTCGAACCCGATCAGATTGGGGTATAAAGTGTTTATCATTTTCACTCACGCCAAAGGCGTCGTAAAACTCAGTTAAATTTGAAACCACCTGATTACACCTAAACTCATCTGGGGAGTGAGGATCGGTTGCAATCCTTCTTCTTACCTCCTCAGCACGATACTTTCCTCGCCAAGATTGGGCCCAACCTAGGAAAAATCTTTGATCACCGGTAAAGCCATCTATAACTGGTGCTTGCCTTCCGGCAAGAGAGATTTGATAAGCCTTGTAAGCAATAGTTAAGCCACCAAGATCGCCAATATTTTCACCAATTGTCAGTGCGCCATTGACCTTAACATCTGGGGCATCGGTGGGTGAGAGTTGATCATATTGCGCAATTAATTTTTGAGTTAACTTTTCAAACTCAATCCGATCTGCCTGGCTCCACCAATTCTCTAAATTTCCATCACCATCATATTTAGAGCCTTGATCATCAAAGCCATGGCCAATCTCATGGCCAATCACTGCGCCAATACCACCATAATTAGCGGCATCATCATCGGCTAGCACATCAAAAAATGGTGGCTGCAAAATTGCCGCTGGAAATACAATCTCATTCATTCCTGGGTTGTAGTAGGCATTAACAGTTTGTGGGGTCATATACCACTCAGATCGATCGACTGCTTTGCCAATTTTGCTAAATTCATACTCACTGGCAAATTTAGAGATCCGAGCTAGATTGCCAATTAGATCATCTGAGGTAATAGTTAATTTGCTGTAGTCACGCCACTTATCTGGGTAGCCAATTTTTGGGGTGAATTTATCCAGCTTAATAAAGGCCTTTTTCTTAGTTTCATCGCCCATCCAGGTAAGGGCGGCAATATCCTCTCGGTAGGCCTGGATTAGATTTGCCACCAAATCCACCATCCGCTCCTTAGCCTGTTGGCCAAAATGGCGCTGGACATAGATCTGGCCAACCGCCTCACCAAGTGAGGCTTCAACCAAACCAACTGCTCGCTTCCACCTATCTTTAAGCATTGGCGTTCCAGAGAGGGTGGTGCCATAGAAATTAAAGTTCTCATTAACTAGCTCCTGATTTAAATAAGGAGCACTTGAGGAGAGAATCTGCCAGGTAAGCCAAGCTCGCCACTTTTCTAACTCAAAATTGCTCAATAAGTTAGATAGGCCGGCAAAGAAGGATGGCTGGCGAATGATTACCTGCGCCAGCACCTCTTTTGGCGTCTGACTACCTTCAATCCAACTTTGCCACTCAAACTCTGGGCACAGCTGCACTAGCTGATCAAAGGTATTTTTGTTATAGGTCAGGGTGGCATCTCGATCCTTGACCTGATCCCAATGATGATCTGCAATCTGAGTCTCTAACTTAAGGATTAGCTCAGCAGCTTGTTTTGAGTTTGGCAGCTCGGCTAGCTCAAACATCTTTTCAATATGCAAAAGGAGAGCCTGCCGGATTGGCTCATACTCCGCCTCTTTGTAGTAAGCCTCATCGGGCAGGGACAAACCACTTTGACCTAGGTAAATAATGTTCTTAGTTGAATCCTTATGATCAGTTGAAACAAATAAATAAAATAGCCCACCTAAACCCTTTGCCTCCTGCTGGGCTAAGAGTTTTATAAACTCATTTTTAGAATTAAATTTTTGCGCCAATTCTAAATCGCCCCTTATGGGTGAGATGCCCAACTGCTCAATTCGCTCCTCAGCCATAAAACAGCTATATAAATCACCTATTTTTTGGGCATTACTACCTGCCGCCGGCTGATCCTTTGCCTGATCCAAAATGATTTGCTTAACCTGCTTTTCTGCCTGTTCATACAATCGGTAAAAGGCGCCATCACTAGCTCGGTCGGCTGGAATAACAGATTCTTTCAGCCAGTTGCCATTCATAAACCTATATAGGTCATCCTGGGCTCGGACAGTTTTATCGATATGGGATAGGTCAAGACCGCTGCGCATTATGGGTAAAGCCTATCTAGAAAGAAATGAGTTTTTAGACAATAAAAAACCCCGCCATTTGATTGGCGGGGTTTTTTAGTTAATAACTTACTTTGAAGCTTTCCTACGACGACGACGCTTTGGAGCAGCCTTTGCTGCTTTCTTACGACGACGACGCTTTGGAGCAGCCTTTGCTGCCTTCCTACGACGACGACGCTTTGGGGCAGCTTTAGCAGCAGCCTTACGACGACGACGCTTTGGTGCAGCTTTTGCTGCTTTCTTACGACGCTTTGCAGCCACGTAGATCTCCTATCAAAGTGGTTCGATCCGTCACCGAACCTGTTTCATGGATAAGCGTGGCACTAATTAGGAAAACTTTCCACTTATTTGGCGAAATTTATGAAGCGTGTCGCAAATTAATTTACTTAATTTTTATCGCTTTTTTTTCCAAAAATTGGGTATTTTTTTGTCGATAATCGGTGCAAAAACTACTGGTGAGTTAACTTTTTGCCGATTTTTATCAATTTTTTCATTATTTCTACCAAAAGTTGAGAAATTTATTAAAAATTACCCCGTTTTTTCACTTCTAATGGTGAAAAATCCGCCCAGCTGCGCTTTTTAATTAGTTAAAACTCTGCTGGCTGGTGGGAAAGTGGCCATTAGCAACATCATTAGCAAATTCGGTGGCAGCATCGACCATCTCTTTGCGCAAATTGCGGTATGCCTTAGCAAGTTTTGGTGGGTTCTCGGTGATACCCATTAGATCTGTCCAAACCAATACTTGGCCATCACAATCAATACCCGCCCCAATACCAATTATTGGTATGGATAACTCCTGGGTAATCTCTTTGGCCAAATCCGCTGGTACCGCCTCTAACACAATTGCAAAAACCCCAGCCGCGGCCAGAGCTCTAGCATCAGATTTAATTCGCTCACCATCCTCGCCTCGACCCTGCACCTTATAGCCGCCGAGCGTGTGAACAGATTGCGGGGTAAGACCTAAATGTCCCATCACTGGAATACCAGCAGCAATTAATTTCTCAATTTGGGGCACAACTTTTTTACCACCTTCAAGTTTTACTGCCTGCACCTTCGCCTCTTTAAAAAATCTAACCCCCGTTACCAAGGCTTGCTCAGGTGAGTTTTCATAGGAGCCAAAGGGTAGATCTGCTACCACCATCGCTTTATTAGTAGCGCTAACTACCGCTCTAGCCATTGGAATTAATTCATCAACCGTTACCGGGATGGTATTTTCATAACCTAAGAAATTATTGCCCGCAGAGTCGCCAACTAATAAAACTGGAATATTTGCCTCATCCAATATGGCCGCCACCATCTGTTCATAGCAGGTCAGCATCGCCCACTTTTGGCCACTAGCTTTTTTGGCAGCTAAATCTAAGGTTGAAATTCGCTTACTTTGAGCATTGCTCATTTTTCTCCTTAAGATCAAGGCCATTGTTTGGTCCCTGTCTTTTTATTGAGGTGGTCAAACTTTACTTCACCTCCCACCAAGTGCGCCACTTCAGGTACTCTTGAAAAGTGAGCCAGATAGGTCAGATCCGAGTTGCCCTTGCGCAGATCAATCCAACAGTTGGAGATCTGAGTAAAAATACTGACCTTATTTCTAAGTACGCATTTGATGCCGCCAATGCTGGCGCGGTCGTGGTGGTTTATCCAGAGATGGTTTTAACTGGCTATCCAGTTGAGGATTTAGCAAACCGGCCATCCTTTAGGGCTGCCTCGATCAATGCATTAGAGCAGTTAGCTAATCGCATTAATAGCGAGGGCAATGGAGATCTAACTTTATTAGTTGGCTACCTCGGTCAATCTGAAGGTGGCAAACCCCAAAATTGTGTGGCGGTAATTTATCGAGGTGAGGTAGTTGCTACCTATATCAAACACCATCTGCCAAATTATGGCGTCTTTGATGAGTATCGAAACTTTGTGCCCGGAAATCACTCATTAGTAATCCGAGTTTGTGGGGTCGATATTGGAATTGCCATCTGTGAGGATATTTGGCAATCAGGTGGACCGGTGGCCGAGCTGGCCAAACGAAATATTGGATTACTACTGGTGCCAAATGGCTCACCCTTTGAGATTAATAAGGATGATCTACGGCTAACCCTGGTGCAAACCCGTGCGCTAGAGGTGGGCGCACCACTTGCCTATGTAAATATGAGTGGTGGCCAGGATGATTTAGTTTTTGATGGCGACACAATTGTGGTCAGTAAAACTGGTGAGATTATTGCTAGAGCTCCGCAATTTGAAGAGGGGCTGATGGTGATTGATTTAGATGTGGCGCTAGCCTCTAGTGATCCAGATTTAGTAATCTCAAATCCACCAATCTTGAAGTATCAAAAGATTAAATCTGGCATGGCCCACAAATTAGGAGAGAGTGAGCAGATCTGGCAGGCGCTCACCTTAGGTTTAAAAGATTATGTTGAGAAAAATAATTTTAAATCGGTGATTATTGGATTATCTGGCGGCATTGATTCGGCACTGGTGGCAGCTTTAGCCGCCGATGCGATTGGGGCAGATCGGGTATATGGCGTAGCCATGCCAAGTAAGTACTCATCTGATCACTCATTAGGGGATGCTAAAGCCTTAGCGGAAAATATTGGCCTAAATTATCGGATTATTGAGATTACACCGATGGTGGCAAATCTATTAGAGAACTTAAGGCTAGATGGGGTGGCGGAGGAGAATCTGCAAGCCAGAGTACGTGGGATTACCTTGATGGGATTATCAAATCAAGAGGGCCACTTAGTTTTAGCAACTGGAAATAAATCTGAGCTAGCAGTTGGCTACTCCACCTTATATGGTGATGCAGTTGGTGGTTTTGCACCTATTAAAGATTTATATAAAACTCAAGTATGGCAATTAGCTAAGTGGCGCAATGAGCTAGCGATCTTGCAAGGGCAAACGCCACCAATTCCATCTAACTCAATTACCAAAGAGCCAAGTGCTGAGCTTGCGCCTAATCAAAAGGATTCTGATTCACTGCCAGATTACTTCACCCTAGATAAAATACTTGCCATATATATAGATCAAGATGGTGGCCGGCCAGCTGCTCTGGCAGCTGGATTTGATTTAGCTTTAGTAGATAAGGTGGTCAGGCTGGTAGATCGAGCAGAGTACAAACGTCGGCAGTATCCACCGGGCACTAAGATCTCAAAACGTGCTTTTGGTAAGGATAGAAGGTTGCCAATTACCTCACATTGGAATGAGTCTTAAGCCTCATTTACGCTCACCTGCAGAACACGCAAATACCTTGCAACTAGTAATTAATGAATCACTTTGCCATTATTTACCCTATGGCTAATCAACGCACTCCTGCTATATTTTCACGTTGGTACTTCACCCGTCGGCGGGTAGTTGATTTTGGCCGTATTGCCTCTTGTTGCTGCTAATTTAATTTTTAATTCAATTCCACTAGGCATATCTATGCCAATGCAAAATCCGCTTTTAAAAGTATTAGAAAACAACCCAAACGAAAGGCAAGAATATGAAGGTTTATAACAATATTACGGAAGTTTTTGGCAACACCCCGTTGGTTAAATTAAATAAGATCATGACCAATTCAACTGCCAATGTGCTGGCAAAATTAGAGTTTTATAATCCAACCTCAACTGTAAAAGATCGCCTGGGTATTGCCATGGTGGATGCTGCCGAAAAATCTGGTGAGTTAAAGCCAGGGGGCACAATTGTTGAGGCCACAAGTGGAAATACTGGAATTGCACTGGCCATGGTAGGAGCTGCAAGAGGGTATAAAACAATTTTGACTATGCCAGAGTCGATGTCTAGTGAGCGAAAGGCATTACTTCGTGCCTTTGGCGCAGAGTTAATTCTTACCCCAGCAGCTGAAGGTATGAAGGGTGCAGTTGCTAAGGCAGAGTCTTTGAAAGATACCGGTGCGGTATTAGTTCGCCAATTTGAAAACCAAGCTGGCCCAGATATTCACCGCCGAACAACTGGTGAGGAGATCTGGCGAGATACCGATGGCACCGTTGATGCGGTCGTTGCTGGTATTGGAACTGGTGGCACAATCACTGGTGTTGGTCAATTATTAAAATCTAAAAAGCCTTCTGTGAAAATTTTTGGTGTGGAGCCAGCTGCCTCCCCGTTATTAAATGGTGGCGAGCCAGGAAAGCATCCATTCCAAGGAATCGGTGCAAACTTTATTCCACCTGTTTTAGATAGAACTGTTTATGATGAAATTTTAGATGCCTCCGCCGAAGATGGTGTGAAGTACGCTCGCGCTGCCGGTACCCACGAGGGAATTTTGGCTGGTATCTCATCGGGAGCTGCGCTTTGGGCAGCACACCAGGTAGCGCAGCGAGCAGAGTTTGCTGGCAAAACTATTGTGGTGATTATTCCTTCCTTTGGCGAGCGATACCTATCAACTATCCTCTTTCAAGATTTGATGGATTAATTTGATAAATCGTATTCGCGAAGATATTCAAGCGGCACTGCGCCAGGATCCAGCTGCTAGAAATTGGTTGGAGGTGCTGCTTGCCTATCCAGGGGTGCATGCTGTTTGGGGATATCGAATTGCGCACTTTTTATGGCAGATAAGATTAAAACTTCTCGCCCGGATTTATTCAAACTGGATAAGAGCGGTAACTGGAATTGAGATTCATCCAGCGGCCAAAATCGGGCGCAGATTTTTTATTGATCACGGCATGGGAGTAGTTATTGGTGCTACCGCTGTGGTTGGTGATGATGTAATGATTTATCATGATGTCACATTAGGCGCTCGCGGAATTGGTAGTGGAAAGCGTCATCCAACGATTGGAAATAATGTTGTGATTGGGGCTGGGGCTAGAGTTTTAGGTGATATTAAGGTGGGCGAGGGTGCAAAAATTAGTGCCAACATGGTGGTAACTAAAGAGGTGCCAGCTAAAACATCGGTGGATTCATCGGAGTTTTTTGTAATTTAAGCCTAGTTTTTTGCCCTCCAGCCTGGTTAATCCTGGATATTTAACACGGCCGTAATTTTTACTGGCTTTAATTACCTCTATGACCTTCCCAAATGATTTAGCTAAACAACAAGCATTTGTGCAGCGCACCTTAGAGGAGCGCAATATTCGATTTGTCAGACTTTGGTTTACCGATGTTTTAGGTTTTTTGAAATCAGTAGCCATCGCACCAGCTGAATTAGAGAATGCATTTGCAGAAGGAATTGGTTTTGATGGCTCTGCGATTGAAGGCTTTGCCAGGGTAAGTGAATCAGATATGTTGGCAAAGCCAGATCCAGCAAGTTTTTCTATTCTGCCCTGGCGAACCGAAGCACCAGGAGCTGCGCGTATGTTTTGCGATATCACAATGCCAGATGGCAAAGCAGCATCGGTTGATCCTAGAAGAGTGTTAAAGCAGACCTTAGAAAAGGTGGCCAAGCTTGGTTACACCTGTTACACCCACCCAGAGATTGAATTTTTCTTATTTAAAGATGAACCAAAGTTAGGCCAAGAGCCAATACCAGTTGATTCTGCTGGCTACTTTGATCACACCCCATCTGTAGTTGGTCATGATTTTAGAAGACAGGCAATTACGATTTTAGAGGCGATGGGAATCTCAGTTGAGTTTTCCCACCATGAAGGAGCTCCTGGCCAACAGGAGATTGATTTAAGGTATGCCGATGCATTATCTACTGCCGATAACATCATGACATTTAGACATGTAGTTAAAGAGGTGGCATTAGATCAAGGTTTTTACGCCTCCTTTATGCCAAAGCCATTTACTAATCACCCAGGCTCTGCCATGCATACTCATATCTCATTATTTGAGGGTGAGAAGAATGCTTTTTACCAAGCGGGTGCGCCAATGCAATTATCTAAAGTGGGCAGATCATTTACCGCCGGAATTATTAAACATGCTGCTGAGATAACAGCAATTACTAATCAATGGGTTAATTCATATAAGCGATTAAGTGGTGGTGGTGAGGCGCCAGCCTTTGCTACCTGGGCTCAAAGTGATCGCAATGCCATGGTTCGGATTCCAACCTATAAACCAAAGAAGGAGGCCTCAACCCGTATTGAGGTTAGATCTCCTGACTCTGCTTGTAATCCATATTTAGCATATGCGGTAATTATTGCCGCAGGTATTGCCGGAGTTGAGGGTAATTATGAGTTAACTGAAAATACTAATCCAGCGCCACTGCCAACTGATTTGGCAGAGGCAATTAGCGCTATGGAAAAAAGTGAGTTAGTGAAAAAAACTTTAGGCAATGATGTATTTGAGTATGTATTATTAAATAAGCGCGCTGAGTGGGATGAGTATCGCAAACAGGTCAGCGCCTATGAGCTTGGTCGGTATTTGCCAGTACTTTAGGTAGGATTGCAGTATGAGCGATCAAATAATGACTGAAATAAGTGTTGATCTAGATAATCGGGATAAAAATACTGCGCTAATTAGATTGATATTAGCCTTTCCAGTAATTGTTTTTTTAAGCAGTTTTTCAAATTTTACCGATGAGGCGATGGGTATAGCAGGTGGCATCCTATTTTTACCAACAATCTTGGCGCTGTTATTTCGCAATAAGTATCCATCCTATGTATTAGCCTTTAATAAAGCATTTTTAGAGCTTAGTAATCGGGTGACAATCTATCTTTTAGTGTTAACCGATTCCTACCCATCAATTGAGTCAAATGAGAAGGTTCGATTAATTTACCCAGAGATCGATGGTGGTAAAAACCTCTCACCCTGGTTGCCACTGGTTAAGTGGTTTTTAGCTATTCCACTTTATATTGTTGGCCTTCTCTATGGCTTATATGGCTTAGCTCTTACCCTAATGGCCTGGTTTTCAGTGGTTAGAACTGGCACCTATCCAGAGGCTAAAGCCGAAGAGGTGGTTAAGGTAATTGCTTTTTGGAATCGAATTTATGGATATGCATTTTTGTTAGTAACTGATAAGTATCCATCCTTTTCATTAAACTAACTTTTTTGAAAATAGTTAGCGCAGGCTAACCTTGTTTTTTACCTCACCCTTTGGTCGATAAGTTGCCCGTGGTTGCGCCGTTGGAAATTTTCCATCTAATCTAAATCTTTTTGCCACCATTAATAAGATTAATCTTGCCTCAGCAATGGCAAAGTACTCACCTAAACATTTGCGGCTACCACCACCAAATGGAAAGTAGGCCCCTTTAGGTAGTGAGTTTTCAAAATTAGCATCTAACCATCTATCGATCTGCCAGCTCTCTGGATTTGGAAAGTAATTTGGATCTCTATGCGTTACATACTGACTAACTAATACATGAGCTCCCTTTGGAATATTTACCCCCGCAATTTGGCAATCAACCGTTGCAATTCTTGGTGCTACCCAAACTGGCGGCGCAAGCCGCATGGTCTCTTGCAAGATAGCTGAGGCAACTGGTGAGCTCTCCTCCAACTCTTGATAGGTCGGGGTGCGATGCTCGGTAATCCACTTTGCCTCATCTGCCTCTTTCTCTAACATTAATCTAACCTTTGGATTTTTAGAAAGGTATGAAAAAGCCCAACTCATAACATTTGCTGTAGTTTCATGGCCACTTAAAATTAAGGTTAATACCTCATCTCGGATATGCTCCTTTGAGATTTGATCTTGCATCTGCAATAAAATTCCTAGTAAGTCATCATCCTTTTTCTCGCCACTTTCAATCCGCTTTTTAATAATTGATTCAGCAATATCAACTAAGCGGTCAGAGGCCTGTTCAAAGGATTTAAAGTACTTAATCGCTGAGTTATCAAAGCGCTCCAGTCCGGGCAACATAGTTCGTTCGATTCGATCAATTGCCACCTCCATTGAGCTTGCGATCGCACGTGTATATTGCGCAGAATCTAAACCAAATAAACATCTACTGACGATTTCTAGAGTTAATGCCATCATCTCTGGCGCTAATTTGATCTCATTTTTATCCTGCCAATTATTTGTGTGCTGCTCAATTAATTGATGCATCAAGGCTACATAGGAGTCTAAATTTCCATGGTGAAATGGTGGTTGCATCATTCTTCGATGCGCTAGATGAATTGGTTCCTCATTGGTTAATAAGCCTTCACCTAAAACCTTACGCATCCGAGCAAAACCAACGCCCTTAACAAAATTATGTTGTTGCGCAACAGTTACTTGATGAACTGCTTCGGGTGCGAATGCACCAATAAATAATCTTCTGGATAAAAAGAAAGAACAGGTTTGGCCGTATTTTCGTTGCATCTTAAGTAAAAACTTTGGCGTATTGATCATAAATGTTGCCGTGATTAGATCTGAAAGTATTGGAGAAGGACCTGGCAACTTTGAATCTTTTTTCCAAGCCGAGCGAAAAATTGGCTCTGGAATTTGGGCATACTCCTTTGGCCTAGGGGCTGAGAATGGCTTGTTTTCGGTAATGCTCATCTGTTAAGGATAAGCAGTTTTATGCATAATTAAAATGAGTTTTATGGTCAAATTTGGTTTATTTACTTTAGATAAGTTAGCCTTAAGCCATGTTAACGACAGGTGTGTCACTTCAACTAAATGCTTCATTACGCCTGTCTTCACTTCTTCTTACTCGCCGCGGCGGGGCCAAGTAACCGGTCCCCTCGTCGCGGAGGTTGGTCGCACCGGTAGACCACATTTAACCGACGAGGAGAAGAAATAAAATGAGTAACTTTCCAGAACAAAGCGCTTCTAAAATGCCGATATCGCGGTATGCAAGATTTAATCCATTTCCAAATAATGGCTCACTTGATGATCGCACCTGGCCAGGTAAAGCAATGAGTAAAGCACCAAAATGGTGCTCCGTTGATTTACGAGATGGCAATCAAGCCTTGATTGATCCAATGGATGCTAATCGTAAACTTGCCATGTTTAAGTTGTTAGTAAAGATGGGTTTTAAAGAGATTGAGGTTGGCTTTCCAGCAGCTAGCCAAACTGATTTTGATTTTATTCGCAAAATTATTGAGGATAAATTAATTCCAGATGATGTAGTGATTCAAGTTTTAACCCAAGCTAGAAAACCATTGATTGAGCGCACCTTTGAATCGATCAAAGGATCAAAGCAGGCGATAGTTCATCTATATAACTCAACCTCAACTTTGCAGCGCCGAGTAGTTTTTGGCCAAGATAAAGCGGGTATTAAAAAGATTGCCACCGATGGCGCCCAAATCTGTTTAGATTTAGTTAAAACAGTTCCAGGCACATTAGTCTCATTTGAGTACTCACCTGAGTCATATACTGGTACTGAACTTGAGTTTGCCCTTGAGGTTTGTAATGCGGTAAATGATGTGTGGCAACCAACACCAGCCTGGAAAACAATTATCAATTTGCCAGCCACAGTTGAAATGGCAACACCAAATATTTACGCCGACTCAATTGAGTGGATGCATCGAAACTTAAAGTATCGCGACTCAGTTATTTTAAGTTTGCACCCACACAATGATCGCGGAACTGGAGTAGCAGCAGCAGAGCTGGGCTACTTAGCTGGGGCGGATCGAATTGAGGGCACACTTTTTGGAAATGGCGAGCGAACTGGAAATGTTTGCCTAATTACTCTTGGACTTAATTTGTTAAGCCATGGCATAGATCCAAAGATAGATTTCTCCGATATTGATGAGGTCAGACGAACTGTTGAGTACTGCAATCAATTACGTGTACCAGAGCGGCACCCATATGGTGGCGATTTAGTCTTTACCGCATTTTCTGGCTCTCACCAAGATGCCATTAAAAAAGGCTTTGAACATATGGAAAAAGATGCCAAAGCAGCTGGAGCTGATATAAATAACTTCACCTGGGCAGTTCCATACTTACCAATTGATCCAAAGGATATTGGTCGAAGTTATGAGGCGGTAGTTAGAGTAAATAGTCAATCTGGTAAGGGTGGGGTTGCCTATTTAATGAAACATGAACATCAATTAGATCTACCTCGTAGATTACAAATTGAGTTTAGCCAGGTGATTCAATCAATTACCGATAGTGAGGGTGGTGAGGTTTCACCGGAGGCGATGTGGCATAGCTTTGAGGATGAGTACCTACCGGCAAAAAGTAATCAATGGGGCCGCTTTAAATTAGCTGGCCTGTCCCAAACTTCACAGATGGATCAAGATGTTGATCTATCGATTGAGTTAATTGATAACCAGGTTTCTAAGAAATTATCTGGCAAAGGTAATGGTCCAATTGCAGCTTTTGTAGCAATTATTAATAGCCATGAACCAAAATTAAATCTTCGAGTGCTAGATTATTACGAGCACGCACTATCTGCTGGTGGGGATGCAAAGGCGGCTGCCTATTTAGAGTGTGAGATCGTAGGTAAGGTTTACTGGGGAGTGGGAATTGATCCCAGCACCACCACCGCAGCCCTTAAAGCAGTTATCTCCTCGATCAATCGAGCAGTTCGCTAACTAACTCTGACCTACCCCTCTAGTAACTTAGGGGGTATGCCGGTTTATCGTGATCTTGCAATTGTCTTGCGTACCCAAAAATTAGGGGAGGCAGATCGCATAATTACCCTATTTACTAAAGAGCATGGCCGAATTAAGGCGGTGGCTAAGGGGGTGCGAAAAACTAAATCTAGATTTGGTGCCCGATTAGAGCCAGCAAGTTATGTTGATTTACAACTTTATACCGGTCGAACCTTTGACACCATTACTCAAGCTGTAAGTATTGAAAATTATGGTGATGTGCTCTCTAGTGATTATCAAAGTTGGACAGTTACCAATGCCATATTAGAGGCGGCTGAGCGATTTACAACTGCCGAGCATGAGCCAGCTTTGCAACAGTACTTACTAGTTGCCGGCTCACTTAAAGCACTAGCGCAGGGTAAGTATGATCCATCTTTAATTTTAGATGCCTACCTTTTAAGATCATTAGCGGTTGCCGGTTATGCCCCATCATTAACTATTTGTTCCAGGTGTGATGCCCCTGGTCCACATAAGTTTTTCTCACCGCAAGGTGGTGGCAGTGTGTGCATAAGTTGTAAGCCAGCAGCTTGTGCCAGCCCAAGTACTGCCACATTAGAATTAATGGCTAATCTATTAACTGGTGATTGGGAAAAGGCAGCAATGAGTGAGGCAAAAAATCGCAACGAGGCATCAGGTTTAGTTGCGGCATATTTACAATGGCATTTGGAGCGGGGATTGCGCTCGCTGCCATTAGTTGAGCGGGTAAGTCGTGGCTAGAGTAGTAGTTAAAGCAGCACGAGAGGCTAAGGGAAAAAGTAAGAATAAAAAAGTATCTCGCAAAAAAGTTATTAAATCACCAACACCTCATCGCAGCTCAATTAGGCCACCAAAGTTAGATCCAAAACAAATTCCCAATCATGTGGCCATAGTTATGGATGGCAATGGCAGATGGGCAAAGCAGCGAGGATTAGCCAGAACAGCTGGCCATGAAGCGGGTGAGTTGGCCTTGGTTGATATTGTGCATGGCGCGATTGAAATTGGTGTCAAAGAGTTAAGTGTTTACGCCTTCTCAACTGAAAATTGGCGCCGATCCCCAGAGGAGATTAAATTCCTAATGGGATTTAATCGGCAAGTAATTCATGATCGCCGGGATGAATTAAATGATTTAGGGGTAAAGGTTCGCTGGGTGGGTAGAGAAAAAAAACTTTGGTCAAGTGTGATCACCGAGCTAAAGCAGGCAGAAGCACTTACTAAGAATAATAAGGTTCTAACCTTAAATATGTGTATTAACTATGGCGGCCAAGCAGAAATATTAGATGCAGCCACTGCAATTGCTAAGGATGTATTGCGTAAGAAGATAAAGCCAGATTCATTAAATGAAAAGATCTTTTCTAAGTATCTCTATGCCCCACAAATGAGTGATGTTGATTTATTTTTAAGATCTTCAGGTGAGCAGCGAACTAGTAATTTTCTTATGTGGCAATCAGCTTATTCTGAAATGGTATTTTTGGATGTTCTTTGGCCAGATGCAGATCGGCGCACACTTTGGCGAGCAATTGAGATCTATGCTGAGCGTGAGCGCAGATTTGGTAAGGCTTAACTTAAGCTGCTGTGTAATCAGATGGTGTTGGCGCAGTTAGTAAAGCTTGGCAATTAGCGCACTTTGCATTATCCAACAAATACATATTTAGCTCATAAGTGTCTGGATCAAAACTTGCCGTTATCTGAATTAAGTTACTACCGCATGCTGGGCAAACAGGGGTTGGAATACCGCGAAAGTCACCCATACTTAACACCTAGCGCAAGTGCCAAATAATTCAACTACATGCCTTACCTGTCTAAATCCATTTTCTTTAGCCATATTATTTGCCCATTTTTCTACTGCACTACCTTCAACCTCAACTGTCTTGCCACAGCTAGTACAGATTAAATGAAGGTAGCACAAATGAGAATGATTATCAATATCATCCCTACCCCACGCTCAATCACCCCGCCTACCTCAAGGGCTAGCCGCTTTCAGGCCCTACACTTAGAACTAATAAGTAAGCCGCCGACAGCCAGCCGGATGGAGATCTAAATGGCGCAAGATCGATTAGAGACAATAGTTTCACTAGCCAAACGTCGTGGCTTTGTTTACCCCTCATCTGAAATTTATGGCGGACTTCGCGCATCTTGGGATTACGGCCCACTTGGGGTTGAGTTAAAAAATAATATTAAGCGCCAATGGTGGAAATCTATGGTGCAAGGTAGGGATGATGTAGTTGGATTAGATTCTTGCGTAATTTTAGCTCGTGAGGTTTGGCAAGCATCTGGTCATGTTGAAACTTTCTCAGATCCATTAACTGAGTGCACCAGCTGTCATAAGCGATATCGCGCAGATCATTTAGAAGAGGCTTATGAAAATAAGCATAAGAAAAAACCTACATCCTTAGCTGAGGTTAATTGCCCAAATTGTGGCACCAAAGGAAAATTTACCGCCCCTAAACAATTCTCTGGTTTATTAAAAACCTACCTTGGCCCAGTAGAGGATGAATCTGGTTTGGCGTATTTGCGGCCAGAAACAGCCCAGGGAATTTTTATAAATTTTGAAAATGTGGCATCAACCTCTAGAAAAAAGCCACCATTTGGAATTGGTCAAATTGGTAAATCATTTAGAAATGAAATTACACCAGGAAACTTTATTTTTAGAACCCGTGAGTTTGAGCAGATGGAGATGGAGTTTTTTGTTGTTCCAGGAACCGATGAACAGTGGCATCAATATTGGATTGATACCAGATTAGCTTGGTATAAGGATTTAGGAATAAATCCAGATCGATTACGAATTTTTGAGCATCCAAAGGAAAAACTCTCGCATTACTCAAAGCGGACTGCAGATATTGAGTATAAATTTGAGTTTGCTGGCACTGAGTGGGGTGAGCTAGAAGGAATTGCTAATCGAACTGATTTTGATCTGAAAGCACACTCTAGAGCATCGGGTGAAAACTTAACTTGGTTTGATCAAGAAAAAAATGAGCGGTGGACCCCTTATGTAATTGAACCAGCAGCTGGAGTTGATCGCTGCGTACTAACCTTTATGTTAGATGCTTACACTGAAGATGAAGCACCAAACTCTAAAGGTGAGATGGAAAAGCGCGCAGTAATGAAGTTAGATTTTAGATTGGCACCAATTAAGGTAGCGGTGCTGCCACTATCTAGAAACGCTGATTTATCGCCAAAAGCTAAGGATTTAGCCACCGCACTTGCCAAGCACTGGAATGTGGATTTTGATGATGCTGGGGCAATCGGTAGAAGGTATCGACGCCAAGATGAGATTGGTACACCTTTTTGTATCACAGTTGATTTTGAAAGCTTAGATGACCAAGCGGTAACAATTAGAGAGCGAGATACGATGGCGCAATCTCGAATCGCAATTGATCAGGTTGAGAGTTACTTAGCCCAAAAATTATTAGGTTGCTAATTTGCTAACTCAAGTTGCACCTCTTCGGCTGCCAATTTCTAATGGCAATTTCGCAAACAATGAGGTAGTTCTTACTACCCCAGTAGTACTAGCTCCAATGGCTGGAATTACAAATGCTGCCTTTAGAAGATTATGTCGAGAGCAAGGCGCAGGTTTATTTGTCTCTGAGATGGTGACCGCACGGGCATTAATTGAGCGGCGCGAGGAGACCTTTAGATTAATTAAACCTGGAGTTGGTGAAAGCCCTAGATCTATTCAACTTTATGCAGTTGATCCAATAGTTCTTGGTAAAGCAGTTGATTTATTAGGTAGTGAAAATTTAGCCGATCATATTGATTTAAATTTTGGCTGCCCAGTACCAAAGGTAACTAAGCGTGGTGGCGGCGCCGCCTTGCCATATAAGCGGCGATTATTTTCAGCAATAGTTGAGTCGGCGGTAAAAAATGCTAGTAAGTATGGAATTCCAATTACGGTAAAGATGCGAGTAGGAATTGATTCAGATCATGAAACATTTTTAGATTCAGCAAAATCAGCAGCTGATTTAGGTGTGGCTTGGGTAGCACTTCATGCCCGCACCGCTGCGCAACTTTATGAAGGCAGATCTGATTGGCATAAAATTACGCAATTAGTTGAACATCTAGCACCAACTGGCACACCAGTATTAGGTAATGGCGATATCTGGTCTGGGCAAGATGCAATAAATATGATGGATCAAACTGGTTGTAATGGTGTAGTCGTTGGTCGAGGTTGCCTAGGCAGACCTTGGTTATTTGCAGATTTAGTTAGTGCATTAAATGGTGAACATAATCGAACTAACCCCACATTATTTCAGGTACGAGAAATTATGTTACGTCATGGGCAATTATTAGTTGAGTACTTTGAAAATGAAGATCGAGCTATGCGAGATATTAGAAAGCATATGGCTTGGTACTTAAAAGGCTTTTCAGTAGCACGTGAAATCAGATCCTCCCTTGGCATGGTAATTTCAATATCTCAGATGGCGCAATTGTTATCACGTCTTGCGGATCAGCCATATCCACAGGCGGTAGGCGATGGCCCACGTGGGCGCACAAGCCATAGCCGAGCTGTTTCCTTGCCAGCTGGTTGGCTCGATGATCCAGATGAGTTTGCCAATATTTCTATTGATGATGCAATCTCAGGTGGATAAGTTAATTGTTTTTATTTAGATTAATTAGAAGAGTAATCTCATTTATATTATTACTAATAATTGTTATTCCCTTATATGTTGGCGGAAATATTTGGTATAGCGCAAGAAATGCTGAGCCAATAAAGTCAGATTTAATTTTAGTGATGGGGGCTGCCCAATTTGATGGTCGGCCAAGTGATATTTTAAAACAAAGATTAGAACAAGCATTAAATGCATATAAATTAGGCCTAGCACCTGTGATTTATACCGTCGGAGCAGGGGCGCCGGGGGATCGGACCACCGAGGCAGCTGCTAGTAGAAATTGGTTAATTCAAAACGGCGTTGCAAAAAATAAAATACTTGCAGTTGCCAAGGGTAGAGATACTTTAAGTAGTACCCAAAGCTATATAACTGAGGCGAAAAAGCGAGGGTATGAATCAGTTGTTATAGTGACTGATCCATATCATTGCTATCGTGCGATGAGTATGGCAAAAGATTTGGGATTTTTGGCAAGCTGCTCACCGGTTAAAAGTGGCACAGCCTCGGTAGAAAACTCTGGCTTCAAGTATTTAACTAGGGAGATTGGTGCCTATCTTGCCTATAAGACTCTTGGTCAATTAGGCATCAATTTAAGTGATCGCCTAATCTCAATAAGAGAATATCCTTAAACCATGGAGTTATTACCATTTCTAGATCTAGCATCAACTCTAATCTTTGCATTAGTTGGCGCTAGGGTGGCAGCTGATAAGGGATTAGATTACGGTGGAATTACTCTAATTGCGGCTGTGGCATCTATATCTGGTGGCACGCTTCGAAATTTATTTTTAGGATTAAAACCAGCTTGGATCAATGATTCAAATATTATCTTGGTAATTATTTTAGCGGTAATTATTACCTTGGTTTTTCGACGAGTTACTAAAATTGGTAAATCATTGATTGTGATGGATACTTTTGGATTAGCGATTGCGGCGATCTCTGGTTCATATTTGGCAATAGCTGAGAATATCTCCTGGTTTATAGCTGTTATTTTGGGAGTAATAACTGCCGTAACTGGCGGATTACTCAGAGATGTTTTATGCCAATTAGAGCCGGTATTGCTGCACCGAGAAACTATCGGCACATCTGCATTAATGGGAGCAATCGGATTTGTATCTCTATATGAATTAGATGTGAATCTCAATATTGCAGCCCTTATTGGTGGATCTATTGTGATCTTGACTAGGTTTATTTCAATCTATTTTGATCTGCACCTACCTAAGTTTAAAACTCAAGGCAAATAATTAATTTTTTAATCTCACCCCAGATGGATAGGATTTAAATATGGTAATCAGAAATGCCGTTGAGCATCCAGGATACAGCGATTTTGATCGAGCTAGATTTTTAGATGAACCAGCAAAACGTGGTGGCAGAAGTGAGTTTGCCAGGGATCGGGCTCGAATTATTCACTCTTACGCACTTCGTAGATTGGCTGCTAAAACTCAAGTAGCAGTGCCATGGGCAACTGATTTTCCAAGAACAAGACTTTCGCACTCACTTGAGTGTGCTCAAGTTGGCAGAGAAATTGGTGCGCAATTAGGAGCTGATCCAGATTTAATGGAAGGGGCATGTCTGGCCCATGATTTAGGACATCCACCATTTGGTCACAATGGTGAGATGGCGCTTAATCAATTAGCTAATAGTTGTGGTGGATTTGAGGGTAATGCCCAAAGTATTAGGTTACTAATTAGATTAGAGGCAAAAACAGTGCTACCAACTGGAAAATCTATTGGTTTAAATTTAACTAGAGCATCCTTAGATGCAGCTACAAAATATCCATGGAGTAGAGATATAAATTCAGAAAAATTTGGTGTCTATGAGGATGATTTAGAGATATTTAATTGGTATCGAGCCAATGCCCCAACGGGTGTGACCTCGATGGAAGCTCAAATTATGGATTGGTCAGATGATGTGGCCTATAGCGTTCATGATTTAGAGGATTCATTAGTTACTGGACAGGTAAAGTTAAATAAATTAAAGGATGATTTAACTGAGTTGATTAAGGTTGCCAAAGATGAGTATTTAGCTGATGTGAGTGAGATTGAATTAGAGAGTGCGCTTTCTAATCTAGAAAAATTATCTACCTGGCCACATGAATATGATGGCACTCATCGCTCCTTAGCTAGATTAAAGGATCTAACTAGTGAATTAATCGGTAGATTTGCCCAATCTGTGGAACAAGCCACCCAAGATAAGTATGGCAGTGGTGATTTAACTAGATATAACGCAAATTTAATTGTGCCCAGGGCGCAACGAGTTGAAGTTGTCCTACTTAAATCAATAGCAGGTCATTATGTGATTAATGCTGCATCTTCCCAAGTTAGGTATGCCGAGCAGCAGAAATTACTAACTGAGTTAGTAGCTGTGATATTAGAAAGTGCGCCTAAAACACTAGAGAGTTTCTTTTTACAAGATTGGCATAATGCGCAAACAGATAGTCAGCGACTTCGGGTAGTAATCGATCAGGTGGCATCTTTGACCGACCCAGGGGCTCGGGCACTTCACCAGCGCTTAGTTAGGCCAAATTAACAACTGGGTAAATCAAAGAGCAGATGAGCAAACTAGGATAGGTATATGGCCGAGCGAATAAAAGATGAAGATGTTAACTATGTTCGCGACCACAGCCCAATTGATGAGGTAGTTGGCGATTATGTCCAACTTAAAAATGCGGGTGGTGGACAGAAAAAAGGTCTTTGCCCATTTCATGATGAGAAAACGCCATCATTTCATGTAACACCAAGTAAGGGTTTTTATCACTGTTTCGGCTGTCAGGTAGGTGGGGATGTAATTGCATTTATTATGAAGCTTGAACATTTAACTTTTATGGAAACCGTTGAACGATTAGCCGATCGAATTGGTTACACCTTAAGGTATGAAAGTAGCGGTGGCTCATCTGGACCAGTTATTAATAGATCTAGATTGGTAGCAGCCAACAACGCAGCAGCTATCTTTTATCAGGAACAAATCCAACTACCAGCTGCCCAGCATGGTCGAGATTTTTTAACCAAACGTGGTTTTGATCGAGATGCAGCGAAAAGTTTTAATGTTGGTTATGCCCCAGATGAGTGGGATGGCTTGTATAAACATTTAAAGGGCCAAGGCTTTAGTGATGAAGAGTTAACTTTGGCTGGCTTAATCAAAGAGGGAATTAAAGGTCAAATAGATCGATATCGAAATCGATTGATTTGGCCAGTTAAAGATATTTCCGGTGATGTGGTGGGCTTTGGTGCACGCAAATTAGCCTCCGATGAGGTTGATCAAGGTCCTAAATATTTAAACTCACCAGAGACACCAATTTATAAAAAGAATCAAATTTTATACGGCTTAGATATCGCTAAAAAAGAGATTGCAAAGAGCCGCCAAGTAGTAATTGTTGAAGGTTATACCGATGTAATGGCTGCTCACTTAGCTGGCGTTACCACCGCAGTTGCCACCTGTGGCACCGCATTTGGCGATGAACATATAAGAATAATTCGAAGATTACTCATGGATGCAGATGCATTCAGAGGTGAGGTAATTTTCACATTTGATGGCGATGCTGCCGGTCAAAAAGCCGCGCTGCGCGCATTTGAAGATGACCAAAAATTTGTCGCTCAAACATTTGTAGCGGTTGAACCAAATGGTATGGATCCTTGTGAGTTGCGACAAGCACATGGTGATGATGCTGTACGAAATTTAATTGCTAGACGAGTACCGCTTTTTGAGTTTGCGATTAAATCTGTGATCGCAAGTTATGATGTAAAGACAGCTGAGGGCCGTGTAGCTGCCTTAAATCAAGTCGCGCCATTGATTGGCAAAATAAGAGATGCCTCTTTAAGACCTGAGTATGTTCGACTTTTAGCCGGTTGGTTAGGTATGGAAGTTGATGTGGTTTCAGCAGCAATTAAGAAGAGTAGTAAGGCTGGTCAAGATCAAGCACCAGCGAAAATCAATTTAACTGATCCAATTTTAGTATTAGAACGTGAGGTACTAAAAGTAAAATTACAACTTCCAGCTCTGGCGACGGATTGGATAGATTTAGAGGAAGCAGCATTTTCTTTTCCACTTTATGATCAACTTAGAAAACAAATTGATCTGCAGGGTGAGTTAAATATTCAAGCCCTGCTAGACAACTCTGCTTCTGATGAACTTAAATCTTTGATTACCGAGCTAACGGTTGAGCCAATTAGAACTGATGGTGAGGTATCTGATCGATATATAAATAGTATTTTTGCAAGATTACGTGAGGTGGCACTAAGTCGAGTAATTGCTGAAATTAAATCAACTTTGCAAAGAATAAATCCAGTTGAAAATGAAGCGCAATATCAAGAAATTTTTGCAAAATTAGTTGATATGGAGGCCGCCCGTAGAGTGCAGAGAGAGTTAGCGCTGGGGGAGAGTTAAGCCAGATTTAGGCCAAGATTTGAGCGCTTTGTTTTATTCGATACTATTTGCCATCACAAATCTTTCCTAAGATTGGTGTATTCCCTGATAGCTCAATTGGCAGAGCAGCCGGCTGTTAACCGGCAGGTTCTTGGTTCGAGTCCAAGTCAGGGAGCATGGCGCTTTACCGAGTACAAATCTCACTACCTGACCGACCAGGCTCATTAGGTGCGGTGGCCTCAGCTATTGGTTTTGCCGGTGGTGATATTCGAGGTTTAGTTGTGCTTCGAAGTGAAAATGGTAAGGGTGTTGATGATATAACAATTGCTGTGCCAGGTAGTGATCCAACTGATTTATTAAATGTATTAAATGCAATTGGTGGGGTTGAGGTTATTTCAATTACCCCAGTTGAGTAATTAAAGCTTTACCGCCCGTAATTGATCGGCAGATTGTTCTGGATCTAAATCCATAATAAAGGCGCCCATACCTGACTCTGAGCCTGATAAATACTTTAATTTTCCGGGCTGTCTTCGGACAGAAACAATTTGCCAGTGCAATCGCATGCAATCTTGACCAATACTGACTGGTGATTGATACCAAGATGCAATGTAAGCCATCTCAATTCCAAAAACACCATCTAATCTAGATAAAACCTCTTTAGCAATTGGTGCAAAGCTTTCAGATTGTGTTTCATCTAATTGGTTCATATGCGCTACACCACGAAGTGGAGCTACATGAATTTCAAATGGGTATCTGGCCGCATATGGCACGTAAGCAATCCATTCACTGTTTTTTGCAATAATTCTTCGCTCATCTTTAATCTCTCGCTTTATTACATCATCTAGTAAAACTCGACCAGTTTTCTTTAAATGCTCTTGAGCTGCACTCAACATTTTTTCAACTCTTGGTGGAATAAATGAGTAAGCATAGATTTGACCATGTGGATGCGAAATAGTCACGCCTACTTCTTCACCTCTATTTTCAAATGGGAATACATGCTCTATGTAAGAAAGTGTCGATAATGTTTTATCTCTATCCTTCCAAGCCTCAAGGACTGCTCTGATTTGTTTTACTGAAAGTTTTGCAAAACTACTTTCATGATCTGAGGTATAGCAAACTACTTCACATGCACCAGCTGCATCTGGGTTTGGGGTATCTAAGCCTGCTAATTGTGGCAAACTCCAATTCTCACCTGGGTTTGTTAATGCCGGTGCACGATTTGTAAAGACAACTACTTCATAATCACTATCTGGAATCTCAGTTTGTTTATCTTTTGTTGAAGCACATAATGGGCATAACTGCTTTGGCGGTAGAAAAATTCTATGTTGTCTATGAGAGGCAACTGCGACCCATTCATTCACTAAAACATCGAGGCGAAGATGTCCGATACCAGGTTGAGCTACCTCATTTCGAGTATCAACAGCATCTCTTGAAATATCTGAATTGTCATAATAAAAAATATCTCGGCCATCAGCTAATTTTCGATTTTGGCGAATTACTCCACCTGGTAATTGCTGTTTCATACCGCCAACTGTAGTGGAAGAGTCTCAGTGCTTTATTTGTTTGGCACAACCATCAACTGGCTTTTTGGTTGGTTTTGGCTTGGCAGTTGGTGTCGGTGTAGGTAGATCTGGACCTTGCATTAAATTTATTGCTAATGGAAGTTCGTTATCTGCATGTGTCTTAGATACATCAACGTAGTTGAGGGTGCCAGAGGTAACACCAGCTGGTAGACCTTCAATTTTTAATTCCCACCTGCCACTTGCAGAGCGAGTAGCAGTTTGCTTTTTCACCTTTATTTTCTCATCACTTGGTCTAAAGACAACTGTGCCAGTCACCACGGGGGAGCCAATACTTCTAAACACCTCAACATTTACCTCAACTGGTTTATTGGTATCGGTTGAGATCATAGATATCAGATTCATAGATGTTGGTTCATTAATTGGCATCATGTCAGTTGGCTCTGGTTGCCACTTACCTTTAGTTAGCGCTAAGAAATTCTCTGGTGTTCCCCTAAAGACATTTAAGTCCAATCGCGAACTTGCCACGCCATATTTTTTACCAATACCACATGATGAGTACTGCCAAATTTGCCATTGTGAGGAGCAGTTTGCCGTGCTCCAGGAGTGAACAAAGCAACCAATTAATGGGCGCTGCCCAGGTTGGGAGATTGGATCTGCTGGATTAACTCCGTAGTGAGCCAGCCATAATGGATACTGGCGAAGTTTTTCACTACGACTCATCGCACTTTCTAAGAATTGCGCATATGAGTATAAAAATGGTTTTCTTCCTGTTTTTTCTTCAACAGTTTCCAGCCAAGTCTCAGCCCAAAGAGTTACCAAACTTCTAGGCATATATTTAAGACAGCCACCAGAGCTACTTTTTTTCACGCAATTATTTTCTAGATCTAACGCAACTGGTAAATCCCGTTCGTTATAACCTCCTAAGGAGGCTAGCCGCCATATTACTTTTTGGGCTTGTGCCTTTGCATCTCGAATGACGTAAGCCTCATCTGTGCTATTTGGTAGATATGCAAAGTGATACATGCCGGTGTAAAGCCCGGCTGCTTGAGCTGCACTTCTATCATTTACTAACCAGCGCATAGTTGCGATGTCAGCTGCCTCTTGCGAGTCTGATCCCTTAATTAAAACAAATCGCATTCCGGCTTCAAACTTCTTTTTAAAATCAATTGGTTGATCATTTGGATGTTGCCATCGACTAACATCTGAGCCTTGAATTCGACCGCCAGTTAATTTGCTAGTTTCTGGCGTAATAAATAAGGCATTGAGATCTGAAAATGTCTTGGAGTTATCAACCTTAAAGTTTTTTGGTTTAGTAACCACTCTCTTTTTATTGATAATTGCCGTTGCCCGATACTGCCCCTCTGCTTTGATGGCAGTTGCAACCGTTGTAATTCGCCACGCACCACTTGCACTTGAAGTTGTTCCTAGAACAGTTTTTTTCCACGCGATACCATCAAATGAGCTGATTTCAATTTTTGCTTTAGCCGCCGGCTTTACCTGACCATAAAAAGTCACTAATGATTCACCGGCATTTGGTGTGCTTTGCACATCAAATGAAACAGTGGTCTTTTTGCTGGCCGCATTTGCCGCTGGAGTAAGTGCAGCAGTTGCAATCACTAATGATAAAAATACTGCTACTGATTTCACCGCTCTATTATTGTGGGTGTCACGCCAAAAACCTTTGTTATGGCATCAATTAGTAGTTGAGTGTGGGCTGGATTACGGGTTTGCTTAAAATCATGCGCACTGGCAAATTTCTGACTATCAGCAAAATCTAAGGTTAATTGATTGTTCTCATAGGAAACTAGCCTGGCATCAAAAAAAGATAACCAAGCAATCCGATCCTTTTCTAGAAGTAAATCAAGAACATCATTCCACCTAAGCTTTATCTCAGAAAGCTCCATATCTTTAAATCAATATGCCATAAATAATAAGTGCAATTAAAAGTAGTAAGGATATTCTCTTAACTACCCTTCCTAACAAGAATTTAGAAAATTTAGGAATGAATGTAGCGATAAATACCAGTAATCCAATTGTAATCAATACAGAACTGGTTGGTAGATTTGCTTCGTTTCCAGTTTGATATCTTAAATTTATCAATCCCATGGCAAGCAGAGCGTATGAGCCAAATCGATAATTATTTAATGGGTTCATTTCTTAGGAATCCTTAATGAGTGAAGTCCGCCATCAACATTGATTGCGGTGCCGGTTATTGCAGCTTGAAGTGGACTTGCTAGAAAAATTATTGCACTTGCAATTTCGGCTGGTGAAACTAGTCTGCCCATTGGTTGCCTAGCTTCAAGTGCAGATTTGGCAATTTTTGCGTCATCTGATTGATCTAACAATCTTTTCACCCAAGGTGTATCGGTAGTTCCAGGATTTACGGCATTTACTCTTATGCCATCAGAGAGGTGATCAGTTGCCATGGCCAGCGTCAAAGTTAAGACCGCGCCCTTTGAAGCACTATATGCCGCACGATTTGGAATACCATCAATTGCTGCTACTGAGGCGGTATTTACTATTGCAGCAAATTTACTGTTTCTAAGCAAAGGTATTGCCTCACGTGAAACTCTGGCAGTTCCGATCACATTTGTATTTAGTACTTTTTGCCAAATTTCATCACTTTCATTTTCCACAGTTGTGAGTGATCCAATTCCGGCGTTATTAATAAGAATATCTAGGCTCGTGTTTAATTTTTTAAACTCTGAAAATGCATTTTTAACTGAAGATGTATCTGAAATGTCACAATTAATAAATGTGGCATAAGTTGCCATTTCACCTTGGGCGATATCAAATCCAAAAACCTTCGCGCCCTTTTCCGTTAAGCCTTTTGCAACTTCAAGACCAATACCTGAGCCAGCACCAGTCACGATCGCGGTAAGTCCTGCAAACTCTTTTTCCATTACCACTCTTTCCGCCCTTGATCTCATTAGTTGAGCACCATTAACTATCTCAACACCTTCCTATACTATTGCGTAGATGGCCAGACATAGTGAGTTAGTAAAAATCCCCCGCATAGACCGGTATGTAACAAAGTTGGCTTTAGGTAGCGCCCCATTGGGCGGTCTGTTTACTGAGGTAACAGATGCCGAGGCTGAGGCGACAGTTTTAACTGCGGTTAACTCTGGGATTAATTTTTTTGATACTGCGCCACTATATGGCCACGGTAATGCCGAAAAGCGAGTTGGGGCAGCGTTAAATAAAGCTAACAAACCCTTTGTCATCTCCACAAAAGTTGGCAGAGTTTTACAAAAGTTCACACCTGAAGAGATCGCTGGCAAGGTTGCCGGGCTGGCCGGTTATGTTGGGGTAGATCCAACAATCTTTCCAGTCTTTGATTTTTCAAAAGAAGGAATTGTTAGATCGCTGGAGGAAAGTTTAACTAGATTAAATCTTGCTTCAGTTGATATCGCATTAATACATGATGCAGATGATCAAATTGATAAAGCAATTGCCGAGTCCTATCCAGTTTTAGATGAGCTTAGATCTAACGGAGTAATTAAAGGAATTGGCGTAGGACTAAATTACTGTTCGTATGCAACTAAAGCTGTTAAAGAGATGGATTTAGATATTATCTTAATTGCTGGCAGGTACTCGTTGCTTGATCAATCTGCGCAAGAAGAACTTTTCAAAGAGTGTATCAAGAAAAATACCGGAGTTATGGTGGGTGGCGTTTATAACTCAGGAGTATTGGCAAACCCAACTCCAGAATCCACCTACGATTACGTAAAAGTAAAGCCCGAAATTCTCAAGCGAGCATTAGATATAAAGAAGCTATTGGCTGATTTTCATATCCCATTAACTGCTGCTGCAATTCAATTTCCGTTACGTCACCCAGCAGTGACCTGTGTAGTAACTGGCTCTAGGAGTGTAAAGGAGCTAACTTCAAATATTTCTGACTTTGACATGGATATGCCAGAGGCGGCATGGAATGCACTCGAAGAATCAGGGCTGATAAATCGGATTGAGATTTAAGTTGAGCCATTTAGCTGTAGTCAAGACCTCGACTGAGAGATACCGATTAGTTAAAGAAATCAATGGTAAGTATTTTGAAATTCCAGGTTTAAAGACTTTATCTGATGCACTTAAACTAAATTTGACTGATTTAAAAAAGATTTATGAAACAGCTAGTACAAATGAGATAAATGGTGAACTAGTCGCTCCAGTGGCACCAGATAGTGAGGTTTGGGGAGCTGGTGTTACATACCAGCGCTCTCGGGATGCCCGAAAAGAGGAGAGCGGAATACCAGATGTATACCAATTAGTTTATGAAGCAGATCGGCCTGAGTTATTTTTTAAGGCAACTGCAAGGCGGACTGTGGGGCATGGGGCAGAGGTTGGGATTCGAGAGGACGCACTGACCTCGGTACCAGAGCCTGAGGTTGCAATAGTGATTAATCGATTTGCTGAATTAATTGGAATGAGTATTTGTAATGATATGACATCTAGAAATATTGAGGGCGAAAATCCACTTTATCTATCCCAAGCAAAAATTTATTTCGGCTCAAATTCACTTGGCCCAATGATTAGGCCAATTTGGGAGATATTTGATCATAATAAGCTTGATATTCACGCAAAAATTGAACGCAGTGGCTCAATTGTTTGGCAAGCAGCAACATCTCTTAAGTCCTTAAATCGATCCTTTGAAGATTTAATTGGCTACCTATTTAGATGTCAACATTTTCCAGTAGGAGTTTTATTATCAACCGGGACAGGAATTGTGCCACCTCTTGATATTTCACTAGCAAGCGGTGATGTAGTTACAATTACCGTAGATCAGATCGGTACATTAGTAAATAAGGTTGTTACCACTCCGCTTGATATAAATGATCGGATAAAGTGATGTTAGAGCATGTAATTTGGACCCAATGGGATGACCTAAATGTTCCTAGCAAATTTAAAAGATTATCACCAGCTACAACACCAATAGAGTCATCAGATTTATCTGAAATTACATTTTATGTTCCAACCTATATGGGTGGTCGGCCAGCCTTAGAATTAACAAAGAAAATGCCAAATCTTAAAATATTACAAATGCCAAACGCCGGTTTTGATGATGCGTTGGAGTTTGTTCGAGATGGAATGACATTATGTAATGGTAAGAGTATTCATGATGATTCCACAGCCGAATTGGCGGTTGGTTTAACAATTGCATCTTTGCGTGGTTTTCCAGATTTTGTTCGTAATCAAGACAAATCATCGTGGGTACATGTTAAAAATAAGTCAATTAATGATCGAAAAATTGGCATTATTGGATTTGGGTCAATTGGAACGACAATTGCAAAAATGCTCTCGGGATTTGCTGTTGAAATTATTCCATTTACTCAAAGTGGTCGAGATAAAACAACTGCAATCTCAGATTTAGATAAGCATCTACCAACTCTTGATGTAGTAATTTTAATATTGCCATTAACAGCTGAATCTAAACACTTATTTAATGCTAAGCGCTTATCCTTAATGAAAGATGGCGCCTTATTAGTAAATGTTGCCCGTGGCCCAATTGTTGACACCGATGCTTTAGTAAAAGAGTTAAATTCTGGTCGCATTACCGCAGCAGTGGATGTAACAGATCCAGAGCCACTACCTAGTGATCATCCACTATGGCGGGCTAAGGGAGTTTTAATTTCACCACATGTTGGGGGAAATACCACAGCATTTGAAAAACGGGCAAGAAAGTTAATCGAATCACAATTGAATTTACTTGCAGAAGATAAGCCGTTAAATAATGTTATCGTGGCTGGTAATTAGGCCAATATTTCTTAATTTTTTCCCGTAAAAAATCTGCACTCTCATGCATTTGATTCATACCATCAACGCCATCTTCAATAGAAATCCAGCTATCAAATCCAACATCTTTTAAAGTCTTAAATATTGCATCGTAATCATTTAGACCTTTACCAATTACTCCATGTTTGAAAAAGGAAACATATCCTGCGCTACCTCCTTCAGCTTTTCGTAAATCTTCGATGGTGCCATTGGCAAGATATCTATCGGATGCGTGCATAGTTACTACTCTGTGTTTAATTTTTTCAAGCAACTCCAATGGCTCTTCGCCAGCTGCAATTACATTAGAAGGGTCGTAATTAACCCCAAAAGATTTAGAATCTATTCGACCAACTAAATCAACAAAAACATCCATCATTTGGGCAAACTCAGGCTCAGTCCAAAAATCATCTTTGTAATGATTTTCAATGATCAAAGTTATGCCAAGTTTTTCTGCTGTAGGTATACAGGCATTAATTGAGTCCACAACATAATTCATTCCTTCTTCTCTTGTAATATCTTTTCTGCGCTGTCCTGAAAGTACTCGGCAATATTTAGCCCCCAATGCTGCGCTCATCTCAAGTGCGTAGATCTCTTTATCAACTTCCTGCTTACGCAAGTGTGGATCTGGAATTGTAAAGTCAGGTGAGGCACACATCATGGGAATAACCATGCCAGTCTCTTCAACCGCTTTGCGAACGGTTGACCAGTTTTTAGAGTCCTTAACATCTGCAAAATTGTTATAAAACTCAAGACCATCAACTCTTAGTTCATCAGCTAATTTAATCCACTCAAAAATACTCATTTGCCCAGAAACTAGGGGCTTGATAAATCCTTTTGGAAATGCAGCTAACTTTGGCATTATTTCTCTGGATTTCTACCAATAATTGAAAATTGTTCCAGATCTACAACTGAACCAGTAAATGGTTTAGATTCATCACCTAGCCAATAAATACAGGCAGCTGCCAACTGATTAGGAGTGCTCATCTTGCCTGAGGGAATATTCTCTTTTCCTAGACTGTCTGGCCAATTTTCAGGTAAACCTTTCTTAACTTGATCGGCATACTCTCGGTCAGTCAAGATCCAACCGGGGTTAATTAAATTAAATCTAACGCCATCTACACCGTGGGCATTAGCTAAGTTTCGAGTCATAGTTTGTAGTCCTGCCTTACTAATACTATAAGCCAAAAGTGAGGATTCACCGGTATATGCATTAATAGATCCAATATTTAGCACATTTCCTTGGCTTTGCTTTAAGTATGGAAAAGCTGCTTGAATTAAAAATAATGCAGATTGCAAATTAATTGTTATGGTTTTTGAAAAGGATTCAGCAGTTAGTTTTAGGAGATTATTTCGCTCAATTGCTGCTGCATTATTTACAACAGAATCAATCTTGCCAAATGCACTTATTGCGCAATCAACTATTTTTTTAGGCGAGTGTTGATCACTTAAATCTGCAATACAAAGGTAGGCACTTTCACCTAATTGATTGACTAATTTTTCTCCATCCGCTTTATTAATTCCATGGATTAATACCTTTGCCCCTTCACTAACGCAGCGAATCGCTAGTGATTTTCCGATGCCAGAGGTGGCACCTGTAATTATTATTACCTTATCTTTTAGCCGCATTTTTACTCTGGCTTTATAACTGACTTAAGAATTTCACCAGATTGCATTTTTTCAAAGGCAACTTGCCAATCCTTAATTGGAAATACACCGCCCAGAACTGGTTTTAAATCTAATTTACCGCTGCCAAGTAATCTTAATACTCGCTCCCACATTGGCCAGTTGTGTGAGAAGCTTCCCCGAAGGGTTACATTTTTAGCTACTAATGGATCTAAGGAAAAATCTAATGGTTGTGGACCCCAACCAACCTTTGAAATCCAGCCATCTGGTCGAATTACTTCCAGTGCATGCTTTAGTGATGCGCTAACTCCAGCAGCATCCACCACACCATCTGCGCCTAAGCCATCTACATTTTTTGCCCATTCATTAGCATCTCCAATAATTACTTCACAGCCATAAGCTTTAGCGATATTTAATCGGTTTTGATCTTTTGCTAACCCAACTAATGCAACTTCAGCACCTGCCAGCTTTGCCATCGCCGCACATAAAACTCCAATCGGACCAGGGCCTAAAACCACAATTCGATCACCTGGCTTAATAAATCCCGGCGCAATTGTGGCGCTATATGCAACTGCACATGGCTCAGTCATAGCTGCGTATTCAAATGAAATACTCTCTGGAATTTTATGGAGCAGGCGAGCGGCAACCTTGGCATATCTAGTCATACCACCATTAACACCATAACCAAATCCCTTTCTACCTGGATCTAAGTTGTATTTACCAACTCTAGAAAGTGGCGATGTTGTATCTACCACCGCAGCCGTTTCAGTTACAACCTTTTGGCCCATCTGCCAATTACCCAAAGCCGCTACATTTTTACCAAGTTCAACTATTACGCCACAAAATTCATGTCCCAAAACAACAGGATAATTAACCGCCCAAGAGTTTGTGCCATGCCATTGATGTAGATCACTGCCACAAACACTCACCGCTTCAACTTGCAAAATTACATCATCATCGCCAGCGATCGGCCGGTCAACCTCTTGTAACTCAACACTCATAGGTTTTGAGGAGTAATTAACTACCGCAAGAGATTTCATATTTACCTTTCTCCTACCTTATTAATTGATCCGCGGCGTAATTGGGATATCGCCATAAGCATGCACCTTTTCACAAATTTTGCGCAACACCTCTTCTACATCACCGGCACCTTTTGAAAAGGAATCTGCATCTATCGCAAGTGGTGCTCCGATTACTACCAAGGGAGCTCCATAAGATGGACAAGCAATTGCCTGTTCAAGGGATAATCCACCAACTGCTTGTACTGGAACTGAAACTGCATCAACAACCTGCTTTAATTGATCTAACGGATTTGGCGCTTTCTTTCCACTTGCAGCAATTCCTCGGCGTTCGTCATAACCAATATGATGAATAATCATTTGGCAACCAAGATCTTCCAATAACTGAGCCCCTTTGACCATGTCTTCACAACCAAGATTGTCACCCATCACCGTGATGCCATAATCTTTTGCAGCTTGCACCACACATTTAATTGTTTCTGGGTGAGATCTAGCCATCACAACAACATGAGTAGCTCCTGCTTTCGCCATCATCTCAGCCTCTAAGTAACCACCATCCATGGTTTTTAAATCTGCCACCACTGGCGTATTTGGAAACTCTTTTCGCAATGCTTTTACACCATGTAATCCCTCAGCCAAGATAAATGGTGTACCAGCCTCTAACCAATCAACCCCAGCACGAAGTGCGGTGTGCGCCATGGCTAGCGCTTCATCCATATCAATCAGATCAAGTGAAACTTGAACAATAGGTTTCATTTATAACACTCCATATTTGGCGAAGGCCTGACTTGGTGGCATTCCATCTCTGACCGCATTTCTAAATAAATTTTCACCTGAGTTTTTTTCCTCAACTCTGGCAATTACTTCAGCAATTGCATTCTTGGGTACGATCACCACACCATCAACATCGCCGACAATTAGATCACCTGGATTAATCACCACGCCATCAATTTCAGCTGGCACATTATGTTCAACCACCTCATATCTAGAATTAATATCTAACGGCGAAGTTTGCACGCCAAATACTTTAAAACCAAGAGATCGCATACGGGTGGTATCTCTTACTGGACCATCAGTTAATGCACCAGCTACTCCTTTATGTTTGCAAGCAGTTGAGAGCAACTCACCCCAAAAAGCTGCCGGGTGATTGCCACCATTATTTCGATTAGAAGGGGTGACATAAACTTGATCTTTTCCCACTGCATCTAAGGCTTTAAGTAAGCCAACATATGGCACATCTGGGGCGGCAAAAACGGCCTCAACTCTCACGGGAAATGCATACCCCAGCATCACACCTTCACCGGAAATCATTTCGATATCTGGTTTTAAAACTTGATTGCGAAGATCCATATGATCTAAACAATCTGAGGCTAGGGCAGCGGTAAAGATTGTGGAAAGTTTTTTTAAGTCATACTCTTCAGTGCTCACACCGTAAAGATTAGGGGGTCAATTAACTTAAAAAGTAGACCCTAAACTCCTACTTGAGAGATAAAGCCACCTGCTTTATAACATTTAGATTAAGTAGGGTTTATTAACCAATTGTTAGCCAAGTTTAGTTGACTCTATCAGGGGCGAGTATAAGGATTACCCTCAGGTTCGACGGTCCGCGTTGTACCACTCTATATAGAGAAGAAATGGAGAAATGAATGCGTAGAAGTTCATTTCGTCTGGTTGCAGCTGCAGCAGCTATCGCACTTGCGATAACTGGTTGTTCATCATCAGGTGATGACGCAGCAAACACAGACACAGAGTTTGAAATCTTTACCTGGTGGGCATCTGGTGGCGAAGCTGCTGGCCTACAGGGAATGATTGATGTTTACACAGCACAAAATCCAGACACAGAGTTTATTAACGCTGCTGTTGCTGGTGGTGCAGGTGTAAATGCTAAAGCTGTATTACAAAGTCGTTTAGATGCTAATGAGCCACCTGACTCATTCCAAGCACATGCTGGTATGGAGCTTGATGGTTATGTAAGAGGCGGACAATTAGAGGATCTAACATCTCTATACGCTTCCGAGGGTTGGGACGAGATTTTCCCAGCAGATCTAATCAAGACACTTACCGTAGATGGAAAGATTTACTCAGTACCTGTAAACATTCACAGAGCAAATGTACTTTGGTGGAATCCAGCTGCTGCTACAAAAGCTGGTATCACAAAAGCACCAGAGACTTTGGATGAGTTCTTTGCAGATCTAGAGAAGTTTAAGAAAGCTGGTATCACAGGTCTAGCACTTGCTGGAAAGGGAGACTGGGCAATTGCTCACCTTCTAGACTGGATGCTTCTTGCATCAATGGGTGCAGATAAGTTTGAAGGTCTATACAACGGATCAACTTCATGGACAGGTCCAGAGGCTGCTGCCGGTATTAAGAACTTCCAGAAAGCACTTTCTTATGGAAATAAGGGAGCCGGAAACCTTGATTGGCCAGATGCTGGAAAGTTAGTAACTGATGGCAAAGCTGGATTCTTTATCATGGGTGACTGGGCCTCTGCTCAATGGCAATCAGATGGATTAAAACTAGGAACTGACTACACATTTGCAGCAGCTCCAGGAACTGTTGGTACATACCAATGGCTATCTGACTCATTCACACTTCCAGTTGGTGCACCACACCGCAACGCAGCAATTGCTTGGTTGAAGGTTTGTGGATCTAAGGACGGACAGGATGCATTTAATCCAAAGAAGGGATCGATCTCAGCTCGTACTGACTCAGATCTATCTCTATACGATGATTATCTAAAATCAGCCGCTGCTGACTGGAAGAAGGATCGTTTAGTCGGTTCTACAGTTCACGGTGTAACTGGAAATAACGCACTTATGGCTGCATACAATGCTGCTGTTGGAAAGTATTTCTCAGGCGGATTTAAAGATAACGCCGGACTTGCTAAGGATCTAGCCGCTGCTTATGAAGCAGGCAAGGCTTAATTAGCAAAGAAGTAAGTAAGTAACTTTGGTGGGCAAGAAATTGCCCACCAAAGTTTTCTCATTAGGTAAGTGGTAGCTAAGCTCAAATACCTGTTATTAAAGATAAGGGGATAGCTTCGGTGAGTAAGATTGTTAAGAATAAACGCTCACTAAGCGCTCGCTTTGGCGGATTGCTTTTTGTATTGCCTTCGATAGTTGTTGTTTTAATATTTGTTTACGGTTTAATCGTTTGGTCGGTAAATGTCTCGTTGACTAACCAAAACTCAGGTAGAAAAAAAGAAATCGACTATGTTGGATT
>Ga0194127_10000939_pt1 | contig 44591 bp, 37 predicted proteins | sample TA2KigC100mmetaG_FD_148624 | JGI IMG/M metagenome (GOLD analysis project Ga0194127, IMG submission 148624) | Freshwater microbial communities from Lake Tanganyika, Tanzania - TA2015036 Kigoma Deep Cast 100m | ecosystem: Environmental > Aquatic > Freshwater > Lake | place: Tanzania: Lake...
GGATATGAAGAATTTCCATTCGGATTGGGTCATCAAGTTGGAAGATTTTCACATGATGGAACTGCATTGCTTGGTCCAGCATGGGAAAAATATGCACAAAAACCATTTCAAAAATTAGAACCCGGAATGGTTTTTACAATTGAGCCAAGATTAACTGTTGCTGGGCATGGAGTTGTTTCGATTGAAGAAATGATTGTTGTAACTGAAAATGGTGCCGATTGGCTGACAACTCCGCAAAAAGAATTAATTTTAATCAACTAATTCAACTAAGGTAAGAAATTGAGTTTTTCCAGAAATGTATTATTATGGATGTCGCAAAATGAATGGCTCAAAAAGCATGTTCCAACTTGGCGATTTGTAAAAAAAGCAGTTAAAAAATTTATGCCCGGAGAAACAGAAGATGCAGCTTTTGAAGCATCAATAAAATATTCTTCTAATAATATTCAAATTGTTATTACAAAACTTGGCGAAAATATAGCACAACTAAATGATGCCGAATTAGTTAGAGATCATTACCTTCAGCTAATCGACAAAATAAATTTATCATCGCTCGATGTTGAAATCTCGGTTAAACTCACACAGCTCGGTTTTGACTTATCAGAAGAAAAGACAAAATTATTTGTAACCGAAATTGCTAAGAAAATATTTAATAACCTTAGAAATACTTTTTATATTGATATCGAAAGTAGCGATTACACACAGAGGACAGTAGATTTTTACAAAAACATTTTATTGGGTTCTGAAAATGTTGGGCTTTGCCTTCAAGCTTATTTATATAGAACTGAAAAAGATTTGACCGAGCTACTTGAATTAAATTCTTCGATACGCCTGGTAAAAGGCGCATATAAAGAACCAGCGGATATAGCATTTCCAGAAAAAGCTAAGGTTGATGAAAATTATTTTCTTTTGTCTAAAATGATGATGAATAAAACGCTTGAGAAAAATTTACGAATGATTTATGCTACGCACGATGAAAAATTAATTGCAAGAATAATTGATGAATCAAAAAATATTGGATTAAAAAAAGAACAGCTGGAATTTCAAATGCTGTATGGAATAAAATCCTCTTTTCAAAGAAAACTTGCTGCCGAAGGATTTAAAGTCCGTGTATTAATTTCCTATGGTCAATCATGGTACCCTTGGTATCTGCGAAGACTTGCAGAAAGACCGGCAAATGTCTGGTTCGTTTTGAAAAATTTAATTAGCTAATTTTTTAAACTTATAACATGACTATTCAATATTAAGGTTAGAATGAAACAGCTAAAAGGTATTTTGCCCCCAATCACAACTCCGTTTATCAAGGGGGAACTTTCTATAGAAAAACTTGAATTCAACATCTCCAAATGGAACTCAACTTCTTTAAGCGGTTATGTTGTTATGGGTTCCAATGGAGAATCTGTTTTATTAACAAGAGATGAAAAATTAAAGCTTATTGAAGCAGCAAAAAAATTTGCATCGGAAGAAAAATTATTAATTGCTGGAACCGGAAGCGATTCTATCAAAGAAACGATTAACTTAACAAATGACTCTGCGAAACTAGGTGTAGATTATGCACTTGTTTTAACGCCATCATTTTATAAATCTGAAATGAAGCATGAAGCGTTTGTAAAATATTTTTCTTTAGTGGCTGATTCAACTGATATCCCAATAATTATCTACAACGTGCCAAAATTCACTGGTGTTGATATTGAAACAGAAACTGTGCTTGAACTTTCTAAGCATCAAAATATTGCCGGTATAAAAAACAGCACAGAAAATATAAGGCAGATAATTGAGTTTGTTTCAAAAACAAAAAATGAGTTCAATGTTTTAGTTGGTACTGCTTCAATGCTTTATTCTGGATTTACTTCTGGTGCTGTTGGAGGAATTGTTGCGCTCGCAAATATAGCTCCGAAAGAAACTGTTCAGATTCATGAATTTGTCAATCAAGGGAATTTAATTGATGCACTTTCTCTTCAACAAAAAATGATTCCGATAAATAAGGCTGTAACATCAAAATTTGGTGTTGCTGGATTGAAGGCTGCTATGGACTTGCTTGGTTATTATGGCGGAGATCCTCGTGTTCCTTTAGCTCCATTAAATGAATTGAATAAAAATATTCTGATTAATATTCTTAAAGATTCTGGTCTGCTAAATAATTGACCATACGTGCTAAACGGAGAAAAAATGATAAATACATTTACACCGCAAAATAGAATTTTAATGGGACCCGGTCCTTCAAATGTTAATCCAAAAGTATATGATGCATTATCTAAAGCAACCTTGGGACATCTCGACCCGCAGTTTATTGAATTGATGAATGATTTAATAAAACTTCTTCAATACACTTTTAAAACGGAAAATAATAGCACATTTGTTCTTTCAGGCCCAGGCTCTTTAGGAATGGAAGCTGCTCTTGTAAACCTAATTGAACCGGATGATAAAGTTGTGGTTTGTGTTGGAGGGTTTTTTGCTAATCGTATGACACAAATGGTTGAAAAATTTGGCGGAAACTTGATTACCGTAAAGGAAACATGGGGACGTGCAATCGATCCTCAAAAACTTGAAGATACTTTGAAGGATAATCCTGATACAAAAATTGTAGCTTTTGTTCATGCAGAAACATCAACTGGTGCTTTATCAAATATTAAAACTCTTTCGGAGATTGCTCATAAACATAATTGCCTCGTTATTGCAGATGTTGTAACGTCACTTGGTGCTTGTGAGGTAAGAGTTGAGGAATGGAAGCTTGATGCAGTTTATTCATGTTCACAAAAAGGATTAGCATGTGTTGCTGGTATGTCCCCAATGACCTTCAGCGAAAAAGCTGTCCACAAAATTTTGAATAGAAAATCACAAGTACGCAGCTGGTTCTGTGATTATAAATTATTGATGTCATATTGGAGCGGAGAAAAAAGAGCTTATCATCATACAGCTCCGGCAAATCAATTTTATGGATTACACACAGCTCTTCAAATACTTCATGAGGAGGGGATAGAAAATTCCTGGCGGCGTCATAAAGAAAATTCTGTAAAATTAATTTCCAAATTAAAGGAGATAGGACTTGAGCCGCTTGTTCCAGAAAAAGAAAGAATTCCAAATCTAATCACGGTAAAAATTCCTGAGGGAGTTGATGATGTCAAAATTAGATTAGAACTTTTAAATAAACACAATTTAGAAATTGGTGCTGGACTTGGAGAGCTTGTTGGAAAGGTTTGGAGAATTGGGCTGATGGGTTATAATTCAAATGACAAAATGATCGACTACTGTATTAGTTCATTAAAAGATGTGTTGAAATGAAATCGAAGTTTTTTGTAAGCATTATTTTATTTATTTGTTTCTTATTATCTGGAGCAACTATTGCTAAACAGCAAAAGACTAACCAGAATACATTTGTAAACAAAACTTATAAATACCAATTTCAATATCCATCCTATTTTAACATAGAAGATAAGTTTGATGATGAGATTTATCTTGATTATCAAAATACTCATTTGATTATCAGGGTGTTAGATTTAGAAACGTTATTTGCTGAATACTCTCTTGTAAACAAAAATTTTAATCCTAAGGATGACAAGTTTGTAACAGTTTCACAATTTCATTCAATAATAGTTAGCGGAGCAGATGGCCCTGACGGCTCAGTTTATTTAGATGATTCCTACCTTACTGATGATTTTATTTCTCAAAATAATTTAAGGATTATAAAATTTCATGCAGATATGGTAAGAGAAGATTATAACTCCAAAATAACAAAGGTAGGCCGGGCTGGTCCTTTTTATGGAATTAAGCTGAATAATAAGCATTCATTGTATATTACATTTAATTATGGATTAGAATTGGCTGATAATGAAATCGAAAAAATGTTAGATTCTATTACAAAATCGGTCGTTTTAACTAAATGATGCCTTAATTGAGGTGAACTCGCCATTATTTTTTCCTAATTTTACCTACCAAAAAAATTGATTAACTATAAAAGAAAAAAGGACACATTATGGCAAATGCTATTTTTAATGTACCATTACCACCAAATGAACCAGTAAAAAGTTATGCACCAGGCTCACCGGAAAAGAAAGCACTTAAATTAAAACTCGATGAATTAGCAAACCAGCAAATTGAAATCCCGATAATTATTGGCGGAAAAGAAATTAAAACAAACGACACCGATAATTGTGTAATGCCGCATAACCATAAACATGTAATAGCAAAATATCACAAGGTCAGCGCAAAAGAAGTTAAGATGGCAATTGATAATGCAATGGAAGCTCATAAACTTTGGAGCAGAATGGAATGGCAAGATAGAGCTGCAATTTTTCTAAAAGCTGCCGATCTTTTAAGTTTAACTGAATGGAGATACATTTTAAATGCAGCAACTATGCTTGGTCAAAGTAAAAATCCATTTCAAGCAGAAATTGATGCTGCTGCTGAGCTAGCAGATTTTTTTAGATTCAATGCATATTATGCGACACAAATTTATAAAGAACAGCCTCTTCACTCTCCTTTTGGAATGTGGAATAGAATGGAATACAGACCACTTGAAGGATTTATTTTTGCAGTTGCACCATTCAACTTTACATCGATAACTGGCAATTTACCGACAGCACCGGCTTTAATGGGAAATGTATCGTTATTAAAACCAGCTTCCAGTTCTGTGTATTCGGCATATTGGATTATGAAACTGCTTGAAGCCGCCGGCTTACCTCCGGGAGTAATTAATTTTGTTCCGGGTTCAGGTTCTAAAGTTGGTAATCCAGTTATGGATTCTGAGTACTTTGGCGGAATTCATTTTACCGGATCTACTCCAACATTCCAAGCAATGTGGAGAACAGCTGCAAACAATTTGCCTAAATACCGCACTTATCCAAGAATAGTTGGCGAAACCGGAGGAAAGGATTTTATTTTTGCTCATTCGAGTGCTGATGTAACAGCTTTAGGAGTTGCTCTTATTCGAGGTGCATTTGAATATCAAGGACAAAAATGTTCTGCTGCTTCAAGAGCATACATTTCAAAATCAATTTGGAAGGAATTAAAAGACTACATGATTGCAGAATTAAAAACGGTCAAAATGGGCGATCCGTATGATTTTACAAATTTCTTTAATGCAGTAATTGATAAGAATGCATTTGATTCAATAAGTGAATACATCAAGTATGCAAAAGATGCCAAGGATGCCGAAATAATTTTTGGTGGAGGGTGTGATGATTCTATGGGATATTTTATAGAACCGACTGTAATAGAAACATCGAACCCAAAATTCAAAACAATGGAAGAAGAAATTTTCGGTCCGGTTTTAACAATTTATGTTTATGATGATAACAAATATGAAGAAACTCTTCAATTATGCGATCAAACTTCGCCGTTTTCATTGACCGGGGCAATTTTTGCGCAAGATAGATACGCTGTTGAAAGGGCAGATAAAGTTCTTACCAATGCTGCCGGCAACTTTTATATCAACGATAAACCCACTGGTGCTGTTGTTGGTCAGCAACCATTTGGAGGTGCGCGTGCAAGTGGAACAAATGACAAGGCTGGCAGTTATCTTAATTTATTAAGATGGGTTTCTGCAAGAACAATAAAAGAAAACTTTATTCCTCCAAAAGATTATCGATATCCATTTTTAAATGAAAGATAAAACTCTTTATACCCTTCCCAATCAAGGGAAGGGTTTCAATAAGGATTAATTATGAAAAAGTATATTAATATTTTTATTCTGTTGCTTTTTGTTTCATCGTTTTCTTTTTCCCAATCAGAATCTGAATTATATTCTAAGTTAAAAACAATAAAAGAAATTTCTTCGATTGAGGTTATAAAAGCTGACACAACATTTAAAGAAGCATATGAAATAATGTTTGAACAGCCATTCGATCATCAAAACCTGGGTGGGCCAAAATTCAAACAAAGAATTTTTCTTTCTCATCTCGATTTCACGAAACCGGTAGTTTTTATCAATGAAGGTTATGCAGCAAATAGAAATTATAAATCCGAACTTTCACGGATAATTGAATCAAACCAAATTATTGTTGAGCACCGCTACTTTGGAAAATCAACTTTGGGAGTGGATGACTGGCAATATCTTACGACCAAACAAAGTTCAGATGATCATTATGCAATTATTAATGCATTAAAAAAAATCTATAACGGAAAGTGGATAAGCACCGGAATAAGCAAGGGCGGGCAAACTTCAATCTTCTTAAAATATTATCACCCAGATGCGGTTGATGTTTCAGTGCCTTATGTAGCTCCATTAAATCTGAGTCAGGAAGATCCAAGAATCTATGAATTTTTCTACAATGTTGGCGATGAAGAATGCCGCTCCAAAGTTACTCAGTTCCAAAGAACAGCATTGCAGAGGAGAGATGAAATATTGCCTATGATTAAAGAATATTCATCAGAGAAAAAATACACTTATTCAATTGGATTAGATTTTGCTTATGAATATGCAGTTCTTGAATATGCTTTTTCATTCTGGCAGTGGTATAATGATGGCTGCAATAAGATTCCAGCGCCAGATGCACCGGCAAAAGAATATTATGAAAACATGAAAAGCCTGATGGATTATGTATCAGATCAAAGTCAAAATTATTTTGCTCCTTTTATGTATCAAGCATATACAGAAGTTGGATACTATGGATATGAGCTTGGGCAGTTCAGCGATGTTTTGAAATTTCTTAAAGGTGATATAGTAAGCAGCTGTATTTTCTTTCCAAACGGATGTGAACTAAAATTCAACAACGAATTAATGCCTAAAGTAAATCAATTTATTCAAGAAAAAGGAAACAACATGCTCTATATTTATGGAGAGCTTGATGCTTGGTCATCCACTGCTGTTGAGATTGGAAGTAAAACAAATGCTGTTAAAATGGTTAAGAAAGGCGGTTCGCATAGAACTCGAATCAACAGTTTTAGCGATGAAGAAAAAGAGAATATCTTCAATACGCTTGAAAATTGGTTAGATATAAAAATCAATAGGAATTGATTATAAAACGAGAATAGATATTTTTTTCTTGAATAAATCCTTTTGAAAAGTTAACATTAGCTAAGTTTTTTCATTTTTAATTCGGAGTTTAAATGAAAACTGTAAAAGAAATGCTTGAGGGCAGAACTCTTCATACAACTAAATCCGGAACTAATATTATGGATGTTGTCTGTTACATGGCAAAACAGAATATTGGACTTGTTCCAGTTTTGGATTCCGATGGAAAATTGTTAGGTGTATTTTCTGAACGCGACCTTGTACGCAGAGTTATATCTAAAAATCTAGACCTCAACAAAACTTTGGTTGATGATGTTATGACAAAAGATTTAGTTATGGCTGATGTAACCGAATCGAATCAGGAGTGTTTTAAAAAAATGAAAGATAGAAAAACACGACACATATTAATTATAGAAAACGAAAAACTTGTCGGTATCCTTTCTATTAGAGATTTGCTGGAAATAGATATACAAGTTCAACAAGAAACAATCGAAGTTCTTCATAATTATATATATTCAAAATAATTTATGGACTATTTATCTTCCGGTCAGCTTAATGTAGTTAGCATAATTCAACTAATGCTTGCCCCGGCAGTAATGATAAGTGCTTGCGGATTGCTGCTGCTTGGAATGAATAACAGATATTCTTTAGTGGTAAATCGAATTCGCCTCCTCAATGAAGAAAAGAGAAGGCTGCTATTGAAGATTGGCGAAAGACCATTAACCACAGAAGATAATATTCGTCTTGAAAGTATAGCACGTCAAGTAGGGTTTTTGGTTTATCGAATTAAGTTAGTTCGCAATTCTGTTTTGAGTTACGTACTTGCTGTTGCATTATTCGTTTTAACCTCTTTATTGCTCGGAATTACATCTGTACTTTCCATTATAAAGTTAAATTATTTTATAATTCTCACATTTCTACTTGGAATGATTTTCGTGTTGATTGGAGTAGTATTTGCCGGACTGGAAACCAAAAAGGGTTACGAAATAATTCAGTTCGAAGTTGCTGCACATGAATAAATCAGGAATAATTTCTGAAGAAGATCTATTAAAACCTCAAAATATGATTCGTCTTTATTCCAGAGGAGCATTTCCGATGGCAGACGATTCGGGAAAAATTAATTGGTATTTGCCGGAAGTACGCACAATAATTCCATTAATGGAATTCAATATTCCCAGATCATTAAAAAAGTTTATGAAACGTACTGACTATGAATATCGATTTAATTTTAATCAATTGGAAGTAATTAAACAATGTGCGCAGCGAGAAAGCACATGGATATCAGAAAAATTAATAGATGCTTACAAAAATTTAATTAATTTTAATTATCTCCATTCCGTTGAAGTTTATCAGAGTAATAGATTAATCGGTGGACTTTACGGAATTGCATACAAAGGAGCATTTTTTGGAGAATCAATGTTTTCATTAGTTTCCCAAGCTTCTAAGTGTGCATTAGTAAAATTAATTGAGAGACTTACATATAATAATTATTCAGTGCTCGATGTTCAATTTCAAACTGAACACCTCAAAATGTTTGGTGCAAGAGAAATATCTTTTGATGAGTTTTACGAACTTCTTTTAGTTGCATACAAATCTGAAACTTCCTTTTAAATATTCGGTTACACGCAAATAAAAATTAATGCTAAAGAATATTTGTATATTTAGTTGTAAAATTTTGTTTTCATATAATTTTACTTTTCATATTTCATTCTAGAGGGGAATAAAATGAAAAAAATTTATTTTTTAATGATTGTTTTATTTACTTTTTACTATGGCATTGATGCACAAACGGTTAGCGGCAGTATAATGTTAGGATCACCTCAAAAAGACTTTAGAAAAAATGTTGATCGGCTTGGATACGGCTTTCAGTTCAGCGGAACACTGTGGAGTCCCGGAAAAGAAAGACCATTTACAATTGGATTAAACTTGGGATACTTAGTTTATGGTGAAATAAATGAAAGAAGACCATTCAGTATTACAAATCCCGATGTTTCTGTTGAAGTATCAAGAACAAACAACCTTGCAAACTTCCATGTGCTTTTTCAATTAAGCCCATTCAGCGGAACAGTTAGACCCTATGCGGAAGGTTTGTTCGGCGGCGCTTATATCTTCACAACAACAGAAATTAAAAGTGAATGGACTCAAGAACAGATAGCTCAATCTACAAATTATGATGATTTTACTTGGAGTTACGGCGCTGGTGGAGGATTATTAATTTTGCTGTCAAGAGACCTTGGCGAAGTATCAGAATTATATCTCGATTTAAAAGTAAGATACATTTATGGAAGTGAAGCAACATACTTAACAGAAAATGGGGTAGTAATTGATCGGCAAAATGGAAGAGTATTTTATAACCCGGTTAGATCAAAAACTGATTTAATGCTGTTTCATTTAGGCGTATCAGCTTTCTTTTAGAAAAAATTATATTAGAATTGAAAAGGAGTAATATGATTTCATACAAAGAATTAGGATTGGTTAATTCCAAAAATCTTTTTGCAAAAGCAGTTAAAGGCGGTTATGCTATTCCGGCATTCAATTTTAATAACCTTGAACAGCTTCAGGCAATTATTGGTGCATGCGTTGAAACCAAATCACCGGTAATTTTACAAGTGTCAAGCGGTGCAAGAAAATATGCAAATCAAACTCTGCTCAAACATCTCGCAAAAGGTGCTGTTGATTATGCAAACGAACTTGGCTATTCTATTCCAATTGTGCTTCATCTTGATCACGGAGATACATTTGAATTGTGTAAGTCTTGCGTTGAATCTGGATTCTCTTCTGTAATGATTGACGGTTCACATCATTCATACGAAAAAAATATTGAACTTACTCACCAAGTTGTAGAATATGCTCACAAACATGATGTTTCTGTTGAAGGCGAGCTGGGTGTTCTTGCTGGTATAGAAGACGATGTTTCAAGCGAAGTTACACATTATACAAAACCGGAAGAAGTTGAAGACTTCGTTAAAAAAACCGGAGTCGATTCTCTTGCAATTTCAATTGGCACATCTCACGGTGCAAATAAATTTACACCCGAACAATGCACTAGGACTGCAGATGGTGTTCTTGTTCCGCCTCCGCTTCGGTTTGATATTTTGGAGCAAATTGAGAAACGAATTCCGGGATTTCCAATTGTGCTTCACGGAGCTTCTTCTGTACCAGCTGAACTTGTAAAAACAATAAATAGCAACGGCGGCAAACTTAAAGATGCAGTTGGAATTCCAGAAGAACAATTAAGTAAAGCTGCTGCTTCTGCTGTATGCAAAGTTAATATTGATTCAGATGGAAGATTGGCAATGACCGCTGCTGTTCGCAAAGTGTTTGTTGATAATCCAGCAGAATTCGATCCAAGAAAATATCTTGGACCGGCACGCGATGCGTTAAAAGAACTTTATAAACATAAAATTGTAAATGTTTTGGGAAGCGCCGGAAAAGCGTAAGCCGAAGAAACATGTTTTAAGTCACATTTCGACCAGTTTCGCATTGGCGAGCCAAGTTAGACTCATTCAGTGTGACTTAATTTTTATTAGAATTTATCTAGTTAATAAATAGTCGGCTATTTTACCCAAGTCTTTTACATCTATATTACCGTAAGAAGGCATTACAATGTTTGGATATTTTATTCTAAATTCATCAAATCGATCATCTTTATAAGCTGATGGATTACGAAGATAATTAATAAGTCCATCTCGAGACCAATGTTCTTTAATATTAACTAATTGGGGAGCCATTTTTGAACCAGTAAGATCCTGACCATGGCAAACGATACATCCATTCTTCTTAATAAGAGCCAATCCATCTTCTTTTTTTTCAGATTCGTTAGTTGCAGCTGAACTATAGTTTTCATGCATATAATTTGCTGAATCCTCTTTTTTAGTTATCCTTCCAAGAATAAATAAAACAAGAAACAATCCTAAAAAAACAGAAATCCATTTTTGTGCATTTGTCATTAAACTACCTTTCCCTATTTAATTTGCTTGGTAAATTTATATTTATATTGTTTTATACTCAAACTAATTCACTTTTTCTAATTCTCTATCGTAAAATTGCTTGTATTTTTTGATTGAATTAAATATAGACCGTGCAATTTCATTCTGCCCGGACGTGCTTGCAAGAAGAGCTTCGTCTTTTCTGTTTGATAAAAATCCAGTTTCAATTAAAACTGATGGCATTGAAGCGCCAACCAAAACATAAAATCCAGCTTGTTTTATGCCAAGAGAAGGTATTTGAACATTTTTCTTCCAGTCTTGATTTAATAGATCAGAAAATTGTTCGGAATAACGCATATATTGAGAATGAGCCATACTTACAAGAATAAAATTTTCATCTGTAAGCTGCTGATAACGTTGCGGATTTTCTTCCAACTTAATTACACTATTTTCAAACTCTGCAATTTCAATTGCCTCTTGAGTTCTGCCCGGGCGTAATAAGTAAACTTCGAAACCGCGATGAGCAATATCTTTTTTTACAGTTGAGTTGCAATGAATTGAAACAAATAATTTTCCTCCCGCTTCGTTCGCAATTTTACCACGCTTATATAATTCAACAAAGTCATCTGTCTGACGAGTATAAACTACTTTTATTCCCGGCATCTCTTTTTCGAATAGTCGGCCAAGTTTTAAAGCAATTGCAAGATTAACATCTTTTTCGCGGACTCCGGTTACTCCGATAGCTCCGGGGTCTTTTCCGCCATGACCGGCATCAATCACAATACAATCAAACTCCCATTTTGTTTTTATTTCTTTGTTGTCAAAATTCTGTGCAGTAAAAAGTTTATTGTGAATTGTAATCATCAGATCAGTGCTTTCAACATCTTGAAAAGCTTCCGAAGTAGAAAAACCATCTGCAAGTAAAAATTCAAGCTGATAATTTCTCGATGAAACCGGAACTCTCTTGACTTGTTTCACTAACCCATAATATTTTAATCCGCTTGTTAGTGCCGGATCAATTGAAATCCCTGGGAAAAATACATAAAGAGTATTATTGTTAATTGAATGTCGCGGTATATTAAGTTTGCGTGAGGTTTTTATTCTTACTAAAGTTCCATTAGATTTTTCATCTATTGAAATTCCATAGATATCATATCTTGATGCTGGACGCACCTCTTCTATTTTCGTTTTAGATTCAACTGGTTTCAAGTCACTCTTTTCATCTTTTTGCACAAACATCATATTTGGTGTGTAGGGTTTATTAGTAATTGATAAATTTTTTGCTCGTTCGTCAAATTCAAGTTCGTATTCATAAACCCAGCTTAAATAATTCAAACAATATAAGAGAGGAAAAAATACATCATTATTAATCAGAAGTGTTGATATTGGAACTTGAAAAATATTTTGCGTGTTGTCTGATCTTTTAGTGATAATTACGAACTGATTTTTAGCAGTGAATTTTATGGTGTAATTTTCAAATTTAATTTCAAGCTTTGCCGCTTCTTGATTGTAATAAATATTTGCCGAAAGCAGCGATGCTATTTCCTTGCCGGAAACAAATAATGTGCTGTTTCTCGAAAGATATGATAAAGTTGCTTCTGCTCCATTTCTATCTACAGAAATCTTTAATAATCGCTGTGAATAAATTAGATTTGAAGCGAAGGTTATTATTGTCAGAAAATATACTATGCGAACAAACATCATGAATACTTATCCAATAAATGGAAAAATAAAACCGCTCTTTTTTTTGTAATCGGCAAATTCATTTTTAAAATGTTTTGATAGTAATTTTTCTTCAGCTCTAGCTCTTAAAACAAAAAGCGGCAGTTCAAAAATTATAACTATAGGAACTACAGTAAAGCTCATTAATGCGATTCCAGCTCCAAGGTCACTTAAAAACTGACTAATATACTGCGGATGACGAATGAATTTATACAAACCCGAAGTACATAATTTGTGATCTTTCAAAATAACAATATCTTGTGCATAAGATTTGCCGAGGGATTTATATGCAGCTACTTGAATCCAGGAAAAAACCACAAACAACCCTAATCCAACTATCCGCAAAGTATGATGTTCTTGTTTATAAATATCACCTAAAGTCCCAAGTTCAAAAATGCTGGCAATAATCAAAATTAATATGATCATCGCAACGTTGGGCGGATATTTTTGAAGAAATGTATCTGGTCTGTCAACAACTTTTGTGATGGAAGTTTTTAAACCCTTTTGAGCACCTCCCCAATTTGCAGTCATTGATACGAATAGATTGATTGCTACTAACAGATTAACTGGATCCATATCCAAATTTTTTCTTTTTTGCTAATATAAGAACTTTCAAAGTAATTTGAGTTGAAATGAGTCTGGGCAAAAAACTGTTTCTTTCATACTTTATATTGAAGTAAATCTTTCAATGCAGTTTCAATTTTATCATATTTTAATTTATAGCCAGATTCAATTAATTTTTTTGGAACTGCATTTACTCCAGTCAATATTGCTTCAGACGATTCACCTAATATAATTTTTAAAACAGATTCAGGAACTCGAAATACTGATGGTCTTTTCAAAACATTTCCAAGTACTTTTGAAAATATTTCGTTTTGCACTGGATTGGGCGCTACAACATTTATTGGCCCTTTTAAGTTAGAGTTTTCTAAAACATATTTTATTATTTCAAGATAATCTTCAATGTGAATCCAGGGAAACCATTGTTTTCCGCTCCCAATTGGTCCGCCTAAAAAATATAAGAAGGGCAAAATCATTTTTCTCAATGCGCCGTCATATTTATCAAGTACAATTCCAGTTCTCAGACTAACTCTTCGAACACCAAATTTTTCTACTTCTGCCGCTTCTTTTTCCCATAAATCAACTACTTCGGATAAAAATCCAGTGCCCTTTGGTGAAGATTCGTCAACGGGTAAAATTGAATCGCCATAATAATTAATTCCGGAAGCACAAATAAAGGAAGATGGCTTTTGTTTGCTTAGCTCTATTCCTTCAATCAACGCTTTAGTTGAGAGCGTTCTACTTTCTATCACATTTTTTTTATGTTCTTCAGTCCATCTTTTCGCCATTATATTTTCACCGGCAAGATGAATTACAAAATCACATTCTTCAATAAAAGCCGGCACATCTTTGTAATTCCACTCATAATACTTAAACGCATTTGGAATTATCATTTTTGCTTTTTTTATTGAACGCGATACAGCTATTACTTTATTATTTTCTAAAAGCAATTTCTCGCATAGTCTTTTACCAAGAAATCCAGTTGCGCCAGTGACGGCTATTTTTTTATCCATCCCGTTCCTTTTTCTTATACAGCCATATTTAAATAAATTTTATTTTGCTCAAAAATAAATTTTTTTCTACAATATTATAGGTATAATTATTGTAATTGTTTTCACACGTAACAAAATTTAGTTTATTACGTCTTTACAATCAAAAATGAGAGAGTCTATGAAAAAAACGTACATTATTTATTTATTTTTTATTGTTCCCTCCCTAATGTATTCTCAAAAGCTTTCACTGACCGGCAAAATTATAGATAAAATAAATGGCGAATTGTTAAGCTATGCAAATGTTCGGATTGCTAATTCAACATACGGTACCGCAGCAAACTTAGAAGGAAAATTTGAGTTCAAACTAAATAAAGATCAATACAAAATTATCACTTCGTTTATCGGATACAAGTCAGATACTGCTTCAATTAATCTTTCGAACGATAAATTCTTAACAATTAGTCTTGAGCCAATCTCATATCGCCTTCCTGAGATTACAGTTTTGCCCAGAGAGAACCCGGCAAATGAAATAATCAGAAGAGCAATAAAAGCAAAACATGAAAGAGAGAATAAAATAAATTCCTACGTGTTTAAGGCATATACCAAAGGATTAGCGAAAACAACTAAAGATATCGGAAGATGGAGCCAAAGTATTGGAGTTTCTATCGGAGAAAAAGACACTGGTAATTTGAAAATCACTGGTATAATAGAAAATGAAAGCGTTGGCTATTTTCAAAAACCGGATCAGTATCGTGATGAAATCGTTGCACGCAAACAATCTGCAAATACTCCATCAACAATAAATATTCTCACTGGTGGAAGACTTCTCCAAAATTTTTATGCGAATGATATTCAATTCTTCAATCGTCCTTTACCCGGACCGATTGCAGATAATGCTTTAGACTACTACTACTTTCTCCTAGAAGATACACTTGCGATGGATAATTATAATGTCTTTCAAATAAACTTTGAACCATTAGATAAGTCAGATCCGGGTTTTTACGGAAAACTATTTATAATCGACGGATTATTTTCCTTAGCTAAACTAGATGTGAATTTAAATGAGGCCGCTAATCCCGGAGGTATTTTTACAAAAGTAAATGTCTTCCAGCAATTTGTACCTTTTCAAAATAATATCTACATGCCAATTGATTACAGAATTTTTGCAGAAGGAAATTTTCTTGGATTAGTAAAATTCGGTTTTGAATTAAATTCCATTTACTATGATTACCAGATAAACAATGAAATTGATAAAAATAAATTTGGGATGGTAATTATTAAAGTGCTTCCTGATGCTGATAAAAAAGATTCTACATATTGGAGAACATCACATTCAATTCCAAATACACTTGAAGAAGTTGAAGCGTATAGAAGGATTGACAGCCTTGAAGCAATCCCAAGAGATTTTTGGGATGATTTTTCTTTGCTTTCTTCTACCATAAGAGCTTCTGAAAATTTTTCGTTCAGTGGTCCGCTCTCTTTGTACAGCTTTAATCATATCAATGGTCACACGCTAAACTTTGGATTTAATCTTATCAATGAATTAGATAAAAGATTATTCGTTACTGGTGATTTTGCATATGGTTTTTCGGACAAAAAATTTCAAACGGATTTTTCATTACGTTATTTAATTGGAGAATATAGAACCGCAACACTTTATTTCAATACATACAATAAACTGACAGACCTTTTTGGAGAGACAAATAGATACAACAATCTATCTTCAACACTATCAAGTTTGTTCGGTAAATATGATTTTAGAGATTACTATTATACTAAAGGATTTGATTTTAGAATTAATTCTGAAATATTTCCGGTACTTCGCGGAGGAATTGGATTTCTTAATCGAGCAGATAAAAATGCATTTCACAAATCCGATTTTTCAATATTCAATTCATCAAAAAAATACAGAAACAACAAACAAATTTTTGAAGTTGAAACAAACGCATTAACAGCAGAGTTTTCACTTGATTTCAGAAAATTTATTGAAGACGGTTACTCAAGAAGAAGAATATCATTTGGCGACTCTTATGCTGTTCTGAGCGGAAAAGCAATAGTAAGTAAAAATTCTATTATAAAAAGTGATTTCGATTTTCAACAATATGAATTGAATTATTCCGGATTCCTTAGAACATTCAAATCCGGTTTTTTAAATTTTCAATTAAAAGGAATTCATTCTTCTGGCTCAGTGCCGTTTCAAATGTTCTATTCATTGCCAGGAAATATTGAGAGTTACGGAAAAGCTTTCACATTCAGAACTTTGGGAATAGGCGAAGTATTTGGCGACCGCGGTTCAGTTTTATTAATTCAGCATAATTGGGGTGATGAATTATTTAGACTATTAAACATTCCGTTCCTCAAAGATTTGCAGTTAGTTTTAACAACACATTTTAATGCGGCGCTAATGGAAATTTCAAATGATAGTAAGAAAATTTTGCCCCATTCGTTCAAGGAATTCAAACATCCTTTCTATGAAATTGGTTTTGGAATTGGACAAGCACTTCTTCCCATTACTTTTGAATTCACATGGAAGTTGAATTATAAAGGTAAAAATGATTTTGTTTTTGGATTAAGTACATTTATTATTGATTTATAAAATATTTCTGGAGATTAAATGCGTTCAAAACTATGGATTGCACTTCTTTTTTTCTCAGTTCAATTTATTGTTGCTCAAAAATTAACCGTAACTAAAATTGAACCGCCTAATTGGTGGACTGGAATGAAATGGAACAAAATTCAGTTAATGATTTATGGTGAAAATTTAAGCAACATTTCAGCCCAGTTTAATGATAAGAAAATATCTATTAACAAAATTCATAAGATTGATAATCCATCTTATGCTTTTATTGATATTACCATTCCAATAAACTTAGAGAGCGGTAATTATACTTTAACATTATCCAAAGGAAAAGAAAAGATTGTTATTGATTATGCAATTTTGAAACGTGAAAAAGGAATTAGACATCAAGGCTTTTCTTCTGATGATGTTTTGTACCTGGTAATGCCTGATCGATTCGCAAATGGAGATATTACAAATGATAAAATCCATGATTACTACGATTGGATGGATACCATAAAATATCAAGGTCGTGCTGGCGGAGATATCCAAGGAATGATAGACAAACTTGATTATATGAAAGATCTTGGAATAACTACAGTTTGGCCAACTCCATTAGTTGAGAACAATACTTTCCGTTCATACCATGGATATTCTGCTACAGATTTTTATAAAATTGATCCTCGTCTTGGAACAAATCAACTCTATAAAAGTTTTGTTGAAGAAGCACACAAACGCGGTATTAAAATTATTCTAGATCATGTAGCAAATCATTTCAGCGATAATCATCCATGGATGAAAAACCTACCCATGAAAAGCTGGATTAACGGAACAAAAGAAAATCACTTGAATGCAAATCACCACAAAATGATCTTTACTGATGTTCATTCTGATAGTTCAACAATTAAACATGTTGAACAAGGATGGTTTGTAAATGACATGGTCGATATTAATCAAGAAAATCCATTTGTGCAGAATTACATTATCCAAAATACAATTTGGTGGGTTGAGTATTCAGGACTGGATGGCATAAGAGAAGATACTCATCCATACAACAATCAAAAATTTATTTCACGATGGGCAAAAACCATTCTTGAAGAATTCCCTTCTCTAAATATTGTTGGAGAAGTTTGGACCGGAGAAAGTGACTTATTAGCGGCATTCCAAAAAAATACTTTTCTAAAGAAAAATTTTAATACATACCTCCCTTCTGTAACGGATTTTGCACTAAGGGATGTATTAGTTGGGCTTGTTTCCAATCAGAACAATCTGTATAAAATATTCAATGTAATTTCCAAAGATTATTTATTTACGGATCCTAACCAGCTTCTAACATTCATCGATAATCATGATGTAGGCAGAGTAATGTTTTATGCAAACAAAAATATGGATAAAACAAAATTAGCATATACAATTTTACTTACAACGCGCGGTATTCCTTGCTTGTTTTACGGTTCTGAAATTGGTTTGGTTGGAACGCCAGATCATGGACAGTTGAGAATTCCGTTTCCCGGCGGTTTTCCCGAACATGAAAGAAATGCATTTGCGTCCAATTTGCGAACTGAATATGAAAATGAGATTTTTACTTTCTTGCAGAAATTAATCTCAATCAGAAAAAATTATGAGGCTTTATCTGAAGGAAAATTAATTCACTTCCCTCCGGTTAACGATGTATACTACTATTTTAGAATTTACAAAGATCAAAAAATCTTTATTGTTATAAATAATAGAGATGAGCAAGTAGTTGATTTCAGCATGATTAAACATTTAATAGGTGAGAAAAGAGAATTGTTAAACCTTGTTTCAAATGAAAAAGTTATAATTGCTGATAATTATAGAATGGTAGTGCCAAATATGAAAGCAGAAATATTTCTAATTAAATAATCTATAAACATAGAAATAATGCATTCCGCCAACATTGTTTGTCTTTGTCAAGGAACGGTCCTTAACAACTATATTCGTTAGGAACAGTCTGCGACCGTTCCTAAATAAATAAAAATTAGTGAATTAATGCGCTCCTCCTTCGAAATTTTTCTCTCCGGCAGTCACTTCCAGCTTAAGGTGGTTTTGTTTTGGCGGCAATGGACACGTTGCATATTTTGTGAATGCACAAGGCGGATTATACGCTTTATTAAAATCAATATAAATTTTGCCGGATGAATCTGGTTTTTCAACAGATAAAAATCTTCCAGCACCATAAGTATCAACACCGTTTGTCAAATCAGCAAAAATTACAAAGTAAGAATCCCCGGCATCAGTTACACCCAGTTTGAATTCTTTACTGTCTTTAGTAAATATAATTGCTCCCGGCGACAATTCTTTTTCTATTGTTCCAAGAATGTTCGGAATTTGAATCTCTTTGGGCGGATTGTATTTTTCAAATTGAGCTTCGATCTTCCAATCTTCATTTATAGGAAATGTTTCAATTCCAGAAAAAGATTTTACTAACTCTGCATTTAGGTCTCGCAAACGAACACCATATTTTTCCCCGCGTTTTATTATAAACCACCGAAGTGATTTATATTCTAAAATTGTTGGATTACCTTGAAGATCATATTGCATTTCCATTTTTTCAACAACAGAATTTTTTGCTTTTATATTAACACCTTGGTTTACTGTCAGTATGATTACAGAATCCTTAAGAAAAAATGATCCCATAAATTTTTCGGAATTTTCCGGAAAAATAAAATCGTTAGATTTATCAGAACCAAATTTATTTTCACCTTCTTTAAGCCAGTAAAGCCCGATTAAATTAAGCCAGCCATTTTCTTTCTTTAAATTTTCTAATCTAGTATTATGCCACTTCTTTACTGATGCAATATATTCGGCGCTTCCTTTCTCTTTTAAAGAATCGCTGCAGCTAATTATTAAAAATGAAATGAGTAATAATGATAATCTGTAAAAACATTTCATGACTAAGCCCATAATTATTAACACTGTCAAAATTAAACGTCCTAAATTTCAAATCAAAAATTGCGTTAAAAATGGAAGATTTTCGTATCATTAAAAAAAATATTTTTTTAATCGATAAAAATTACTTTTTAGAGGTTATTTTCCTATATTCATAGTAGCTAGGAAACGCCCTCTTCTTAGTTAAGGTGATAAATGGTTAAAAAAAACAAATCTGAAATAAAGAGTAACACAACTTTGCCAAAAAAAGGAAAAACGGATTCGCAAAGTAAGTTGGATTCAAATACCCCTAATATTTCAAGCAGTGAAGATTATCAGTTACTAAATATTATCTTCGATAATGTTAAGTTAAACGTTGCATTAATTGATAAACTTGGTCGGCTAATCAAGGTAAACAATTCACTTTTAAATACATTTAGTTATAGCTTAGAAGAAATTCTGAAATTAAAATACACCGACCTTTCCCACCCCGACGACAAAGATATAAGTATAAAACTATTTAAAGAAATAATGAGCGGTAAACGCAATAGTTATGAAATTACAAAACGTTATTTAAGCAAAAATGGCGAAGTAATTTGGGGCCGAGTTAATGTAAGTGCTGTAAAAAACAAAGAAAATAAAATCCAATTTTTCGTTGCTATCGGGCAAAATATAACTGAACAAATCAAAAAAGAAGCTGAGTATGAGTTTGAAAGAAATCTTTTTAATCAATTACTGGAAAACTCAACCGACACAGTTTATTTCAAAGATAAGAACAGCAGATTTATTAAGGTAAATAAATCTTTTTTGCGCAAGCACGGTTTCAAAAGTTTTAATGAAATTATAGGCAAAACTGATTTTGATTTTTTTGGAAAAGAGCACTCACAGCAAGCCTTCGATGATGAACAAAAAATTATGAAAACTGGTCAATCTATCATAAATAAAGAAGAGAAAGAAGATCATCACGATGGTAGAGTATCGTTTGTGCTATCATCAAAACACCCATTGTATGATGCATATAAAAATATTATTGGAATCTTTGGTATCTCAAAAGATATTACTGATAGAAAATTATTACAGATACGTTACCAATCACTTTATGAGAATTCAGTTGACGGTATTTTTATAATGACTGATCTATTCGAGGACTGTAATTCTGCTGTGTGTAATCTCTTTGCTTGTGAAAAAGAAGATATTATTGGTCGATCTCCGGTAGATTTTTCACCAAAGTATCAGCCAGACGGCAGACTTTCTTCAGAATCAGCAAAAGAAAAACTTGAAGCTGTTTTTAAAGGAATACCGCAAAGATTCTATTGGAAACATTTACGAAAAGACGGTGTACTGATTGATTGTGAAGTTGCTCTGCAGTCTATTAATCTTAACAATAGAAACCTGGTTCAAGCAACTGTACGCGATATTACAGACAAAATGCGTGCTGAAAAACTACAAAAGGCAATTTATCAAATTTCTGAAGCAGCAATGGAATCCGAAGATATTGACAAACTTTATCAAAGTATTCATGAAATTATTGGCGAATTAATGTCCGCAAAGAATTTTTACATTGCACTTTATGATGTAAATAACGATTTGCTCACATTTCCTTATTTTGTTGATGAATTTGATCCTCCTCAGCCTCCAAAAAAACTTGGACGTGGTTTAACAGAATATGTAATTAAAAAAGGCGAAGCTATTTTAGTTGATGCTAAATTAGACTTAGAACTTAGAGAACGCGGTGAAGTAGATTTAATCGGCGAGCCTCAGGCAATTTGGCTCGGTATTCCTCTCAAATTAGCTGAAAAAATTATTGGTGTTCTCGTTGTTCAAGATTACAATGATGAGTTTGCATACGGCGAAGAAGAAAAGCAGCTCCTCATATTCGTATCAGAACAAATATCACAAGCAATTACAAGAAAGAAAAATGCTGAAGCAATTAAAAAATACGCCCAGGAACTTCATCAATCGAATTCTACAAAAGACAAATTCTTCTCTATTATTGCACACGACTTAAAAAATCCATTTATCACAATACTTGGCTTTTCAGATTTGCTTCATTCAGATTATAATGAACTTTCAGATGAAGAAAGATTATTCTACATTGAAGAGATGAGAAAATCTGCAGATATCTCTCATGCACTGCTGCAAAACTTATTGCAATGGTCTCGCTCACAAACCGGAAGAATTGATTTCAATCCTCAGAAACTATCATTAGCTAAAATTATTAATGATAATGCTGAACTATTGATGCCAACCGCACAAAACAAAGAAATTAAAATTCACTACAATATTGATCCAAAAATTTATGTATTTGCCGATGAAGATATGTCTTACACCGTAGTCAGAAATCTTATCAGCAATGCTATTAAGTTTACTAATAAGGACGGATTGGTAAAAATTTATTCCGACGTAAATCATGATTTTGTAACAATAACAGTTGAAGATACTGGAATTGGAATGGATGAATCCGTTCGTCAGAATTTATTCATGCTCGATCAAACACATTCCACTCCCGGAACAAATAACGAAGCTGGAACTGGATTAGGTTTACTCCTTTGCAAAGAGTTTGTTGAAAAAAACGGCGGGACCATAACTGTTGAAAGTATTAAAGGCAAAGGCAGTAAATTTATTTTTTCACTACCGGTAGCCATCTAATTATTAACAATTCATTTTAAAAATATAAAGAGTGTTTTATTAACACAGTGGATCTGCTTAAATGCAATCATAGAAGAAATCCCTCTAAAACTGTAATAATTTATTTTGTTATTTCTTCTATGAATTTTTTTCTCGAATAAAATTTTAGAACAGCATTTTCTGGATGTAACTTCAGTCCCATTTTTTCAAACAATAAAAGGTCTCTTCTTCATTATTATAATAGTATTATTTAAGTTAGATATGAACTGTTCCCTACAAAATAAATGTTGGGAATGGTCTGTGACCATTCCAAAATAATAGTGGAACAGTTATGAAATGTTCCCTACAATATTAAATGTAGGGAATAGTCTGTGACCATTCCAAAATAATAGTGGAACAGTTATGAAACGTTCCCCACAATATTAAATGTAGGGAATGGTCTGTGATCATTCCAAAATAATAGTGGAACAGCTGTAAACTGTTCCCTACAATATTAAATGTAGGGAATGGTCTGTGACCATTCCAAAATAATAGTGGAACAGTTGTAAACTGTTCCCTACATTGTAAATTATTATTATATTGAAATATATTTGTGTTGAATATTAATTGAATAATTACTTGCCAAATCGAAAACGCACACGTCGTAAAGATCATGATTACACTTCTTCGGGTTATTATTTCATTACAATTTGTATTGCTAATCAAAAATACAAATTTGGCAATATTAAGAATGGAACAATGGTTCTTAATAAATATGGTTTAATTTTAGAAAAGTGTTGGAATGATTTACCAAACCATTATAACTGCTCACTCGATTTTTTTTCAATCATGCCTGATCATTTTCATGGCATAATACAAATCAACAAATCAGCCAAACCTGAAAATGTGCCTTATTCTCTTTCTGAAATTGTTCGTGGATTAAAAACATTTTCTTCAAAAAATATTAATGCTGAAATAAGAACTAGTAATAAATTCAAATGGCAAAAATCTTTTTATGACAGAGTGATTAGAAACGAAAAAGAATTATATCAAATAAGAAAGTACATTGAACAAAATCCCATAAAGTGGGATTTGGCAAATCAATTCCCAGAAAATGTAGGGAATGGTCTATGACTATTCCAAAATAATTATGGAACAGTTATAAACTGTTCCCCACAAAATTAAATGTAGGGAATGGTCTGTGACCATTCCAAAATAATTATGGAACAGTTATGAAATGTTCCCTACATTATTAAACGTACGCAAATATGTTTTAGTATTTTCATAAATTACAATAAACAAAATTGGTTTGGAAATGAAAGAGAAAGAATTCATCCTCTACAAACATCCTTTGCAATTAACTGAAAATGAAATGCTTATGCGTTCATCTGAATTCTATGAATTTTTAATTAAAAGAAGAACTATAAGAACTTTTTCAACCAGAAATGTCCCGAAAGAAATAATTGAAAATTGTATTAGAGCTGCCGGCACATCGCCAAGCGGGGCAAATTTGCAGCCATGGCATTTTGTAGTAATTTCAAATCCAGATGTAAAAAAACAAATCCGTGAAGCTGCTGAAAAAGAAGAACGGGAATTTTATCATGGGAAAGCACCAATTGAATGGCTTGATGCAGTAAGACCATTTGGGACTGATGAACACAAGCCATTTCTTGAAACGGCTCCTTATTTGATTGCAATCTTTGAAAAAAAATATGATGAAACTTCTGATGGAAATATTATCAAACATTATTACACAAAAGAATCTGTTGGAATTGCTTCCGGTATTTTAATAACTGCATTACATAATTGCGGATTATCAACTTTAACTCATACACCAAGCCCCATGAAATTTTTAAATTCGATTCTTAATCGCCCACAAAATGAAAAACCATTTCTCTTATTAGTTATTGGTTATCCGGAAATAAATACAGAAGTGCCAAATATTAAAAGAAAGGAATTAAGTCAGATTTCAATATTTATATAATTACAAATTGAAAAGCAGTCTAATGTAAGCTAAGCTTGAGTAGGATTTAAAATCTCTGTACAAATTATTTCTTATCGAATACTGAAAAACAATATCAAGCCATAATTCTCTAATCGGTTCATACTTAAAATTTAGTATAAAAATATTTTGGTTGATTCTTTCCCCTTCTAAAAAATTTATTTTATTTGCGTCAATCACTTCGCGATGACCAAACAGATAATCACCACCGGCATTAAAAACTACATTTCCTAGTGCATCATATAAATTCTCGCCGGAACGAACAAATTGAGCTTCCGCATTCAATCTCATTTTTTCATTTATGTTGTAGGATGCTTTTAATAATATCTCATCTGCATTTGGACCGATTCGGTGTCCTAAACTTTGAGAGTAAGATGTATAAGAATTTTTTGTGTTTGTATGCGAGTAAACATATGGCCTTATTCGCGTGTATTCGAAAATGACAGATAGATCGTCAATTGAAAATGGAGAATACCAAAATGCGCCTAGCTGGTATGCGGTTTTATTTGAGAAAAGATCTAACTCTTGCAAGTGGGACAAAATATTCTCATCAAGAAAAAATGTTGCTTGAAGTTCTAAATTTGGAACTGCTCGAGTCTGAATATCTAAAAACACTACTCCATTGTCCCGATCTTGAAGCGACATCTCTACAAATTTGTAAAACACAAATGGATTTAGGTATGCAAGATCAATTCCTCTGCCGCTGTAAACAATTGCTTCTCCAAAACCAAAATCAAATAAGTTATTGAAAGAAAGTTTAAATCTATTATATGCAATTTGTTTTGTATAGTTCTGTTCTCGGTCCCAATAAAACTCTCCAACCGTTGAGGCGTGGACAGAAGTAAAACTAAAAATTCCGTAATTAAAATCCATTTTGAAAAAATCTAATACTGGATGATCTCCAGATAGAACGATTTTGCTGCCGTAGCCGTAACCGAGCTTAAGTTTTTCCCTTCCAATTTGAAAAGACATTTTCATATCTTCAACTGGCTCGGTATAATATCTTAAGTAGCCTTCAGCAAAATCATAATTGTCGATATTTTCTATTCTCTCAAAGTATTTAAAATTATATTTTAAGCGCGGTTCAATTGTATAAGCATAATCATGCGAACCGCTGACACCACCCTTTTGAACTGTTAAACTATAGCCCAAATTATCCAAAACCGTTCCTCTGAACCTGAAGCCGATGTCATATAATTGCGAGTTCATTACAAACGGCTTGAGATTTTGTCCATACATTATTCTACCGAGAATTTCGAGATTATAATTAATATTTTCTTCACGATAAGAATATGTGTATTTCATTTTATCAGAAAAGAGGTCTGACACTTTTTTTGAAAATCCGGTGCTTGTTCCAAAGATTTGGTAGGTGTTTGAACTGTCTGCTCCCTTATCAAAAAATTCGTCTTGATATTTATCCAAGATTTTTAATTCGGTGCGGCTTAATTTATTTCTATGGTCGTCTATATTTTCAAGATGCTTTTTAATTTCATAACGTGACATGATTGGATTATCATCGTGCACACTGTTAATAATCTGCTTAATACACATTTCTTTCAAAAATGTATAGACATCATGTTCAATTGGAACATTTTCTTGCTGACTATATAATGAAATAGGGATAATGAAGAGAATTAAAAATGCTTTTGGGAAAATTAATTTCTTTATCATTAGATGAAGAGAATTATTAAACACAGAAATAACTTAATCAAAAAAAGAAGCAGTTTCAAAAAAGAAACTGCTTCTTTATAGTTTAATACTTAAATACTAATTAAAATTCAGAATGTTTTGGTGCTATAAATTTATTATATAGCAACAAGCCAATCATTGTGACAACGCCAATCATGCTGAATATAATCCACAGTGTTTGCGGGTCTTTCAAGTTATCAACAAAATGAACATAAAGATTAGCGCCAAGAATTCCGCCGATAGAAGAACCTAGCACTCCATAAAGGAATGAATATCCCAAGTAAGTTGCTTTTTTATCTGGAGGTGCGATTAAACCTACATAACTAATAAATTTGGGATGAGCTGTCATCTCGCCGATTGAAAAAATTGTAATTCCAATTACAAATATCCAAATATCAGTAGAGATTGCAAGAATCGCCATTCCAATTGTGCCGAGTGTTATACCGGTTATCATTGTCGGAAGTGCTTTTGTGTTTTTAACAATATTTGAAATGATTAATTGAAGGAAAATAATTGTTCCGGCATTTATTACAGTAACATGTTCAACGTCAAACTTCCAATTTAGGTTGATACCAAAAATCATAAAGAAACCATTGATTGCATTATTTAACGATGTAGCATCAACATAATCTTTAACGTACCACAAAACAGAATCAAACATTTGGAAGTATAAAATCCAAAAACCGGAATAAATGACAATCAATGAAATGAAACGAACATCAGAGAGCACCATTACCATTCCTTTAAGTACTTCTGGAAGTGTTTTTGTGCTTTCTGGTCTTGGCGGTTCTTTATATAATAAAAATGTTGGTATCAACATGGCAGATGTAAAAATTGCTGATGCAACCATTACATAATGCCAGCCGAATACGCTTTTGATAGTAGGTACTAAAATAAGCGGGAATAAAAATGCGCCAAAATTTATTGACCAATAAAAAATTCCAAAGCCAAGTGTACTGTTCTCTTTTGTAGTAATTCTAGATATTGTTCCAGAGATCATCGGTTTAAAAGCTCCGGCTCCAATTCCCATAATTACCAAACTGGCAAATACCAGTGGGTAATCCGTCATTTGACTTGTAAGAAAATAACCAAGTCCTAAAAATGAAAATGCAAAGATCAATGTTTTTTTGTAGCCGTATCTATCGCCAATTGCACCGGCAACAATAGGCAAAATATAAAGTAACGGCTGTATAGTACTTTTTATTACGCCAACACTTTCTTTGCTGTAAAAAAGTACATCTGTAAAATAAACCGATAGAATACTCATCATTCCATAATACGAGCCGCGTTCGAAAAATTCGAACACAATTACTAACCAAAATTCTTTTGAAAATGATGTGAAGATGCTGGGTTTTTTAGGGGTGGTTTCTGTCATAGGATACCTTTTTTAGGACGCAAGATAAGGATAGAAAAGTTAGATATGCAAAAACGAATGAAATTATTAATCAGCTAATAATTCATTCCACAATAGTAGTTATTAGAAAAGTTTGATTTGATTGATATATTCCGAGACTCTTTTGTTTGCTAAATCAACATATTTTCCATTAGTATCATAACCAATAAAATTTCTATCATTCTTAATTGCTGCAAGGCTAGTAGTTCCACTACCCACAAATGGATCTATAACTATCTCATTTTTAAATGTATATAATTTAATTAAGCGATGAGGTAGTTCTTCTGGAAATGGTGCCGGATGGCCAATCATTTTTGCTGAAACAGCGGGGAATGTCCAAACACTCTTAGTCCATTCTAAAAATTCTTCTTTAGTTATAGTACTTTCTTTACCATTATTTTGTTTTGAAAAGGAAGCTTTAGAAAAAATAAGCACATAATTATGAACATCTTTTATTCTATCCGGAACTTGTTCAATAGGAATTTCAATTCTTTGTTTATTTTCAGAAATATCTTTTGAGAAAATCATAATGAATTCATGGATATCACGTAAAACTGGATTCGCTGCTGATAACCAACTACCCCACGCAGTAGAGGGGCTTGCACTTGATGCTTTATTCCATATAATTTCCCCACGCATCAAAAAACCTAATTCTAGCATATCTTTTATAATATAACTGTGAAGAGGGATATATGGCTTTCTTCCAAGATTTGCAATATTAATACATGCTCTACCTCCTGGAACAAGTACACGGTATGTTTCTTTCCAAACATTTTTCAACAAAGCTAAATATTCATCAAGATTTAGATTTTCGTCATATTCTTTAGTAACATTATAAGGAGGTGAAGTAATCATTAAATGAACAGAGTTGTCAGGCAACTCGTCCATTTGCTCACTTGAATGACAGAAATGTTTATTTAAAAACTCAGTGGAAAGTTTATTCTCAATATGTTGAACTTTTTCTTTTCTAATAAATCCATCGTAGAGACGAGAGTTATAAAATTTTGATGAATCATGGTTTATTCTTCCTTTTGTTCCGAAAGAACTAGTTTTGGTCCCATTATTTTTTTTGTTTTTATGATTCATACTTTTTCTTGATCAATAATAAAAACTTTTCAGCTTTCTTTTCTGTATCAACTTCACGATTTGCAATCTCTATTATCTTGCCAAGTTCTTTTTTTGACTTCATACTAGAAAAGAATTCTCTTTGTTCTGAAATTAACTGTTCAAGATTTTTTTCTAATTCTGAATATGAATCCATACGGATAAAACCTAGTTCTCTCGTTTTCTTTAAGTTACTATCATTTTTATCCAAAGGTGAATGGTTAACCGACCAAAACCCTTGAATAATTCCAGCTTTCGTTAAATAATCTAATTTCTTATAGTATGATTCTGTAATTGGTGTATTTCCTAATACAATTATCGGAATATGTGCCGCTTCTATATTTGATACTCTAATATTAATACTTTTCCCAATTGCTTTTAACATGGAATCTGAACGAAGCAAGCCTGGGTTTCCCTGATGGGATTTATAATCTCCAAGACAAACTAATTCTTCTTTATCCCCAAATTGTTTTAATTCCCAATTCCAGACTATTGACATTTTTACCTCAAAAATTATTAGAATATTTTGAGATTTTTGTATTAGGTCTTTAGATTTACAAATTGCGACATCCGCGGGTGATTGTTTGGTTAGACCTAGCTCTTCACAAATTGCTCCCTGAACTGTAAACCAATCATGTTTTGCTGCAAAATTACAAAGTAAATCAACAGAAAATTTTTCTGTAAAATTTCCTATTAGAGAATTTCTACTTTGTAAAGTTGATTTTTTGCCTAGGTAATTGTGAGGCCAGTATGCTAAATATCTATTATCATTAGTAACATAAAAAAGTTTTTCTTTCGTAGCAAACTTCATTGATTCTTTAAAAAATTCAATTTCCTTTTCTTTTGTCCATAACCGCGACATAAATATTCCTTGTTGTGAAGCATTTTCATTAACAATATAATAATTCAAAATTTATTATTCATTTAACTATTAATAAACCATTATTCCTTATTCTATTAATAAAACTATTTCGCTATTACTTAAGCAAAAACACTATCCTTAGCAATTTCCTTTTCAACATCTTCAACTGTTACATTGCTTACTTCTTTCTTTTTATCAGAGAAAAATGAATAAATTGCCGGAACAATAAACAATGTAAGAAATGTAGAAAAGATTAATCCGCCAATAACTGCGATCCCCATAGAAGCACGGCTTTCAGAACCGGCGCCAAGTGCAAGCGCAATTGGAAGTGTTCCTAATATTGTAGAAAGACTTGTCATTAATATTGGACGCAACCGCAGTGCTGCAGCTTCTTTAACAGCATCAATTATATTAAATCCTTGTGCCTTCTTTTGATTAGCAAATTCAACTATCAAAATTCCGTTCTTTGTTACAAGTCCGATTAACATTATTTGACCAATCTGACTAAAAATATTCAGCGTTTGATTAAAATACCAAAGAGAGAACAGTGCTCCAGCAATTGCAAGAGGAACAGTAAACATTATTATAAACGGATCGCGGAAACTTTCGAATTGTGCCGCAAGTGCTAAGTAAATCAAAATTAGAGCTAGTAAAAAAGTATAGAGTAAACTTGAAGAGCTTTCAACAAAATCTTTTGATGCCCCTTCTAATGACGTTGAAAATTTATCATCTAAAATTTGCTCAGCAATTTTATCCATCGCTTTAATGCCATCGCCGATCGTTTTTCCAGGATTTAAGCTTGCAGAGACCGTAGCGCTAACATATCTATTAAATCGATAGAGTTGCGGCGGACTGCTTCTTTCTGTAAGCGTTACAAGATTATCCAATTGAATTAATTGTCCGCGATTATTCCTTACAAAAATCGAAGTGAGGTCAACGGGCTTCATTCTATTCTGCCTAAATACTTGTCCAATTACTTGATATTGTTTTCCGTTCATTACAAAAAATCCAAACCTTTGACCGCTGTATGCAAGCTGAAGTGTTTGCGCTATATCAAGTGCAGAGACTCCAAGTTCGCGTGCTTTTGTTCTGTTGATTTCAATAACGATTTCAGGTTTGTTGAATTTTAGGTTTATATCAACAGTTGCAAAAGTTGGATCGTCTTGAGCTGCTTCTAAAAATTTTGGAACAACGGCTCTCAATTTTTCAATATCTGGTGCCTGAATAACATACTGAACCGGCAAGCCGCCGCCTCTTCTTGTTGATATCGATTGACTTTGAGTAACAAACGAACGTGCATCATTATACTTTCTTGTCAATCCAGTTAATTGTTCTGCAATTTCTTGCTGTGAACGCTCTCTTTGAGATGCTTCTACAAGAGTTAATCGAACAAAACCATTATTGGCTGATGGATTTCCACCACCGCCGGCTGTTACAGAAATAATTGCATTCGCTTCCGGAACGGATTCTCTTACCGCATTCGATACCTCCATAATGTATTTATCCATCGATTCAAATGTTGTACCTTCCGGCATAGTTGATTGAATTCTAATTTCACCTCGGTCTTCTATTGGTGCAATTTCTGATTGTAAACTGGCTCCGAAGAAATAAACTACAATCAATGAAAAAATCATTACAATAAATGCAAGCCAACGTTTTTGCATAAAGCTGTTTAGAAGATTTCGATAATTTATTTCCAATGCTTTAAAGAACGGTTCTGTTTTGTAATAAAACCAGCTATGTTTTTCTCTTTGCTTTAAAATTTTTGAACTAAGCATCGGAGTTAGTGTTAGTGCAACAAATGATGAAATAATTACTGAACCAGCAATTACAACTCCAAACTCAACAAACAACCTACCAGTAATTCCTTTTAAGAACATTATTGGTAAAAAGACAGCAGCCAATGCTACTGTTGTTGAAATTACTGCAAAGAATATTTCTGCAGTTCCTTTAATTCCAGCTTGGATCGGTTCTATGCCTGATTCAATTTTTTTATAAATATTTTCTAAAACTACAATTGCATCATCAACTACTATTCCTATAGCCAATACGAGTCCGAGCAGTGTTAAAACATTAATTGAAAACTTTGCGAGATACATGATAAAAAATGCACCGATTAAAGAAACTGGAATCGCTATGATTGGAATCATGGTCGTACGCCAATCTCGCAAGAATAAAAAGATAATTAAAATTACTAATGCGAAGGCAAGTATTATAGTTTCTTGAACTTCTGAAATTGAATTGCGGATATATTTTGTTACATCAAATCCTACACCGAGTTCAACGTCTGCCGGAAGGTCTTTTTTAATTTGTTCAACTCGTTTGTAAAATTCATCTGCAATTTGAATATAGTTTGCTCCAGGTTGAGGAATAACAACAACTCCAACCATAGGGATGCCATCGCGTCGCAAAATTGATTTATCATTTTCGGGATATAATTCAGCATATCCAATGTCTTTAAATCGAACAATTATTTTGTCAGATTCTTTTATTATAAGATTATTAAACTCTTCAACAGTTACTAATCTTCCTAAAGTACGAACAGTTAATTCTGTACTTGCGCCTTCAATTCTTCCGGATGGGAGTTCGATATTTTCCCTATTAAGTGCATTACGAATATCAAGCGGAGTGATATTAAAAGCAGCAAGCTTTTGTGGATCCATCCACATTCTCATAGAATACCGGCGTTCACCCCAAATCATTACTTGGCTTACACCGGGTATTGTCTGAATTCTTTCCTTAAAAATATTTTGACCGATATCAGAAAGTTCAAGCAAATTTTTCTTGTCGCTTTTTACATTCAGAAAAACTATCGGAACAGCGTCTGCATCAGCTTTAGAGACAGTTGGCGGATCAACATCCGGGGGTAATGATCTTTGTGCTCTTGAGACTCTATCACGAACATCATTTGCAGCGTTTTCTAAATTAACTGAAACGTCAAATTCAACAGTGATAGAGCTTCTACCATCACGACTAACAGATGTTAATGAACGGATTCCGGCAATGCCATTTATTTGTTCTTCAAGAGGTTCGGTTATTTGCGATTCAATTACATCTGCATTTGCGCCAACATAACTTGTGGATACAGTAATTATCGGCGGATCAATACTCGGATATTCTCTAACTCCTAAATATGTATATCCAATTAATCCAAATAATATAATAACCAGCGACATTACTGTTGCTAGAACTGGACGTCTGATGCTTACGGATGACAAACTCATAAAATTTTCTCTATTAATTTAATATTGAATTGATAGTTACCGGCATATTTTGTCTCAATTGAATAATTCCAGAGGTAATTACAGTATCGCCAAGATTTACTCCAGAAATTATTTGAATTTCTTTTTCTGATCTGATACCAGTTCTGACTGGCTGCAAAGCCGCTTTTTTATTTCTGAATAGATAAACTTTTTCTCCTTCTAAATCAGGAATCAATGCTTCGGTCGGAATTAAAAATGCTGAACTCAAATCTTCAAGCACAACTTCAATCTCAACATATGCACCGGGATTCAATTCACTTCTTTCATTTGAAACAAGCGCACGTGCTTTTACTGTACGCGTACTCTGATCAATTTTTGGTTCAACTGCATATACTCTTCCTTTATAATTTCTACCTGAAGAACCAACTTTTACATTAATTACTTTTCCTTCTGTTAACACACCAAAATATTTTTGCGGAATTGAAAAATCTACTTTAATCGGATTAATATTTTGAAGAGTTGCAATAACTGTTTGCGGTGAAATATAGCTTCCAACACTAACAGACCTTAGACCAACTACACCATCGAACGGTGCAACAATTTCAGTTTTTTGTATTTGTGCTTTTGTAAACTCAATATCAGCTGAAACAGATACTAACTCACTTTGTGCAACATCGTATTCTTGCTGACTCGTTAGATTTTTTTCAAGAAGTTGTTTGAATCTCAATTCTTTATCACGCGCCAATGCCTCACGGGAATAATTTTTTTTGAGAGTTGCTTGTAGTTCTGCATCATTAATTTTAACTAACAAATCTCCAGCTTTAACCTTCTTTCCTTCTTCAAATAGTATCTTGATAATTTTGCCGGATGTTTCGCTCCGAAGTTCAACTTCTTCGCTACTTAAAGTTGTTCCATTTGTAAAAATGATGTTTTGTAATTTCTGAGGTTTTATAACAATAGCATTAACCGAGAGTCTTATCCCCCTTCTTCCGCTGGTTTGCCCATCAGTTGATTCACTTTTACTAGAAAAATCTAACTTAGGAATTATAATTACTGCAAGAATTATTAGTGCAATAATCACAAATACTACTTTTTTGTTTTTCATATAAATCCTTAGTTCTAAAATGCTTATAAGATGGTGAGAAAATAATCAAACTTTCACTATTTATTAATTGATATAATTAAACATATAGGAGCAGTAAAAAGTTTACTAAGTATAGAATTTTACTGAGCGAAGAGTCAATTTCTGTATATAGCATTAAAAAACTCAAAAAACATTAATCTAATTTCATCCCTTACTTTCCTGAAGACTGATAGAATTTCCTCTTCTGTTCCAATTGCATCCGCCGGATCTTCAAAGCTGATGTGAAGTTTTTGTTTTACATTTCCGGTAAAAACTGGGCAAGTTTCTTTTGCATTATCGCAGACTGTTATTACAAAATCGAATGATTGATTCAAATATTTTTCAACATCTTCCGGGATGCTTTTACTAATATCAACTCCAATTTCATTCATTACTAAAATGGCATATGGATTTACTTTTTGTGCTGGTTTTGTTCCGGCAGAATAAACTTCAAGCTCCGCGTCAAATGACTTGAGAAATCCTTCCGCCATTTGACTTCGGCATGAATTACCGGTGCAGAGAATTAATATTTTTTCCTTCATACAATATCCTTTGATTAATGGCACACAGATCAAACTGATCTAACAGATAAAAACTGATTTTTAAAATCTGTTTAAATCAGTTTCATCTGTTAAATCTGTGTGCTATTTGTCTTTAAAAGATGTTACAGTAATACTGAATATTCCGATTTTATTTTGCTTGAAAGTACTAATTTCTTCTACCGATAAATAATGAGCAAGAATTTGGTCTGGGAGATCAATCACTTTCGTTTTATTAATTACAGTATTAACAAAACCGGTATCATTAATAATTTTAAGATATTCTTCTTTCTGAATTGCCCCGGCAACACAACCGGCATACATCTCTGCAGATTTTTTTAAGCTATCTGGCAATTCTCCTTTTATTACAATATCCGAAACACATATATGTCCGCCAGGTTTTAATATTCTATAAATTTCTGAAAATGCTTTTTCTTTGTTTGGAACTAGATTTAATACGCAATTGCTCACTACAACATCGACCGAATTACTTTCGATTGGCATTGCTTCTATTTCTCCAAGTCTAAACTCCACATTTTTGTAGCCAAGTTTTTGATTGTTCCGATTTGCTTTATCAATCATCTCGTTAGTAAAATCTAGTCCAATTACTTTTCCTTTTTCGCCAACAATTGAGCGAGCAACGAACACATCATTCCCAGCTCCGCTTCCAAGATCAACTACTGTATCACCTTCTTTTATTTGAGCAAATTCTGTCGGCAATCCGCATCCAAGACCAAGATCAGCATCTGGAACATATCCTTTCAGATTTGAATAATCATCTTGCAAAATAGTATATCCGACAATTTTATTTGAAGTGCCACATCCACAACCGCAACCAGATTGAGAAGTTTTTGCAATTGTTCCATACTTCTCTTTTACAATCTCTTTTATTTCTTTTTCGTTTTGCATGATAATGCCCCCTTTTTTGTTAATTGGTTAAAAATATTTTCAAGTTCTTTTTTTGCTTTAAATAAATTATCCGGATTGACACAATAACAAACTTTCGGTCCATCAATATCACCTTGAATTAATCCAACTCGTTTTAGTTCTTTTAAGTGCTGAGAAACAGTTGCTTGAGCAAGCGGAAGCTGATTAACAATTTCACCGCACATGCAAAGATTCATCTCTGTAAGAATTTTCAAAATACGTACGCGTGCCGGATGTGAAAGTGCTTTTACAATGTCTGCAAAGTAAATCTCGTTAGCCGAGAACTCTTCAATTTTTGGTTTTGCCATAAATTACTCTATCGTTCATCGTAAATATACGATAGATAAGACGTTGTTATCAATACTTTGTTCCAAAATTATTAACTGCTTTCGTTTGAAACCCTCACAACAAATTCATAATTTCAGACAAAAGAAAGTTCTGCAATTTTGATTAACTCACATTTAATTGACATTTCAATTACAATCCAAAAAGGGGGCTTATGAAAAAATTACTTCTTGTTGTATCGATATTTATTTTATCTACGGCAAATATGCTGGCACAAATTAATGCAAGAATGCTACAGTATCCAGATGTATCAAAAACACATATCGCTTTCTCTTATGCCGGAGACCTTTGGACAGTTCCAAAAGAAGGCGGCACTGCAACAAAGCTCAGCTCTCCAAAAGGTCAAGAAGTATTTCCAAAATTTTCACCCGATGGTTATCAAATAGCATTCAGCGGAAATTATAACGGCAACACAGATGTTTATGTAATCCCAACAACCGGCGGAATTCCAACAAGAATTACAAATCACGGAATGTCCGATAGAATTATTGATTGGTATCCGGATGGAAAAAATTTGTTATATGTAAATGCAAGCGAGAGCGGTAAGCAACGCTTCAGCCAATTCTATAAAGTTTCTATGAAAGGCGGAATGCCGGATAAACTACCCGTCCCTTACGGTGAACATGCTTCTTTATCACCAGACGGGAAACAAATGGTTTATACAAACAAAACAGAATCATTCAGAACATGGAAAAGATACCGCGGTGGCGATGCACCGGATATCTGGCTTTTTGACCTTGAAAAATTAACTGTTGATTATATTATTCAGAGTCCGGCTGGAGATGAAATTCCAATGTGGAGCGGAAGAAAAATTTATTTTCTTTCAGACCGCGGACCAGAAATACGCATGAACATCTGGTCTTATAATCTTGATACAAAAGAATTAAAGCAAGTGACAAAATTCACTGATTACGATATTCACTTTCCATCACTCGGTCCTTCAGAAATTGTTTTTGAAGCTGGCGGAAAACTTTATCTAATGAGTTTAACCGATGAAAAATTCCGCGAAGTAAAAGTAAATGCTGTTACAGATGCAATTACATTAATACCTCAGTCCGAAAATGTATCGAAGCTGATACAGAACTTTTCACTTTCACCAGATGGCAAACGAGCTATGTTTGAAGCGCGTGGTGAAATTTTTAATGTGCCGGCAGAGAACGGTGCTGTTATAAACTTAACAAAAACTTCTGGAACTGCTGAGCGATTTCCTTCTTGGTCGCCTAATGGAAAATACATTGCTTATTGGAGTGATAAATCCGGAGAATATGAATTGACCGTGCGCGATTTAGAAAAACCTGGTGATGAGAAGAAATTAACTTCCTATGGTGAAGGATATAGATATAATTTGTATTGGTCGCCAAACAGTAGAATGCTTGCGTTTGTTGACAAAGCAATGGAAATAATGATTTATGATATGGATAAAGATAAAACATATAAAGTAGCTCAAGGAAAATATTGGTATCAAGGAGCATTGAATAATTTCAAACCGAGCTGGTCTTCAGACAGCAGATGGCTTGCATATAATAACGATCGCGATAATCAAGCTTCTGCAGTTTTTGTGTATGATATAAAAGAAGAAAAATCATATCAGGTTACATACGGCTTTTATAACGATTACGAGCCCGTATTCGATCCAGATGGAAAATATTTATACTTCTTCACAAACAGAAATTTTGCGCCAGTTTACAGTGATTTTGAAAATTCATTTGTTTATCCAAATGCAACCAACATTGCACTGGTAACACTTACAACAGAAATTCTTTCACCGCTTGCGCCAAAAAATGATACTACTTCTATAAAGAAAGATGACCTGAAGAAAGACGAAAGTAAAGATGCAAAAAAAGAAGAACCTAAAAAGGAAGAAAAGAAAGATGACAAATCAAAAGAAGTGAAAATTACTTTTGATAATTTTGAAAACAGAGTTGTAGTACTTCCGCCGACTCCTGGTAATTTTGGTCACATCGCAGCTGTATCCGGAAAATTAATTTTTCACCGAACACCGAACAGCGGCTCATCAGACAAAAACAAACCAATTTATTTTTACGACCTTGAAAAACGAGAAGAGAAAAAAATTGTTGATGACGCAGATGCGTTCGAAGTTTCTGCAGACGGTAAAAAAATACTTATTGCAAAATCCGGCTCCTTTTCTGTTGCTGATATAGCAGAAAATCAAAAGCTTGATAAAAAAATGCCTACTGCTCAGCTCGAAGCAACGATTGACCCAAAAGCAGAGTGGAAACAAATCTTTAATGATGTGTGGAGATTGGAAAGAGATTTCTTTTATGATAAAAATATGCATGGAGTAAACTGGGATGAAATGCGAGAACGATATGGAAAGCTGGTTGACTTCTGCGTAACGAGATGGGATTTGAATTACTTAATTGGTGAATTGATTTCAGAATTAAATGCATCCCACACATATAGAAGCGGCGGTGATACTGATGAAGCCGATTTTAAAAATGTCGGTTATCTTGGCATCGATTGGGAATTTGCTAATGGAGCATACCGAATCAAAAAAATAATTGACGGTGCTCCTTGGGATAGTGAAGTTCGTTCACCTCTTTCTATGCCCGGATTAAAAGTAAAATCTGGTGATTATATTCTTGCAGTCAACGGAGAAAGTTTAGATATAACTCAAGCCCCATGGAAAGCCTTTGAAGGGCAAGCCGGTAAAACAATTGAGTTGACTGTCAATGACAAACCATCATTAGATGGAGCTAAGAAAATTGTTGTTCAAACAATTCCAACGGAGACACGATTAAGAAACTTAGAGTGGATTGAATTAAACAGAAAAAGAGTTGAACAAGCATCAAACGGAAAAGTAGGTTATATCTATGTGCCAAGCACGGGTGCTGGTGATGGACAGTATGAACTTGTAAGAATGTTTTATGCACAATACACAAAAGAAGCGTTAATAATTGATGAGCGGTTTAATAATGGCGGACAAATTCCTGATAGATTTATTGAGTTATTAAATAGAAAACCACTCGCATTCTGGGCTGTGCGTGATGGCGCAACATGGCAATGGCCTCCAGTTGCACACTTTGGTCCAAAGGTTATGATGATTAATGGATGGAGCGGTTCAGGCGGTGATGCATTCCCGGATTATTTTAGAAAAGCTGGACTCGGTCCTCTTATCGGAACAAGAACTTGGGGCGGATTAATAGGAATTACGGGTGCACCAGCTTTGATTGATGGCGGAAGCATTACAGTTCCAACATTCAGAATGTTTGATCCGGATGGTAAATGGTTTAAGGAAGGTCATGGAGTTGATCCGGATATTGAAGTTGTAGACGACCCGGCTCAATTAGCAAAAGGTGTTGATGTTCAGCTTGAAAGAGCCATTAAGGAAGCACTTAATTTATTAGACAAGAAATCATTTACAAGACCAAAAGTTCCGGCTTACGAAAAAAGGTAAGCTATTTTGCAAAAGTGGTATTAGGTTAATTACCAATACCAAATCTTGATATGCTTTCTTCGAGAGTATCGAAGTCGGCATATCTTCAAACGGAAGCTCTGCTTAAATGCAAAAGCGGCGGACTTAGTTGGACGCCGCTGCTTCCGCTTTTATTTCTTAACAACAACTTCATAAAGATCAACTCTTCTGTCGTTCCAGTTTAGTGTTGTTCCGATTTATTTATTATTCTTACAAATAGAAATAAATAATTCTTTTTCATAGCTTTGTTCATCTTAAGAGGAATTAATGAGTATTTCTTTTATTCATTCCTATGAAAATTCAACTTCCCAATCATTATCAACAATATTTTATTGAAAATAAAAAGGAGCAGTCATGAAGTTATTCAGACTTTTTATGATCCTCGTTTTAGGCATTACAGTAATCGTTAATGCTCAAAAGCCTAAAGTAGATGAGAAAAAAACAAAAGATCCATTTACTGCATCAACTTTTTCAGGTTTAAAATGGAGAGGTATTGGACCAGCATTTACTTCGGGTAGGATTGCAGACTTTGCAGTAAATCCAAATAACCACAGTGAATATTATGTTGCAACTGCAAGCGGTCACCTTTGGAAAACAACAAACTCTGGAACTACATGGGATGCAATTGCAGATACACTCCCATATTCACTTGGCGTTGTTGTGATAGATCCAACAAATTCAAATGTTGTTTGGGTTGGAACCGGCGAAAACAACCATCAGCGTGCATTGGGCTACGGAAACGGCGTTTATAAATCAACTGATGGAGGAAAGAGCTGGAAGAATATGGGACTGAAAGATTCTCGTCAGATTGGCGGAATTGTTATTGATTCCAAAAATCCAAATGTAGTTTATGTTGCGGCAGAAGGTTCCGTTTGGGGTCCGGGCGGAGACCGTGGTTTATTTAAGACAGTTGATGGCGGAAAAACTTGGAATAAAGTATTAAATATCAGCGAGAACACCGGAGTAAATAATGTTGTTATTGATCCAAGAGATTCAAATGTTCTTTATGCAACTTCAGAACAAAGAAGAAGACACATCTTTACAAAAATTGGCGGTGGGCCAGAATCGGCAGTTTACAAAACAAACGACGCCGGCACAACGTGGGAAAAAATAATGACTGGATTACCAAAAGTCGATATTGGCGGAATGGGATTAGCTATTTCTCCAGTTAATCCAGATGTGCTTTATTTAATTGTACAAGCTGCAGAAAAAGGAAGCGGATTTTATAGATCAACTAATCGTGGTGCAACATGGGAAAAAATGAGTGACCACCACGAATCTGGTCAGTACTACAATGAAATTTACTGCGATCCTAAAAATGTTGATAAAGTTTATTCTGTAGAAACTCGTTCATACATGACCGAAGATGGCGGAAGAACCTGGAAATTATTAGGTCTTGACAACAGACATGTTGACGATCATGCAATTTGGATTGACCCAACTGATACTGAACATTTTTTGATTGGCGGTGATGGCGGTGTTTATGAAACCTTTGATGGAGGAAAAAATTATTTATTTAAATGTAATCTGCCAGTTACACAATTTTATCGTGTGTCAGTTGATGATGATAAACCTTTCTATAACATCTATGGCGGAACACAAGACAATAATAGTTTTGGCGGACCAAGCAGAACATTAAGTTCAGATGGAATTGTTAATGATAACTGGATTGTTACGGCGGGCGGAGATGGTTTCTTTCAAGCTATCGAACCAGGAAATCCTAATATAGTTTATTCTGCATGGCAGTATGGAAATATTATCCGCTATGATAAATTAAGCGGTGAATCTGTTGATATAAGACCCGAACCAGGTAAAGGAGAAAATACTTATAAATGGTATTGGGATACTCCATTTTTCATTAGTCCTCACTCTCCAACTCGTCTTTATATTGCAGCTGAAAGAGTTTTCAAAACTGATGATAGAGGAAACAGCTGGCAAACAATAAGCGACGATTTAACTACCAAAACAGACCGCAATTCATTTCCGGTAATGGGCAAATATTGGAGCTACGATGCAGTTGCAAAAGATGTAAGCACATCTTTATATGGACTTATTGTGTCATTAGCTGAATCCCCTAAAAAAGAAAATTTACTCTACGCCGGAACTGACGATGGATTGATTCAAGTAACTGAAGATTTAAAAACTTGGAGAAAGTTTGACGATTTTCCTGGTGTTCCAAAATATACATTAGTAAGTGACGTCCTACCATCGAGATTTGATGAGAATGTTGTTTATGCATCATTCAACAACCACAAGCGAGATGATTTTAAACCTTACGTTTTGAAAAGTACAGACAAAGGAAAAACTTGGAAATCAATTGCAAGTAACTTACCGGAAGACGGTGCTGTAAATACAATTGTTGAAGATCCGGTAAAACCTAATCTGCTATTTGTTGGAACTGAATGGGGAGTGTTTTTCTCGGTTGATGGCGGCGAAAAATGGATTCAATTAAAAAATGGATTACCAAAAGTAAAAGTACCTGAGATTACAATTCAAGAAAGAGAAAATGACTTAGTGATTGCTACTTTTGGCAGAGGTTTCTATATAATGGATGATTATACACCATTACGATTTGCTAGTAAAGAAGTTTTTGAAAAAGAATCACATATATTCCCAATTAAGACTTCACAGATGTACGTTTTAAAAGGCGGAAGATATGGACAAGGTGCAACTTATTACAAAGCTCCAAATCCTGAATTCGGTGCAACTTTTACTTACTACCTTAAAGATGCGCCAAAAACCTTGAAAGCTCAACGTAAAGACAAAGAGCGAGAATTATTTAAAGACGGCAAACCAATTCCTCAGCCAAGTTTTGAAGATATTGCTGTAGAAGAAAAAGAACTTGGGCCATATTTGGTTTTTACTATCTCTGATGCTAATGGAAATGTAATTAAAAAAATAAATAAATCTGCAAGTGCTGGTGTGAATAGAGTGATCTGGGATTTAAGAATGGAAAGTACACTCCCGATAACAACAGAAAAATTTGAACCGGTCTCTTCAGCAACTGGCAGAGGCAGATTTGGCGGATTTAGTTATTTTGTTTCGCCCGGAAAATATTCTGTTTCAATGTCTTTAATAGTACGTGGAGAAGAGAAAAAATTATCGGGACCAGAACCATTTAGCGTTGAGTTATTGAAACACACATCATTACCGGCAGATAATTTTGAAGAAGTGGTTAATTTCCAACAAAAAGCTGCAGAACTTGCTCGAACTGTTTTAGGAGTTCAAAGATTTGCCGGAGAATTGCAAAAGAAATTCGAAGCTATAAAACAAGCTTTGAATAATACTCCTTCTGCAAATTTTGATTTATTAAAACGTGCTGAAGCTATATCCAAAGAAATTGACGATGTTATTTACTTGTTTGAGGGACCTCCTTCTAAAGCAAGTTCTGAAGAAACTCCGCCAACTCCGGTTACATTGAGCAACAGAATGAGTAATATGATTTCTATAACTGCCCGTTCAACTTCAAATATTACTAAAAATCAATTTGTTGCTTATGATGTGCTTTACGAAGAAATTCAACCGGTTATTGCTAAACTAAAGAAAATTAATGATACAGACCTGAAAGTAATGGAAGCTGAACTTGAAAAAATAAAAGCTCCATGGACACCAGGAAGAATTCCAGAATTGAAATAGTAGGGTTGATAAATTATTAATAGGGAAAAATCCCTCTCAAAATATAGAGAGGGATTTTTTTATACTAGATTAAATATTCTTTCTAATTCTTCATGCAATTCTAAAAAATTAACAAATCTCGCTTTACGAATTTGCTCTTTCCCGTCAATAAAAAATAAAATAGTGGGTATTGTAAAAACATTTAGCTGAGCTGCAATCTCTTTCAGTACTTCTGTGTTTAAATACGCTAATTTGAAGGATGGATAATTTTTTTCAAGAAACTCAGCCAGCTTTGGTCTAAAAACTTTACATACATTGCAGTCATCGGAGCTGAAATAAACAACTGCAAATTTGTTCTCGGAAATAAATTTTGAATAATCTTGATGAGAAGAAATATTAAAATACATTTTCTGAAATTATATTTTCAATCATTGCTAAGCATTCGCCATGAATCAGAATTGACTTACCAATATTCATCAGAGATTTTGTGCCGCCAAGTGAATCTGCATCTGCTATAAGATCGTATTCACTGATGCTATTAATTTTTGCAGCAAGGAGTATTTTATTGGAAGAAGTGTGCTTATATTTATATGCAATCTTATCACTGCATTTTAAAAGAGCATAAAATTTAGTTTTTGATTCAATATTGATTTCGGCCTTTAATAACCATTCAGAATCTATTTTTTTACAAGCAATTACTGTAGTGTCCATTACAACATTTTTATTATGCAGACTCGTTAGCGACTTACCAGTAAATATTTCTGCATCGAATTGTTTACTTAAAAGGTCTATCGAATAATTTTTCTGATGTTTAATTTTTTCGAGCGAAGAATAATCGTTTTCCTTATCGACGCAATTAGAAAGTGTTAGAAAGGAAAATCCAACATATCCTAAAAGAACTATTCTAAACAGTATACTTACGAATAATTTCATTCGATTAAATTTTCCCTTTTTTGTCAAATTCTTCTTTGCTTACCAAACGTTTCTCGCAAACACGGAATTGATGAATATCAAAATATTTTTTTAAGCCATTTGCATATTTTTCAATATTGGGGACGCGAATATATCCATCCTTAAAATCCCCAGTTTTTCTGTTTTTAAATTTAAGATGGAGGTAAATTTCCTCAGGCATGCCCAACCCTCAATAATTTCAGACGCAAAATTATTGATGAAAATTTGATTTTTCAAATAATATAGTTTGAATTATTTAGGAGGAATGGTCTGCTACTATAATCCATTGATTTTTGATTTTTTCCCAAACAAGTGTAAAATAACCGGCAATATTATCAATAGTGCGGGTTAACTTCCATTTGCCGATCATAAATGCGGAATTTGAACTAAAGAATTCTAATTTAATAACCGCAAATTCTAAAAATCCCATTGCTTCCTTATTAGGATAACCTTTTTTATATGCGTTTAATGTTTCATTCCAGCCGTATCTGATGCCATTTTTTCCTATAAACATAAGAGAATCAGAATTCCAATACCCTTTCATATATTCTGTGATGTCACCCTTGTTCCATGCAATTCTTTGATCTTCTAATACTTGCAAAATTTCTTTTTCATCATTCGAATTAATTTGCTGCGCATAAACCGTAAATTCTAATAATACAAAAGCTAATATCCAAACTACTTTCTTCATGAATTGTTTTCCTCAGAAAGTGCAATAATTTTAAATCTTACTCTTAGGGTTCCATTTTCATAATTCGTCGATATTATTTTAAAGCTACCGCCAACTTCTTTAGTTGAATTAACATGCTGACCGCTGCATAAACATTTATCATAATCTCCAATAGATATTACACGTAAATTATTTCCAGCTTCATCAGGTAATTTATTAAGATTGAAAATTTCTGCTGCTTCATCCTTGCTCATAAAAGATTCTTTGACTGGCAAATCTAACTTAATAATTACATTAACTTTCTCTTCAATTATATTTATTTCTTCTGCAGTTAAATCTCTATCAAAGTGATAGTCACACTTTGACTTTTTCTTTTCGATATGCGCACTAAATGCCCGCCCCTTCTTAAACAATTGGTCCATTGTTCCATTGAGAATATGCTCAACAGTGTGCATTGGAGAAAAATATGATTTTGGATTTTCGTTGTAATCCATCTTGTCTTATAATTATTAGAAATTATATTGTA
>Ga0194127_10000941_pt1 | contig 44565 bp, 30 predicted proteins | sample TA2KigC100mmetaG_FD_148624 | JGI IMG/M metagenome (GOLD analysis project Ga0194127, IMG submission 148624) | Freshwater microbial communities from Lake Tanganyika, Tanzania - TA2015036 Kigoma Deep Cast 100m | ecosystem: Environmental > Aquatic > Freshwater > Lake | place: Tanzania: Lake...
CGGCGGCGCGGGCAAGAGTTCGCTGATCGACGAACTGCTGCGGCGGTTCCTGCTCGACCTCCCGGACCTGCGCATCGCCGTGCTGTGCGTCGATCCGACGCGGCGCAAGACCGGCGGCGCCTTGCTCGGCGACCGCATCCGCATGAACGCGGCCAGCGACAGCCGCGTGTTCGTGCGCTCGATGGCGACGCGCCGCGCGAACCTGGCCCTGTCCGAGTCGGTCCGCGACGCGCTGGCGGTGCTGAAGGCGGCGGACTTCGGCCTGATCCTGCTCGAGAGCAGCGGCATCGGCCAGAGCGACACCGAGATCGTCGAGTTCGCCGACGTGTCGCTCTACGTGATGACGCCCGAGTTCGGCGCGCAGAGCCAGCTCGAGAAGATCGACATGCTCGACTACGCGGACCTCGTCGCGATCAACAAGTTCGATCGCCGCGGCGCCCGCGACGCGCTGCGCGACGTCCGGAAGCAGTACCAGCGCAACAAGAAGGCCTGGCACGTGCCGGCCGAGCGGATGCCGGTCCACGGCACGATGGCCGCGACCTTCGCCGACCCGGGCACGAACGTGCTCTACCGCGCGGTCGCCGACGCGCTCGAGCAGCAGCGCCCGGGCCGGTTCCGCGGCACGCTGCAGCTGCCCGCCGGCGAGCCGTCGACCGAACACGTGATCCCCGGCGAACGCGTGCGCTACCTCGCCGAGATCGTCGAGAACAACCAGCGCTACGACCACTGGGCGGTGGCGCAGAGCGACCTCGCCGAGCGCGCCTACGTGCTGCGCGAGGCCGCCGCGGCGCTGCCGCCGGCGGCCGGGGCGCGCGCGGAGCTCGAGGCCGCCGCCGCCGCGGCCGAACAGGCGCTGGCGCCCGAGTGCCGCGAACTGCTCGCCGGCTGGGACGAACTCGTCGGCAGCCTCGGCGCGGAGCACTCCGTGTTCCGCGTGCGCGACAAGGAGGTCCGGGTCGCGAACCACACGCGGTCGCTGTCGGGCCTCGTGGTGCCGAAGGTCGCGACGCCGCGGTTCCGCTCGCTCGGCCAGCGGCTGCACTGGCTCCTGACCGAGAACGTGCCGGGCCGGTTCCCGTTCGCGGCCGGCGTCTACCCGTTCAAGCGCACCGGCGAGGACCCGACGCGGCAGTTCGCGGGCGAGGGCGGCCCCGAGCGCACGAACCGCCGCTTCCACTACCTCGCGCACGGCCAGCCGTCCCGGCGCCTGTCGACGGCGTTCGACAGCGTGACGCTCTACGGCGAGGACCCCGCACTGCGGCCGGACATCCACGGCAAGATCGGCAACGCCGGCGTGTCGATCTGCACGCTCGACGACTGCAAGCGCCTCTACTCGGGCTTCGACCTGTGCGATCCGTTGACCTCCGTGTCGATGACGATCAACGGGCCGGCGCCGATGATGCTCGCGTTCTTCCTGAACGCGGCGATCGACCAGCAGTGCGAGCAGTGGCTCGCGCGGCACGGCGCGGTCGCCGAGGCCGACGCGGCGATCGACCGCATCTACGCCCAGCGGGGACTCGCCCGGCCGCGCTACCGCGCAGAGCTGCCCGACGGCCACGGCGGCCTCGGCACGCTGCTGCTCGGCGTCAGCGGCGACCAGGTCGTGCCGCCGGAGGTCTACGACCAGATCCGCGCCGAGACGCTCGCGACGGTGCGCGGCACCGTGCAGGCCGACATCCTCAAGGAGGACCAGGCGCAGAACACCTGCATCTTCAGCACCGAGTTCGCGCTGCGCACGATGGGCGACGTGCAGGAGTTCTTCACGCGGAACAGGGTGCGCAACTTCTACTCGGTGTCGATCTCCGGCTACCACATCGCCGAGGCCGGCGCGAACCCGATCACGCAGCTCGCCTTCACGCTGGCAAACGGGTTCACCTACGTCGAGTACTACCTGTCGCGCGGCATGGCGATCGACGACTTCGCGCCGAACCTGAGCTTCTTCTTCAGCAACGGCATCGACCCCGAGTACGCGGTGATCGGCCGCGTCGCGCGGCGCATCTGGTCGAAGGCGATCAAGCACAAGTACGGCGGCAACGAGCGCAGCCAGCTGCTGAAGTACCACATCCAGACCTCGGGCCGCTCGCTGCACGCGCAGGAGATCGACTTCAACGACATCCGCACGACGCTGCAGGCGCTCTACGCGGTCTACGACAACTGCAACTCGCTGCACACGAACTCGTACGACGAGGCGATCACGACGCCGACCGAGCAGTCGGTGCGCCGCGCGCTGGCGATCCAGCTGATCGTCAACCGCGAACTCGGCCTGGCCAAGAACGAGAACCCGCTGCAGGGTTCGTTCGTGATCGAGGAGCTGACCGACCTCGTCGAGCAGGCGGTCTACGCGGAGTTCCTGCGCCTGTCGGAGCGCGGCGGCGTGCTCGGCGCGATGGAGACGATGTACCAGCGCGGCCGGATCCAGGACGAGTCGCTGCACTACGAGACGTTGAAGTCGACCGGCGAGCTGCCGATCGTCGGCGTCAACACGTTCCTCGGCAAGGACGGCTCGCCGATCCAGGTCGTGCACGAGGTCATGCGCAGCACCGACGCCGAGAAGCAGGCGCAGATCGACGGCCTGCGCCTCTGCCACGCGGCGGCCGGCGAGCGCGCGGACGCGGCGCGCAAGGCGCTGCAGCAGGCGGCGCTGACCGGCGGCAACGTGTTCGCGGCCCTGGTGGAGGCGGCGAAGGTCTGCTCGCTCGGCCAGATGTCGGCGGCGCTCTACGAGGTCGGCGGCCAGTACCGGCGCAACATGTGACCGCGCCGGCGCGCCGGCTCACACCCACTGGCGCGTCCAGCCCGGCACGCGCTTGCCGAGTTCGTCGACCTTCGTCGCGAGGCACTCGCGCACGAGGTCGCGCGCGCGCATGTAGTGGCTGCGCAGCGTGACCTCCTTGATGCCGCCGAGCTCCGCCGAGATCTCGGCGAACGACAGTTCGCGCTGGCGCCGCATCTCGTAGACGGCGCGCATCTGCTTCGGCAGCTGCTGGGCGCACTCCTGCTCGGCCCTCTCGAGTTCGCGGAAGCGCACGATGCCGGTCGGGGTCTCGCCGCCGGCCGGCGCGTTGGCGACGATCGAGCCCGGGTTCGCGTCGCCGTCGCCGGCCGCGGTCTCGCCGCGGCCGACCAGGCCCAGCCGCCGGTCGCGGTCGAAGCGGCGCCACATGTCGCGCCACACGTTGCCGCCGATCGTCTGCACCCAGCGCCAGAACGAGTCGTGCCCGCGGTCCTCGTAGTTGTGGATCGAGGTCATCACCTTCGCCATCAGGTCGCTGACGAAGTCGTGGAACTCGGTGCCCGGCGGGAACGAGCAGTTGCCGAAGCGCGTGCGCAGGTAGTAGACGATCTTCGCCGACAGCGCGGTCCAGGCCCGCGCGGCTTCGCCGCTGACGGCCTCGCGGACGAGGAACTGCGTCTCGCCGCCGGCCGGGGGCTGCTCCGCGACGGGCGCTGGTTGCGGTCCGGACGTGTTCTTCTTGGGCTTGGTCATCGCGGGGCCCCGCGGCAGCTAGCGGCTCGTGAGGAAGCTCCCGAGGTCGGCGCCGGCTGCCGGCATCGGCGTGCGCGCGGCGAACGACGCCGGGATCGGCACCGCGCCGGGGTCGGTGTCGAAGGCTGCCCCGGACGCGCAATCATGCCACAGCAACGCCTCGAAGTGGCTCGGCACCGCGTAGTCGAACGACAGCCGCCAGGCGATGCCGCCGTCGGCCTCCTGCCAGAACAGCATGCCGGGCACCTGCTGGCCGAGCCGCTGCAGCAGCGCGGCGCCCGCCGCGAGATGGCGCAGATCGCCTTGCCACCGGCCGCGCAGCACGAAGTTCGGGCGGCGGCCGCCCGAGAACGCGTAGTCGATCGCGCGCAGGCGCGCCGGCAGCCCGCCCGGCGTGCCGTCGGCCCAGGCCGCGGCGGTGGTGGTGGCGAGCCAGGCCGCCTGCTGCGCCTCGCCGTCCGCGTCGAGCCCCGTGCGCAGCGAGCCGACGTGCTCGCGCAGTGCCGGCACGTCGAGGCCCGCGCGGCCGGCCTCGGCGACCGCCGTCGCGCGGGCGAAGAAGCCCGGCGCCGCGGCGAGCACCTGCGCGGTCGACTCGACCTCGCGCGCCGTGCCGAACACGAGCAGCGGGAACCGCCGGCCCGCGCGGTCGCGGCTCGGCACCAGCGCGCCGAACACCGCGAGCGCGGTGGCGGGCCGCTGCCAGACGAAGCGCACCGGGGCCTGCGGATCGGGACGCTGGCCGGCCAGCGCCAGGCGCGACCAGCCGTCGTGGAACCACTCGAGCGTGCGGCCGTCGGGGCCTTCCGCCGGCAGCCACTTCTGGAAGTCGCCCGCGGTGGGCAGCTTGCCGAAGAACCCGGTCCCGCAGAGGCGCATGGTCAGCGGTCCTTCCAGAGCCTGCGCGACAGCGTGTAGCTGTCGCCGGGCCAGGCCGGGTTGAACACCCGCGCGACCTCGGGCCGGCGGCACTGCACGATCAACAGCACCTTGTCGGGCCTGCCGATCAGCCCGATCTCGCTGAGCCACTCGCGGTCGTTCTCCTGCCGCACGTTGCCGATCGCGAACAGCCGCAGCAGGCTCCACAGCCCCGGCACGAGCCGCTGGCCGTTCAGCAGGTTCTCCGGCACCCGCTGGCGCCGCTCGTCGATGAGGTCCTTGATCGACAACGACACGCCCTGGCCGTCGACGAGTTCGACCGTCAGCGCGAGGCTCTCGGTCGCGCGCATCGACCAGTCGACCGGACGGCCGACCCCGAGCGCGCGGTTCTCGCCGTCGAGGCGCACGCTGCCGATCGCGCCGCCTTGCCTCTGGATCTCGAGCGTGCACTCGAGGTTCGGCGCCGGCTGCACGACCTGGCCGGCGTAGAGGATGTCGCACAGGTCACCGGCCGAGGCGGCGTCGGCGACGAACTCGGGATCCGGCGCGAACGCGTCCTTCGGCTCGAGTTTCCCGATCGTCGCGGCAAGCGTGAGCATCGACTCGAGCGCGCGCGCCAGTTCCGCCGCGTCCGCCTCGTCCGCGGCGTCGCGCGCGAACGGGAAGCCGTTCTGCAGCTTCTCCCAGTCGGGGAACACGACCTTGTCCGCGTGCTGCTGGATCTCCGCGCGGCACGCCGCGCGCTCGCGCGCGACCATCGCCTCGACCAGCGACAGTTCGAGTTCGAAGAACGGATCGCGCTGCGGCCCGGCGCTCCAGTTCAGGCCCTCGACGCGCGCGCGCTCGTCGGCGAGCCACTTCGCCGCCGCGCGCGCGCGGTCCACCACCTGCGCGAGCGTCGCCTCGGCGCGCGGGCGGCCGGGGCCCTTGTCCCAGGGTGGTTCGTTGACGAGCTGCATGCCCTGCAGCGACTCGACCATCGCGGCCAGCTCCTTGCTGCGCTCGGCGGCGAGCGGCCCGCGCTTGCCGAGCACCTCGCCAGCGATGCGGTGCGCGGCGACGAGTTCGGGCACGATCCCGAGGCGCTTCGTGCCCTCGCCGTCGGCGGCCGCCGGGATCTCCTCGCGCGCCTTCGCGAGCGCCGCGAGTCCGCCCAGCAGCTGGCTCCAGCCGGCCTCGAAGTCGGTGGCGAGCACGCGCAGGAACTCCTCGCGTTGCTGCGCCACGTGGTCGACCCAGCCGCCCCCGAGCAGGTCCGCGAGCGGCTGCCGCGACGCCGCGCCCGTCATCAGCTGCGCCTTCTGCACGTCGGCGTCGAGGTCGGCGAACAGCTGCTCGAGGGTCGGCGCCGTGGACTTCGCCGAAGCGCTGCCGAGCAGCGTGCCCGTGGCTTCGAGTTGCAGGGCCTTGCTGCTCCAGTTGCGCGCGACGGCCACGTTGCAGTCGCCGAACCGCGTCCTGCGGTCCTTGGTGCCCGCCCACGCCTTCGGGAACAACTGCGCCGTCGTCAGTTCCTTGGCCTCGCGCAGGTCGCTCTGCTGCTCCTTGCCGAGCAGCGCCAGCAGCCGCTTGCGCGCATCGTCGAGCGCGACGCGCGCCTCCGGGATCGTCAGCTCGAGGTCGGCGGCCGCGAACAGCCGTTCGAAGTGCTTCGTCTGGCTCTCGCCGTCGCCGACCGCCTTCCGCCAGATCGCTGCCGCGCTGTCCTTCTGCTCGGGACGCCGCCGGCGGAACGCCTCCACACCCGCCGCGACGTCCGCCAGTTCGCGCTCGGCCGCGGCGGCCAGCTCGAAGCGCTGCTGCTTCTGCGGACCGTCGGCCGGCGCCGGCTCGCCCTCCGCCGGCAACTTCGCGACGGCGGCCGCCGCGGCTTTGGCCACGTGGGCGCCGAGCCGCCCGTTGGCGAACGCCTGCAGCGAGCGCCGGTAGTGCTGTTCGAGGTGGTCGATCACGCCCCCGCGCTCGAGGTGGTGGCTGCCGCTCTCGAGCAGCCGCAGTTGGGCGTCGAGCGCCGCGCGCAGCTCCTCCGGGCCGCTCTCCCCGGGCGCCGCGATCGCCGCCCGGATGCGGTCGGCATCCGCGGCGAACCCGCTGCGCGTGCCCCAGTCCCAGACGATCGTCGCGACCGCGGCGAGACCGAGCGCCGCCGCCGTGCCGAGGCGCAACCACTTCGCCTGCCGCGCCGCGCGCACGCTCGGCGCCGCGAGGCCGGCGTCCTCGAACACGACCTTCGTGAACAGGTCGTCGACGAAGTAGCAGCGCCGCGATTCCTCCGGCACGTCCTGCTCGAGGTCGGCGGGCCGCAGCACCTTCAGGATCTTGTCGATCGTCGTGCCTTCCTGCGTGCCGCTGGTGAAGTAGACGCCGCGGATCGGCGACACCTCCTGGTAGGGGTTGTCCTGCTGCAGCTGCGTCAGGAAAGCCTGCAGCCGTTCCTTCACGCGCAGGAACTGCAGCGGGAACGCGTAGAGCTGCGCCTTGCGCTTCTTGAAGTGGTCGCTCGCGAGCAGGTCGACGCGGCGCACGCACAGCGACCGGTACAGCTCGTCGAACTCGCGGCCGAACTGCTCGGCCAGCGCGAAGTCCGCGCCGCGCTGGAACGGGAACGTGAAGCCCCAGACCTGCCGGCGCTGCTCCTTGTTCAGCGTGTCGAACGTCTCGACGAAACCGCGCAGGCGGTCGCACTTGGTGAACACGACGTAGATCGGGAACACCGTCTGCAACTCGCGAGTGAGCTCGTCGACGCGGTCGCGCACGCTCTCGGCGTGCGCCTGCATCTCGGCCTCGCTCGCCTCGATCAGCTCCGGCAGCCCGATCGCGACGATCGCGCCGTTGACGGGGCGATGCTTCCGGCCCCGTTTCAGCAGCTTCAGGAACGCCATCCACTCCTCGCGGTCCTCGGCTTCGGTCGTGTAGCGGCCGGCGGTGTCGAGCAGGATGCCGCGGTCGGCGAACCACCAGTCGCAGTTCTTGGTGCCGCCGAGCCCGCGGATCGCGCTGCGCCCTTTGGTCATGTACGGGAAACTGAGCCCGGACTGCCGCAGCAGCGTGCTCTTGCCCGAACCCGGCGGGCCGATCAGCACGAACCACGGGATCGAGTGCAGCGCCGCGCGGCCCATCTTCGACTTGCGCAGCAGTTCGAGCGATTCGTCGAACTGGCTCTTCAGCTGCTCGAGGTCGGCGCGCTGGTCGGGGCGCGTGCCGCCGAGCTGCGAGTCGCCCTGCGCCCGGAGCGCCTGCTCGAGCGTCGACGCGGCCCTCGCGGCGGCGCGCTGCTGCAGCGCGACGGCGGCGGCGAACCCCGCGACCACGGCGCCCGCGGCGACGTGCAGCCAGGTCCAGTCGACGCCGGACAGGTAGCCGACGAAGTAGATCGCCAGCACGAGCAGCGCGACGACGAGCAGGCCGACGATGCGCTGCGACAGCAGGCCAACGAGGAGCTTCGGCATGGGGCTATCGGGTGGCGTCCCTCAGGGTCTGGCCGACGTCGAGCGCGTTCCACCAGGTCAACAGCTCGGAGATGCCGTGCAGCAGGCCGATCACGGCGAGCCCGGCGGCGACGATCAGCCAGGTCGGCAGCCGGCCGACGCTGCGCGCGACCGACTCCTTCTGCTCCCAGTGCGGCGCGAGCGGCGTCGTCTCGCGGCCCTCGTTGATGCGGCGGCTCACCGACCACAGGATCTCGCGCAGGCGTTCGGCGCCCGACGCGTCGATGTGCATGCCCTTGAAGCCGAGGCTCAGGCAGGTCGCGTGGACCTCCAGCACGGCGACCGTGTCGGCGCCGAGCCGGCCGCCGCGGCCGAGGTTCTCGAGCCGTTTGAAGAACTCCTCGCCGGCGTTGAACTCGGCGAACAGCTCGGCGGCGAGCGGCCGCCGCAGCCACTCCTCGCGCATGGCCCAACGGCTCGCCAGCACGACCTCGTCGAGCAGCGCGACGATCGCGTACTTGGCCTGGTCGACGGTCTCCTTGGCGAAGCCGTGCTCGCGGCCGGCGGCGTCGAGCTGCGCCAGCAGTTCGCGCGCGCGCGCCGTCGTCGCGTCGTAACGCGGCGGTTCGGCGGCCTTCGACTCGACCGGGCCGGCCTGCAGCTCGACGACGAACGCGAAGAGGCCCGCGCAGAGGTCGCACAAGGTGGTGATGCGGTCGGCGGTCCGGGTCATGGGCTCACCTTCTTCACGCACAGGCACTCGACCTGCACGTCCTCGAACTCGGTCGGCACCGAGATGCACAGCGTGCGCGCGTCGCGCACCGCGTCCCAGTGCCTGCCCTCGCGCGACAGCGCGAAGTAGTGGCAACCCGGCCGCTGCGGGATGTCGCTCGGCGGCACCGGCACGTGCGTCAGCACGACGCCGCGAAGGTTCGCCATGCGGATCGCCTCCATCGACGCCGGCGAGGTCACGCGCACCTTGAACGGCGCCTCGCGGGTGAACTTGTCCGGCGACGACGGGCCCGACAGCACGAGGTAGAAGTCGGCGGCCAGCAGCGCGTCGTCCTCGATCAGGCCGAGCCACTCGTCCGGCGGCTTGCGCTTCAGCGGGATGCCGACGCAGCTCTCCGGCGCGATCGTCTGCGGCAGCTCGCGCAGGTGCTTGTCGAGCGCCTGGAACGTCGCCGTCAAGTCCTGGTGGTCGTACGGCGGCACGCCGGCCGCCGACCTGTCGGGCGCGTAGGTGCACAGCGCCCCGGCCAGCGCCGCCAGCGTGGCGTAGGCCTGCTCGGGGTGCGTGCCCGGCGTGCGGCAGTGGTGCGCGACGAGCGGCAGGTGGCTGTTGACGGTGTGCCGCAGCCAGAAGCCCGCCGCGTCGGCCGAAGTGAACTGCACGCTGCCGCCGATGCGCTGGCCACGCTTCTGCGCCAACTCCTCGCTCTTGCTGGCCAGGAACTCGGCCGTGCGTTTGAGCTGGTCGCGCAAGGTCTTCGCGGCACCGAGGCACAGGCAGGTCGGCACGAAGGCCTTGTCGAGCTGGAACGCCGAGCCGCTGCGTCTGATGCGCGCGACCTCGAGCGCCTGGAAGCCGTCGAGCGCTTCGCCGTGCCACAGCACGCGCAGGTCGAGGTCGCCGACCGCCACGTCGCGCGTCGCGGTGCCGGCGAAGTCGTCGGTGATCTCGAGCTTGCGGCGGCGGTAGCGGCCGATCGCGCTGGCGTCGTCAGCGCGCGACAACATGCCGCCGGCGCGGCCTTCGCGCACCGCGAGGTGCACGCCGAGCACCTCGTGCCCGGGCCGCAACGCGTCGGCGAACCGGCGCCGGGCCGGCAGCGGGTCCAGCGACGGCGCGCGGAACACGAGCCCGTCGCGGAACACGCCGGCGGCCTGCAGCAGCACGAACTCGCCCTGCGCGATCGCCTCCTCGTCGATCTCGAGCGCGAGCAGCCCGTGGCCGTGCGGCGACAGCGCGCCGGCGCGGCCGTGCAGCTGCTGCAGCAGGTGGCGTTCGAAGGCCTGGAAGTGCTGCGGGCCGAGGAACATGCCCTCCTCCCACAGGATCTTCTCGTTGGTCACGGCGTCGCCCTCCGCGCGGATTGCACCGGGTCAGCCGTCCGGGGACTTCGCACGCGCGGCCTCCTTGGGCTTCTCGGGCGGCGGCGGCACGGCCAGACGCTTGCCGTCGACGCGGAACGCGACGCTGCCGCCGGGCGCGGGCAGGCACAGGCGCCAGACCTCGTTCGGGTCGTCGTCGCGGTGGCCCTGGAAGTCGCCGACCAGCCCGACGCAGGCGACGTCGAGCGGCACGGTGACCTGCGCGACGGTCGGCTCGGCCACACCGTCCTTCTGCGGCAGCACCTTGATCTTCTTGACGTCGACGACGTCGGCCGCGAGGAACGCGGGCCAGTTGCGATTCTCCCTGCGCACGTCCTCGGTCAGGAAGTCGTCGAGCCGCCGCTCCTTGCCCTCGAACGCCTCGCACTTCTTCAGGAAGAACGCGTAGACGTCGACCGGGGCGCTGACGTTGTTGCGGCTCGGGTTCATCGGCTCGCCCGGCGTCGCCAGCAGTCCGACCTCCTTGGTGGTCGCGCAGCCGCTGATGAAGATGCAACCGCCGAGCAGGGCAGGCAGGGCCAGGGCCCAGAGCCTGCGGCGGGCCGGCGAGCCATTGTGGAGCGGGAGTCGATCGTGCGTCGTGTCCATCGGATCCTCAGGGCTGTTTCTTGTCGGCGTCGCGGCGGTCCTGCAGGCTCTTCTGCAGCAGGCGGTCGAGCTCGAGCTCGAATTGTTTGCCCTCGACCACCTCGTGGAAGGTCTCGACGTAGAGCTTCCACAGGTGCGAACCCGCCGCCAGGTTCGTCTTCAGGCCGCGGCCGATCTTCTCGACGAGCCGCTCGGGGTCCAGGCGGTCGCGGATGGCGCGGCGGATCGTCTGCGCGCCCGCGAGCAGCCCCTCCATCATCGCCTGCACGTCGCGGAAGAACTTGCCGAGCATGGCGCCGGACTGCTCCGGCGAGGCGGATCCGGCGGCCCAGGCCAGCAGCAGCTGGCGCAGGTCGGCCGCCGTGCGCACCGAACTCAGGCCGGTGGCGCCGGCGCTGGTCGCGCCGAGTTCGAGCTGCTGGCCGAGTTCGCGGCGCAGCAGCAGCGCGCCCTCGATCCACTTCGAGGTCGCCTCGACGAACTGGCCGAGCTTCGCCGCGAACCGCTCGATCTCGTCGGGCCGCGTGAAGTCGCCGGCGCCGACGCACGCGGAGGCCAGCTGTGCCAGCGCCTTGTGCGCGCTGGCGAAGAACTTCGCGCCGACCGGCTCCTTGCCGCCCGCCGCCGGCGCGGCCCCGCGCACGCGCTGCGCGATCTCGTCGACCTTGGCCAGCAGCCCGGCGGTGCCCAGCGCGCCCTTGGCGGCCAGCAGCACCTGCCGCAGCGCGTCCTTCTGCGCGACCGGGTCGGCCTGCAGCCGCGCGGCGTACTCGGCGAACACCTGGTCCGCGAGCCGGTCGGCCGACACGATCGACACGACCGACGTGACCTCGAGGCGGTCGGAGCCGTGGTGGAACACGAGCGTGAACGGCCGGATCCGGATCACCGAGCCGTCGTGCAGCGGCTGCGCGACCTCGCCGGGCAGGCGGATGCCGTCGACCTCGGTGCCGTTCGTGCTGTTGCGGTCGACGATCGCGTAGCCCTCGGCCTGCTTCTCGATCACCGCGTGCGCCGACGAAACCATCGGGTCGTTGAGCCGCACGAGGTTCTCGACCTCGCGGCGGCCGATCGTGACCTGCTCGCGCGTGAAGTCGTACTGCTGCGGCGCCGGATCGCCGTCCTTCTGCACCGCCAGGCGGAACCCGCCCTGCGCACGCAGCGCGGCGCCGCCGCCGGTCGGCGCGCCCTCGTCGGGCCCGCGCAGCAGTTCGCCGCGCAGCTGCTCCTGCACCTCGGCGCAGGCGGCCGCGACGGCGGCGTCGCGCGCGCCGGCCGCGAACAGGTCGACGTAGAGCCGCGCGCGCACGGCTTCGACGTCCTGGTGCACCTGCTTCAACAGGAACGGCGAACTCTCGGCGTGGCTGTCGGCGTAGCTGTAGCCCGCGATCTGCGTCGTCAGCCGGAAGGCGACGTCGAGCAGGGCCTGCCACGAACCCGCGTCGACCGGCTCGCGGTCGCCCGTGCACGCGCGCTGGTAGACGGCGCGGTCGTCCCGGCGCTGCAGCACGTTCGCCGCCGCGAAGCGCGCGCGCACCTCCTTGCCGGCCACGAACTGCTGCACGCGCGCGAGCACGGCGCGGCCGTCGACCGGCCCGCCCGACAGTTCGTCGCGCAGCTTGCGCAGGCACCTGCCGACCACGTCCTCGACCTCGTCCATCGGCTGCTGGTCGTTCGCGAGCAGCGTGCGGAACAGCAGCATGCCGAGGCCGTAGAGGTCGACCGGCGGCCCGAAGTTGCGGAAGAAGGTGCACGCGGCCTCGAGCGACTTGCCGGCCCAGCGCACGCACGGATCGTCCCGGCCGACCTCGGCGCTGGCGACGAAGCCCTTCGCCTGGATCTGCTCGAGGCGCGCCCACAGCGCCGACTCGGCGCCGAGCAGGCCCGCGCTCGGCACGAGGCAGACCCAGTCGCCGGCGCGGAAGCGCTTCAGGTTGCTGCCGCCCTGCGCCTCGACGACGAGCCGCATCCGCTCGCCGGCCGGCTCGGCGGGCCGGAACCTGACGCTCAGCGTGCTGCCCTGGCCGTCGCTGTCCTGCAGGTCCGCCGCGTGGTACGGGCGCATGCGCAGGTCCTCGCGCGCCTCGGGCCCGGGCCCGAGCAGGTCGGGCGGCTGCCCCGCCCGCACCGGCGGCCGGAACCGCACGGCGCCGCCGAGGTCCAGCAGCTGCACCTCGCAGTTCCAGCGCGAGGGCGCGCTCCTGCCCGCGGGCAGCAGCCGCGCCATCACGTTCTGCGGCGCGAGGCCGAAGTGCGGCCGGCCGGTCGCCGCGTGCACGGCGCGCAGGCCCGCGACGACCTCCTGGAACGCCCCGAGCTTCTGCCGCAGCACCTCGAGCGGGAAGCGCAGGGCGTCGCCCTGGAACAGCCACTGCGCCGGCCCGGCGAACGCGGCCGCGTGCCGCTGCAGCAGCTGCTTCTGCGCCGGCTTGCCGGCGCCGAGCACGTCGGCGAAGTCGCCGCCGCCGAGCAGTTCGCAGAGCTGGTCGTAGTCGACGTCGAGCAGCTGCAGCGGCAGCGCGACGAAGTCGTAGAACGAGACCGCCTGCAGCTGGTCCTCGGCGGGGATCCGGCCGCTCCGGGCATCGGCGGGGAAGTCGGCGGGAAAGCAGGTCGCGCGGTGCTCGCAGTCGAGGCACGGCAGCACGCCCTGCGCACGCTGCACCGCGGCGTCGCCGGCCGCGCCGTTCACGAGCCGGCCGAAGTCGCGGAACAGGTCGGCGCCGATGCGCACGGTGACGCCGTCGCGCGGCCGTTCGCCGTTGGCGCCCGGCGTGCGGTAGAAGGTGCGCGACCGCCGCTCTGCCCCGCCGCCGTAGAGGTAGCGCCAGGAGTCCTGCGAGTACTCGACGAGACCCAGGTCGGCGAGGAATGCGTCGTCGCGGCAGACCGTGAGCGCCTCGCCGGTCTCGGCGCAGACGGGGTGGAAGTAGGCGTCGCGCCTCTCGCAGTGGATCACCGGCCGCGAGGCGCGCAGGCCCGGCGGGGCGGGCACGAGGCGCGCGACGTGCGGCGAGTCGATCGCGGCGAGGTCGTGGCTCTCGCGCTGCCACAGTTCGTCGATGTCGGCGTTCGTGAGCCCCTGCCCGTGGCCCGGGCTCTGCGCCTTGTACTGGTCGCTCTGCACCTTCCCCGCGAACCGCAGCAACTCCGCGCCGCCTTCGGCGCGCAGTTCGGCCAGGAAGATGCGCGAGAAGCGGCCCTCGTGCAGCACGACGAAGCGCGCCATGCTGTCGGCCGGAGCGCGCACGAGCTGGAAGCGCAGGCCGGCCGCCGTGGATCCGAGCGTCGGGGTCGGCGCCGCGGCGCCCATGGGATGGCAGCTGTCGCGTCCCGGCATGACCGGATGAGACGGGGGGTCGGGGGGTATGTCAACTCGAGCGGGCGGCTCACGGCCCGGCCGCGCCGACCATGCCCCGCGTGACGACCGGCTCGGTCCGCGCCACCGGCGGCCGCGCCATCTCGTCGCCTTCGGGGCCGTCCATCGCCAGGTTCACCGTCAGCACCCCCACGTGCCGAGCGGCGGGTTCCTGCGACGCAACGGCCTGCGACGGGCACCGTCGTGGTAACCTGCCGGCGTGGGCGCAGGATCCTGCCCCGTCAACCGGCTGCCATGGACAAGACGCGACAATTCACGGCCGTGATCGAACGCGAGGACGACATGTTCGTCGCCCTCTGCCCAGAGTTGGACGTTGCCAGCCAAGGGGTCACTGTGGAGGAGGCACGCCGCAACCTGGTCGAGGCCATCGAGTTGTTCTTCGAGAGCGCATCCCCGGAGGAAGTGAGACAACGGCTGCACGACGAGGTCTTCGTGACGCGCGTGGAGGTCCGGGTTGCCTAGACTGCGCCGGCTCTCTGGCCGCGAGGTCTGCGCCATCCTCCAACGGCATGGCTTCGTGGTCGTGCGGCAGCGTGGCAGCCACCTGGTGATGCAGCGCGAGTCAGGGAACTCGACGATCACGGTGCCCGTCCCGGACCACAAGGAGCTGAAAACCGGCACGCTGCTGGCCATCGTGCGCCAGAGCCTCGTTCCGCGCGCGGAGTTCGAGTCGGACTAGTCGAGCGGCCGTCCCTGCGGGCCGCCCGTGGGCACCTGTGGCCCCCGGCACGCCCGGTACGCCCTTCGGCCACCGCACCGCCAGCTACGCCCAACCGCGCGCTGGTCCGGTGCCGCGGGCTCGTTATGGTCCCTCGTCCACCCTCCGCCTCTCCGCCCCTCCGCCCAACGCTCCCATGACCGCCAGACTGATCAACGGCAAAGCCATCGCCGCCACCATCCACGAAGAAGTCCGCCGCGGTGCACAGGATCTGCGCGCGCGCGGAGTGATCCCGGGCCTCGCCACCGTGCTCGTCGGCGACAACACGGCCTCGCACAAGTACGTCTCGATGAAGCGCAAGGCCTGCGCCGAGGTCGGCATCGAGAGCTTCCACCACGAACTGCCCGCGACCGCGACGCAGGCCGAAGTGCTCGCCCTCGTGCAGCGTCTGGGGGCCGACCGGAAGGTGCACGGCATCCTCGTGCAACTGCCGCTGCCCAAGCACATCGACGAGCGCGTGATCCTCGAGGCGGTGCCGATCGGCAAGGACGTCGACGGCTTCCACCCGCTGAACATCGGCGCCCTCGCGATGAAGGGCCGCGAGCCCGACTTCGTGCCGTGCACGCCCGCCGGCGTGATCGAACTGCTCGACCGCACGGGGGCGAAGATCGACGGCGCCGACGCGGTCGTCGTCGGCCGTTCCAACATCGTCGGCATGCCCGTGGCGCTCTTGCTCATCGGCCGCAACGCGACGGTGACGGTCTGCCACAGCAAGACCAAGGACCTGCCCGCGATGGTCAGGCGCGCCGACATCGTCGTCGCCGCGATCGGCAAGGCGCACTTCGTGAAGGCCGACTGGATCAGACCCGGCGCCACCGTGATCGACGTCGGCACCAACCCGGTCGACGACCCGGGCAAACCCGGCGGCAAGCGCCTCGTCGGCGACGTCGAGTTCGAGCCGGCGAAGCTCGTCGCCGGCGCGATCACGCCGGTGCCCGGCGGCGTGGGCCCGATGACGATCGCGATGCTGATGAAGAACACGCTGCGCAGCGCCGCGCGCGCCCGCGCCTGACGGTCGGCCCGTTCCCGCACCCCGCTCTTCCCCGCGTCCTGGAACCCCAACCGGCGCAGCCGTGCTGCGCCGCACTTCCCATGTCCCTCAACGACCTCGAGATCGCCCGTTCCGTCCCGCTCCGCCCCCTGTCCGAAGTCGCGCGCGCCATGGGCCTCGTGCCCGAGGACCTCGAGCCCTACGGCCACACCAAGGCCAAGATCAAGCTCGACATGCTGAAGCAGCCGGCGACGCGCAAGCCCGGCAAGTACGTCGTCGTCACCGCGATCACGCCGACGCCGCTCGGCGAGGGCAAGACGGTGCACACGGTCGGCATCAGCCAGGCGCTGAACCGCATCGGCAAACGCGCCTGCTGCGTGATCCGGCAGCCGTCGATGGGCCCGGTGTTCGGCATCAAGGGCGGCGCCGCCGGCGGCGGCTACTCGCAGGTCGTGCCGCCCGAGGAGATCAACCTGCACCTGACCGGCGACTTCCACGCCGTGACCGCCGCGCACAACCTGCTCGCCGCGTTCGTCGACGCGCACCTGTTCCACGGCAACGAGCAGCAGATCGAGCAGGTCACGTGGCGCCGCGTGCTGGACATGAACGACCGCGCGCTGCGCGAGATCGAGCTGGCGCTCGGCGAGAAGAACGGTTCGCCGCGGCGTTCGGGCTTCGACATCACGTCGGCGTCCGAGATCATGGCGATCCTCGGCCTGTCCAAGGATCTGCACGACCTGCGCAAACGTCTGGGCGCCACGGTGGTCGGCTACAAGAAGGACGGCACGCCGGTCACCGCCGAGCAGGTCAAGGCCGCCGGCGCGATGACCGCGATCCTGAAGGACGCGCTGAAGCCGACGCTGATGCAGACCCTCGAGGGCACGCCGGCGATCGTGCACACGGGCCCGTTCGCGAACATCGCGCACGGCAACAGCTCGATCGTCGCCGACTACGTGGCGCTGCGCTGCACGGACTACGTGGTCACCGAGGCGGGGTTCGGCGCCGACATGGGCGCCGAGAAGTTCTTCGACATCAAGTGCCGCGTCTCCGGGCTGCGGCCGAACGCCGCGCTGATCGTCGCGACGGTGCGCGCGCTCAAGATGCACAGCGGCCGCTTCACGATCGTCGCCGGCAAGGACCTGCCCGAGGGGCTCAAGAAGGAGGACCTCGACGCGCTCGCCGCGGGCCTCTGCAACCTCGAGAAGCAGATCGAGAACGTGCGCGTGTTCGGCGTGCCGGTCGTCGTCGCGGTCAACCGTTTCCCCGGCGACACCGACGCCGAGGTCGAGATGGTGCGCAGGGCGGCACTCGGCGCCGGCGCGTTCGCGGCGCACGTGTCGACGGTGTTCGCCGACGGCGGCAAGGGCGGCGAACAGCTCGCGCACGCGCTGGTGGCGGCCTGCGAGCAGCCGAGCGAGTTCCGGCTGCTCTACCCCAACGACGCGAGCCTGAAGCAGAAGATCGAGACCGTCGCGGCGAAGATCTACGGTGCGTCGGGCGTCGACTACCTGCCGCCGGCCGAGGCGGCGCTGGCGAAGTTCGAGCGGTGCGGCTTCGGCAAGCTGCCGATCTGCATGGCGAAGACCCAGTACTCGCTGTCGCACGATCCGGCGCTGAAGGGCCGGCCGCGCGACTACCGCTTCGTCGTGCGCGACGCGCGCGTGTCGGTCGGCGCGGGGTTCGTCTATCCGCTCGCCGGCGAGATCATGACCATGCCGGGGCTCGGCAAGGTGCCGGGCGGCGCGCGCATGGACATCGACGAGAAGGGGAACGTGGTGGGGATGTTCTGAGCCCCCGTACGCCGCAACGCGGCGTCGCACCAACCGACGAGACGCACCCCTGGCGCCGCTGCGACGTTTCCCCGGTAGCCGAGCGCGCGCCTGCGGCGCGAACCCGGTCAGGACCTCCCTCTTCTCCAGCGGGCGCCGCACGGCGCCCGCGGAGCATGGGTGACCGGTTCTGGACCGAAGCCTGGGGCCGGAAGCACCAGGCAAGGTCACGCGGGCGCGCGGGCCAGCCAGGCTGGAGAGACTACCTTCTGTGATACTATCATCGATGGTAGTATCACGGCATGGAGCAAGACACCTTCGTCGGCCGCAGGCTCTACCTCGAACGCCTGCGCGCCCACCTGGACGCGGTGGTCGCCGACGGCAGGGGGCGCATGCTCGCGGTTCGCGGCCGGCGCCAGTGCGGCAAGTCGCGCCTCGTCTCCCGCTTCGTCGCCAAGGCGAAGCTCCCGGCGTTCTACTTCACCGGCTCCCGGCAGGCGACCGTGGCGGCCGACCTGCAGTCGTTCGTCGCCGACGCCGCCGAACGCTCCACGCTGCCCGGCCGCGACGCCTTCGCCGGCGCCGTGATGCCCGGGTGGGAGGCAGCTCTGCGCATGGTCGCCAACGCCCTGCCCAAGTCCGGTCCCGCGATCGTCGTGATCGACGAGCTGCCATGGCTGCTGGAAAGGGACCCCGGCCTCGAAGGCACCCTGCAGAAGCTGTGGGACACGGTGTTCCAGCACCTGCCAGTGCTGCTGATCCTGGTCGGTTCGGATCTGTCGATGATGGAGGCACTGCAGACTCACGGCCGCCCCCTCTTCGGGCGCCCGCACGAGATGGTGGTCGAGCCGTTCCACGTCGCCGACGTCGCCAGCATGCTCGGCCTGGACGATCCGGCCAGCGCATTCGACGCCTGGCTCGTCACCGGGGGATACCCGCGCCTGCTGCTCGAGTGGCGGCGAAGCCAGAGCCTGGGTCGCTTCCTCGATGCGCAGCTGCGCGACGAGAACTCGGACCTCATGGTCATCGGCGCGCGCGTGCTCGCCGCGGAGTTCCCGTTCGAGGTGCAGGCCCGCCATGTGCTGTCCAACCTGGGCAGCGGCGAACGCTCCTTCACCGCCTTGCAGTCGCTGGCCGGGATCCGGGCGGCAGCGCTGCAGCGGTCCCTGGAACTGCTGCGCACGCAGAAGCGCCTGGTCGAAGTGGACCTGCCGCTCTCCACCAGACCGTCGCGCGAGAGCCGCTACCGCGTCGCCGACCCCTACCTGCGCTTCTGGCTGCGCTTCCTGGAGCCTTCCGCGGCCGACATCGCGCGCGGCAGGCCTGACCTGGCACGCGCACGGTTCGACCGCGACTGGACGACGTTCCGCGGCCGCGCGATCGAGCCCGTGGTCCGCACTTCGGTGCTGCGCCTGTGCGCCGGCCACCGCGAGTTCGCCGACGTGGGTGCCGTCGGCGGCTACTGGACGCGGACCAACGATGTCGAGGTGGACCTCGTCGGCGCCGACCGCGTGGGCACGGCGCGGCGCGTGGTGTTCGTCGGCTCGATCAAGTGGCGAGAGCGAAGCCCCTTCGCCCGCCCGGACCTTGACGCGTTGCTGCACAACCGCGCCCGGGTGCCCGGCGGCGGCGCCGCCAAGGTGGTCGCCGTCGCGCGCGCCGGCGCGACCGTGCGTGGGCTCGATGCGTCGTTCTCCCCCGAGGACCTGCTCGTTGCCTGGAAGTAGCCCTCACGACGATTCCTGTCGGCGCCCCGGAACAGCCGATAGCATCGGTTCGCCGGTCCCCCGCGGCCGGCCCCGAGGATCCGCCATGAGCAAGGCCAGAGCGGCGAAGAAGCCCGTCGCCCAGAACGGCACCCCGAACCCCGCGATCCGCAAGATCGGCATCAGCACCGGCGGCGGCGACGCGCCCGGCCTCAACGCCGTGATCCGCGCCGTCGTGCTCGCCGCGCACAACCACGGCTGGGAGTGCTGCGGCATCCGCGACGGCTACTCGGGCATGCTGTCGCCCGCGCGCTACCCGCAGGGCGGCATGATCCCGCTCAACCCGCAGTCGGTGCGCGGCATCACGCACCTCGGCGGCACGCTGCTCGGCACGACGAACGTCGGCCACCCGCTGCACTACCCGACCCAGCTGCGCTCCGGCAAGATCGTCGAGCGCGATCGCTCCGACGAACTCGTGCAGGCGCTCGGCGAGGCCCGCATCGACGCGGTCGTGGCGATCGGCGGCGACGGGTCGCTCGGCATCGCCAAGGTGCTCGCCGACAAGGGCGTGCGCGTCGTCGGCGTGCCGAAGACGATCGACAACGACCTCGACGGCACGGTGGTCACGTTCGGTTTCGACACCGCGGTCTCGTTCGCGACCGACTGCCTCGACCGGCTGCACACGACCGCCGCCTCGCACCACCGCATCATGGTCGTCGAGGTGATGGGCCGCTACGCGGGCTGGATCGCGCTGGCCGCGGGCGTCGCCGGCTCCGCGGACGCCGTGCTGATCCCCGAGATCCCCTACGACCTCGGCACCGTCGTCGACAAGGTGCAGAAGCGCGACCGCGCCGGTGCCGGCTTCTCGATCGTCGTCGTCGCCGAGGGTGCGATGCCCAGGGGCGGCAAGGCCTCCGTGATCGAGAAGCGGCTCGGCGCGATGGACCGGCTCGGTGGTGCCGGCGAACGCGTGGCCAAGGCCCTGCAGCAGACGACCGGCAAGGAGACGCGCCACGTCGTGCTCGGCCACCTGCTGCGCGGCGGCACGCCGACCGCGGCCGACCGCCAGATCTCGCTGCGTTTCGGCGCCGCGGCGGTGCGCGCGCTGGCCGAGGGCAAGAGCGGCGTGATGGTCGCGCTCGACCCGCCGACCGTGCGCTACGTGCCGCTCGGGGTGGCGACGAAGCGCATGAAGGTCGTGCCGCTCGACTGCGACACGGTGCTGACCGCGCGCGAACTCGGCATGTGCCTGGGCGACTAGGCACGGCCGCCGGCTCGCCCGACCGCCCGCTGCCCGGCCGCCCCCCGCGCCGCCCGCCCCCGGACCCGGCCGCGGCTGCCGAAAAACGGGCCCGCCTACGTCTTCCGGCGGCTGCGCCGCGGCCCTCCGGCCGCGACCATCCGCGCTTTCCCAGCACCCCCTCCCACGCATGAACCGCGACTTCCTGAAGGACCTCGGCATCGAGGCGAACAACTCCGGTGCCTTCGACGGCAAGTGGCTGCCCACCAAGGCCGGCCAACATCCCATCCGCTCGCCGATCGACGGCAGCCTGATCGCCAACGTGATGGCGGGCGACGTCGACGACTACTGGCGCTGCAGCAAGGCGGCCCAGGCGGCGTTCCTGCGCTGGCGCGAGGTGCCGCCGCCCAAACGCGGCGACTACGTGCGGCGCATGGGCGACGCGTTCCGGGCGAAGAAGGAGCAGCTCGGCAAGCTGATCACGCTCGAGGGCGGCAAGATCGTGCAGGAAGGGCTCGGCGAGGTGCAGGAGTGCATCGACATCGCCGACTTCGCGGTCGGCCTGTCGCGCCAGCTCTACGGCCTCACGATCGCGAGCGAACGGCCGCAGCACCACATGCGCGAGACGTGGCACCCGCTCGGCTGCGTCGGCGTGATCACGGCCTTCAACTTCCCGATGGCGGTCTGGGCCTGGAACACGATGCTGGCACTGGTCTGCGGCGACCCGTGCCTGTGGAAGCCGTCGCACCGCACGCCGCTGTGCGCGATCGCGCTGACGAAGCTCGCCGCCGAGGTGCTCGGCCCCGAGTGGTCGGCGCTCGTGCCGATGATCCTCGGCCACGACAGCAAGGTCGGCCACGCGATGGTCGGCGACCCGAACATGGTGCTGATCTCGGCGACCGGCAGCACGCGCATGGGCAAGAACATCGGCCCGCGCGTCGCGGAGCGCTTCGGCCGCTCGCTGCTCGAACTCGGCGGCAACAACGCGATCGTCGTGCTCGCCGACGCGGACCTGGCACTGGCGACCCGCGCGATCCTGTTCGGCGCGGTCGGCACCGCGGGCCAGCGCTGCACCAGCACGCGGCGCCTGTTGATCGAGAAGCCGATCTACGACGACCTCGTCGGCCGGCTGATCAAGGCCTACGGGCAGTGCAAGGTCGGCGACCCGAGCGACGGCAAGACCCTGGTCGGCCCGCTGATCGACCAGGACGCCGGCAAGACGTTCGACGAGGCGATCGCGACGATCAGGCAGCAGGGCGGCGAGATCCTGTGCGGCGGCAAGCGCGCGAAGGTGCCCGCCGCGCTGCAGGGCGGCGCCTACGTCGAGCCGACGATCGTGCGCGCGCATGCAGGCATGGCGATCGTCAAGGAGGAGACGTTCGCGCCGATCCTCTACGCGATCCCGGTCAAGGATGCCGACGAGGCGCTGCACCTGAACAACGACGTGCCGCAGGGGCTCTCTTCGTCGATCTTCACCAGCAACGTGCGCGAGGCGGAGCGCTTCCTGTCCGCGGCCGGCAGCGACTGCGGCATCGCCAACGTCAACATCGGCACCAGCGGTGCGGAGATCGGCGGCGCGTTCGGCGGCGACAAGGAGACCGGCGGCGGCCGCGAGTCGGGCAGCGACTGCTGGAAGATCTACATGCGCCGGCAGACCAGCACGGTGAACTGGGGCAAGGCGCTGCCGCTCGCGCAGGGCATCCACTTCGGGGATTGAGGCGGGCGGGGCAGCGTGGCGGGCGCGACCGGGGCGGCCGACCGCCCCGGTGGGCCCGTTCCCGGTTCCCGGCGCTGCTTCTCCGGCACGAGCTACGTGCTGGCGGGGTCGATCTGCGCGCGTCGCTCGCGCGCCGCAGCGAAGGCGAAGCACGCGAGCACGTCCGCGTGCGTCAACTGCGGGAAGTCCGCCAGCAGTTCCTGTTCGGTGCGGTCGCTGGCGAGGAAGTCGAGGATCTCGCCGACGGTCAGGCGCGTGCCCTTCACGCAGGCCTTGCCGAAGCGGATGGCGGGGTCGATCGAGATCCGGTCCATTGGGTTCATGGTCTGGCTCGGAGCACAGAGTAGCGGACCGGGCCGCCACCCACTCACCGCCGCGCCGACAGCTCCGCGCAGGAACTGAACCCCTGCGCGGGCGCGTCGCCGCACGCGGGCACGCCGACCACGCGCAGTTCGAGCGCCGCGACTGCCTCGGCGAGCCGCAGCGTGAACGACTGCCCGTCGGCGAGCGGCGGCCGCACCGTCCCGCCGGTCACCGGGTACTCGTCGAGTTCCCCCACCGTGCGCCACTCCCCGTCGGGCGACGCACGCACCTGCACGCGCGGCTTGCCCCTGCTCGTGTCGAACCAGCCGCCGTCGTGGAAACAGTGGCCGTGCGCGAACGCGACCTCGCGGATCGTCTGCACGCCATCGAAGGCGATCGCGTACCAGTCCTCGGCCGCCGGTTTGCCGTCGTAGGTGACGACGAAGCTGTCGCGGTCGCCGTCGGCGATCGCGCCGCGCACGTTGCCGGCGCGGCTCCGCGCCTCGCGCGCGGGCACCACTTCGCCCGGCACGAGCCCCGGCAGCCACACGCGGTAGCTGCCGCCGTCGCGCCCCGCCTCGGCGAACGGCGCGAGTTCCACCGGCACCGCGCGCGCCCCGTCGAGCAGTTCGATGCCCACGCGCAGGTCCGGACCCGGCAGCAGCCGCGGCGCCACGGAGCCCACGGCGAGGCGCCGCACGTCGTCCGCCGCCACCGGCAGCGCCAGCACGCACGGCCCCCACTGCAACGCCACGCGCGCCTCGTCGTGCGGATCGGACAGGCGCGTGATCCCGCAACGCAGCGCGAGTTCGACCCCCTCACCCGGCCGCCAGCCCCGCGCGGGGATCGCGACGAAGCCCGCGCGCTCGATGCGGCGTTCCTCGCCCGCGACCTTCAGCACGGCCGGCACGCCCCACTCGGGCATGCGGATCCGCACCGGGAACTCGGCCGGCAGGTCCCCCGAGAACCGCAGCGCGACGTCGCCCGTGCGCGGCAGGCCGCTCGCCAGCGAGAACGCCACCTGCTTGCCGCCGAGCGTCGCTTCGCCGTGCATCGCGTCGAGCAGGTTCAGCACCAGGGCCCCGTCCGCTGCCGTGAACGCCGCCGCGCGCGGCAGCAGCGCCATGCCGCGCGCCCCGCTCGACGAGCAGCACGTGATCGAGCCGTCGTAGGGTTTGGTGCCGCGGAGCGGCGTGTAGTAGCACCAGCGCGCGCCACCCGGATGCTGCGCGGCCGCGAGGTGATTCCAGGCGGTGCGTTCGATCTCGTCGCCGAAGCGCGCCTCGCCCAGCAGGCGCAGCAGCTCGAGGTTCAGTTGCAGCCACGTCACCGACACGCAGGTCTCGCCGAGGTTCGCGAGCGGCCCCGCGGGCAGCCGGCCGCCGCCGGTGAACAGTTCGTGCACGCTCATGCTGCCGGTCGGCAGCCGTTCGTGGGCGACAACGTCGCGCCATGCCGCGAGCACCGGCTCGAGCCATTGCCGCTCGCCGGTGGCCCGGACCAGCGCGCACAGGCCGACCAGGTTCGACAGCATCTCGTAGGCCTTGGCGTTCGCGGTGCGCGCGACGCGGCCGTGCTCGCGCAGCGCCGCGGCGATGCGCGGCCCGCCGGGCCCGTCCCAGCTCGCGACGATCGACCGCGCGAAGGTGAGGTAGCGGTCGTCGCGCGTCGCGAGATGGAGGCGCACGATCGGCTCGAGCACCGAGGTCGCCGCCATGCCGACGTGCGTGCCGGCGGTGACGATGCTGCGGCCGCCCGGCGGGAACGTGGCCAGCAGCAGGTCGGCGGCGCGCCGCGCGGCCGCGAGGGCTTCGGCGTTGCCGGTCTGTGCGTGCACTTCGAGCAGGCCGAGCAACGCGTACTTGATCGTCCAGACGTCCCAGTCCGCGCCCGGCAGCAGCTGGAAGCGCTGGGCGGGCAGGTAGGCGCCGAGGTAGCCGTCCGCTTCCTGCGTGGCGAGGAACGCGGGCACCGTGGCGTCGAGCCGCGCCTTCAGCACGGGGTCGCGCGACTCGGCCCACGCGAGCGCCGCGGCGTGCAGCCACTTGCCGAGGTGTTCGCCCATCCAGGCCTGCTTGGCGGGGCGGTGCGTGAACGGCGCGAGCCGTTCCTGCAGGTCGACGCGGTCGAGCCAGGCGGTGCGGTTGGCGTGCACGCGCGCGCCGAGGAAGCCGTCGAGGTGCACGGCGGTGGCGGGCAGCGGTTCGAGGGCTTCTGGCGACTGGGCGGCGAGCGAGAGCGTGAGCAGCGCGGCGAACATGCGCGCAGTGTCCTGCGCGGGGGCGCGGCCGTCGACGGCGGCGGCCGTGCCCATGGCGCGTAGGATGAGTTGCGGCGCATGCCTCCTCGCGGAGTTGCACCAGAACGCAGCATGGTGAACCTGCTCGATCGCCTCGACCGGCTGGGCCCGGTGTGCTTCACGCTGACGCTCTACGTCGCTCGGTGGCTCGTGCTGCTGCCGATGATGCCGATCCTGTCGGCGCTGACGCCGTCGGGGCCCGCGAACCGCGCGCTCGTCGAGAAGCTGCAGAGTTTCCCTCTGGGCGGCCTGTTCCTGAGCACCGTGCTCGTTGCGCCGGTCCTGGAGACCCTGATCGAGTGCACCCTGCCCTGCCTGCTGCTGCAGCGATTGGCTGGCCCCCCGCGCAACCCACCCGCGAGGCTCAGGCGCCGGACGATGCTCCGCGAACCCCGCGGCCAGCGGCGGCCGCAGGAGCGGCCCTGGATTCTCGTCGGCTTCTCCGCAGCCATCATGGTGCTGCTGCATCCGCTGGAAGTGCGGGTGATCGTGCCGACGGCGATCACCGGTGCGTTCCTCGGCTACACCTACGGCCACCTGGTCGCGCGCGGTCACGTCACCGCGTTCCTCGCGACGACGGCCTTCCACGGCGGCATCAACATGGTCGGAGTCGCCATTCTGGCCTTCCAGTGACGCGGCCTCGGGTGCCCGTGCCGAAGGACACGCGGCGAACGGGGCAGCGGTGCGGACCCGCGTCTGATTCGACGACGTCGCCGGCGCGACCGAGTCCAGGGCCGCAGTGGGAGAGGAAGCGGCGGCGCGGACGCCGGTCAATCCGCGAGAGCGGCCCGCAGATCCTCGCAGAACTGCGCGAACGCGCGGAGCGCAGCCAGGATGCCGAGGTCGACGCGCCTGGCCAGATCGGCACGCAGTTGTCCCGTCTGTTCCGTCCGTCGCGGTCGGTCGAGGCCCTCGGGAACGCGGTCATCGATCCAACTTCTCAGCTGGTCCTTGGCCTCACGGGGCTGCATCGACTCCGGATCCTGCGGCCGGTCGCGGTTGCCGAGCACCGCGACGACCGCTGCGTGGTCTGCGATCAGCCAGGCCTCGAACTCGCGCACCGGCACGGCGATCACGTGGGGCAGTTCAAGATCCGCAAGGTCTTGCAGCAGGCGGCGCCGTCGATCCCCGTGGCCGTCCTCGTCGACGAGCACGATGGCGACGTCGGGGCGCCGTGTCGGATCCGCGATCGTGAGCAGTCGCCTCAGGTTCTTCCGCACGAGCAGGTCGCTGCCTCGATGCGGCCTGGGCCCGAGGCGCAACGGGGAGAGGAACTGGACCGCGGCTTCCGGCAGGTTGCGGTCGCGAGCGACGACCCTGGCGACGAGAAGGTGGGCGGGACCGAGCATCTCCGCGGTGAGGAGTTCGCCCGGCTCGGGCAACCAGACCAGCGGACCGCGATCCTCGCCCGGGCCTTCCGCGTAGAGCAGGATGCGGGTCGACATCAGCGCCCCGGAACTCCACCCAATCCGCCTGACAGCCAGAGATCGCCGAGCGAGTCGTCGTACTCCCTCAGCGTCTGCTTCCACGAGGGATCGTCGACCGGCGCCTCGCGCACGATGGTCTCGCCCGTGTCCTTCGAGCGGTTGAAGAAGCGCACCTCGCGTGGTTCGACGAACTCGAGCAGCTCGGCCGAGTGCGTCGCGAGCAGGACCTGCACGGGCCGCGGGCCCAGTTCGCCGTTCGCGAGCCGGCGCAAGGCCCCGACCAGCTGGCCCATGAGGTACGGGTGGAGGCCGCGCTCGGGTTCCTCGATGGCGATCACGTCGGGCGGCGGGGATTGGTAGGGCAGCAGCAGGAACGCGAGCAGCAGGATCGACCCGTCGGAGACCTGATGCGGCTCGTACCAGAGGGTCGGGTGCCAGCGATCCTGGAAGACGACGCGGTGGTTGCCCGCCGCGTGGGGGCGCACGGCGACGTCCGCGAAGAGCGGCACCAGGGTGCAGAACTGCCGGGCGATCTCGTCCTGTTCCTTGCGCGTCAGCGTGCCGAAGACGTTCGCCACGCCGTAGCCGTTCGTCGCGAGTTGGCGCATCTCCTGGAGTTGGTTGGCCTGTCGGATCAGCTGCAGGTCGAGTTGCAGGACCATCGCGTGGGGGAAGTCGCGGGTGCCTTCCCACTTCTGTCCGCTCTGTGGAACATGCCGTTCGTCGGCTCGACCCGTTGCGTGCTCCGCGTGAACGCGAACGGTGACGGTGGCATCGCGCGCCCAGCGATCCACCGGGCTGAACGACGAACCCAGCGCTGCGAACACACTGCTTTTCCCGGTGCCGTTCGCCCCGACGAGCACGGTGAGCGGTTCGAGGTTCATCGTCACCGCGCGCAGGCAGCGGTAGTTCTCGATCGTGAGCCGCCGGATCATGGCCGACAGGCTACCACGCCCGGCGTGCCCGAGCCCGTTCGTCCACAGCTACAGCGAGTGAGCCGCGTGCCTGGGCGGCACGAGGGGACGCGACCGTCGCCAGCGACAGTGATCGCCGGTGAAACGTGCGTAGGATGTGGCCGTGCGTGAGGACGACGCAGCGTTCGCCGCGCGCGCGGCGGCCCGGGCGGAATGGCCGGTGCGGGTCTTCCGGCTCGGCGAGGAACCACCCGAGGGGCTCGACACGACGCCCGAACAGCGCATCGAGATGATGTGGGAGATGGCGGTGCAGGCCTACGGCATGGCCGGCATCCCGATCCCGGACTACGACCGCGCCCACACGCCGATCCGGCTCGTGCGCCGGGGGGAACCATGATCCGCATCGACGCTGTGTGCGCGGACTTCCAGAACATGGTGTAGCCGCTGTGCGGGACGAGGGCCGAGTTCGTCGTCAGCGGCCCCGCCCACCCCCTCAGAACGCCGCGTGCTCCGTGCGCGCGATGATCTCGTCCTGCAGCGCCTCCGACAGGTCGCAGAAGTAGTCGCTGTAACCCGCCACGCGCACGATCAGATCCCGGTGCGCGCCCGGGTCCGCCTTCGCCTCGCGCAGCTTCTGCGCGGTCACCACGTTGAACTGCACGTGGTGCCCGTCGAGCTTGAAGTAGGAGCGCACGAGTCCGCGCAGCCGCTCGATGCCCGGCTCGCCCTCGAGCAGGCCCGGCGTGAACTTCATGTTCAGCAGCGTGCCGCCCGTCTTGACGTGGTCCATCTTCGCCGCCGAGCGCAGCACCGCGGTCGGGCCGTTGCGGTCCGCGCCCTGCACCGGGCTGATGCCCTCCGACAGCGGCGCGCCCGCGCGCCGGCCGTCCGCCGAGGCGAGGCAGACCTCGCCGAACCAGACGTGGCACGTGGTCGGCAGCATCTCGAGCCGGTAGGCGCCGCCCTTGGTGTCGGGCCGCCCGTCGATCGACTCGAACAACAACCGGAACGTGCGCACCATCAGCGCGTCGGCCGCGTCGTCGTCATTGCCGTACTTCGGCATCTTGTGCACGAGCCGCGCGCGCAGCGCCGCGTCGTCCGCGCAGTCCCGGTCCAGCGCGCCGACGAGGCCCGCCAGTCCCAGTTCGCGCCGCTCGAACACGAGCCGCGCGATCGCCGCGAGGCTGTCGGTCACGCTGCCGATGCCGACCGCCTGCACGAACGTGTTGTTGTAGCGCGCGCCGCCGGCGTTGTAGTCGCGGCCCTTCGCGATGCAGTCGTCGGTGATCAGCGACAGGAACGTGTGCGGCATGCGCGTCGCATAGAGCCGCTCGATCAGCTGGTTGCCGCGGATCTTGACCTCGAGCACGTGGCGGAACTGCGCCGCGAACGCCGCGAACAGCGCGTCGAAGTCCGCGAACGACGCAAGATCGCCGGTATGCGGGCCGAGCTGCTTTTCCGTGCGCACGTCGAAACCGTCGTGCAGCGCGAGCTCGAGCATCTTCATCAGGTTGAAGTAGCCCGTCAGGATGTAGGCCTCCTTGCCGAACGCGCCGACCTCGACGCAGCCCGAGCAGCCGCCCTCGCGCGCGTCCTCGAGCGTCTTGCCCTGGCGCAGCTGCTCCTCGACCACCGCGTCGGCGTTGAACAGCGACGGGAAGCCGTAGCCCTTGCGGATCACGCGCAGCGCGTGCGCGAGCACCGCGTCGGGCGTCTTGCGCGAGACCTGCACGTTGCTGCTCGGCTGCAGCAGGTGGAAGTCGTCGATCACGTCGAGCAGCAGGTGCGTCAGCTCGTTGCTGCCGTCGCTGCCGTCGCGCAGCAGGCCCGCGAGGTTGATGTTCGCGAAGTCCGTGTAGGTGCCGCTCTCGGCCGCCGTGACGCCGACCTTCGGCGGGGCGGGATGGTTGTTGAACTTCACGAAGAAGCACTCGAGCAGTTCGCGCGCCGACTCGCGGCTCAGCGAGCCGTCGGCGAGGCCCCGCCGGTAGAACGGCAGCAGGTGCTGGTCGAGGTGGCCCGGGCTGAACGCGTCCCAGCCGTTCAGTTCGGTGATCACCGCGAGGTGGCAGAACCAGTAGGCCTGCAGCGCCTCGTGGAACGTGCGCGGCGCCTCGGCCGGCACGCGCCGGCAGATCCGCGCGATCGCCAGCAGTTCGTCGGCGCGCGCCGCGTCGCCGCAGCGGGCCGCCATCGCCTCGGCGAGATCGGCGTGCCGCGCGGCGAACAGGATCACCGCGTCGGCCGCGACCGCCATCGCGCGCAGCTGTTCGCGCTTGTCGAGCGCCAGCGGGTCGCGCGCGAAGTCGAGCGCCGCCTCGGCGCGCGCGCACTCGGCCTGCAGGTCGAGCAGACCCTGCCGGTAGAGCTTGCCGTCGGCCACCGTGTGGCCCGGCGCGCGCTGTTCCATGAACTCCGTGAAGCAGCCCGCCGCGTAGGCGTCGCGCCACTCCTGCGGCAGCTCGGCGAACATCTGGTCGCGCAGCGAACGGCCGCGCCAGAACGGGATCACCTCGCGTTCGTAGGCCGCGATCATCTCCGCGGCGACGCGGTAGCTCGTCTTCGGCCGCGAGTCGAGGATGCGCAGATCCTCGGCGCTGTGGCAGGTCAGCTCCGGATAGGTCGGCACCGCCTTCGGCCGCGGTCCGCGTTCGCCGACGATCAGCTCGTCGTCGCCGATCCAGATCGTCTTGTGCGCGCACAGGTGGTGGAAGTTCCGCGCGCGCAGGAGCGGCGCGCTGTGGCGGCCCAGGTTCTCGCGGTGGAAGGCCGTGGTCAGCAGCGCCCGTTCGGCGTCGAGGCACGGGATCGCGTCGAGGCTCGCCTCGCGCAGACGGTCGGTGCGTTCGGTCATGGGTTTCCTCCGAAGGTCGTGAGGCCCGCGTCGCGGAACGGCGCCGCGAGTGCCGCGAGTCGCGCGCGGTCGGGCGTCTGGGTGCCGCGCACCGCGCATTCCATGCCGAGGCGGGCGAACTTGGCCTCGCCGGTCGGATGGTAGGGCAGGAGTTCGACGCGCTCGATGCCGCGCAGCGGCGCCAGGAACGCCGCCGTCTCCCGCAGGTTCGCCGCGTCGTCGTTCGTGCCGGGCACGATCGGCACGCGGATCCACAGCCGCGCGCCGGCCGCCGCGAGTGCTTGCAGGTTGTCGAGGATCCGCCGGTTCGAGGCCCCGGTCGCCGCGCGGTGCCGCGCCTCGTCGAGCAGCTTCAGGTCGTAGAGCACGAGGTCCGCGGCCGCCGCAGCCAGGAGCAGCACGTCGCGCGCGACCGCGCCGCAGGTGTCGAGCGCCGTGTGCACGCCTTCGGCCCGCAACGCCCGCAGCAGCGCCGTCGCGAACGCCGCCTGCGCGAGCGGTTCGCCGCCCGACAGCGTGACGCCGCCGCCCGACTCCTCGAAGAACACGCGGTCGTGCAGCAGTTCGGCGGCGAGCGCCGCGACCGACCACGTGGTGCCGATCGCCTGCAGCGCGCCGGTCGGGCAGCGGTCGGCGTCCTCGGCCCCGCGCCCGTGCACCACGGGATCGGCGAGTTCCTGCTCGCTGCAGCGGCCGCAGCGCATGCAGCGGTGCGACAGGCGCACGAACTCCGGCTGGTCCGACTGGCTCTCGGGGTTGTGGCACCAGAGGCAGTGCAGCGGGCAGCCCTTCAGGAACACCGTGCTGCGCAGGCCGGGCCCGTCGTGCAGCGAGAACCGCTGCACGTGGAACACGAGGCCGGCCGGCGCGCCGTTCATGCCGGCCATTGTCGGCCCCGCGCACGGCGCGAGAAGTCGCCGAAGGGCGCAGGCGGCGGGCCGGTCACCTGCCGCCGCACACGTGCAGGACCATGCGCAAGATCGCGTCCTGGCACACCGGGCAGAACCCGCCCTCGGCGTTGCTGAACATCAGGCACTCGAGACTCGGCCGATAGAGGCCCTTCGCCGCGTAGCCGGCTCCCTCGAACGCGCCGACCTTGCCGCGCAGCGGGGCGAGCCGCTCCGCCCGCGCCTTCTGCGCCTTCGCCAGTTCCTCGAGCCGCGGCTGGAAGCCGTCCGCGAGGGCTTTCAGCTCCGCCTCGCCCTTGCCCTCCTGCTTCGCCTTCGCCACTGCCTGCTGCCGCTCCGCCGCGAGTTCCTGCATCGCCTGGGTCAGCCGGTCGCGCTCCTGCTGCTCCCACGGCGTCGGCAGTTCGAGCCCCGCCGACACGAGCCCCGCCCACTTCGGCCGGCCCGCCACCAGCAGCGCGGTGAGGTTCGGCTCGAGCGGTTCCTGGCCCGCCGGGTAGAAGTCGTTGTAGGCGACCTCCGAGGTGAAGTACTCGTCGCCGAGGCCCGCGAAGCTGTGGCCGAACTCGTGCAGGAACACCTTCCTGCTCAGCGCGTGGTCCGCGGTCGACGCCGCGTAGTCCTGGTAGATGCCGCCGCCGCCGTAGCGCTCGCTGTTGACGAGCAGCACCAGCGTGTCGTGCGGCGCGGCCGAGGCGATCGTGCGCAGCGCCTCGTCGTCCTCGGTCAGCAGGTAGCGGTCGAGCCCCAGCGCGTTGAAGCTGGCGCCGACGGCCGTGCGGCGGAAGCGGCCCTGCCGCGGCTCGGACACGCCGCGCTCCTGGCTCGCACGGAACACCGCGTAGACGTTGAAGCGGTCCCTGAGCGAGGCGTAGGGCTCGCAAGCCCACAGGGCCGCGAGCATCTTCTCGACGTCCTCGGCGAACGCCGCGCGGTCGTCGGCCGTGTAACCCTCGGCGACGAACGCGAGGTCGACCTTGTCGGCCGGCGCGCCGCTCTGCTGCACCGCGGTGACCGCGACGTCGGCTGGCGGCGGCAACCGGAACACCTCGGGCGCCTGCGGGTCGACGGTGCGCACGAAGACCGGCTGCAGCAGGTTCGCCCGGTCGCGCGAGGCGAGCACCACACGCACGCTTGCCTTCGGCAGCGGCACGCAGAGCCCGCGGCGGTACGCGCGCTTCTCGCCCTGCTGGGCCGGCGTCGTCGTGCGGTACTCGCCGAACAGCCCGTCGAAACCCTGCGCGTAGAGCAGCCGGTTCGTCGCGAGGTCGTAGAGCGAGATCGCGTAGCGGCCGTAGTCGAACGGTTGGTGCAGCCCCGTGCGCGGGCCGGCCCACGGGCCCTGCACGCGCAGCCGGTCGAGGCTCACGATCTCGGTCTTCTGGTCGACGGTGAACGTGAAGTCCAGGCGCAGCGTCGCGTCGGCGAAGACCTCGGCGAACGGCGGCGGCGCGGCGCCGGGCAGCCCCGGCGCGGTCTGGGCAAGGGCGGGGAGGCTCGCGAGCGCGAGCAAGAGCACGGCAGCGAGGCGGTCGTTCATGGCACGCGTCCATGTATAGCCGCGGCCGGCCCGCCGTTCCCGCGCCGCGGCGCCCGGCGCGTGCCGCTCAATGGAAACGGACCTCGCGATCGCTGAAGTCGTTCGCGGGGAACGGTTCGGTCGCGCCCACGGGCTGTCCGTCGACGGTCGCCGTGACGGTGGCCGCGCGCCAGCCTTCGAGCGCGACGAGGGCCGCGAGCAGGCAGAGCCCGAGGCGGGCCGAGCCGAGCCGCGGCCAGCGGCGCAGCGCAGAGGCCAGCAGCGAGCCGACGCCGAGCGCGACGACCGGCACGCACGTCACCCCGTGGCGCGCGTGGCCGAAGAACACCAGCAGCACGGCGAGCGAGATCGCGGCGAAGGCGAACAGCGGCCACAGCCCACGGTTCCGCCGCAGCCGGAACAGCCCCACCGCCGCGGCGGCGAGCACGAGGCAGCGCCAGACCGCCGCCCACGCGCCCTCCGGCGCGACCAGGTCGACCGGCCGCCGTTGGCCCGACAGGCCGATCGGCAGCGCGTATCCGCCGATGCCGCCCGTGGCGCCCGCGAGGCCCTGCCACAGCTTGCGCAGCAGACGCCGGCCCGTGCCGCCGGGATCCGCGAGCATCTCCTCGAGACCGAGCCGGTAGCCGTGCAGCGCGATCGCGAGGTGCGGCGGGTGGCCGAGCGAGAAGCGGCGCCGCTGGCCGGGCAGCAGGCGCAGCGAGGCCGGGTAACGATCCGCACCGCCCGAGAGCGGCGGGTCGCGGTCGTAGGCCGCGCGCGAGAAGTAGCCGGTCGACTCGCGCGAGTTGGCGAGGAAGAAGTTGTAGGGCCCGTAGAGCGCGATCAGCGGCACCGGCAGCCGCTCGGGCCAGCAGCCGAACGCCTCGCGCACGATCTCGAGGTCCGGGGCGCGCACCGCGGTGCCGCCGCGGTGCCGCACCGTCGCGTCGACGACTTCCCAGACCGTGCGCTGCGCGAAGGACGGCAGTTCGCGCACGCGTTCGCGCGCCGCCTCCTCCCACGGCAGCGACAGCGGCGGCGGCGGCGGCGGTGGCCGGTCCTGGAATGCGGTCACCCGACGCGCGGCTTCGACCTGCCACGGCGCGATCACCGCGGCGCAGGCGACCGCGGCGAGCAACAGCGACCGCCAGCGCACGCCGGTCGACTTCGCGACCACGGCGAGCACCACGAACACGAGCACGTTCTCCGAACGTACGAGGCAGACGAGGCCGTGCAGAGCGCCCCACCGCAGCGGCAGCCACACCGAATGCGGCGACGACAGCCGCGCCTGGTCGCACAGTCCGAGCAGCGCGAGCGCGAGGTAGAGCCCGTTCGCGTGCAGGCCGGCCGACGTCAGCAGCAGGTTGCTCGACGCCCCGCAGATCGCGGCCGCGAGCACGGCGGTCGTGCCGTCGACCTTTTGGCGCAGCAGGAGCCAGCACAGCGGCGCCACCGCGGCACCGGCGACCACGAACAGGAGCCGCACCGGCCATTGCACGGGCCCGCCGTCCCACAGCGCCGACACGAACCACAGCATGCCCGGCGAGCGCCACGGCAGCAGCAGCTCGGCGTCGGGCGTGCCGTTCGCGAGCCGCAGGGCCTGGTCCTGCCAGACCGGGGCGTCGCCCTGGAGACCGACGTGCCAGCCGAGGCCGCCGTCCGGGCCGCCGAGCCAGAACAGCACCCGCAGCACGAGCCCGAAGGCGAACAGGAGCCACGCGACGCGCACGCGGCCCTTGTAGCGCGGTGCGCGGGGTCCGTCACGGGCCCGCGGGACGGGGCCTGCCGAGGCAACGCCGCAGCGGCGTCGGGTGCGTAGACCGCCGCGGCGTGGAGTTCGCTCGTGCTGGTGTTGACCTCGTTCGGGAAGTTGTAGTTCGCGACGCCGCCCGAGATCGTCCACTCGTCGACCTTGCGCGAGTACTCAGGCAGCAGGTCGATCTCGGTCACCTTGCCGTCCTTGTCGGCCGGGAAGACGCTCTCGTCCCCCTGCGCGGACAGGTTCATGTTCGCCCAGGCGGTGACGGACCAGGTGGCGCCGTCGTCGGTGACCGCCATGCGCAGATCGCCCTGCAGCACGCCGTCGGTGGCCTGCGGCACGCCGCGGAAGACGTAGCTGCTGCCGACCATCAGGCTGGCGCTGGCGCTCGGCGGCTCTGTGACGCTGGCGCAGCCGGCCAGCAGGGTGGACGCGCAGAGAAGGGCGCAGCGGGTCGTGGTGTTCATTCCCGGGGTCTTCGCTCGGGGTGCGGGCGTCGGCCTGCGCCATGGAGATCGAGCGCCTGGGTGATGCGATCGCAGTTGCCGAGGGCCGTTCCGCGGCAACTCGTCAGGCTACGGCGTGCCCACCCCGCTTCCAGAGCCGGACGATGAACCTCGCGTCCTCTTCCACGAGGTCCGGCTCGGTGCCGTTGTGGGCCCGCATGCCCTCGATGATCTTGCGCGGCACTCCGAGGCCCGTTGCCTCGATGTAGCGATAGTCACGCAGCACTTCCTTGACCAACTCGTTGCGCGAGGCCCGGTAGCCAGCGCGCATCTTGTCGACGGTCACGGTGTTCGGCAGGCGTCCGGGTGAGATGACCTCCAGGCGGTCTTCGTACAGGGACAACTCGATGTCCATGACGGTGATCGTGTAGTCGCGGTGCGCGACCGCATTGACGATCGCCTCCCGCACCGCCTCCAGGGGATACTCCCACCGCTCCTGGCGTCGTCCGCCCGCGTCGATCTCCGCAACGACCGCCATGTTCCGTCGCACGAAGCTCATCGCCTGTTCGATCACACCCGCGTCCACCGCCTGGGCGATCGCCGAGGAACCGCCGGCAGCCGGTAGCCCCTGGTCCGTGCCTGCCGGTGGGAACAACGAGACCACCGCGCCGCGCAGCGAGGCCCGCTCCCTCGCGGAGTAGTCCTTCTCCCTCCCGAGGTAGGCCACGGCGGTGATGCCCGACTGCGGCAACCACCGCTTCGGGTTCTTGCCGAAGAGCAGCACGCCGCCGACTCCGGGCACGACCCGCCCATTGCTCTCGTGCATCAACTCGGTGTTGATCAACTGCCGGGTCCACGCTGCCCGAGAGACAGCATACGCCGGTGACTCCGGGGGCTCGATGCTCGGGCAACTCTGTTGGCGCACGTCGCGGAAGTAGTTGACCAGCCTGCGCATGTCGAAGTCGTCGAGGCTGCCACCCGGCACGGGCTTTCGGTCGTACTGCAGCGTGCCGGCCTGCATGTAGAGGCGGGCCTCTTCCTCCTTGGTCGCGTCCCGGGTCGTGGTGCCGACCCGCATCTGCGTCACCCAGGCGGATCCTCTCTTGGCCTTGTAGGGCTTGTCGGGAGCATCCGACGACAGGGTGATGATCCCGACGATCCTGCCAGCGCCCCAATCGATGGTCTCCCAGAACGGGATGCAGGCCGGCTGGAGGTTGTTGCCCGCGACCTGCATCACCCACTCCTCGGCCTTGTCGACGGGTCGGGTCAGCCCGGTGACCGTGCCGTCCTTCTCGACGCCGAGCAGGACGTGCCCACCTTCGAAGTTGAGCAAGGCCGCGACGTCCTTGGCCAGTTTGTCGGGATGCACGTCGTCGCGTTCGAACTCCACGCCCGACGGCTCGCCGTTGCGGATCAGATCAGCCAGTTCGGTGCGATTCATGGTTCAGGATCCGTACTTGCGGCGCCGCCGCTTGCCTCGCTCCTCGTCGGCGATTCCTCGATCGACTCGGCAGCGTCGTGGTCCGTGGGCGCCAGCACCGAGATGCCGAGTTCGCGGCGACTGTCGACCATCGTCCTGACTTGCTCGGCCGGGGCGCCGCCACCGGACCGTCCGTGAAGCCCGGCGAGGAAGTCGTGCGGGTTCACCTGCAGTGCACAGCGGTGGCAGCGATTGCCGTTCGACAGGCGGCGGGCAGGCAGGTGCAGGTCGGCGGTCATCGGGCGGTCGTGTTGGCAGCGAACGCAAGAACCATGCTTACTCCTCGTCCTCTTCGGAGAACAGGCCACGCCGCCGTTCCCGCCGCCGGCGAACGCCGCGAGGCCGTCAGCGGCCGAGCACCGCCAGCAGGCCCTGGCTCGCCGCGAGACCCGGCAGCGCGGTTCCGGCGGCATCGACGACCAGCGCCTGCGCGGCGATCCCGAGGCCGACGAACGCGGGATCGTTGGGCACCGCGAGGCCGTAGCCTGCCTCGCCGAGTCCGTTCGCGCCGGTGAGCACCGCGACCGCGCCGCCGCCGAGGTGCAGCACGCAGCCGCCCTGCAGCACCGTGGTCGCCCGGCCCACCGAGAAGCCGAACAGGCACGGGGCGAACGCGCGCGCGCGGCGCAGTTGGTAGCCGATCTGCCCGCCGAGCCGCGGCGTGCCCGCCGCGAGTTCGGGCAGGCCCGCGGCCCCCGCGCAGCCGATGCCCAGCGACTCGAGCGCGGGATTGCCGACGACGCCGAGCGGCATGCTGCCCGGCTCCATGCCCGTGACCCCGTCGTCGGCGAGGTAGTAGAGGCGTTCGCCGGCGACGCCGAGGAACTGCGGGTTGCTGCTGCCGCCGCCGGGCGCGAGGTCGGCGATGCGCAAGGTGCCCGCGGCCGTGCCGTCGCTGACGTAGGGTTCGAGCCCGTCCAGCCCGTCGCTCGCGGCGAGCAGGACCCGGTCGCCGAGCGCGGTGCCGGATACCGCCGCGACGCCGTGCTGGAACCCGGGCGCGAGGTCGGTCACGCGCAGGGTGCCGGCGGCCGTGCCGTCGCTGCGCCACAGTTCGCGGCCGTGTTGCGGATCCTCGGCGACCACGTAGACGAAGGCGCCGGCGAACGCGCTCGACAGCGCATCGCCCGGCAGCGGCAGCACCGTCCGCGTGGTGCCCGCGACGGTGCCGTCGGTGACGACCAGTTCGGTGCCCTGCAGCCGCGCGAGGCCGTTCTTCCACGGCCGCAGGCTGCCGGCCGTCGCGGCGCCCGCGACCGACCCGAGCAGCTGCTGGGTGCCGGCGACGGTGCCGTCGGTGACCCAGAGCGGTGGGTTCTGGCCGCCCCCTGTGTAGCCGAAGAACACGATGCGGTCGCCGAGCCGCGTGCAGCCGCTCGGCCAGGGGCCGGGCAGCGCCCAGGTTCCCGCGGCCGTGCCGTCGGTGCGCCAGAGCGAGTGGTTGGCACCCGCAGCCACGACGACGCCGTTGGCGACGCCGAAGGAGAGGTAGAGGAAGTGGTAGGTGAGCAGGTTCCCCGTCACGGGGACGGTGCCCGCCACCGTGCCGTCGGTGCGCAGCACGGTGAGCCGCGTGCCGAGCGGGTCGAAGTCCGCGAAGTAGAGTCCGTGGCCCTCGGCCTGCAGCTGGCCCGGCGCGCCGCCCTGTGCGCCGAGTGCGTCGTAGACGCAGGTGGTGCCGCTGGCCGTGCCGTCGCTGCGCCACAGCGCCATGCCCGTGGCCGGCGTCAGCGCCGTGAAGTAGACGACGCCGTCGAGCGCGAGGATCTCGGAGTAGCTGCCGATGCTGCCGTCCTGGCCGGGATACAGGTCGGCGACCATGTACGTGCCGGCCGCCGTGCCGTCGCTGCGCCACGGTTCGAGCCCGTGCACGCCGTCCCTGGCGAACGTGAAGAGCACGCCGTTGCACGTGACGCTCTTCTGCACCGTGTTGCCGCTGCGCGCCGACGGGGTCCACAGGGTCTGCGTGCCCGCCGCGGTCCCGTCGCTGATCGCGAGGAACGGGGTGCCCTGGCCGCCCAGGTTGAGCCCCATCACGAGCATGCGGCTGCCGAGCCGCAGCAGGCCCGGCGCGTTCGTGCCGGGCACGTTCGCCGTGGTCGTGCCGGCGGCGGTGCCGTCGCTCGCGACGACCGTGAGGCCCGTGCCGTAGCTGGAGCAGGCGAGCATCGCCCGGCCCTGGTGCACGAAGCTGCGCCAGAGCACCATGCGCGGCGGCGCCAGGACGGCGCCGAGGTCGACCACGAACTGCGTCCCCGCGACGGTGCCGTCGCTGCGCCACAGCTGCGAGCCGCAGACGGCGAACGCCGTGGTGCCGTCGCTGACGAGTCCGCCCACCGGATTGCTGCCCGCGGGCAGCAGCAGCGCGGTTCCGGCCAGGGTGCCGTCGCTGCGCCACAGGGCACCGCCGAGCACGGCCAGCAGCGACCCGCCCGCGCGCACGAGCCGTTCGGTCGACGAGGTGTTGCGCACGAAGCCCGTCGCCACGACGAGCTGCGTGCCCGCCGGCGTGCCGTCGGTGCGCCACAGCTCCGCGGTGCCCGCGGCCCCGGTCGCCAGGAAGTAGACGTGGTTGCCGAACGGCGTGAACCAGTCGGGCGAGGAACCCATCGTGGGATGGACGTCCGCGAGCCGCAGCGTGCCCGCCGCAGCACCGTCGGTGACCCACGGTTCGTTGCCGGCCGCGTCGCCGACGCCCTGGAACACGAGGCGGTTGCCGAGGCTGCCGCTCTGCACGTAGGTGCCGCGGACCTGCACGGCGGCCACCTGCACGGTCCCCGCCGCCGTGAGGTCGCTCGCCCACAGCTCCATGCCGCCGAAGATCGCGCGCCCCTGCAGCACGCCGAGCCCGCGGAAGGAGCCGGGCGAGGACGGCGCGTCGCTGACCGGCACGGTCCCGGCCGGCGTGCCGTCCGTGACCCAGAGGCGCCCGCGCTGCAGGCCGGAGCGCGTCGCCAGCAGCAGGCGGTTGCCGACCCACTGGATCGGTTCGGGCCCGCTGCTCGCGGCACCGGGGACCAGGTCGCGCAGGAGCCGTGTGCCGGCCACGGTGCCGTCGGTGACCCACGGCTCGATGCCGCCGTCCTGGCTCCAGCCGTCGAAGCAGGCCCGTTGGCCGTCGCTGCTGGCGAACTGCAGGCTGCCGTAGGCCAGTTCGCCGGTGTAGGGCGTCTGGTTGACGTCGCGCGCGAGCTGCTGCGCGGGCAGGGCAACGACCAGAAACACCGTCGCGAGGCAACGGGTCGACGGGTGGGCGAGCATGCTGGGTTCCTCGGCGGAGGGAGGCGACCGGGAACGCGAGGAGCCCAGTCTAGCGGCGATCGGGGCCGCGGTAACGGGGCGAGGCCGCCGCGGGCACCGCCCCCCTGCTACCGGCTGCGTTCGATCTCGTCGACCACGCGCGCCGCACCGTAGACGTGCCGCAGCGCCTGCAGGATGCCCTGCGAGTGCACCGAGATCGTGCGGTTGCCCCGGTCCGGCGCGAAGATGAAGTCGCCCGGCAGGCCCTCCGCGTTGCCGTCGAACGCGAGCCCGACGATCTGCTTGTCGCGGTTGATCACCGGGCTGCCCGAGTTGCCGCCGATGATGTCGCAGGTCGACACGAAGTTCATCGGCGTGCCGAGGTCGAACGCGACCGGCGGATTGCGCCACCGCTCGGGCAGGCCGAAGGCGTTGCCGTTCATCAGCGCGTCCCACGCGTCGGGCACCTGCGCGAACGAACGGTTGCGGTCCAGCATGCCGTAGAACGTCGTGAAGGGCGGCGCGACGGTGCCGTTGTAGACGTAGCCGTCGACCACGCCGTCGGAGATGCGCAGCGTGAACGTCGCGTCCGGCGGGATGCCGTTGCCGTAGACCTTGTAGAGCGCTTCGCCGAGCCGCTGGCTCTTCTGCTCCAGTTCCTGCGCCAACGGCGCGGTCGCCGCGGCCGCCGCCCCGTTGCGCGCGACCATGACGCGGGCGAGCCGCACGAGCGGGTCCTGGTTGTCTTCGAGCGAGGTGGCATCGAGCAGTTGGGCCAGCCGCCCCTCGTCGCCGAGCACGGTCTCGCCGAGCAGGCGCGCGGCCGCGGCTTCGGCGGTGCCGCCGGCCAGCGTCTGCTGCAGCAGCGGATCGCCGGCGGGCAGCATCTGCTGCATCATCCGCAGCTGCGCGGCCAGCGCCGCGGCTTCCCGTTGTGCGTCGACCGCGAGCGGCTTCTGCAGCCGCCGGCGCTGCGCCGCCGCGCCCGTGCCGCGCAGCTCCGCAGCGCGTTCCGCCTCGGGTCTGCCCATCTGCTCGCAGTAGCCGACGATCGCCGCGGCGCGGCGCAGGTACTCGCTGGTGCCGCGGCCGGCGGGCCGCAGGGCCTGCAGATCGGGCGCGTGCTGCCGCAGCTTGCCGACCAGGGCGGCGACGTCGTCCCACAGCGAGCCGTACTCGGCCTCGAGCACCGGGTCCTTGCGGATCGCCTCGCGCGTCTGCCGGTCGAAGGCCCGGCGCCGCGCGATCAGTTCCGCGTCGCGCAGCCCGAGCAGCCGGCCCGTGTAGGCCTCCTGCGAGTTCACGATGCCGAAGTACTCGTCGAACGCCGCGTCGGCGGTCTCGGGATCGGCGCGGATCGCCTGCCGCGCGCCCGCCATCATGTTGTCCAGCATCGCGACGACGAACGGGGCGCGGAAGTCGCGCTCGAACTCGAGCATCTCGGCCGTGACGAGACGGCCGGTGCGGCCCGGATTGCCGACGACGAAGACCGGCTCGCCCGGCGCGGCGCCGTTCTGGCTCCAGCGGAACCAGTGCGGCGTCGCGAGCGGCTTGCCGCCCTCGTAGACGCGGAACAGGTCGCAGTCGAACGAGTAGCGCGGATAGGCCCAGAAGTCGTAGATGCCGCCGAAGAACGCGAACGCGAGCTCGCTCGAGAACACGAGGCGCACGTCGTCGTACTTGCGGTAGCGGTAGGCCGCGAACTTCGCCCCGTGGTAGAAGGTCACGACCTGGCAGCGCAGCGGGGCCTCGGTCAGGCGCTGCTCGATCGCGGCGATCGCCGCGGTCCGCGCGGCCAGCGCGGCCTTGTGGTCCGCGGCGCCGTTCGTCGCCCCGAGCACTTCGCCGGTCACGTCCTGGATCTCGACCAGCTGCTCGACGAACAGGCCGGGCACCTTGCGTTCCTGCTCGAGCGTCGCGGCGTAGAAGCCGTCGCGCCGCAGGTTCTCGCCGTCGCGCGTGACCGCCTTCACGCCGTCGAGGCCGCAGTGGAAGTTCGTCATCACGAGCCCCTCGGCGCTGACGAACGAGGCCGAACAGTGGTTGGCGAAGCGAAGCGCCGACATGCGCACGTCGTCGAACCAGGCGGCGTCCGGCGCGAAGCCGTAGGCCTCGGCGAAGCGCGCGGTCGGCGGATGGTCGAAGGTCCACATCGTGCCGTTGAGCAGCACGGGCTTCTGGTCGGTTTGCGCGAGCGCCGCGGCGCCGAGGCAGGCGGCGGCGAGCAGGACGGAGACGAGGGAGCTTGGCTTCATGGGTCGGGGGTCGTGGCGACCGGGGGTGGCGCGAGGCGGCCGAGGGGAGGTTGCCCGCGCGAGCGAGTGTAGCCCCGGTCGCGGCCGGGTTCCGCAGGCGAGCGGGGAGGGTTCCCGACGCAATGGAGCTTCGCGACGCAAGCGCCGTGGCCGCGCATCGCCTAGGCTGCGAGCGAGCCGTGACGCCCAGGTTGCCTGCCTCGCGGGGCTGCCCTAGCATGCGCCGCCCCCCCCGCCCGCCCGCCGGGCCGTCCCCCGAGGAAGCCTCGAAGGAGCACCCATGAGAATGCGCATCCTTGCTGCACTCGTCACCACGATCGCCGTGGCCACGGCCCAGACCGACTGGCCGCAGTACCAGGGCAACCCACAGCACACGGGCTACCTGCCCGTGACCCTGAACCCGGCGACCCTGGTGCCGCGCTACACCGTGCAGGTGGCGCCGAGCGCGTGGCTCGAGCCGGTCACGGTCGCCGACGGCAAGGTCTTCGTCAGCAGCACCGACCGCTACCTGCGCACGCTCACGGCCAGCACGGGCGCGCCGCTCTGGCAGATCCAGTTTCCGGGCGTCTTCTCGGTCAACCCGCCGAGCTACCACCAGGGCAAGGTCTACCTGCAGACGGGCAACCACGGCTCGGACACCTACCTGCGCTGCTACCACGCGAACACGGGCCAGCTCGTGTTCCAGTCGGCCCACGCAGCGCAGTGGGAGTCCTACTACGCGCCGACGATCCGCGACGGCGCGGTGTGGGTGAACGGCGGCTACTACGGCGGCATGTACTCGTTCGACGCCGCGAACGGCCAGCAGCGCTGGTTCGTGCCCCTGCCGCAGTACGACGAATGGACGCCCGCGGTCGACGGGGACACGGCCTACGGCTACGTCGGCGGCACCTTGTTCGCGCTGAACCGCGACACGGGCGCCGAGCGTTACCGCATCCTCGACCCGGGCTTCAGCTGGCAGGGATGGTCGATGGGCCTGGCACCGGTGCTCGGCGGGCAGAACGACGTGCTCGTGATCCAGAGCGCACGCATGCTGCGCTTCGATCTGCAGAGCCGCACCATCGCCTGGCAGCTCCCGGGCAGCTTCACCGGCCAGCCCGCGGTGCACGCCAACACCGTGTTCGCCATCAACTCGAACAGCCTGCAGGCGCGCGCGCAGGACACGGGCGCCCTGCTGTGGTCGTGGGCCCGTCCCGGCGAGACGCTGTCGGGCAACGTCGTGGTCACGGCCCAGCACGTGCTCGTGCGCAGCGCGACGAAGACGTTCCTGATCGACCGCACGACGCACGCCGCCGTCTACGAGATCGCGGCCGCGGGCCACATCACGATCGGCGAGGGCGCGATCTACATCGCGCGCACCGACGGCCACCTGACCTGCGTGGGCTTCGCGACGCTGCCGACGGCGCTCGCGGTGACCCCCGCGCAGCGCGACTACACGGCGCCGCCGGCCCTCGTGACGATCCACGGCACCGGCTTCGCGGCCGGCACGGGCCTCACGGTCCACTTCGGCGCGCTGCCCGCCACGCAGGTGACGGTCGTCGACGACCAGACGGTGACCTGTGTGCCGCCAGCGCACGGTCCCGGGGTGGTCGCGGTGGTCGTGGAGAACAGCAACGGCCGCACTTCGCGCCCGCGCGCGTTCGCGTTCACGCCGGCGATCGACCACGCCGGCGACGCCTTCCCGGGCTCGACGCCGACGATCGCCTTCCACCAGCCCACAGGGCGGCAGGTGCTCGCTGGTTGGGGGCTCGGCCCGCGCACGGCGCTGGCGTTCCCGCCGCTGGTCGGCGTGCTGGAGATCCACCCGGCGTGGAACCTGTTCTGGACGCCGCACTGGTCGACGAACCGCTTCGACCTGCCGCTGCCGATCCCCGCGAACCCGGCGCTCACGGGCACCACCCTGCTGTTCCAGTCGCTGGTCGGCTCGAGCCTGTTCAGCAGCGCGCAGGGCACGTTCGCGAACTGCTACGCGCTGACGATCCAGTGACGCGCGGGCACGTCGACCGCGAGGCTCCCCGGGCTGCCGGTTGGCGCGAGGTCCTCGCGGCGGCCACCGCTACTTCGCGCCGCGGCCACCCAGCAGCGCGCCGAGGCAGGCCATCACCGTGCCGGCCACGATCGTGATCGCCGGCCAGAACGTGACCTGCGGCATCGCCAGCACGGTGAACAGTTCCTCCGGGGCCGGCGCCGGCAGGCCCGGCGGCAGTTTCACGTAGTGCGTCTCCCAGCCGAACTCGAGGGCCAACCAGGTGACGGCGAGCACGGGGATCCGCGCCAGCACCGCGTAGACGAACAGCAGCAGCGCCATGCGCGGCCAGGCGCAGGCGGCGATCACCACGCCGAGCGCGGCGAGACAGATGAACCACGACATGCCGCGCACCGGACCGGGGTGGTCGGCGTCGGGGAACCAGACGAGGTCGAGAGCGCGGCAGAGGGCCAAGCCGCCGAACATCACGGCGACCGCCAAGGCACTGATGGCCAGGGCCCTGCCCCGCGACCGCACGCCGGCGCCCGAGCGCTGCACGCGGAAACCGAACCAGAGGCCGAAGACGAAGATCAGCCAGCCGATGCCGACGATCGCCATGCTGCCGCCGGCCTCGGGCAGGCCGAAGAACCTCGGGCTCCACCCGGCGAGCTGACCGACCAGGCGCAGCACCGTGACGAGCAGCGTCAGAAGCGAGGGAACGAGCACCAACGAGAGCAGCCGCGGCGGTTTCTGGTCCATCGGCGGAAGCCTACGCGCCGGGGCCGCCGCCGGGAATGCCGCGATGCTGCGCGCGCCATGGCGCCGCGGCGCGGCCACGCGGCTACATTGCGGCCGCCCGATGAACCCGCGCCCCGACTTCACGAAGATCCCCTACGGCTTCGCCGAGTTCGCACCCGCCACCGCCGCCGACTGGCAAGCCGCCGCCGGCCCCACCGCGCCGTGGTCCTCGCCCGAAGGCATCGCCCACCGGATCCTGCACCAAGCCGCCGACGCGCAGGTCCCGCACGCGGGCTCCCTGCCCGGCCTGCCGCCGTTCCTCGGCGGCCCCTACGCGACGATGTTCGCGCGGAAGCCGTGGACGATCCGCCAGTACGCCGGCTTCTCCACCGCCGAGGCGACCAACCAGTTCTATCGCAAGGCGCTCGCCGCGGGACAGCCCC
>Ga0194127_10000943_pt1 | contig 44564 bp, 37 predicted proteins | sample TA2KigC100mmetaG_FD_148624 | JGI IMG/M metagenome (GOLD analysis project Ga0194127, IMG submission 148624) | Freshwater microbial communities from Lake Tanganyika, Tanzania - TA2015036 Kigoma Deep Cast 100m | ecosystem: Environmental > Aquatic > Freshwater > Lake | place: Tanzania: Lake...
AAAATTAGTCTTAGAAATAAGAATAATAATGGTCCTAAATATGCTTTTGTTGACGGCCCTCCGTTTGTATCATCTAATGTTTTACATTTTGGACATCTTATGATTGGTTCTTTAAAAAGCACTTGTTTGAATTTTAAGCAGATGGATGGTTATAATTGTTCTAATGAACTAGGCTATGATTGTCACGGATTACCAATTGAAATGGTAGCTAATAAAAAATTAGGAATTAGTACCAAAAAAGAAGTAGAAGAATATGGAATAGATAAGTATAATTTGGCATGCAAAGAAATGATCCATAGTTATTCTGGAGCATGGAAACCAATTTATCAAAGAATTGGACGATTTGCTGATTTTGAAAATAATTATAAAACAATGGATACAAATTTTATGGAAAGTGTTTGGTGGACTTTTAGTGAATTATGGAAAAAAGATCTTATCTATAAAGGCTATCAAGTAATGCCATATTCTAATGCATGTAATTCACCATTATCTAATTTTGAAGCTGGTCAAAACTATAAAGATATAGAAACACGTACTGTATATGTGTTATTAAAAGCAATTGATTATGAAAATACTTATTATGTTGCATGGACTACAACGCCATGGACTCTTCCTTCTAATTTAGCACTATGTGTAAATCCAAATAGTACTTATTGTTTTGTTAACAATGGTGATAAAGTTTACATTGTGGCAGAAAACTATATTAGTAATCTAGAATTAAAAGGTGATTTTGCTATTACTCATAAGTGTTTAGGAAAAGATTTGGTAGGAAATAAGTATATTCCTATTTTTGATACACAAGATAGTTTTCCTTCTGATAATAAACATATCATTATAGCTGATGATTTTGTAGTAACCGAAAAGAGTAATACTGGAACGGGTATTGTTCATATTGCTCCTTTTTATGGAGAAGATGATTATCGTGTATGTATTACAAATAATATAGTAAATTGTGATAATATTGAAAGAAATTGCACTATTGACGACAATGGAAAATTTCTTGAAATTATGGGAGAATATTTCAATATGCTGGTAACTGAAAAAGAAACAAATGATAATATTATCAAAAATATTAAAATTAATGGGCATTTATTGAGAACCCAAATGTATACTCATTCGTACCCATATTGTTATAGAACAGATACGCCTCTAATTTATAAAGCAACTTCTAGTTATTTTGTGGCAGTTACTAAATTAAAGGAAGATTTATTAAATAATAATAGCAAGGTAACATGGCATCCAGAAAATATTGGTTCAGGTAGATTTAAAAGCTGGCTCGAAAATGTAAAAGATTGGGGAGTTTCCCGTAATCGATTCTTTGGTACACCATTGCCAATTTGGGTATCAGCTGATGGAACAGAATCTATCTGTATTTCTAGCATTGGTGAATTAGTAGAACTTGCTAATTTAACAGAACGCCCTACTGATTTGCATCGTGAAATTATTGATAATATCGAAATTCCTAGTAAAAAAAATCCAGGTACTATGTTAAAGAATGTTCGTCTTGTATTGGATTGTTGGTTTGAAAGTGGATGTGTGCCAATTGCACAAAAACATTATCCATTTGAAAATAAAGATATTTTTGATGACAGAGAATATTTGTGCGACTTTATTGCTGAAGGTCTTGACCAAACACGCGGATGGTTCTATACTTTGATGGTAATTTCTACTGGATTATTTAATAAGCCTGCATTTAATCATGTAATTTGTACAGGTTTAATTCTTGATGATAAAGGTCTTAAGTTTTCAAAAAAATATGGCAATTTCAAAGATCCATTTGAAGTACTTAATAAACATGGATCAGATGTAATTAGATTATATCTATTAAATTCTCCAACTCTTAATGCAGACCCTTTATTATTTAATGAGTCACATATTGAAAAAATTAAACAAAGGCTTATTCCATATATTAACGCAGTAGATTTAATGATCACTCATATTAAAGATTTTCAATCTAAAAATAATATATTTGATATTAATTTATGGAAATCTACAGATAATATTATTGATAAGTGGATCATTAGTATGACACATAAACTTATTAGTCAAGTACGTAAAGCTATGGATAATTATCAAGTAGATATTGCAATTAAATTATTATTGGCTCATATTGAAAATATTACCAACTGGTATATTAAATTGTCACGTGATAGAATTAGGGGGCTAAATACTATTGAAGAAAGAAGTATGTCATTATCTGTATTATATTGTGTATTAAGTAATTATATTAAATTAATGGCTCCATTTACACCATTCTTAAGTGAGTATTTATATATGCATATTAAATTACTTGATACTGAAAATTATGAAAGTGTACATTTATGCAAATTACCAGATATCGGTGATATTTATTATGATAATAATTCAGTAGAAAAATTTACTGTTCTTGAAGAAGTAATTAAAAATATCAGAACTCTGAGACTTACTTTAGGGACTCATACTTCAATGAAAATTCCAATTTATAAAGCAATTATTTTCCACAATGATAGCAAATATTTAGACACAGTAAGATTCTTCTCAGAAGTTATCAATGAAGAAGTAAATTGTTTGGAATTATTTTACAATAATTTAGAAGATAATCTTAAATATCGAGTTATTCCTGATAATAAATCAATTGGTAAAAAATACAGAGGAGAAGCTTCTCGAGTAAAAGAATTCATTATTAATTTGAATAATATTGAAGCAAAATACTTGTATGATAATAAACCAGAATCTTATTCTGATTATAAAATTTCTCCTTCTGAATATACAATCGATTTAGTTCCATCAAGTGAATTTAGTAATGATACTATGGTAAGTAAGATAGATGGCCAATTAATGATTGCAATTGATAAACGCTATACTCGGGAATTACACAATATTTACCAAATTCATAAATTAGGTACAAGTGTCCAGAGATTACGTAAGAATAATGGATTAAATCCATGGAATAAAATTATTGTCAATTTTATGTGCTGTAATGAATTGTCCAATATCTTAGAAGCACAATTAAAAGAAATTGAAGAACGATTATTATGCAAAATTGTTTTTAATGATACTATAGATAAAGATGTTTATGCTTCTGATAGTTATGAATATGAATTATATGATGACAAAACAGAAATTGTAAATTTTAATATTTATCTTGTTTAGTTATAATTTTTTTTATATAATTGTTTTATATTTATGGCATTAATTAATAATTATATAGATAATTATATAGATAATTATATAGATAAATATATAGATAAATATATAGATAAATATTATGATGAACTAACTATTATATTTTCTAAAGTATTGAATTCGAACAACTTAAATATCAATAAAGATAAAATTAAAAAAATACTATTAACTATTTATTTATTAAATTACCATTAGTTTAGCTTAAGTATAAAAATATATATATTAGTTATATATGGAAAATATTACTAGCACAAATTATCATTATTCATTTATTCGCCAACAATTTAGTTACTCTCTTGTAGATAGAGAGTATTATCTTACTAATATACTATTGAATATGAATAATAAACCTATTTTATTTTTTGCCAATCGAAAATTTGAAAAAGAACTAGAAAAAAAATTAAAAAATAAATATAATTAATAAATATAATTAATAAATATTTTTATAAGATATTATTATTATGATTTCAAATAATAATATAGGAATTTTAGATGTTAAAGGAGAAAATAATAATCCTTTAACAGATAAACCATATTCTGACGAATATAAAAAACTAGCACAAATATGGTCCAAATTTCCGGCATATGAAAAAGCAAATGAAATTATTAAAGAAATTGAAAACCATCAAGTAGTTCTAATTATTAGTGGAACTGGTTCAGGAAAAACTGTATTATTACCCAAATATGTTTTACACGTATTAAACTATAATAAAAAAGTAGCTGTTACTTTACCCAAGCAAATTATTGCTAAAAGTGCTGCTGAATTTGCTGCTAAAACATTAGATGTAAAAATAGGTCAAGAAGTAGGTTATCAATATAAAGGAGCAAGTGAAAAATCCGGAAAGACCAAATTATTATATGCTACTGACGGTACTATAGTTGCTCGATTATTAAAAGATCCATTATTGCAAGAATTTGATGCTGTACTAATAGATGAAGCCCATGAAAGAAAAGTCCAAATTGATTTCTTATTATATTTACTAAAAAATGTAATTATTAAGAGACCTGATTTTAAATTAATTATTATGAGTGCAACAGTCAATGAAAAAATATTTGAAGCTTATTTTGCTCAACAAAAATTTATTACTGTTGATGTTGGAGCTAAAACTAACTATCCAATTGAATCTGTATTTTTAAACAAACAAATAGACCAGAAAGAATTTCTTGATGTTGGATATAAAATTATGAAAGAAATTATTAAGAAAGATAATCTAGAAGCAGAAGGTTCTCATGACATTATGTTTTTTATTACGAGTGTTTCAGAAGCCAATAAAATATGTGAACAAATCAGTCAAGATAATGAAATATCACGAGATAACTTATGTATAGAAGTATATTCTGGAATGGATGCCATAAAACAAGAATTGGCTCAAGATAAAGAACTATATAAAGAAAAATTTAATAAAAAGCGAAAAATAGTTTTAGCTACTAATGTTGCGGAATCAAGTCTTACTATCGATGGTATCAAATATGTAATTGATTCTGGTCTAGAATTAAGTAGCTATTATGATCCAGAATATAATTGCAAAGTTCTTGATAGAAAATTAATTACTCATGCACAAGCTAAACAAAGAATGGGTCGTGCAGGAAGAACAGAATCTGGTTATTGCTATCATTTATATACAAAAGAAGACTTCGATAAAAATATGGAGCGATTTCCTGAACCTACAATCAGAGTAAGTGATATAACAAGTGAATCTTTAAAATTTTTAGCTATTCCAGAAATAGAAAGTTTTACTAATTTACTTGATGTTTATAGTAAATTTATTGAACCTCCAAAAGAAATCTATATAAGATCTGCTCATAAACAATTAGTTGATTTTAATATGCTCAAAGATGATAAAATTACACATTTAGGATTATTAACAAATGACCTCAATTTAGAAGCTCCATTTGCAATTGCTTGTATTGCAGGAAAAAAATTAAGATGTCTCAATGAAATAGTATCTATATATAGCTTTTTAGAAGCAGGAAAAAATAATATCAATGAATATTTTAATTTTCCAAAAGAATTAGTAAAAATTAATGATAATATGACACCTGAAGAAATTAGTAAGAAAAAATCCCAAATAGAAAGTCTTAAGAAGAAATTTGAAAAAGCCAAATCTAAATTTAATAGTAAATATGGCGATTTAACTAGTTTATTAAAAATTTTTATTGAAGTATACAAAAGATATATTGTAGAAGGACATCGCTTTGGTGATAAAACCCATGATATATGTTATAAATATTTTTTAAATCCAAGTGTTTGGATAAAAGCATGCCAATTATATGATAGATATCTTAGAAATATTAGAAATGTATTACGCAATATAGAAGAAAATAAAGATTTAATAAATATAGAAATGGCTGCGAGAATTAATGCTTGTTATTATTTAGGATTTCGTCATAATACTGTAAAAGCTGAAAAAAATGGATATACTAATAAGAGAACTGGATTGACAAATATTAAACTTAATGAAAATTCTTTTAATAATTCAGATATACTTGATAAAGAACTATACTATATAGAATTAATTAGAAATTTTGGAAAATACGAAATAAGTGTAACAAGTAAGATTAGTCAAACTATTTTAAAGATTGCCGATATAATAAGTAAAAATATTTAAAAATAAATAAATTAGTATAATATAATAAATGCCAAAAGGAAAAAATACATTAAGAAAAATAAAAATCGGTGTATATCAATTAAAACCAGTTTCTAATACACATGCAACATTTATAGAAAAAGGTTATGTACGATATGGTAAAAATTTTGATGATGAAATAATTAAACTAGATTTTTTAGATACAGAAAAGATTAAATTTGAAGTAAATAATAATCGTGTAAAATACAATGATGATATTTATTTAGAATTTTATAAAGATAATGTAGCAAGCAGTTATTTTGGTAGAACTAACAAGATTCCTGTTTTTCATTGCGCCATTATGTATAATAAAAAAATCATTATAGCAAATTTAGCAAATATTTATTTATATTTTAATATTGAAAATCCCAAAAATATTAAATCTTTTGACCAACTTATTAATAATCCTCAAAAAGGAACTTATGAATTAGAAATTGAATTTAATGATAAACGAGATAAATTACCATTTGAAACATTTATTAGTTTTGAAGATCTAATTTATGATATTATTAATTTATGCTCATCTGATGTCATGGATGCAATGATAGAAAAAGAACTAGAAAAAAGAACCGAAGACCGAATTAAAAAATATGGCAAAATAGATGATTATACTATACCTGATAAAGTAATTAAATTTGATGATTTAGTAAAACATTATCAAGAGACAGGTACATTAAGTGATAGTATTATAAATTAAATTGTGTCTGAATACAATATTTATTATATAAACATATAGTAAATATAAAATGTTCTATATATTAGTGAGTAGAATACCATTTGTTTATACCATATGCGATAAAAAAGATAAATTTTTTAGGACTTTTTTAATTGGCTCAATATGTTATATTATTTTGCATGGATTATTATATTCTAAAAAACTATCTGAAAATTCATTAATAGAAAAATATCGAAATTATTTATTACATGTCGCTAGTTCTGATTTAGTATTAACGGGAATAATTATTTATATGCTTGATAAGAAATATGAAGATACTTTAATTGATGTTGAAAATTCTTATGTAGAAAATGGTTATACAGATGAAGCAGAAGAACAACTAGAAAGTATCGAACACCAAAAAATGACACGTGACGAAATTCTTCAAAAATACTATCAAAATCAAGTTATAAAAAATTCTCCTTTTATAAATGCAGAAGAATTAAAACATAAACAAGAACAAATTCTAGAACCAGAACAAACTAAACAAACAACACCACATAATACAGAAGCTATAAAAGAACCAAGTATTGTTTTAATTTCTGATACAGATATTCCTCTATATCAATCATCTACTTAAAAATTGATTTATTTATTAATTATTAATAAATCAATAAAATATAATGACAGAAACTATTTGGACTGTAATTAAATTAGGGGGCACCTCTCAATGTTTGACTGGATATAATAATTTAATAAATATTATTAATAAAAAAGCACCAAATGAAAAACTTATTATAGTTCTTTCAGCTTTATCTGGAACTACTAATATGTTAGAAAAATTCATCCATACAAAAGATATGATGATTATTCAAAATATTATCACCAATCATACTAAATTTATAAATGAATTAAAATTAGACAATTTTTCTAAAAATTTTAATAAAATAATAGAAACTTTTATAAAAGATATTTATGATAATGTAGATTCTCCAGATCTAGATATATATATGCAATCCTATATAATTGGCTATGGTGAAAAATTATCTACTTATATATTAGCTGATTATTTAACTAAATATCTAAAACAAAAGATTAAATTATTAAATTCATATGATTTTATAAAATCAAAAAAAGAAACTTTTAAACTATATCCATTAAGTGAATTTTATTGTGATTATGACAATTTTATAATAAATAATACAAGTGATTGTGATGTTTATATAACACAAGGATTTATTGCATCGAGTCCCTCTAATAAAACTATATTATTGGGTCGAGGTGGTAGTGATACTACTGGTGCTCTAATATCTAATAGTTTAAATGCCAGCAAATATATAGTCTACACTGATGTAGATGGAATTTATACTACGGATCCTAAACTATATTCAGAAGCTAAAATAATTAAAAAAATAGATTATCAGTTAGTACAAGAATTAGCAGCAATGGGTGCAAAAGTAATGCATCCATCTTCTATATTACCATGTATGGAAAAGAATATAGAAATATATATTAAGAATACTTTTAATAATAAACCAGATGTGTATACTTTGATTACTCATGCAAGCAATAATACTTCCGCAATTGCTCTTCAAAAAAATATTAAATTAATTAAAATTACTTCTGAAAATATGTGGAATAATTATGGATTTGTTTTTGACATCTTCAGAAGATTTTCTGAACGCCAAATTAATGTAAATATTATCAGTACTTCACAATTTACTATTAGTACTACCATTGATATAGAAGAAAAAAATAAAATCGTGATTCAAGATTTAATTCAAGATTTAGAAGATAAATATACTGTAGAATTAATAGAAAACTGTTCTATTATATCAATAGTAACTAATACCATACCTGAGATTTATAAGAATATTGACTTTTCTATCATAAAACATCACTTGTTAAGTATTGGAGCTACAAATAATAGTATCAGTTTTGTAATTAATAATTCTGACATCATTAGTTCCGTTAGTAAGTTGCATGAGGTTATAATAAAATAGAATTAAACATTTGGTTACTGGGAACATCAAGCATATTTTGATTATAAACAAAATAGTCGCGTACGTTTACTATATTATATTTAGGATTAGTTATCATTATGTAAGTTTTTTGTATGTATTTATCATCAACTAGATATCTTTGTCTCATCGTATATTTATCAGAAGAAATACCCAAAGTTAAATCATCAGAAAAAGTATTTGTAGAATGTTCACAGCGAGAGCAACCATAATTGATTCGTCTATCGTAATTCAACATAGTTTGTCCAAAATGTTTATTATTAAGTTTTTCTCTTTTTATGTCAGTATCAATTGGTTTAACTGTTTTTTTATAATTTGGATTTAGAATTATTTTATATTCAGTTATTACAGGGGTCCACTCTATTTTTAATTCAGAAAATAAAGTATTACTTACTGTATTGATAAAACCCGGGTTAAATACAAAGAATTGATTAGGATTCATTTCATCTTGCATTTTATATATAGAATGTGGTTGTAATTCATAAGTGCCTAATACATGATTATCTAAAAATACTTTTGCAACTACATTATTAGAAGTATAATTATATAAATTAATATAAAAATCACTATTTTCTATTAGACCTATAGTGTTATGATTTATTTTAGTAGTTGCCCGGGAAAATACTTCAAATCCATATTTTGCCTCTATAAAATATTTTTGTGAAGACATTTATATATATAAAATAATAAAAAAGTTTTAATTTAACTATTTAATTATATTATAATTCTAAAATGCCCGAAATAACAGAAGTACTTATGACGTCACACTATTTATTAAGCAATATTAAAAACTATAATATTACTAAATTAAATATACTAAGTGGGAGATATACTCATCAAGATTTAGATGGATTAAGCATTTTCAAAAAAAATCTTCCTTTGAAAATTAAAAATATAGACACCAAAGGGAAATTATTATGGTTTGTATTAGAAAATAGTAAAAAGGAAAAATTATATATGATTTGTAATTTTGGCTTGACTGGTGAATGGGCATTTGAAAAAAAAAATAGTGCCCGCGTTGAGCTAAAAGTTAGCAAAGATGATAAAGAGAAAAGTGTTTATTTTATCGATGATCGAAATTTTGGTATTATTATGATTACTGATGATAAAAAAATATTAACAGATCGAATAGATAAACTAGCACGAGACTATATGAAAGAACCATTTACTAATGAAGAATTTTATGATGCTATTGTGAATTTTATCAAAGAAAAAAAATCAAATGGAGACAAAATATTGGTAAAATTTTTAATGGGACAAGATAAAAAAGAAACAGTTGGTAGTGGAATTGGCAATTATATAGCAACAGAATCTATGTACGAAGCTAAATTATCACCACATCGGACATTAAGTAGTTTAACTAAAAAAGAAATAGAAAAACTCAATGAAAGTATTAAAAAAATAATTAAAATTAGCTATATATCTAATAAAATTGGTTATATGGAAAAACTAGAAGACTATATAGACAAACATAAAGAGCAAGTTAAAAAAGGTAAATTTCCGGATTATCTACCAGAAATTAAAATAAAGAAAAACGAGAATTTTGAATTCAAAGTATATCAACAAAAATTTGATAAGCATAATAATCCAGTAATTGCTGATAAAATAATTACCGGAAGAACTACTTACTGGGTTCCAAATTTGCAAAAGTGATATTTTAATATTTGTACTGAATTATAAGCAGCGCCTTTCAATAATTGATCACCACTTATAAAAAAGCTCCAGTTAGTTAAATTATCAATTTCTGGTCTAATACGTCCTATAAATATTTCGGGCTTTCCAGAAGTAAATACTGGTTCAGGAAAAGTATTAGTTTCTTCTTGGTTAATAATTTTTATTCCATCAAATTTTTCTAATGCTTCTATAATATCAGAATAATTTAATTTGTCTATAAATTGGACATTTACAGATAGACAATGTGACCGCAAAGTTGGAACACGTACACAGGTTGGATTTATTTTAATTGGAGCATCCAGAATTTTAACTGTTTCATTTATCATTTTAAGTTCTTCTTGGTTATACTTTGTAACACTATCTATTTTACTATTATGTGAAAATACATTGAAGACATATTGTTTTTTCCAAAAATCTGTAGTAAGTTGTTTACTTCCACTGTATTCTTTTGTTTGGGTAATCAATTCTTCTAGTCCTACAATACCAGCACCACTAGCTGCTTGATAAGTAGAAACTATTACTTTGTCTATTGAACTAAGACACATCAAAGGTTTTAATAACATGACAAGCATACTAGTAGTGCAATTTGGATTTGCAATAATTTTATGAAAACTATTAATCTCATGTGCGTTGATCTCTGGTACTACAAGGGGAACTTGTGTATCTAGCCTATATTCTGATGAATTGTCTATAATAATAGATCTGCATTTATTTAGTTTATGATGTTCTATAATAGTTTTGGCCAAATGATTATCAACTGCAAGAATAACATAATCTAGACTATCTAAATAAGTATTGTCAAATAGTTTAATTATATATTCAGTATCACGAAACTTAATAAAATTACCAACAGTAGAAAATCCAAATAAGTGCAATTCATTGAATTCTATATCGAGCATATCTAGAGATGTTAGTATATTTTGGCCAACAAGACCAGATATACCTACTATGCCGATGCTATTGATTTTCATAATTTATTTTATCAATTAGTATTTTTTGTATTTTCTATTAATTTTTCAATTTTTTAGAACAAATATAAAGATTTTTTTATATTTATTAATAATAATTTGAGCATGAATAGTATTCTTACTCTGTCAACAATAAAATTACGAAACATATATGATTCCCTAAATTTATTACATAAGTCTAAAGAAAAAACGGATATGATTCTTGAACCTTTACAAGCAATGATACAATTATCTTTATTGAGTGTATCTCCAGTTGGCACCAAAATTGCAATTTATGAAAATACTCTTCATATACAAAATCCATCTGTGGTACAACCAATTACTCGATGGTATTATGCAGATAAAAAAGATGACTTATATTTTTTATTTCAAGTCATAAAAAGATTTATGAAATGGTATGGACCAAAAGCACAAGTAAGTCCTATTAGTGTTGAACTATATAAATTACTAATAGTTATGACTATTAAAGGATTAGATAATTTAATTATAACATATGAGAAATGTGAATCTATGTCGCTTGTTCAGATTATACGGCTTTATCAAAGTATATTACAAAATGATAATGAAATAGCCGAATTAGAAACACTTGAATTAAATAAACGAGATAATAAAAACATTGATGAAGTATTTGGCAACATTCTCACTTTGTATGACCAAAATACTATCAATATTATTTATCACAGTCTTTTGTTATTGCAAAATGAAAAGTCAGAAGAACATATCAAGAATTATATAGATGGATTAAATTTAACTATGGCTAAATTAAATGGTATAATTAAACAGTGGATAAAAACAAATTTATTACCATAAAAAAGTTGAAATTAAATGATTATAATATTTAATCATTTATCATAAAAGACTATTTAATGGATTTTTCTCAACATGTTATCGATGGTTGCAAATATTTGGCAGAGGCTGAAGCCGAATTAAACAAGTCTAATTGGTGGTGGAATCGTATTGATAAATACAAAGCAATTATTTTATTAAATAATTCGGCCACTTCATATTTATTAGCATTAGGCATTGAAAGAGCGATTACTATATATATACGTATTTTACAAATTATTACAAGTTTTCCCAAACTTAAATTAAATTTTGACATAATGAAAATTATTATAAATTATTTAAAAACTTGTAATAAACATAAAATTTTGGCAAATATTCAATTGCTTGAAAAAATAAATGTAGATGAAATAAAAGAAATGTTACACAAATACAAATACATTGTTGATTATTATAATGATATTGCATATAATTATGAATAATTTAATAATTATGGCGAAGCATTAAAATATTATAATGAATCGCTAAAATATGCTAATCTAGGAACTATTGTTGATAAAAGAGTTGCATCCCTTGTAAACATTGCGAGAATAAATATCCTTATCAACAATAACTTGCAGGCTTCTAAAATTTATAAAGAAAGTGCAACATTGTTGGATTTTAAAAGTAACGACTCAATTGGTGGATTATTTAAATATACTAAAAGATGTCATCTTATGTATTCATTGATATTATTGTTAGATAGTTTATCAAATGACGACCTATTGGCTACAATCGACGAATACATTACGATGTTGCCCATGTTTGCTAATTCCATTGAACATAATTTAGTAATCAAATTAAATGATGCTTATAGAAAAAAAGACACACATGCTATACAGCAAATTATAGATTCCAACAAATTAAATTTTAGTGAATCTATAATAAAAGTAATCAGGGATCTTAAAAAATAATTTTTATTTATGCAATCAAAAAGTTGATTTTTTTATTATTTGATAATTTAATTAATTATCTGCTTATATCGCAATTATGTATACCCAATATCAAGTTCCGGTAGCTTCTGAAAGAATTAACTTAGGAGTTGGGCAACCTTCGCCTAAATTATTAAAAGATAGTTTATTAGCTCTCAACAGGTCTCTTGCTAATAATGTAATTGGGTCAGATCCTGCTATTTTACAATATGGAAATATTTCAGGATTTCCTGATTATAAGAAAATGATATGCGATTTGCAAGAAATTATGACAGGAGACGATCTAACTTATCCAGAAAATATATTTATGACAAATGGAATTAGTCAAGCTGTATTTATGCTAGCTTCTTTATTGAAAAAACAGGGATATACCAAAGTCTATGTTGAAGACCCTACTTATTTTTTGATGCTAAATATTTTCAAAGATTTAGATTATGAAATAGAATTATTTAATTTGACAGAATATGATACATTGCACAGTGGTTTATATGACAATTTATATCGAGACCATGCAAATAATAAACGAGTATTGATCTATATTATTCCATTCAATCATAATCCGACAGGCAGAACTATCAGAAAAGAAAATATTAAAGATTTAAAACTTATCTGTAATAATTTTCCAAATAATTTAATATTATCAGACGAAACATATCAATTTTTAAATTTCGATTTAACACAAAATCAACAATCTTTAGTATCACAATTATACGGGTATAATAATGTTATTTCAATGGGTACTTTTTCTAAATTGATTGCTCCTTCTTTGAGATTAGGATGGATCAATACTCAAAATAAAGAATTGCATAATTTACTTAATACTTGTGGTTTTATGGATAGTGGTGGTTCAGTCAATCAAGTTGTTGCTCGATTAGTATGTGACTATGTAAAAGAAAATGACATTGTGCGAGTGATTAAAAAAACAGTAGAGTTTCTTAAAAATAATTGTGATAAATTATGTTATATATTAGATAGATATCGCGAGTATTTTAGTTATGAAAAACCAAATGGAGGATATTTTATTTGGGTCAAACATTTGCAATTTGATGGAAAAAAGTTTCAAGAAATTTGTATGGAAAATAAATTAAATTTTCATCTTGGCAATAAATTTTCTGCTAATCCAGATACCAATACAGAATATTTTAGATTGAGTTTCTCCTATTATGATTATACTGATTATGACTATTTTTCAGAAAGACTCGAAAAAAGCATTTATGATTATAAGAAAAAATACGATAAGATTACTATTAATATTCTTGGTGGAAATGGCAGATTAGGTAGTTTAATCTGCCAAGAAGCTGAAAAAAATTATATAGTCAATAAGCTAAATCGCAAATTAGACAATATCATAGTTAATCATAAGTCAGTTATAATAGATGTATCTTCTATAGATGGTAATAAAACATTATTAGAAACACTCATTCGAGAAAATTATAAAGTTCCCCTAATTATAGGAACAACTGGAATACTTGATTATGAACTAATAGATAAGTATGCAAAAATGCTAGACAATTATAATCATGTAATTGTGAGTTCTAACTTTTCAATTGGAGTAGCCAGTATTAATAAATTTATAGATACTTTACATCCAGATTATTGGACTGCTAATCTTGAAGAACACCACCATATACATAAAAAAGATAAACCTAGTGGAACTGCTTTAAAATTTAAAAATCTTCTCAACAGTAAAATATTGAATCCAGATTGTGATGTAACTTCTGTTCGCGAAGGGGAAATTATTGGTTATCACAAAATTTGTCTTACTACCGATTATGAAGAAATCACTATTATTCATAATGCCAAAGATAGAAGATTGTTTGCAAAAGGGTGCCTCGAAATAGTTAAATCTATTTTCAAAGCATAGTGCCTCGAAATAGTTAAATCTATTTTCAAAGCATAGTGCCTCGAAATAGTTAAATCTATTTTCAAAGCATAGTGTCCATAAATAGTTAAATCTATATTCAAAGCATAGTGCCTCGAAATAGTTAAATTTATTTATAAAATATAATTCGCGCAAAAGTTGATTTTTTTTATATTATGTTTTAGTAATTATTAAATATCATAATGAGCTTTACAGTTTCTGAATTATCAAGTGAAATTAAAAATGCTTTATTAAAGAATATACCAGATAAATTAACAGTAGAAGGGGAAATATCCAATTTAAAAATTTCAAATGGTAACTTATTTTTTACTCTTAAAGACGAAGAAAGTGCAATTTCTGTTGTGTCATGGTCATATGAAAAATATTTTAACACAGAATTAGCCAATGGTGATAAAGTAGAAGTTGGTGGTAAATTATCATGCTATGTAAAAAATGGCAGTTATTCATTGCAAATTTATAAATTATCTAAACAAGGAGTAGGAGAATTATTTGCTTCTTATGAAAAATCTAAAAAGAAATTCCAAGACAAAGGATATTTTAATAATAAAAGAGAATTTCCAAAGAATATAAAAAACATAGGAATTGTAACTTCTCCAGAAGGTGCAGCATTACAAGATATTTTATATGTGCTTAACAAAAATAAGTTCTATGGAAAAGTATATATTAAAAGATGCATGGTTCAAGGTAATATGTGTGCCAATAGTGTTGCTGAATCTATAGAATATTTTAATAATTTAAAATTAGATAAGAAAACAAAATCAAAAGTGGATTTGATTTTAGTAACTCGTGGTGGTGGTTCATTCGAAGATTTAATGGGATTCTCTGACAGCAAAGTAGTAAAAGCTATTTACGAATCAGATATTTTTGTAATGTCTGCAGTTGGTCACGAAGTAGATTTTATGCTTTCTGATTTTGCCGCAGATATCCGTGCTCCTACTCCTTCTATTGGGGCAGAAATTATTTCTAAAAATCAGAAACTCGTTCTAGATAAATTTAATGAACTTGCTGATTATTTTTCAGTAACTTTAAAAAATAAAATTCTCAGCGATATTACTAATTGTGAATATAAATTATTAAATCTTAAAGAAAAGAACAAAACACCAGAAGCACTAATAGATACTCAAATAGAAAAACTCAATAATCTAGAAGTATTATTGCATAATAAATTGATGAAAACTTTTGTTAATTATGAATTGAAACTTTCCAAACTAGAAAAAGAATTGGAAAAATTTAATTTTTCAAAAACTGAGAGCTATGGGATGGCTCAGGTATTTATCAAGAATGGAGAAAATTATGAAGTGTGTCCTGAATTAGAAGATTTAATTAAACTCAACAAAAATAAAAAGATTAAGAAAATCAAATTAGTATTTGGTTCGGGTTATATAGAAATTGACCCTAAAAAAATCAATATCTCATCATAATGAATAAAAATTAATTTATTTTTTTATTATTTTTAATTTATATTATTCTTATAAAATGGATTGTAAAAGTGGTTATATTTATGTTAGAAGCCATCCATCGTATGACATTAAAAACGCATGTAAAATGGGAAAAACAATAAATATTCCCGAAAGAGATTCGCTATATGCCACTGGAGAAATTAATCGTGGCTATTTTGAAGTGGTTTTTGCGGTTCCAACCAAACAGACAAATATTTTGGAAAGATTATTACAAAATAAATTTAGCAAATTAAATGTTTATTATGACACAGGAACTGAATTTTATGATAAAAAAATTATTGGCATGATAGAACCATATTTAATTCGTCTTGGAATAAAATATAAAAAATTATCCATAGAAGAGGTAAATAATCTAATAAGATGTTATCGAATAAAAAAAAATATTAAAAAAATAAATATTAAATCACTAATTAATGTATTAAAATCAGGAGCACAAAAAAATACTATTACACCAAGACTAGACCAGGAAATTATTATTGACCAATCAGTAAAACATTTTAAAGTAAATAACAAAGGAATGTTAATATTGATGTGTGGTGTAGGTAAAACTCGAATATCTTTATGGATTACACAAAAATTAAATTTGAATACAATAGTAATTGGGGTTCCAAATAAATTATTATTAAAACAATGGGAAATAAATATATGTGAGCTATTTCAAAATGTTCCATATTTAGTAGTATCTAGTGGAATAAACATAAAAGATATTGCATACTTTCTAAAAACTAATCAAAAACAATGCATAGTCATAACTACTTATTCGTCTGCACATAAAATATATACTGCTTCACAAGATATATCTTTTATGTTTAATATGAAGATACTTGATGAAGTGCACCATTTGACTACTGACAATATGCTACTATCGAATACAACAAAAAAATATGTTCAAATGTTAAATATTTCATCTGTTAAGCAACTGGCATTAACAGCTACTATAAAACAATTAGAAGGCGATTGCGAAAATATTGTATCGAATGACAATATTAAATATTTTGGTGAAATTATTGATAAGAAATCTTTATTATGGGCAATTAATCAAGATATTATTTGTGATTATGCTATCCAAACTATCGTTGCAGACAAAGAAGATCTAGATACGCAATTATTAAAATTTAATATTCAGGAAGAAACCAATAAAAGATTATTTCTAAGTGCATACGCTTCTTTACAAAGCATATTTGAAAATAAATCACATCATTTATTAGTATACACAAATAACAAAAATAATTCGCAAAAAATAATGGAATATATAAAACTTTTTCTAAAGAAAAAATATTTTGATATTCCAGAATTATATTATTCTAGTTACCATAGTAAAATGAAATCAAAAACTCAAAGAGAAATAATAGCTAATTTTGAAAAGGCTAATTTTGGAATAATTTATGGGTTTCTGTTAAAGAATTAATGGGAGACCCAATTTACGATACAAAAGAAAAATTAACAGATTTGGGAGTTAAAAATAGTAGTGTAAAACTTTTTCAAAAAGACACAATATTATTTTCATTTAAGTTAAGTATTGGTAAAACAGCCATTGCTGGAAAACCATTATATACAAATGAGGCAATTGCTGGAATAATTAGCAAAAATGATAATTTTTTAACTAATAAATATTTATATCATTATTTAACAATTAATGATTTTTCAAAACTTGGTTCAGGAATACTTGGAAATGGTTCTTTGAATAAAACATCACTTGGACAAATAAAAATAAATATTCCATCTCTAGAACGCCAAAAAGAAATTATCGAATATTGTGAACATAATGACAAACTCATTAAGCAATTAGAAACAGAAATTGAAAATAATAAAATTCAGACACAACAATTTATTAAAAGCATCTTGAAATTAAAAAATAAAAAACCAGAAGATGATTCTGATAGTGAATCTTCTGATTCCGATATAGATAAAGAATCAGTCAGTTCATCAGAAAGCAAATCTTCTGAATCTGAAGAAGAACCGGAATTTGAAACTATAATACACAAAGATCGTGAATTTTATCTAGAAGATAACAAAGTTTATTGTATTAATAAAGATAAATCAAAAGGCGATTATTACGGAAAATACAAAGATGGAGAAGTTATTAAGAAACTCGAAAAGAAGATTCTTGTTAAATCCAAGAAAGTAAAATATGAATCAGAATCCGATGAGGAAAAACCTAAAAACCCATCTAAATAAACCCTCTAAAAAATATTTTATATATATAATATAAATATAATGGATTATCAAAAAAAATATCTTAAATATAAAGAAAAATATTTGAAATATAAAAATTTTTTGAAATTTCAATATGGTGGCGAAAAAAGAATAGAATATAGTGAAAAACTAAATAAATTTGTTAGCGCCCATATTTACAATGAACTTGATCGTGAAAATGTAAAAGAGAGTATATATTCTTGCATTTATATGAATATGACTCTTGCCAAAGGTGCCTGTTCACCCGGCGTATCTAATATTAATTGTTCAGTACTTGAACAATTAAGTTTTCCGGTTTATACGTCTGATGCGGCGGATATAGCAGAATATGCAATAATCGATGATAAAATAAATAATAATTTAGTTATTGTTTTTGCTCCAGGTAGTGTGTTATTTTGTGACCATTTTGTTGATAAATTATTTAAAATATTTATATATATTTATGAACAAATACAAACATATTTGGTAAAAAAAGAAGAATCGGAAAAATATAAGTATATACATATTACTGGACATTCAATGGGGGCATCTATTGCCACATTGTTTAGTTATTTTATTATGATTGTTGAAAAAAGTACTGTTGGGAATATGTATATACAATCACCTAAATATTTTACACCAGAATACGAATTAAAAACAATATATAATATGTCATACATTGTAGATTTTTTTGAGAAATATTTTGAAATATTTAAAGAAAATTATATTATAGAATATAATAGAGAAACAAATTTAGATAATATAAAAAAAAATTTAGATGTTCTGTTAGCAAAAAATTATCCAAAAATATCATCAAAAATAAGTATATGTGTAATTGGAGGATTTCCCGTATTATTTGATAAAAATGATGCATTAAATTATATTAGTTTTGTTTCTCATTTTGGTGAAAGATATATAAATTTTGGTAATTGTTATATAGGTGAATTAACTGATGATTTACTTCCTAACATTGGATTAAATTTTTGCGATGACAAATTATTTAACATTATATTAAAAGAAAATAAAGATAGTCCAGACATAATAAAAGAATTAACTAATTTTAATTATGTTGATATAGATAAATTTGTTTATACCGACGCTACAAACACACGATATAAATTATTATTTACAATTACAGATGGAACAATTAATAAACAATCTATCCCCGATACAACATATCTTCAAATAAGCACTTCACATGCAATACATCAGTTAAAAGCAAATTACGATAAATTAAAAGCAAATGTTCGCGTAATAACTCTATAATTTAGCATATTTTTTATTAAGATAATATTTTGAAATACTTTTATTTATTACTGTGTTATGATACTTATGATATTCTTCTAAATTATCATCATCAAGAATACAATCATCGAAAGTAATTATTTGGGCTTCTGGGTTTATTTTCATATAAAAATTATCAAATAGTTTGTGCAAATCGGCGCACAATAATATCCCATTATTTGGATCATATTTTTCTTTATCTGAACATTCTGCAAATGGGTATATATGTGCTACTTCACACATATATAACGGCTTGTTGGTAATCGCGCATGTTTTATATTTGTTAATTATTTCTTTTCTAAATTCATCATCGTTTCTTATTATTTTGTTATACGTATTTTCATACGTATAGTCTTTCAAATTGTAAAAATAATAATCTATTATATCTTTATCTTTTGAATTTTCTCTAATTAATTGTTCATAAAGTGATTTTAGACTATCTATATCTGTTTTATTTATTATTTTGATTTTATCAATAAATGACATAATATTTATAATATATTTATACTTTTAACTAAAAAATTGATATCTAAAGTATAAATAACTAATAATTATATATAAAAATGCTATTGCGTGAAGCTATTTCATACGCCAAGACTGTAATCCTCGATATACTTGATTGTATACAGAAGAAAGAAACTGATAACGATATTCTAGAATCATATGAATTTCTCAGTAAACACATACTGGGAATTATTAAAGAAAAAGATACTTTAGAAGTTAATCTATTTTTTAAAGCTTTAAAAGTTAAATTAGAAGAAGCACTGCAAGAAAATAAAAAAATTAACTATGATGATATTAATAAAGTTTTATTTAAATTTTTTAAAGAAACCGACGATAGAAAATATTTAAATTGTATATGTGACTTAATATGTGAAGATACTACGGAATTTAGCCTTGAAAAGAAAAAAAAAGTGATAGAATCAGATAGTGAAAGCTCTAGTGATAAATCGGATGGAGAATCTGATGAATCTGAAAATGAAGAAATAAATGTTCCACTAGAAGAAGTCATAGAAGAAATTAAATGGCGCGATAACCAAAAGAAAGCCATTAAAAATACTATAGAACAGGGATTTAAAAGCGGTGTCCACGACCAAATTATGGGGGCTGGTAAAACGTATATAATTCTAAATCTAATATGGAAGCACTATCAAGAAAATAAAAACAATAATATTTATCCGATTGTTTGCTACAGACAAGAAATATTAAAAGATTTATTTTTTGATAAATATAACGAAATCGACAAAAAGAAAGTTAAATTGTGGAAAGATAATGATATTATTGACCTAGATAAATTTAATATTATTGATAGAATTAATAATAAAAAGAAGAACTTAAATATAGATACTAAGAAACCCAATATTCTAGTAATTAATACTGGATTTTTAGAAAGTATCGAAAAAGCAAATACTAAACTAAAAGAAGAAGGAAAAGAAAAAGTTTTAGATTACAAGAAGATTAATTTTGCAATTCTCGATGAATGCCATGGAGTAAGTGCCGATATTTTACATAGAATATTGCGCAAAATTAAATATAGCTATAAGAAAAGTATAATTGGCTTCTCTGCTACTGTGTTGCGAGATGGCGCAGAAGACAAAATAGTAGATATATTTTCTAAAACAAATGACAAAGAAGAAAAAGATAAAAAATTAAATATTATTAGCAGATACGATTTTATGAATGCCATTCGTGATAATATTATATTGCCACCATATTATACTATTATGGAAGTCAAAAAGACTGTTAAAAATAAAATTGGCCAGCAAAACAAAGATACTATTAAGAAAGTATTATTAGATACATTTGAAAATTTGCCATATAAAAAAATAATTTGCTGGTGCCGAACTATTCAACAAATGAAAGATTATTATAAATATTTTGTAAAAACATTCGGCAAAGAGTATACTATATATTGTTCTTCTTCAAGGGATAGTTCAATGAGTGATGAATTTAATATTGATAATAAAGAATTCTTTGAATCCAACGGCAAAAGTATTATGATATGTGTAAATAGATTTCGCGAAGGTTCTGATATTAAACACCTTGATATGGGTGTATATCTGGACCGTGTTAAAAAGAGAACTACTTTAGTAGCAATGCAAACAAGCGGGAGAGTTTTACGCGTTGACCCTGAGAAAAAGAAGACACATGGATATATATTAGATAGCTTTATAAACGATGATACAGAAAAAATAGAAATGTTAACTGCAAACATAATACTTTCTTACTATAATAAAATATTGGCACTTAGTGAAGACAATATTGAAACTAGAAAACACATTGAAGATTATCATAAACTGATTGACAAAATAGAAAATCAAACTAAATTTAATAAAGATACTCAAGAAATTACAGTCAAGATAGACGATGGTGGTAAGAAAGATATGAAAATTAAATTAGAACTTATTACTAAGAGTATTGATTGGCAATTCTTGAAGAAGATATTGATTAATAATGTTGAGAAAGCTTATAGCATAAAACACGAAGATAGTCTCAAAAGTGAATATGAATTATTAAAGAAAAAAATAAGAAAGATTAATTCTGATGAATGTAAAATAAATAATAAAACAGAATATAAAGAATATGCTGAAGATAACGATTTAGAAGTTTGCCCTGAAATAAAATATAAAGATCATGGATGGAAAAACTATTATGATTTTTTGGGTATTGATACTAGCGATTATCCATGTGATTTAATTAGTTTTAAAAAGAAATTGGATAAATGTAATATACGCACTGAAAAAACTTATTATCGAGTATGTAACAAATATGGTTTACCATCAATGCCATTTGAATTATATTCGAATTTAAAAACTATTGATGCTTTTGTTGAATAAAAATTGATTTTGTTTTATTTTAAACTATTTATAAATTAAACTATAATATCAATAAATATAATGTCCCATACTGAAAAGATTATTTTTAATACCCGTGAACAGCTAAAAGATTATGTTCACTCAATTCATGACTATATTCGAAATTCTGGTGCTGGTTATGGAATGGATGCTCTTAAAATATTTAATGTATTTTATTCATTGAAAATCATTAGAGGAAAAACAAAAGAATTAGGATTACCTGAAATATTTGAATGGGAAAATATAAAAAATAATAAAGAATATAGCAGAGGCATGATTAGTTCAATTATAAATCAACTACGTATTAACGTATTTACAGAACACGGAACATCACATCCTCTTTATAGATTTTTAAAAAAAGAACTACATGGATTAATTGAAGATAAAATTATTGATGCAAAATCTGAAGAAATTAAAAAAATTTTAAAAGATATTATTAAACCAATAGATAAAAAAATAGCATATATTCAAAATATACACGATGGTATAAAAAATACTGAATTTACCGAAGATGAATTAAAAGATATTGAAAAAATGCGCAAATCAAAAAATATTGCGTATTTTATGTATCATCAAATTCCTGAGAAACTAGAAGATGATTTTTATGTTGAATTGATTAAAAAAATAGATAGATTACCTGATAATAATGAAGAAGATAATTTTGACCTTCGTGGTAAAATTTATGAATATTTTATTGGCAGAGATAAACAAGCTATTTCTGATTTAGGAGCATATTTTACTGATAGACATATTACAAACTTTTGTATGTTGAAAGGTGAAATAGAAATTAATGATAACAAAGTTCCTATAATTGGTGATATATTTGGCGGTTCTGGTGGATTTACACTTCAAGCAGTCGACTATATTAATAAAACGTTTGGGTTTACTAATAATGAATGGTACAAAAATGATAATTATAAAAATATTAAACATTATGACATGGCTGAAAATGTAATTAAAATTGCAGGTGTAGAGTTTTTCTCACAAACCGGATATTTTCCAGATCATGAATTTCAATTTTGCAGAGTTAATAGTTTTAAATATGAATTTGGTGATAAAAATATTAAATTCGATAGATTATTTTCTAATCCTCCCTATGGTGGTGATAAAAATAGCAAAACTCCAGAAATTATCCGTCTTGAAACTATTTCTGAAGAGAACGAAAAATTTATCAAAAACAAGATGATTGAATTTGTAGGAAAAAGCACGCAAAAACAAAAAGAGTTTCAAAATATGAGAAGATTAATTGAAAAATTAGATGATTCTGATATATTCGAAGAGAAAAAATTTGATAAAAATAAAATATCTAAAAAATTAGTTAAAATAACAAAAAAATTCTGTGAAGTAACTAATATTGATTTTGATAAATGTTCTGATGATTTTTATAAATTAGCTGTTAGAATTATACAAAATAGAGATATTAAACCGGCTATTAAAAATGAAATAAAAGAACTACAAAAAGAAAAGGTTAATTTTAGTACTTGTAGTGAATTTATTAAAGAATATTCACGAGATGTAACTGAATATTGTGATATCGAAACAAGAGAATTATATAGAAAAGAAATAGATAATCTATTAAAATCCGAAAAAGATATTACAAAAAAGACAAATCTCGAACTTGCAAAAGGAAAAAATGATAATAAAAGATACAAAGAAAAAAGTTTTGAAAGAAAAAAATTAATTGACGAACTAAAAAAGTATAATGAACAAATTAAGAAAATAAATAATAAGCTTGATTCTGATTAAGATAATAAAGATTTGAAAAATAAAAAGATACTATTAGAAGAATCGCGTAATAAAATACAAACAAAATTAAATATACACAATATGAAATATGACAGAGAAATTAAATTTAATGACAAAGAAGCATGTTCATGGTTATTGCTTATGAACCTTCTCAATGAAGATGGTATTTGTATGGCCGTACTAAAAGAAGGCGTATTCTTTGATAGCGTATATTCTGATATACGAATGTATTTAATAAACAACTTTGATGTTACTGATATATGGTCAGTAGACGCAAAAGCATTTGAAAATACTACTACAAAGACATCTATTATTAAGTTTAAGAAATCGGGAAAAACTAAATCTATTAACTTTTGGCAAATAGAAGCTAAAAAATATTCTGAAAATAAATTTGAATATGATGATAAAACCGGTGTTGATATAACAGAGTATAAAGACAGAATATTTGAAACTTGCGAAAAATTTATATGTAAAGCCACATATAAACAATTAATGGAAGTAAAAACTACCTGGAACAAAAATAATGAACCATCTTTTAGCATTCCTTGTTCTTTTAATATGAAGGATTATAAAGATTATAAAGTAGTATGTCCAAAGGGGTATGAATTGAAGAAGTTGGGGGAATTTTTAGAATATAAACCCAAATCAAAAAGAACCGCGTCATTTGCTAAAGAAAATGGGAAATTTAGATTTTATACATCATCTGATAAAATAAAAAAATGTGATGAATGTGATTTTGATGATGATGAATTAAAATTAATTTTTGGCACAGGAGGAGTTGGATCTCTATTTATTGATAATAAATTTACTTGTTCAACAGATAATTTTGTATGTGTAACTAAAAATAAAGATTTGACTATGTATATTTATGATTATATAAAAACAAATTGGATGGATTTTGCAAATAAAATGTTTAATGGTTCAACTCTTGGACACATTAACAAAGACAGGCTTAATAATTGTTTAATCCCCGTCCCCAAAGATATAACCAAAATAAAACCACAGCTAGATAAAATACACAAGCTACATCAGCAAATAACTACGACTACTGATTTAATACCAGCTAAAGAAAAGGCAATTTGTGAGATTATTAAAACAGCTGTTGAAGATGGCACGCGAGGTGTTGATTATGAGGAGTATAAGTTGGGGGATGTATGTGAAATAAATCCTCCAAGTGAAAAAATAACTGATGATTATATTTATTATTTAGATATTACAGGATGTAAAGAATTTACAACCGAAAAAATAAAAAATAACTCAGATATACCATCAAGAGCAAAAAGAACGCCAAAAATTAATGATGTAATAATATCAAGTGTTCGTCCAGAAAACAAAAATATAAATTTTATACAAAAACATAACTATAAAAAAAATTTAGTCATATCTACTGGATTTATTATTTTGAGATCTTTAATTAATGGAAGTATTATATATTATACTGTAATTACTGATAATTTTACAAATAAATTAATAGATATATGTTCGGGTTCAAACTATCCTTCTTTTAATGCTAGTGATATAAAAAAATTAACAATTAAAATTCCGTCCGACAAACAAATGAAAAAACTAAAACTCAACGAACTATTCGACGAAGTAGACAAACTAAAAGAACAACTTGATAAAGCAAAATCTGATTATCAAAAAGAAACACAAATTTTGTTCAAAGATTTTGACGAACAAGAAGCTGAAGCAGAAAACGATTCCGACAGTGAATCATCTGATGACGAAACAGATAAAGAATCAGTCAGTTCATCCGAAAGTGAATCTTCTGAATCTAAAGAAGAATCATCAGAAGACGAACCGAAATTTGAAACTATAACACACAATGATCGAGAATTCTATCTGGAAGACAACAAAGTATATCGCATTAACAAAGACAAGAGCAAAGGCGATTATTACGGTAAATACAAAGATGGTGAAGTTATTAAGAAACTCGAAAAGAAGATTCTTGTTAAATCTAAGAAAGTAAAATATGAATCTGATTCTGATTCTGAAGAGGAGAAACCTAAAAAGACTTCTAAAAAACCCTCTAAGAAATAGTTTATTTATTTAATTCTTTTTAATTTATTTATAAAGAACTAATCCAAAAAAATTGATATTTACAATCAATAATTTATTTATTATTAAATATCCCCCATAAATACAACAAATATGTCTAACCCTTCGATTGATTCCCTAATTACAGAAGTAGCATGCCAACTAGAAGCTGGAACTACTGATGTAAAAGACAGTATGACAAAATATACTAGTGTCAAAGAAAAATTAGAAAATATTCAACTCAAAATAAATTCTATCAAAGAATACTTAGCTGAATCTGCAACAGACGAACACACTGATGAACTAATTTCTGACACCGAATTTAGAAAATATTTAAATGAACTAGAAGAAATTAAAAAAAATATTACAGACAATGATTATGATAAAATTGATATTATGATCGAAGTTTACAAGAATTCTATTGAAAAGATTAACAAATGCAGAGACTATCTGGAATCGCTAAAATTAGAAGTAGTTAATATTTAATTTATTTATAAAAAGTTGATTTAACTATAAAAAGATAATAAGTATATTATAATATCCATCATGAAACGAACCAGACAATTGCTTGAAACTACTGTGGCTCCAATTAAAAAATTAAAAACAGTTAATTTAGATAAATGGCAAATTCTTGATACTGTAGCAAATTCTTCTAACCCATGGATATCCGCTACTAAGACAAAAAATTATTTACTCAAAGATCCAGTTCTTGATTGGATTCAGAAGTATTATTTTACTTTAGGATTTGGAGAACGAACTGTAAATAAAACCAAAATATCACGAGATAGAAAATATATTGCGGGTAATACTGAACTAGTAGATAACGTGCTATTTAAAAAAGGGCATAAATTTGAAGACCTTGTAATAGATACTATAAGAGAAAAATTGGGCCACGACAAAGTAGTAAAAGTTATTGATTCTTTTTTAGAATGTACGCAAGAAAAAACTAAAGACACTATTAAATATTTAGAAGCAGGAGTTCCTATTATAACACAAGCGGTACTATATAATGAAAAAAATAAAACGTATGGAATCGCTGATATCTTAATAAGAAGTGATTATATTAACCAAATTATAGAAGAACCGCAAATTACACCAGAAGAAGAGAAAGTAGGCTGTTCATTTTCTGATAAATATCATTATCGCGTAATAGATGTTAAATGGGCGCAACTTGCTTTGTGTAGCGATGGGCAGAAGATTTTAAATTCAGAAAGATATCCTGCTTATAAAGGCCAGTTAGCTGTTTATAATTTGGCTCTAGGTAAATTGCAAAATTATATTCCAGACATTGCCTATATATTAGGTAAATCTTACAAATACGAATCAAAGAAAACTATTAATGTTTATACAAATTCGTTTGACAAACTAGGTCACATTGACTTTAATACTTTTGATAGCAAATATATAGAACTAACACATAACGCTATTAATTGGTATCGCGATATGCTGACTAATGGCAAAACGTGGAATTTAATCACTAGTACGAAACCCGAACTATTCCCTAATATGTGTAATACGCAAGATATGCCATATACGAGTATCAAGCAGGAACTTGCTATAAAGAAAAACGAAATAACTTGCTTGTGGCGCGTTGGTATTAAAAATCGCGATACTGCCATTAGTAATAATATTTATTCATGGACAGATGATAAATGCAATAGCAAGAATCTAGGAATAAGCAAGAATATTGCCCATATCATAGACAATATATTAGAAATCAACAAAAGCAAAACTCATCTATTTCATCCAACTAAGATAACAAGCGACATGTATGATTGGCGAAATACAGATGACTATATAGATTTTTACGTAGACTTTGAAACTATTAATGATATATTTTATATAGATGAACCTACTGTGAAAAATAATAAAACGAATAACTATATATTTATGGCTGGTATTGGCTATTACGATGAGCATCATATATGGCAGTTCAAAGAATTCCATATGGAGAAGCTAAATACAGCAGAAGAAATACGAATTATTAATCAATTTAGGGATTTCGTTAAATTAATTAATAATAAAAACAAAAAAGTAAGATTCTTTCATTGGTCAAATGCCGAAACTATGTTTTTAGAAAATTTCAATGATAAAAATAAATCGTATCTATCTGAATTTCTTGCCAACATAGAATTCGCCGATTTATACAAATTATTCATAGACGAACCTATTACTATCAAGGGCGCACTTAGTTATAAACTTAAAGATGTGGCCAAAGCGCTATATAATAATAAAATAATTACTGCAAATTACTCTAATATAGGAATATCTAATGGACTTCGTGCAATGATGGATGGATGTGAATATTATAAAGCAGTCGAAAAGAATTTATTAAATAATAAGTTAAAAGAATCATTTAGTAATATTATTAAGTATAACGAAATTGATTGCAAAGTAATGGGCGAAATAGTAATGTGGATGCGCAATGAAGTTTAGTTGGTTTTATATTATTCTTCATTATTGCTAAGTTTTTCTAATGCGTCTATAATTAGATTATCAATAGTATTTTCCATATTATTTAATATACGATTGCCAAGTTCTTCACATATGTTTATAAATTTATTATTCTTTGTTTTATCCATTGTGTTTAACATACTTGCACCTATATTTTTTAATGTGTCTTGCATTTGATTATCAACAGTATATTTTGTGTTGTTTAACATGTTGGTGCCAAGTTTTTCACATACATCTACAAATTTTATTCAACTTGTTATATTTTTCCTGTTCTAAATTATAATTCTTCATATCTTCATATAATGTTTCTATAATATTTCTAAATTCAACAGATGGATGGACATTGTAATCTTTCAAATAAATAAAATAGCCTTCTGGAAATACATACGTTATATTATTTATTTCAAAAGAATATTCTCCTCCACCCATATTTTTATTACCTAGTCTATCAAATGAACTTCCCAAATAACTTGTATAACTAAAATATTTAGATATTTCTTTTAATTTATCATGAAATATTATATCTGGGTTTTCTTCTTGAATAGGAAATGGAAGAATACTATCATCTATAGTAGAATCATAACCAAAAATATTACATTTGTTAGGTTTATTTTTAGTTATATTATACCAATAACCTTCTGCATATTTATTTTCTTTCAATTTAGAGAATGGGCTTTTAGGTAATTCGTCAATAGATGGCTGTTTTGTAAGACTATAATAAAGCCGACCTTTATCTTGATTTTGAATAAAATTGGGAATACAAAAATTAATGCATCCTTTAATATTATTGTGCGGTTTAGTGACAAATTTTATTTTCCAATCAACTGGATAAAAATAATTGCATTGGCTAAAAATTTTATCCACACATGAATTATACCAGAAATTTTCTTGCGGAATTAATTCTATATTGTCCATATACACCGATTCTATCAAATTCAAATCTTTGCAATCAAAAGTAACAGCAATTTCTGAAATTGGAATATTTCTTTCTATATTGATAAAATGCTCTTGTTGATTTGCAAGTAATTCAAATTTTTGGCTTACATAAGTATAACATTCATATTCGAAACAATTTGTTTCAAATCTGTCACTTTCTAATGTATCGGGTATACATCCATTAAAATTAATGTTTATAGAATTATTAAATTCTGGTTCAAGAGTAATTCTTAATTTAAATTCTTGATTTTTTTTTAAATAAAAAATTTCTCCATAATTTTGCCTGAAAAATACTGTTGATATGTTTACTTTACTTGGATTAAAATTTACATTTTCAAAACACAAAGTATTATATTGTTCTTTCGTAATACTGATTCTTGGAGTATTTTCATATAAAAATTCGATGGATTTCCACATGGTGCTATTATTAAAATCTATGACAAGACCATCGAAACCGTTATATGTTGTTTTATCAAATGTAAAAATTAATTGATTATTATTTACATTATTAAACTTTTTAGCTACTTTAAATTTTTTATAATAAGTGGCATTATTTCGTGCTACTCTACGCAAATAAGTAATTACAGGCACGTGATTGGCAAAAATAGGATAATATTCAAGTTCTTTAAAAGTATTCATATTTACTGATGACTAAATACCATTGAGTCTTTAAGCAAATAATGTGAATCAAAAAGTTGCGATATTTCGATAAATAAAAAAAGGCTTTGACAAATTCATAATTTACATGTTCTACTACAGGCGGACCTTCAATATTTTTTTGTTAAGTAGAAATTGGCATTTTAAATTTTTAAGGTGTAAATATATTGTATTTTCAGACATTATGTTAGAATTTCAATATGTTAGTGTAAATATTGGAATTTTATCTTCATAAATATAATTGCTTGGTTATTCCAATGGATATCGTTCGCGTTTATGTTGATAATTTTTGTCGATAATTTTTATTATTTAAAATTATGGCAATGATATTAAGCCATTACCATAAAAATTTTTTTAATAAAAAAATCATACTTCGTAAATATCAGTAATTGTTTTTATTTTCATTGGATTCAGTGGTCCAAATATAGGATTTATGGTGTCGCCAATTCTATCTCGGGAATAAGGTGAACAAATAAGTCTTATAAATTTTCTTTTGATTGGTTTATTTGTTTTATTAGTTTGTCCTCTATGAACCATATAGGGAGTCAAAAAATTAATTTTATTTGGAACAATAGTAGAAACTAATTTTGGATTCATCATTTCTTGTTTTGAAACAAATTTTTCTATTATATCTTGCATATTTACACTATCCAAATTATGATTTTTCCTAATTTCACTAAAATCAAATTTCATAGGATAAAATTCTGTTGGTAGAACATCGCATAAAATATACTGTCTATCAGTTAAATGTTTTATATTTGCGTCAACTAATCTTTCATAACCTTGATGACCATCAATATGCCAGCCCCCTCTTCTTTGACTATCATTTGGTAAAACTTCTGAATCACTAATTGATAAAAACATATAATATTTTGTAAAATAATATAGATTTGATTTTAATTCTATTTCAGTTAAATACTGAATATATTCACCTAAGCTTGATAATTCTTTTGGTAAATATATTTTATCTGATGTTATTTTATTTCCTTTACAGTCTGTACGTCCTTCTTTTGCAAATTTTTCTGCACATTCCATATTTATTTTTATAGGTAAATGTAATACACTTTCAAACTTGGGAAATTTTTTTATCGGACCTAAAAAATCTGGATAACCTAAACATAAAGGAGGTATTAAACATTTACCTATTTCCATTTTATTGTAACTAAATGGCATTGGATGTTCAGTTAAAATTGTATTGTCATATTTTTTTACTGTATGAAAAGCAGCTTTTGAGATATATTTTGGTATTTTTATAATGTCATAAATATTTGGTTCAATATTTGAAATATTTGGAAATGTATAAATTGCCTCGGGCAATAAGCGACCATATGCAGTAATTCTAGAAACATGGTCTTTATACGATATAGTATTATCATTCATCACTTTTAACATATCACAATTGCCTTTAATAATAGTATATTTTTCTAATACTTTTTCTAAATCATGACTTTTGGAAACAAAAATATTATTAAGGCCTATCCATTTCAATATGTCTGTAGGACATTTTAGATATTTTGGATATGAATTATGTATATTGTAAGCAATATTTTTAGCAGCCTGAATAGTTTTATTAGTAAATACCATTTTACAAGTTATTTATATTATTTTTAATATATTAAATGTAAAATTCAACTTTTTTACATAAAAAATTGAATTAAAAAGATATAAATAAAATAATAATATTAAAAAAAATGAATACCCTTGAATATCCCAAAACTATTAACTTATTTGAATGGTCACAGTTTCTCAATCGAGATTTAACACAAGAAGAACGCAATTTATTGACTTCTGTTAGACTTGAAGAAAAGATGAACCAATATATTGATTTAATTAATAATAATATAAATTTGCGTGGTTTAGAAGTTTCCAATCTATCAGTTATAGATGGTAATTGCTTGTTTGATTCTCTTGCAATTCTAAATATAGGCAATAATCACGAAGAACTTAGAAAAGCTATTACACATTTGCTATATATGTTTAAAGATTATGAAAATTTTTTTCCGGATCAGAAAGAAACACTCAGTCAGTTATTCATGGCATTTAACGAAATCGAACTAGTCCATTGTCGTGCAGATTCTAAAATATATAAATATTCCTACGAAATTATGTGTCAAGATTTATATGAATCATGTAACTGGACTAGATTACCTACTCAGTTAATATTAATGTTTATTTCGAAGTTATTCAATTTAAATATTACTATTATACAAGACAGTGGCTTCGAACATTCTATTAATCAAGGAGATGAACATGCCACGAGTATTTATTTGGCCCATTTAGGAGAAAGCCACTATATGCCAATAAATAAAATTATAGATGGTACACCAAAAGTAGTGCATTATGAAAATTGTAAACGTGAATTTTTTAAATGGGCGAATCATTGGGCATTTAAAAAGTTTTGCGAAAAAATGGAACAAAAAAAGCAGGAAAATAAACCGGACACAAATAGTTATTCCAATATAGATATTAGCGATACTTTATAATGGTTTAATTTTAGTTTTTATTTCTTTTTTGTCAAATCCAGACCCAATAAAGTATTAAAAAGTATATAAAATAAATAATTATATATAAAAAATATATTTAAAGATTTGAGTATAATATAAATTATGGGTGTATTTTAAATACAGTTATGGCAATTTTGGTATGTTTTCCCATCTAAAATAAAAAAACTACAACTAATTTATTCATTTATTGGATAAATCATGTCGACGGAAAGAATTAGTCTGACCAAACTATCCACCGTCTAATGGCTCATAGTCTTGCCCTTATTTTCGTTTTTAATGAAAGTATAAAAATAAATGATTAAGTATACTGGTTTTTAATACTTTTTCTGACTAGGATATAAAAGTGTATTAAACTATATTAATTATAATTAAATACTTTCTTTTATTTACTCACTTTAAATAAAATTAAAATGAGCTGTTAATATATAAATTAACACCCTGGATTATTATTTATAACCATTAATGATAATTTTTTATAAATTTTAACTTCTGTTTCCAAATTAGAAATTTCCGCGTTTTTTATAAGGATTTCTTTTTCTAATTCCGCGATTTTATCTTTTAACCCGTTGATTTCTTTTTCAAAATTTAATTTAATCTAATCTCTTCTAGTTTTTGTTTCTCTAAATTAAATGTATGTTTCTTTGATTTTTTATGGTGGCGAAAGTTTGTTTTGTCTCCTGTAACATAATTACATGCTTCGCAATTATGAATTTTAACCATTTTATATACAGTATATTACTATGCGAATTTTTAGATATTTTTTTCTCTCTATATTTTATAAATCGATTTTTTATAAAATAAAAATTTTTCTGTTCAAAATCATTTAAAAAGTTTTGCAAAAATGGAAAAAAGAAGAAGGAATATAAACCAGATACTATTAGTTACGCAAATATAGGCATTGATTATAATTTATAAATATTTATTCTTTATCTAAAACAAAATGCGGCGCGATATAATTATTTATATTTTTTTTTAATTTATCATTATCAATGACTTTTGAAATGTCAGTTATTGTTTCGAATTTTCTAATATCATCGGAAGAAGGACCTTTTTCACTATCTTTTTTAAGTTCGTCATTATATTGTCTAAATTTCTTCTTTATTATTTTAATTACTTTTTTGGTTATTGGATCGAATATCAGATAACCAATTTTTACTCCTCCGTTATCATTTATCCATCTTGATTTTTTTTTATTTTTTTGTTTTCTTTTATTGTCGCCATAACTATCACTGTCACTGCCACTATCACTGTCACTGTCCCTATCTGAATCATCATAAAGATAGCCCATTTCATTTTCTAATTTGACCAAATATTTTCTGCGTGAAACGTCCGTTGTGTGAAATGATTGTTCTTTTAAGTTATCTTTTTTATAAAGTTTGATTATATGATCTCCAATCACTTTATGTAGACTTTTATTTTTATGGAAATAAATAATGTCATCAATCAATTTGTCTAAATTTGCATCGTCATTCATATCTAATCCATTTAATTTATAATCTGTTATTTTTTTTAATGGTGGAGCATCTTTAAAATGCTTATTTACATAATTTAAATTATTATTTATGATGATGCCGTTATTGACATTATTATTTGAATTAGTCAAGTTATTTGAATTAGTTAAGTTATTTGAATTAGTTCCTTTTTCAGCAAATTCTTTATAAATTTTTGCTTCTATTTCTAATTTAGCTTTTTCTTTTTCAATGTCATGTATTTTTTGTTTTAATTCTTCAATTTCCTTTGCTTGTTTTTGCAAATTTATTTTTTCCGCTTCTAATTGTTGTTTTTCTATGGCAAAAAGATGTTTTTTTGATTTTTTATGATGACTAAAGTTTGTTTTGTCCTCAGTTGTATAATCACAAACTTCACATTTATAAATTTTTACCATTTTTATATAATATATACTAATATAAAACTTTTAACTAATTTTTAACTAATTTTTAACTAAAGTTGATTTTTTTAAGGGAAAGTTGAATTTTTTTAACTAACTTTAACTTGCAAAAAATCCTATATAAAATAAAAATTTCATCTGCTCGAAAATATTAAAAAAGTAATATAACCTATTATAATCCACTAACTAATTATCCTTACAAAATTCATATTTTCAAAATTTCTCCCAGAATTTTTAATTTTTACACACAAACTATGGTGTGTAAATTTTCTAATTTCGGCTAGATTTTTTTAAATTAATGTATAAGAATCTCATAATAATCTCTATAAAAAATTGATTATAATTTATAAATATTCATTCTTTATCTAAAACAAAATGCGGTGCAATATAATTATTTATATTTTTTTTTAATTTATCATTGTCAATAACTTTTGAAATGTCAGTTATTGTTTCAAATTTTCTCATATCATCTGACGACGGCCCTTTTTTACTATCATTTTTAAGTTCGTCATTGTATTGTCTAAATTTCTTCTTTATTATTTTAATTACTTTTTTGGTTATTGGATCGAATATCAAATAACCAATTTTTACTCCCCCACTATCATTTATCCATTCTGATTTTTTTTTATTTTTTGATTTACTTTTATTATCATTATCACTTTCACTATCTGAATCAGAATCTGAATCATCAGACTCGTCATAAATACGTCCTAGTTTTTTTTCTAACTTGACCAAATATTTTCTACGTGAAACATCTGTCGTATGAAACGATTGTTCTTTTAAATCGTCTTTCTTATAGAGTTTAATTATATGGTCTCCTATTACTTTATGTAAACTTTTATTTTTATGGAAATAAATAATGTCATCAATTAATTTGTCTAAATTTGCATCGTCATTCATATCTAATCCATTTAATTTATAATCTGTTATTTTTTTTAATGGAGGGGCATCTTTAAAATGCTTATTTACATAATTTAAATTATTATTTATAATGATGCCATTATTAATATTATTATTTGAATTAGTCGTATTTTTTGAGTTAGTTCCTTTTTCAGCAAATTCTTTATAAATTTTTGCTTCTACTTCTAATTTAGCTATTTCTTTATCTTTTACAAAAAGTTCTTTTTCTTTTTCCAAATTATGTATTTTTTGTTTTAATTCTTCAATTTCCTTTGATTGATTTACAAAATTTACTTTTTCCTGTTCTAATTTATGTAGTTCTGTAGCAAACATATGTTTCTTTGATTTTTTATGATGACGAAAATTTGTTTTATCTTCTGTGACATATTTGCAAACTTCGCAATTATAAATTTTAACCATTTGTGTATATATATATACTAATAAAAATTTTTAACTTATTTTCCTGAAAATAGTAATTTTTTAAGGAAACTTGGGGTATAATATTCACCCCCCATAATCTTATATAAAATAAAAATTTCCTCTACTCGAAAATATTAAAAAAAGTAATATAACTTGTTATAATCAACTAACTAATTATCCTTACAAAATTGCTATTTTTTGGCCGGATTTTTTTTAAATTACTGTAAAATTATATTTTCCAAATAAAATTTACATATAAGAATATTCACTACAGAATCTTATAACATTATAAAAAAGTTATATAACTTCTTTATAAAAAAATTTTTAATTTATTTTCCTGAAAATAGTAATTTTTTAAGGAAACTTGGGGTATAAGTTTCACCCCCATAATCTTATATAAAATAAAAATTTCCTCTGTTCAAAAATATCAAAAAAGTAATATAACCTATTATAATCCACTAACTAATTATCCTTACAAAATTCCTATTTTTAAAATTTCTCCTAGGATTTTTAATTTTTACACACAAACTACGGTGTGTAAATTTTATAATTTCGTCTGGACTTTTTGAACTACTGAAATTTTATATCATCTAAATCATATTTCCATATAAGAATCCAATAATAAATCTCAAAAAAATTGATTATAATAATAAAAATATAATAAATTAATATAAATACTTTACTATACATATAATAATTGTAATATTAATAACTATGAATAATACAGAATTTCATGAATCTATTGAACGCCAGTCTTCTATTGATTATTATAACAAGATGCGGCACATTTGCTCCGATATCTATGAGAAATATCATCATGCAAACAATTTAAATAACTATCATGTTTGTGCATATATCAACAAGAGCAGTGGAAAATTTATCTGTGGAGAAAATTCAATTAAAAAACAACCGGGATGTCCTATTTCTACTCATGCAGAAATTATGGCATTGCACAAAGTATTGAAAGATACAAGGGCTAAGAAACTAGACAGATATGATATCTTAGTCATTCGCATTTCGAAAACGGGAAAATTAGGTTCTTCGCGACCGTGTTATCATTGTATTAATACAATGTTAAATAATCAACATGTTAAGATTAAGTATGTCTATTATAGTACGAATGATGGTCGAATTATGCGAGAGGAATTAAAAACAATGCGTGATTCTCCTTTGACATGTGTATCAACTGGATGGCGAGCAAGAACTAACAAAAAAAAGAAGCAATCGGGGTATTCTTCTGATGAATCTTCTTCTGATAGTTCTGGCAATGGCATTAGTTCGCGTGATTCGATGATCCAAGTTTTTGATGCAATAACTGGTGAACGAAAATTAGTATACGAGCGTGAACATCAACAAAAATTTAATAAATATTAAAAATAAATTAAAAAGTATTTACTAATTCAAACACCATACTAACTTTTTCATCTGGAAATAATACACATTCCATAAATGTATTAGTTCCATAATAAGTTTTTTTATTTTGTTCTTCCATAGTAGTTGCCGATATTAAAATGCTATTATCGCTAGTATCTGTAAAATCATCTATACTATAGTCGTCTAAATCAATAGTATAGATTTTGTCATCTTCTATTTTTTCTAATATTTTATTTTTAGTTTCTATATCTACAAAGCGTAATATATACCATCCGACATCTTGATCATCAGTTTTTTCTAATTGTCTGTAAATCAAAAATCGCGAATTTTCATTGAAGATATTTATTTTTTTCTCTTTTAAGTTCATAACATTTCTATATAATATTTGTACTATTTCATTGGTAAGTCTAGCAGGAAAACCGGTTTCTTGATTATCTAACGTTGCATCAAAACCGCTAATTACAAGATAGTCTATTTTATCTTTTAATAAATTGCCAATACTAATAAGATTTTCATAAGACAATCCATTTTTAGATATTTTTTTATCGCCGAAACCAAATTCTAGATCTAAATCTATAGCAAGATTGCGTCTATTAACACAAGGAGCAATTTTACTCTCAAATACTTCAAGATTAAAATATGCTAATAATTTATTTTCTTTATTATTGTCTATAATTTTATTAATAATTTGCTCAATTCCTTTTTTTTTAATTATAGAAAGAGTATAGTGTTCTACTTCTAGATTATGTAGCCCTTCTATATCTAAGTCATAGTCTTCATCATTAAGACCTACTAGGATAAATTGATTTAGTTTTATTACTAGATTATGATTCTTAAAATAACATTCAGATATACTTGTCAGTTGAGCCAAAATATAATTATTATCTAGTTCGTGATAGTTTGAAAATATTATTAATTTTAATTTAGAACTAAATAACTCACCATCTTGAAACATAAACTTTTCGTTAATTCCAGATAAAACCGGAATTACTGTTTCTATGTCTTTAGTAATATATACTTGTTTTTTTGCACCGGATTTTGCATAGTTATAAATATTAATATCTTCTGTTTCTTTATCTATATAGAATTCCTTATCAAATACTTTTTTAGTTAACTTTGGAGATTCTCCACTAGCTGATTTAGTTAGAATGCTAATAAATTCAGTCATTTTTATTATAAGTATTTACTTAATTATAAGTTAAAAAATCAATTTTTTTAATTATTTTGTAAATTATTTTGTAAATTATTTTGTAAATTATTTTGTAAATTATTAATGTTAATAAAAATAACAAATTATCATTTAAAAATATTGTGCACAATATATTTTAGTAAATTTGAAATGTTTAAGTTTATTATGATTTCTAAATTAAAAAAAACAAAAAATATAGCATATAGATTATTGATAATTTATTGAAAAAGTAATTTAGAGTTATTTATCATAATTATTAAATAATTTTTTATATAAAAAAAAGGTAATATATATCAAATATTAGTATGGAGAAAGTATATTGGACTAAAGTGAAAACACATAAACTAAAAAATACTCCATATACGCTAACAGGATATTCAGTATCAGCGCGTAATACTGGGTTCTATATACCTGAACTTAGATTAGCACTAGATTGTGGCGTTCCATCTAATTATTCTCCAGAACATATTTTTATTACTCATGGGCATTTAGACCATTGTGGATGTCTTCCAAATGTTCTTATAGATATGGGAGCAGTTAATCCCATTATTATAGCACCAGAAAAATGTGCGGAATATTTAAAAAATTATATACATAGTACTTTTGTAATGACTAAAAATAATGTTAATCCAAAGATACATAATAAGTATAAATTAATTAGTGCAATCAATAATAATTTTATTGATTTAAAAATTAAAAAGATGAATTATAAGATAGAAGTTATTAACAGTTTTCATACGGTTCCATGTGTATCATATGGGTTTATTGAAATCCGAAATAAACTCAAACAAGAATATAAAGATAATTCACAGCATGAAATAGAAGAATTAAAAAAAAATAATATTACCATCACAGAATCTATTGAAATCCCCCAATTTTGCTATATAGGAGATACTAGTGAAAAAATACTCGATAATACAAAACTGCAGAAGTATCCTACTATTATAATAGAATGTACTTTTATTTATGAAGATCATATTTCAAATGCCAAAAAAGATAGACATATGCATTGGACCCATTTAGAACCATATATAAAAAATAATCCAAATACTCACTTTATTATAATCCATTTTAGTTCTCGCTATTCTGACGAAGAAATTATTAAGTTTTTTGCTGATAAGAAATATGATAATATTACTATTTGGATATAATATAAAAAAAGTTGATTTTTTAATAATCTATATAAAAACTATTAAAAAAAGGAATTTAGACAATATGATTAGCATCAAAGTTAAGACTCTTACTAATAAATTATATACTATTAAAGTTGATATTTCAGATGTTGTCCTAATCAATGAAATTAAAAAAAAAATATCAGAAATTCATGACCAAAAACTTGATAGTTATAATTATAAGATTATCTATTTAGGAAGAGTTCTTGAAGATGGGTACATTATAGATAATACTTTTGATAATTGCTTATTTATACTTATGGTAGTACGCAAAGATACTGGATTAGGTATTACTAATTATATGGACCAATTAAAAGTTTCTAAAAAAAGACCACATCATGAAGTAAAAGGATATTTGGACGACGATGATGATAAATCTGATTTAAAACCAGATTTTAAACCTATATCTGCTGGCAAAAAAATTGTCGGACCACCACACTTAAAAAAAACACCAAGTGATAGTTCAGAATTAGATGAGAAAGAACCACCAAGTGATGAAGAACTAAGTGATGAAGATTATGAAGATCATGAAGATTATGAAGAACATGAAAAACATGAAAAACATCCGCCAAGTGATGAAGAACTAAGTGATGAAGATTATGAAGAACATGAAAAACATGAAAAACATCCGCCACAATTAGCAGCAAATAATGCACAATTTAATGCTGATATGATTGGTGACTTTTCACAAGTAGATATTGATAATATCAATGAAATAGTAAACATGGGAGCTGATTATTATGAAGTCGTTCAAATGTATTCTGCTTGTGATAAGAACAAGATGAATACTATTGAATTATTATTTGGTTAAAAATATTAGAGTTCTTTATATTGATTTTCCTCTGAATATTCTGAATCAATCTTAGTACCATTTAAAATAAAATTTATATTTTTATTTATCATATTATACTTTTTTAGAAATTCTTTTAAATTAGTTTTAAAATCAGTTTTAATATTAGTTAATGCTTCAAAAAAATTTCTTCCTATTTTTTTCTTAATAATTAAATTTGATACATTGTGGCAAATAATTTCATTAAATATCAAATGATAATATTTTGCCCCAAAGTCTCCATTTAATTTATAAAGTAATATTGGATTCAAGTTATTGTAAGTAAATCCATCAATGTTATATATTTTATTAATATCAAAATAAGTTTTTTCAAATACACTTTTTGCTGGAAATTTTACAATGTCGCCATCTATATGAAGCGCAATGTCAAATAAAGAATCTATACATAGGTATCTAAATTTAATTAATTTTAATAATTGTAATTCTTCTAACTTATATTTTAAATTATTAATGTCATAAATAGTCTTTAAAAAGTTTTCACTTTGAAATATTTTTTCTGCTAAAATTTCTATCATATTTTTGTTTTCTATATCTATATTTGAAAATCCCAAATTATTGAATAAATAAAAATTATAAATTGCTAACATAAATTCTATAAAAAGTTTTTGTGAGTTATTAAAATTAATGTTTCCATTATAGCTTTCAAAAGCAGAAAATATACATGATTGTCCGACTTCATTAATTCCATAAATACTATTATAATGTGAATTATTAATATTTATAAATACAGGTATACTTGGTTTTTGTGAATTATTTTTAATTAAGTCCAAATATAAATATCCTAGTATTTTATTTTCTTTTTGGATTTCATATACTAAAACTTTATCATTCCATAAATTTTTGGTATTATATTTTATAAATGTGAGTCCGAAATAATTAGAAAAAAAATCTATATATTTATTTATTAAAAAACTCAATTTTATTTCTCCAATATTAAATTCATTTTCGAGAACTATAATGTCATCATAATCATAAGATTGTTTTTTATAATTTTCTTTTTTCTTTATTATTTCAGAATTAATAAGTTTAATAAATCCAGAAATAAAATTTTTAAGTTCTATTATAGAATTATCTATTAGATTATTTTTATAACATACATAATTATTACTTATATTATGTTTTGCTTCACTAAATTTTGATTTTAAACCATTATGTAAATTTTCATAGATATAATTATTATAAGTAGTAATAATATATTGTCTATCTTTTTTTTGAGACTGGCATAAAATATTTTCCAGATTATAAATGTTAATAAGTTTATCAATAATGTTAATCCCATTTATAAATACTTCAGCATTATTAACTATTTTATTATATTTTAATTGATTAATAATATTGTCAATAAATTTTCTTTGATATAGTTCTATAGAATTATAATTTAATTTATTAAAATATATTAATTTTTTTATAAAATCAGTATTTATCTTTAGTTTTTTATTATAGTTATTTATCTTTTGATTACAAATATTTAGAGTATTACATGGATTAATAATAAAATCAAATATACTCAAAATAGAATATATTTTATTAATCTCAATAGTATCTTTCTCGAGTAATTTCAAAAATTTATCTTTTTCTGAAACACAATCATATTGTAATATTCTTTCTATATTTTTTTGACTTTGTTTAATAGATTTATCTACAAGATTCTCAATATATTTTTCATTTAAATTTATCCAATCAATATTCATTAATATATTAGTTAATTATATTTTTTATAACATAGTTTTAACCTAAAAAAAATTGATTTTATAATTATTAAATTAATAAAATTAAATAATAAAATAAATGATAGAACTAGAATTTAAATATAAGTTTAGCAAAAACTATCTTAAGTTTAAGCTTTTTAAAGAAACAAATGAAGTATTAATGGATGAGATTATAATTGATTATGAATATCCAAAAATATTTTTTTTACTATTAAGAAATGCATTTGATAAATTTATTTCAGAAGATTATAAAACTTTTGTTCAAATGATTATGAAAGAAGATTGGGATATTATAAAAAATCTAGATTGGAAAATAAGAAAAGATCAAGATGATATATTGACAATAGTATGCCCTATGGAAGAAGCACTCATAAATATTGCACATGGTTTAGGATTTAATGAATAGATTTTTTTAACTTATATATATAAAAGAAATATGATGGAAAATAATATTATTTTTAAAATTAAAGAAATATTTATTATATATATCATAATTTTATTAAATTTAAAAATAATAACAGAACATGAATCTATAAAAATATATTATGGATTTTATAAAAGTAATTTTAATTTATTTATTGATAAAAATTATTTATTTCAAATTTTACAAATATTAAAATCTATAAAATACAATATATTATTAAAATATATATGTTTTATTTATATTATTGCAAAAATAGATACAGAATATTATGAAATCATAAATTTATATAATAAGAGTAAAATAGGAAAAGCTCAACTAATAAAAATAACTCATGATAATATTATAAATTGCAAAATTGATCAGACAAATGATATTTATAATGAACTAGATTTTATATTTGATAATTTAAAAGATTATTTAGTTAGCTTTGATAGAAGTTCTATTTTTAAATATTTTTTAATGTCAAAAAATGAATACATAAAAAATATACATAAACATGAACTTATTAATAGATTAGAACAAGTAAAAAAAATAGTTGGTGACAAATTATTATATTTGTTAGTAAATAAAAAAAATAGAAAATATACATATCAACAAGATATAATAATACATAACAAAGAATATTTAATTATGATGACATATAATGAACTTTATTATTATTCTCAAAGTATATTCAATAAAATAAATGAAAATATAAAAGATTATTTAAAAGATATAGAATTTGTCAAATATTTAAAAATAATAGTATTATGTTATTTAGATGATTATAATGATAAAACTTCTAAAAAGTTTTATGAAAAGCTAGTCAAAAAGTATATTATATAATAAAAGTTGAAAAATACTAAATATACGTAAAAATATAATAATACTAAAGAATATATAATATGGAAAAGAAAGAATATAATAAACCTATTTTAAATAATAAATTACGTTTAATTAATCAGAATCCTAAAAAAGAAGAAACTGAAGAAGAAGATAATTTAACTTTTAAAGACTTCTCACAATTTATTACAAAAGAAAACTTACTTCGCGGTATTTTTTCTTATGGGTTTAATAAACCATCTAAAATTCAATCTCTTGCAATTATACCAATGAAAGAAAAAAAAGATATTATTGCACAATCTCAATCTGGAACTGGAAAAACGGGTGCTTTTAGTTTAGGTGTTTTAGAAAATATCAATGAAACAAAAGATTATCCACAAGCAATTATAATGTCTCATACAAAAGAACTAGTGTTGCAAACTGAATCTGTAATTCGTGAACTAGGAAAATATATGGGAATTAATATTGCTACTTGTTGTGGTAAAACATCGGTAGAACAAAATTTTAAAGATATCAAAAATGCCCACATCATAGTAGGAACACCTGGCCGTATTATACATTTAATACGCGATAAAGGATTTGATATTAATAAAATTACAATGATGATTCTTGATGAAGCTGATCAATTATTAAATGATGATTTTGTAGTCCAAACTAAAAAAATTATTGGTCAATTGTCATCATCTTGTCAAATTAGTATTTTCTCAGCTACATTGCCACGGGAAATTATTAACATGACTGATTTTTTCATGAAAAACCCAGAAAAAATTTTAGTACGCAAAGAAAAACTCAGTTTAAAACTAATTGCACAATATTTTGTAGATGCCGAACATGAAGAAAATAAACTCGATCTAGTAGAAGATTTGTATTGCAAATTTTCCATTGCACAGTCCATTATCTATGTCAGTTCTATTGATAAAGCAGAATGGCTCGCAAAATCTCTCATTAATAGAAATCATTTT
>Ga0194127_10000949_pt1 | contig 44510 bp, 27 predicted proteins | sample TA2KigC100mmetaG_FD_148624 | JGI IMG/M metagenome (GOLD analysis project Ga0194127, IMG submission 148624) | Freshwater microbial communities from Lake Tanganyika, Tanzania - TA2015036 Kigoma Deep Cast 100m | ecosystem: Environmental > Aquatic > Freshwater > Lake | place: Tanzania: Lake...
AGTTCGTCAGCGTATAATTGATTTGGCTGACCAGAAGATACTGGCAATAGTCCAAGCGGGTGACGTTTTGAGTTTTGGGTCGCATACTCCCAAACTTATCGGCTTTTTGCCTGTTCGTCAAACACTCAGTTTTGCGTAAGTCCTAATCTCTTCGATGCGCGGGTTGGCGAGGGCCACGCGCCCGGCGGAGTCGATCACCAGCACGCCTTCGCGCGTGGAGTTGAGCACGGCCTGCAGTCGGTCGCGGCTCTCGGTGACGGTTTGGAAAAGGCGGGCGTTCTCGATGGCCACAGCGGCTTGGCCGGCGATCTGGTTGGCGAAGTTCACGTCGTCGTCGTCGAACATGCTGGGTTGAGCCGCTTCGAGGGTGATGACGCCGAGCGTCTGCGTTTCGTGGCGGATGGGCACGCAGAGCAACGAGAGGTTGGCGTTGGGTGAGGGAATGTAGTCGGGGTCTTGGCGAACGTCGGCCAGCAGGCTGATGCGCCCGGTGCGCTGAACGCGCGAGGCGATGAGATGACTCACCGAGCGTGCGTCGGGTAAGCGCATGACCTCCGGCAGGTAGCCTCGCGAAGCCGCCGCCGTGAGTTTGCGCTGCTCCGGATCGTAGATACTCAGGCTTCCGGCGGTGGCCGTTGCATAATCCATGGCCCGGTCGAGCGCGACCTCGAACAGTCGTTGGAGATCGAGCGTGGAGGTCAGTTCTCGATTGATCGCGTTGAGTGACTGCAGTTGTTTGCTGTAGCGTGTGAGGGCGCGATGGATTCCGGCATAGATGCGCGAATTGGCGATGGTCAACGCCGCCTGCGAGGCGAATGTCTTTAGCAGTTCCACTTCGGCCGGCTCGAAGATGTGCGGCTCGGCGAAGTAGAGCGCAACCACGCCAATGACATCGCCCTGCGTGATCAGCGGCAGTTCGGCGAGCGCGCCCACGCCCTCCGAGGGCAGCACTGGCGTGCGCACCAGCGAGAGGTCGGCGGTTTGCATGTCGGCGATGAGAGTCGGCTCCCCATTGGAGATGGCGCTGAAGCGCCCATTGGCTGTCTGCAATTCCGTCGCCAGCATATCCAGTGTGGCTTCACGCAGATTGGAGGCTCGCGCCAAATCCATGATTTGATGATTGTCTTCGCGGAGCAAGTAGATGGCCGACTTTTGATTCTGAAACAGTCGCGCCGCCGACTCGATTACCAATTCCAAAACGCGATCCGGATCGCGCGCGGCGCTCATGGCCGCGGTGCTCTCGGCCAGCGCCGCCAGCTCGGTGGCCCGGTAGCGGGCCTCGCCGTACATCCGCGCGTTCTCGATGGCGGCTCCGGCTTGGCTGGCGACGATGCTCAACAACCGTTCGGCTTCGACATCGCCCACTTGCAAGTTGAGGCGCTCAATCGCGCTGGTGGCATCGCGGGCGATGAAGAGCGGCCTGCCTTCGCAGATGACGTGATCGGTGAGGCGGTTGGCCCAGCGGCGCGTGGCCCATTGCTGGCGGACGCCGTCTTTCACGGCGAAGGGGAAGGAGACGATGCCCTCGTCTTCGGTGCCGAGGGCGACGTAGAAATTCGTCACGCCGAGCAGGGAGGCCACTTGTTGATAGATCGTTTGCAAGAGCGCGTCGAGGTCGAGGCTGGAGTGCATGGCCTGACTCACGTTGTTGATCAGCGTGAGTTCGCGCAGGCGCAGTTCGGCGCTGATGCGCGAACGGCCAAAGTTGCGGGCGGCCACTGCCAGCACCATCACCAGCGCGGTGAGAAAGGCATAGGCGAAGAAGCCCAGCTCATGGATGATCACTGCGCCGGTGATGGCGAAGGGGACGGGCAGTAGCTCAACCATGAGCAACATGCCTCGGTTGGCTCGCGCCACGCGGAGAATAGTCTCGCCTTCCAACAGCATCTCAAAATAGAACAACGCCGCGTGCGCAATGCCGAAAGCGGGCGCGGCAATGAGGGCGGGCAGGATGTCGGCTGGCGTGAATTCGATGAGGGGGCGCTGTTCCGCTGCCCATCCCGACTCCGACGGCGATGGCGGCGACGACCATCGGCGTATCGTAAATGAAGACGAACGCTAACCCGACAAGATGCACCAACGATGCTTCGCCGGCCGGCAAGGGAATCATGAAGGCGGTGAGGAAGGCGGCGGCCAACACGGCAACGATCAACTCGAATGCGCTTGGGAGCGGAGCCCGAGTTGGAACGGTGAAAGCCCAAACGCCCAGCGCGGCCACAGCGGCGAGGCCAAGCAGAAGGCGAAGGGCGTTGCGGGCGCGAGAACTGTTCACGGGCGAGGCTGTGCTATGGACTGGCTGTGGCGGTTTGGGTGGCCGATACTCTCGGTCCGCCCAGCCGCGAGAGAATGAGCGCGGCGTCTTCCTGCTCGTCGGCGCGGCCGGGCACGTTGAGGCGCAGGGCCTCACGCAAATCGTCGATGGCTTTCTCGCGCTCGTCGAGTGCTTCGTGGGCTTTGCCGCGCTGGTAATACGCGTCGAACTTGCGCAGGTCGGTGTCGGCTTTGCTCAGGGCCTCGTCCAGCGATTCGACTGCTTCGGCGTAAAACTCTGCGCCCACTCGCGCCGCGCCCAGCCAATAGAACGTATCGAATTGCGATGGGTCGCTCTCCACTGCTTTGGCGAATTCTTTGGCGGCGGTTTCGTAATCGCCCACGCGGTAATACGCTTGGCCAATGAGCATTCGGTTGCGAGTGGTGATGCCGAGACTGAGGGCCTTGTCGTAATCGGCGCGGGCGGTGTCGGCGTTGCCGAGCAGGAGCTGGGCCGTGCCGCGGGCGATGAGCGCGTCGCGCGGATCGCTCGGCTTGAGTTCGATGGCGCGATTGAGGCTGGCAACGGCTTCGGAGTAATCTTCCATGCCCATATAGGCTTTGCCCTGCAATGTCCAGCCTTCGGTGTCGGCGGGGCGGTAGGAGAGATAGATGTTGATGTCGGCCAGCGCCGCTTCGTAGTCTTCGTCAGTCAACGAAAGTTTGGCCCGCACGCGATACAGATCGAGCGCCGTGCCGTCAATCTCGAACCCGTCTTTGAGTGTGGCCCGCGCGTCTTCGATTTGGCCCACGGCCAAGTATTGCTCGGCCAGCATCCAATGGGCGATGACGTTGGCGGGATCGAGGGAGTGGGCGGTTTCTAATTGGGCGATGGCGGAGTCGGTGTCCCTTCGGTTGGCGTAAAAGATCGCGCTCTGAATGTGCGGTTCGACCCAGTCCGGCTCGGCGTTGATCGCTTTCTCGTAATCGCCCAGTGGGTTGCCGCCGAGTCCGAAGTTGGCTTGCCCGCGCCCCACGTATGCGGGCGCAAAGGCGGAGTTGATTCGCAGAGCCGCGCCGAAAGCGTTGAAGGCTTTGTTGTAATCCTTCTTCTGCAAATAGATCAACCCGATGTAATAGTGAGCGCCGTAATTATCTTTGTTATCTATTACAGCATCCTCGAACGCGGTGAGCGCCGTGTCGATGTTGCCTGCTTTGTATTCTCTCAGCCCGCGCGAGTGCGCCTCTTCGGGGAAGAAGGGAATGCTGAAGGGTTCGGGTGTGGCCGTGTGATTTGGCAGGCCGAGCAGAACGGCGATGGGCGTTTGGTTGCCTCCGGCGATGGGTGTTTCGATGACGACTTGCGTGGCGGTGGGCGGCGGCGGTTCGGTGGGCGTGACGCCCGCGACGGCTTGCCGCGCCCCGAACAGGTTGAATCCGAAAACGACGACTCCGCCGACGATGATGATGGCCAGCATCACAATAGCCATCGTCTCCAATCTTCGACTGCGGCGAAAGGTGAAGCCGCCTCGGCGGCGTTGTTGGGCCGCGCCGCCCGCCGTCGCCGCGAGGGCTTTCATGTCCACGCCGATCACGTCAATGTCGAGGTCGGCGCGCATCTCGGATGGGAGAGCGCCGAGCAGGGCCAGCCCGCGCTTGGCCGTTTTGTTGTTGGGGTTGAGTTTGAGAACGTTGTTGAGGCAGAAGATTCGCTCGCGATCCGACTCGACGACCGAACTCATCCACAGCCAGGCGTGCTCGTTCTTCTGCTCGTAGCGCAGGAAGCGCGTGAGTTTATCTTTGGCCTTCGCGCGGTCGCCGCTTTTGGCGGCGGCAATGGCCTCGTCGAGCAAAGCGTTCTGCGTGGATTGGTCGGGCATACGCGATGAAGTGTAGCACGGAAAAAAACGAGGGACAACGGCGGCGCGCGCCGCGACGTTATAATCAACCCAATGAGAAGATATGTCTTCCTCGCCTCCGCCCTCCTCGCCGCCTGCGCGGCGGCTCCCACGCCCGCGCCCCTCGTTCCCACCGTCACCCTGCGCGCCATGCCGACGTTCACCGCCTCGCCCATCTTCCCCACGCCACCGCCCACGAACGCACCCGCGCCCACGTCCACGCTCGCGCCCACGCCCACACCCGCCGCCTACACCATCAAACAGGGCGACACACTCATCGGCATTGCCATTGCGCATAACATCTCCGTCGAAGCCATCGAGTCGGCCAACCCCGGAATCGATCCGGGTAACTTGCAGCCGGGCCAAATCATTTTCCTGCCCGCGCCCGAAAACGGAGCGCCGAGTGTCGGCGTCGCGCCCACGCCATTGCCCCTCGCCGTCGGCGCATTCACGTGCGCGCCCACGCCCGTCGCCAGCCTGATCTGCTTCGGCGAATTCACGAACACAACCGATCAACCGATCGCCAACCTCTCGGTGACAGTGACGCTGTCGAACGCCGACAATTCCACGGGGGAGTCCGCCGCCGTTTTTGCGCCCTTCGATCTCATCCCGCCCGGAGTCGCCGTGCCGCTCGCCGCCGTGTTCGCCAACGGCAACCAGCGCGCGGCGCTGGCCGCGATCCTCAGCGCCGAGTCGGGCGCGGCCCTCGCCGACCGATATGCCATGCTCGCGGTGAGCGATGCGCGCGGCGAGTCTTCGAGTGGCGGCTTCACCTTGAGCGGCGCGGTGAGCAACCCGACATCGATCACGGTGAGCAACGTTGCGCTGGTGGGGACTGTGTATAATTCTGCCGGTTCGGTGATCGGCTATCGCAAGATCATGCTCACGGAGCCGTTGGCGGCGAATGCCAGCGCGCAATTTTCGGTGACACTGCCCGGGGTCGAGTCGGCGGCGCGATGGGCGGTGATAGCGCAGGGACGGACGCCATGACAGATCGTTGGCTGGTGAAACTCATACGCACCGCATTCGATATTCTGTTTTGGATTCTCACTCGCCCGTCGTTTTATGGGCGAGAGAACATTCCTCCGAACGGGCCGTTTCTGCTCGTCACCAATCACCTCAGTTACGTCGATGCGCCGCTCGTCTTCATCGGCGTCCGCCGCCCCGGCATGACCGCGCTTGCGGCAGACACGTACAAAAATATGCCGCTGTTCAAATGGCTGATCGAAAACGTGGGCGGGGTGTGGATTAATCGCGGCTCTGGGGATCGCGGCGCGATCCGAGCGGCGCTCGAAGCGTTGAAGGCCGGGCAGATTTTGGGCATGGCCCCCGAAGGCACGCGCTCGAAAGCGACGCATGCACTGCAACCGGGCAAGTCGGGCGCGGCCTTCATCGCCAGCAAAACGGGCGTGCCGGTTCTGCCCATCGGCCTCACCGGCGCCGAGTTTGTGTTAAGCGATCTCAAACGCTTGCGCCGCCCGGCGATCACCTTTACCGCCGGGCCCACCTTCACCGTGCCGCCGCTCGACGAGCGCGAAAACAAAAGCCAAGCCCTCGACGAATACACGCACGAGATCATGTGCCGCCTCGCCGCCCTCCTGCCGGAGCAGTATCACGGAGTGTATGCTGGAGACCCGCGAATAGCAGAAATACAAACAGCCAATCTCAAATCTCAAATCTCCAACTCCAACTCAAACTCAAATTCCACCCACTGACTTCTGACTTCCGACTTCCGACTTCTGCCTTCTGCCTTCCATGCTCCTCCGCGCTTCTGAAATTGGCGAATACATTTACTGCCGCCGGGCATGGTGGCTCCGGCGCGTGCGCGGATACTCGTCGGCGAACGTGCGCGAACTGGCGGCGGGGGCGGCGGCGCACGCCCGGCACGGGCGATGGGTTTGGATCGGCGTTGCGCTTCGGGCCGCAGCGGCATTGCTCCTCGCGCTGGCGGCCATCACCTTCCTCGCCTCACTCATCCTCCGCTAACTCCATCTTTCGTCATTCGTCATTCGTCATTTGTCATTCGTCATTTGTCATTCTCCATCCCTCTCTTCATCCTCTTCCTCGCATTCGTGTTGTGGATTCTCTCGCGGCGTGTGAGTGACACCAGCGGCTTGCCAGCGGGGCGTGTGGTGTACAGCGACATGGGCAACGCCCAAGCGTGGGGCAGAGTGGAGCGACCGTTGTTCTCGCAACGACTGCAACTCACCGGCAAACCCGATTACCTGGTGCGCGACGGCGATGCAGTGATTCCGGTGGAAGTGAAATCGGGGCGGGCGCCCGCCGATGGCCCCTACGATTCGCACATCTTTCAACTTGCGGCGTACTGCGCGTTGGCAGCCGAAGCCTACGGGCGGCGGCCCTCGCATGGCCTCATCAAATATGCCGACAAGATTTTCGCAGTGGATTACACGCCGCAGCTCGAATCGGAACTGATGACTCTGCTCGACGAGATTCGGCGGGATGCCGACTCCGATGATGCGCATCGCTCGCACGACTCGGCGGCGCGATGCCGGGCGTGTGGGTTTCGGGAAGTGTGCGGGGAAGAGGTTAGGTGGTTAGGTGGTTAGGTGGTTGGGTGGTTGGGTGGTTCGGCGGTGGAGACTCAACCACTCGTCCAGTGTGAGCGTTTCGGCGCGGCGCGAGGGATCGATTCCGGCCTCGCTCAACAGCCTCTCGGCTTCGGCGGCCTTCAACTTCAAACCTGACGCCAGCGCGTTTTTGATCTGCTTCCGTTTTTGGCTGAAGCCCGCTTTCACCACATCGAAAAACTTGTCGGCCTCTGCGCCCGCCAACGGCGGCTGATCGAAAAGATCGATCCGCGCGATGGCCGAATCGACATCGGGCTTGGGGTAGAACGCGCCCGCCGGAATGTGGCCGACGATTCGCGGCGAGCCGTAGAACTGCACGCTCACTCCCAGCACGCTCATCTCCGGCGGCGCGGCGCAGATGCGTTGGGCCACTTCGCGCTGAACAGTGAGCACGACGAGCGAGGGCTTCACCGGCGATTCGAGCAAACGGCGAATGATGGGCGCGGTGATGTAATAGGGGATGTTGGCGATGACTTTGTAGCGGTTGGCCATAAGCGAATAGCCATTAGCGACTAAAGATTGAAGATTAAGTTGAAGAACGTCGGCGTGAATGAGGGTGACGTTGGGGAGATCGGCGAGGGTGTGATGGAGGATGGGCAGGAGGCGGTCGTCGAGTTCGACGGCGATCACACGCGCGGCGGCTTGGGCGAGGCAGCGGGTGAGGCTTCCGGCCCCGGGCCCGATCTCCAAAACGGTGTCGGTCTCCCCCACATCGCCCGCCGCCACGATGCGATCGAGGATCGCCGCATCGAAAAGAAAATTTTGGCCGAGACTCTTCTTCGGGGTGACGTTGAATCGGCGGAGCGCGGCGCGGAGGGCCTGAATACGGATCGCCGAAGGCTGGGCGCTCACGGGATCACCCACTTGATTTGATCGGCGGGCGGGACGGGGGTGAGGAAATAGACGGTGACGGATTGATTCCAGCCAACGTAATTCCAATCATCGTAGCCGAGATCGATCCACTTGCCTTTGACTCCGCCGCCGGTGTCTTCGGCGGTGGCAAAGCCGTAGCCGGGAACATACAGCCGCGTGCCCAGCGGCATCACGCGTAAGTCAATGGCGGCCATGCCAATGGTGAGCGTTTTGCCGGAGCGCGTGCGCCCGTACCACGGCGCGCTGCGCGGCGTGCCGGCCCGCGCCGCCGAATACGATGTGGCGTACATGCGAATCGCTCGCCAATACTCGATCGGGCCGTCGGGTGTGTCGAGCGTGCGCACGACGATCTTTGCGCCGTAGCCGAGAATGCGCGGCTGGGCGGCGATGGACACCCACGTGTCTTCGGCGGCGCGCGAGATCTCGATCCCGTTTTCGTAGCGCACGCGCACGCGCGAGGCAGTTGTGCCGTAGGCTCCGGCTTGAATGATCTGCACGTTGTCGATCTCAAGATCGGCGACGGCTTGATGCTGTGTTTCGTAGGGCAGGGGCTTGGTTTCGATGACGATCTGTTCGACGACGCGCGCGACGCGAATGGGCGAGCCATCGGCGGGCGGCGGCGCATCCAGCGCGGGCGTGGTGGTGTCGGCGCCCACGAGAGTCACGCCCGTGTCGGCCAGCACCTCGGCCACTGTCGTTCGATGCGTGCGAGTCTGCAAACTTCTGCCATCCACTTCAATCGTGATCGGTAGTGAGCGCTCGATGCTGATCGTGAGGCCGGATGTGATCGGGGCGCCGAGCGGCGGCGTCACGCCGTCGGCGGCAAAGAGGGTAATGCCTGCTTCGGCGATGGCCTCGCCCACCGTGCGCACGGCAGTGTTGATTGTTTGTGTTTCGTTCCCATCGATGATGGTGATGGGCGCACTGCGTTGAATGAGAATGACGTGCGGGATCGCGCCGACGGCGCCCCATTGATCGATGGGGAGGCGAACGCCATCGGCGTACACTGCATCTTCGGGGGACACCGTCTTTCCGCTTTCGAGGATGATGGCGCTGATCTTGCGCTGATGGGTGCGGATGCTGAGCGCTACGCCGCCTTCGATGATCTGCACGGGCAGGGCGCGAGTGATGACGATGGCCGTGCCCGAGTCCAATGGCGACTCGGCTGAGGGTTGAACGATGTCTTCGGGGAAGAGGGCGATGCCGGCCGAAGCGAGCGCGCCGCCGACGGTGGCTGACTCGGCGCTGAATGTGACCGTTTGATCGCCGTCGGACACCGTCGCCGATTTCTGGCGGAGCGACAGCCCGCCCAGCGCGAGAGCGGCGAGGGCGATGGCGGCGACGACGATGAGCGAGCGGGGGATGGGGTAGCCGAACATCGTGCAGAGTAAAGCGTAGAGGGTGGAGCGATATCGCTTGACGCTCCACCCTCTACGCTCCACGCAATGATTCCCGCGACGGCGAAACTCCGGTTAGGCGAGACTGCGGCACCCCAGAATGATTCCGTACCGGTGCTCCCTTTCGGGCCTGGCGGGGTTCGGGAAGTTCTGGTCGCGCAGGGCCCAACCTTCAACGTCCCACCGTCGCACGAGGGATGATAACCGGAGAGGAGGGGGGCGTCAAGGAGAGGGCCACAGCGCGGTGCTGGGGACGACCTCTCGCTCTGCCTTACCGGGTGGAGTCCAATAAAGCCTTATTTCCGATGCGCCAAATTCGTCTATGAATCGCACTTGCAATTTGTGTCTCCCGACACTGAGAGAGATTCTTCCTTCGGTGTATTCGCTCGGTTCCGGGGCGTTTACTATCAGTTGGTCGCCAATAAATACTTGCGCCCGCCCGTTCACTTTGAGGCCGAACGCGTATTCACCATCTATCGGAATATCAATTTGCCCGACCCAGTCCACTGAGTATGGCCGCTCGAGCGGAATAACGTGGAAATACATGTCAATGAACGGGTCAATGCGCGAGAACTGCGCCGGGGGTTGCCAATTGGGGCCGGCGAAGTATTCGCCGAGCAGGCCATGATTGCTGGCCGGAGGCGAAAGATAGAGGGCGTGAGCCGGGATGGTTGCAAGCGCTGTTTCGGCGTTTACGATGATGCGCCGCCACTGCAATTGAATGACGCCATCGCCGCCGCGCGCTTGAACGAGGAGTGTGTGGTTGCCTTTTGCCAATGAGAGGGGAAAGCGTTGTTCGCCGGTTCCATTCAAGATGGCGGTGTCATCCAGCCACCCCCTGGCCTCGGCTGGTGTCCGAAGAGCGATCTCGTACTCGCCCGACTCTGGGGCGTATAAGATTCCACTCCATTCGGCGACGAAGGGCATTGCCAACGGCGCCGCATCGGGCCATGTTGCCTCCAGAGTCTTTTCGATGTGGGTGAAGGCGGGCTCGCTATCGGTTGAGTCGCCGCGCCAGTAACGAATGGTGAGGCCTTGTATGCTCTCGATATCTTCGCGCGAGAGTCTAATTGTGTAGAGCGCCGGGTTGCCTGCGGGAGTGGTGTCGATAGTGTATTCCGCGTTCGGATAGTAGCGCCGCGCTTCGTCGACGATCCATTGAAGATTCTGATCGATGAAGATCGCAACCGGCCGCTCGCCAGATTCACGGATTGGCAGAATGTCGGGAGGGACGACGGCGCGACTATCCACCGTTTGTGGGGCAAGGAAGTTGATGGCCGGGTGGTTGTCCAGATACATTGAAACGTAGAACGTCGTCTCCTCCGGATCCAGTTCAAGCATTCGGCGGGCTGTGAGTGTTTCGACGGAGTTGTAGGATGCCCACACGGCATCATCGTGGGCTTGGCGCACAAAATAGGTGTTAAAGTTGTGATAGAGAATGAATCCTCCAAGCGCGGCAGTCAACGTGAACTGCGCGGCGATGCGCGCAGTGTGTTGTCCAAGCAAGAAGCGATCCAGGGCGCGCCAGAGCGTTTCGGCGGCAAGGGTAGCGAAGTATAGGGCGACAGGCAGGACGCCGATCGCGCGAAGCGATTGGGGGGCCTCATAATCTACTGTGAGAATGCCGCTGGCAAGGGTTAGTGGAAAGGTGATGAGAAACACGGCCCGTGTCGGGTCTTTTGGGCGACTAAGGGCGAGGGTCAGTCCGAGAACGAAGAGGATACCGCTGGCGGGGTCGAGCATCGGTTCGCCGGGCAAGTTGTGGCGGCCATTATTGTCGCCCCGGTAGTTGAACATGAGCAAGTGCTTGACAGTATTCGATACGATTGCGAGAATCAGATTTGGCTCATCGCGATAGTTGAAGATGGACACTTCGTTGGCGCGCGCCCAATAGGGATCCGGGTTGAGGATTGCGTATTGGGCCACGGGCGCAATCACAAGCCCTGTTTTTAGCGCGAATGCAGAAAAGTTAATAGCAATAATGGTGCGTTGGCGGCGCTGTGATCCTGTGTTGTGCCACGACTCGATTGCCCACCATGCCAGCATCACTGCAACTGTCACGACGATGGGCTGATAGGCCGCATAGAAACATAAGCCGAATCCGGTCGCAGCGCCAGCCCACAGAAATTCGTGAACGCGACCAGTGCGCCATGCCCGACTCACGAATAGGATACTGAGCAGAACAAAGAAGGGCGCGCTCATGCCCGGCAGACCCACGCGGCTGAAGTTCACAGCCCAGTGCGACACCGCCAATAGAAAGGCGAAGATCAAGCCGAAGCGGGGGCCGTGGGCTTCGCGGCCAACGAGGAAAGCGGTGACGGCGGCGAGGATGCCGAACATAGCCATGAGGCCGCGAAACGCCACGATATTCACGCCGAATAACTTGAATGAGAAGGCGACAAGATAAAAAATATGCGCCGGCGGGTTGGTGGTATCTACGATGACCGGGCGGTAGTCCGGCTCGTTGAGAATACGGAGGGCTTTGAGGCCAATATCGGCTTCGTCGAACCAGATGCCGGGCGGCAGTGAGTCGAGCCGGTAGAAGCGCATGAATGCCGCGATGCACAGAGTGATTGCTGCCCAGCCGATGAGCGCGCGACTCCAGCGAGGCCGCGTGACAGTTGCGGGAAAGAGAACATAGGCTGAAGAGATAAGAGAAGCAAGGCTCGCAAAATACAACTGCCATGCTGAAGCAGCCTGTGCGCTGTTGGGAAAAAACACAAGCGAGTATGCAGAGGTGGTTATGGCCAAACCTAAAAGGCCGAGGCCGATGATGCGGGCCGCTCCTGCGCGGAATGAAGGCGCTGGCGATACGAATTCGGTTGAAGGAGGTGTGGGCATGAATGAGTCTGCGTCAGGGATTCAGATCGTACCGCATGAACTGCGCAACTCCGGCTTCGTCGCGGCCTTCGGATTCGACAAGGCGTGGGTGCCTCTGCCGCAATTGTTGCCCCAGATCGGCCAGATCGGGCAGTCCAATATCCAATAAAACGATGCCGCACGATGGATCATCAAGAGGCGGCGGCGCCTGATTAGTCACTTCCCATTGTTCTGGCGTGAGATGGAATGCAACGTAGAATGAACGCGGTATCTCAAGATTGTAGCCATCTCTTCCCATAAAGCAGACTTTGCTTTTCGGGCGCTCCTCCTGAATGATTCGCAGGGCAAGATTTACCGGCAACGGAATTGGCATCCGACCGGGCGTCAGGAATCTCATTTGATAGATACCTAACACGCAGGCCCCCGCGATTAACCCCCCGTGCGTAATCGCTTGAAGGCGGGGCTTGCCAGCAAGCCACACGATCCATCTCGCCAATTGAGTCGCGCCGATGCCGGCCCACAGCGCATAGATGGGGACGAGCACGAACATTCGGTTGTTGGAAGGCCACGGGTATGGGTTTGCGCCGGCGGCGGCCGCCACTGCGCCGACAGATGTGCCCAGCACCCAAAGCCGGATGCGCCAATCCCCGCCATTCGAATGCGAGGCTACCGGCAGTCGGCCACCTATCAGCAACGGCAAACCCAAAGCGGCCATCATGGCGCTCAACGGATCGAGATGTGCTCCGAAAACCCAATGGCTGTTGTTGCCAGACCAAAGCCAAGAGAATAATCCATAGAGAACATTGCGGAAGACATATGTGGCAGTGTCAATGTTTGGCTCTGGATGAAGAGCCCGCTCCTCCATCAATCTCGTGCCCAGTGTCGCCCTTGTCCATAGCACTTGCCAGTTAGAGAAGTTGAGGAGCAGGGGCGCAGTCACAACAATGAAGGCCGCAAGCACTGCCCCCCACATTTGAAGAGTGCGCCTGCGCCGCCAATGTGGTGGCAAGTAGAGCAGTAATAGCCACAGGGTTGGCAATATCGCTAAGCGAGCCAGCGCCAGTGTATAGAATCCTAGACCCGCTACGGCTCCACCTGCGGCTACGAGCCATACTCTGTCGCGGCGGATTCCCCACCCAACCAATACAGGCGCCCAGACGAACGGAATGAAGGCATAGGCATGGTTGTATCCGATTTTGCTGTACGACATCAGTAAATGCGAACCGGCGAAGAAGCCAGCAGTGAGCAATGCTGTGGGGCGAGAGAAGAATAATCGGGCAAGGAGCCAAATTCCCGGCACAGTGATGGCCAGCGATATTGACGAGCCAATACGCCACCCGTAGCCGTCAATTCCAAAAGCGATCATGGTGGCCGCTTGCGCGAGTGTGTGGCCGACTGCATAGAATTCATCCACCCCCACGCCCCATGGTATCGGCGGCACATTGCCTTTCAGAATACCGGTGCTGTGATAAAAGAATGTATAGTCGTCTCCGTACGCCGCCCACCGCCATGATCGCAAACCATAGGCCGATGCGGCCAGCGTGAACAGAGCCAAGCCTAGCAATACGATGCGGTGTGCTGCGTCTCCAAACAGAGAATTGGGCGGCCAGCCGATTCGCCAAGAACGCCACAATGCTCCGGCAGCCAACACTGTGAGCGCAATCGCCAACGGCCACCGCGCGCTGCCCCAACCGGCGGCGGCGAATGCGCTCAACACCAACCCGATCACATACCATCTTGTGTCGCCCGAAAATGGAACGTCGCTGTTTTCAATAGGCGCAGTCTTTGCCAGCGGCTGATGCGAGAGCCACGCGCCCAACGTTCCGCCTGTTGCCAGCAACAACACAACTAGGCCGAACAGCCTTGGGAACTCAAATTCGCAAAATGGCGGAAAGAAACAGCTGAGTGGTTCGAGGGGGGCAAAGGCAGAGAGATCAGCAGTCCACCAAATTGGGCCGACGACGATCCATTCGCCAACGAAGAGGAGAAGCGCGATAACACCGATGAGCAAGGCGACTATCGCTGGGTGAACATGTGGCAACACCAATCGCCTGCCGATGGGATGAACAAACCCAATCCACGCGCTCCGTAGTTTATCGAGGGCCAGAGCCGGTGAGCGGATCGCTTCTGGCGTGGAATGGCTCTCTGTCGCGAGGAGGGTGGGCGGCGGTGGCGGTGTCGCGGCGGGCTCGTTGGCAGGCGCTGGCGTTGTATCGGCCATCGGCGTCAGCGGAATGACGCGTATCTTTTTGCTTTCTTCGTTTATCACGAACAGCGTTTTGCCATCTGGAGAGACAATGGGGTTGATCGGTTGCTTCGGCAGGTCGGGCGTCGGGATCAGTTCAACCACCGCCCCGTCCGAGTCGAGGCGATAGACTGCCATTCGGCCCGTATCGAGAACGAGCGTGTGGCCCTGCGGTGTGAAGGCGATCCCCTTCGGTTCGATGAACGGACTCTCGCCGCCTGTCCAGATTCGGCGGGGCGCCGCCGAATCGAGCGCGGCCGAGAGAGGCGCGACAGGCAAGGGCGTCTCTGTTGATGGCGATTCAATAAAAGCCTCGGCCGAGGGAGGGGCTTCAATTGCAGGCGGCGCGGGCTGTTTGCCGGAGAGAATGTCGGCAAGGGTGTATAGTCGCCAATGAGTCCAGAAAGTTACTTTTGTGTTGTCGGAGGCGGCTGGCGCAGTCGGGGGAAGGACAGCTGTGGGTTGGTTGCCCCGGAAATGGGATTGATGCGGAATGGCGGTGACACGACTCTCGTTATCAGTTTGGGTTTGAGGCACCAGCGGGCGCAACGCTTTTACGAGTAGGATGCCCGCAACCACATAGCCAATGAGGGCAAGCGCAGGCCGTTCGCTGGCGAACGCCGCTTGCGCCAGCGCCGCAATGAGCAACGCGGCAGCGAGAGTTGCTGTTGGCGGAGTCGCCTGCGCCGTTGCCGACGACTCGGTCGCAGGGGGGGTATCGACACTAGTTGCTACTCTTGATTGAGAGGGAGAAGCGATGCTTTCCGGATCCTCTTCGACGTTGCTAGCATTGTTTCGCCGGCGTTTGAGCCAGCGGACAAACCGCACGTCGAGGATGACTGCGGCAATGACGGCGAGGGCGATCCAGAGAATCGACGACATGAATGCCTGAGGATTGTTCAGCGCGTTCCTTTGTCGTTAATTGCCATTCGGTTGGCTTCCGCTTGCGATACCAGCAGGGCTCGCATCATTACTTCGACTTGCAGATCGCGCCCCACTTTTGGAGTCGCTTGAGGGTAAAACTTGCGAGCGGCTTCAAAATCGTCGAGGTTCCCGCGCGAGAAAATAATTGCGAGATCGCGGCGGGTTGGTTCGGGAAGTGGGGCGACCTCGGCGGCGTCGGCGGCGTTGTCGGCGTCCATAGAGGCAAGGTTTGAGCAGAATAATATCGTGCCGTGTTGCGTGTCCTGCCAAGGCCGGCCCAGGTAGATGACATTGTGATCGGCGCTCCATGCCTTGATCGCTTTCCCCGTTTCGCATAGTTCGAACCAGGCGGCTGAATAGTTTTGTGGAGCAAGAAACGTTTGCAGGGCCCTCACTGTAATGCTACCAGCAATGAGTGTAGTGATGGCCGTGGCATATGTTTTCGGCCAGTTCAACATCTTGCCCCACTGGCTCAACAGGATCACAATGCTGAGAGCGGCCATCATGTACGATGGGATGATCACTGGCGTGAGGCGGTGGAACTGTGGCGCGCCATCAGACCATATGCCCATTTGGAATCCCGCCACCCAAAGGAACAACAGGATACCGAAAGCAGGTTTTTTCCAATTCCAGAGGCAGTAGGCAACACCTATGAAGCAAAAGACGCCAGTCAGACCATCCAAAAGTGGGCGTTGGCCCATTGCGCCTAAGAAGCTTTGATCGCCAATGTGGTTTAAGGCCAGAACATTGAGTTCGATTTGATGAGCGAGCACCACCGCCACGCTATCAGTTTGAAAGCGCTCAAGGGCGAGTCGTAGATTTTCGGGATTGTTGAATAAGCCCTTGCCTCGCGCTGGGTCTTGCCAGATTCTGTCGAGGGAGATGAGGGTACTCCACAGCGGCAACAATGTGAGCGCCGCGCCTGCCGCCGTCAGCGCGATTTTTGGATATTCCGCTTTCCAAAAGCCTCGGCTAATGAGCGTAACGTAACCCAAGATACCCGCCGCAAGGGGTATCAAAATCATGATCTTGTTGTTGTAGTCAAACCACAGACCAATCCCTAAAAGAAGGCCGGCCATAGAGAAGTGGATCGCTTTGCGAGATGCGACGGCGCTGTAGAGGAAATAGACAACTGCTGGGATAAAAGTAAGCATCACGATCATGTCGTGAATGCCCATTCTGCTGAACATCAGGTGGAAGGGAGCAAAAGAAGTCAGGCTCAGAGTCAAAACAGCAGCCCCTTTCCCAAACATTCTGCGCGCCAGCAAAAAAGTGAATACGAGGCTGACCACACCCATTGTGCCAGATAAGGCGCGCATCCCCGACACATTCTGGCCGAAGATCGACATGCTGCCAGCCTGTAAGTATGTGTACACTGCTGTGTGATCGAAGTACCACGACACGCCGAAAAGGTGCAGCCGCTCGCCGCTAATGACTCGCAGCGCCTCGCTGGCGAACAGCCCTTCATCTTGATCAGTGCCGAAGGGATACTTCTCAAGATGGTTGAGTCGGGCAAACGCGCCAACCGCCAAAATGGCGATGACTACCATGACTTCGATCCGATTCTGGCGAATTGTTGGCCAAAAAGCAGAAACGTCGAGATTCCAATCCTCTGGAACGACGGCGGCAATAAACAGGGCCACACTCGAGAGCCACAGAAACGCAACCATCAAATTGTTCTCAATGTTTTTGGCTTGCGAAGCGCAGAGGATAGAGATCACAAGCGCCAACGTGCCAAGGAATGTGCGGCGAGGATAATCGGCAATGCTGGATAGAGTGAAGCCGGAGATAGAAGATGCTAGTTCTGTACTGGCCCGATTGGCTTGAGTTGCAACAGAGCGATTTTCAAGATAGACAAACAGCCCCATTGCCGGGATCAGCGCGAGCAGGAGAAAGATTCCCAAGGCGCGACCTGAAGGTCCGGTATCGAAGCTGGCCTGCGCCGCGAAGCCAATGACTAACAGAATTGGCGTTATTACTCCGGCGGGCAAAGCGGCTATCTTTGTAAGCCCTATGTGTATTCGAGGCTCCGCCGGGCGAGTTTGCAACGCTGATCTGCGTCGGCGCTGATTCAAATCCCGCCAACCGAGGATAAATAACCCGTCCATGATCACGGCTATCACAACGACAGTAAGTTGCCATTCGGTCGTTGACATGCTACTCTCCGCCAAACGCATTCACTTCGTATATCACCGTCCCCGTATCTGGCGAACCAGATTGCGGAAATACTGCCGCCAACCTGCCCTCATCCGCCATCTCCGCAAACTTGGCGATGCCTGCCGCTTCGTATCGCCCGCGTTCCATCTCGCCGACGATAATGTATTGCACGTTGTATCGCCTCAAAAACTTCATGGCCTCTTCCACGTCCGGCGTGTTGTAAAACTCTCGCACATCATCCAGCCGCCTGTCCACCACATCGCCGGGCAGAACGGAATTGTGCTGCTTGAGATGCCAATCCCATCCTACAACGGCGGGCAGGCCGGTGTTAATGGCAAATCGGTTGCCCCAATGATATAACGGCGCGTTCCCTTCGACGATGACCGGCGTGCCGCTCACGTTCTCCAACATCCAACGTATTGCGCCATAATCATACGCCAGATTTAAAATGCGGCCCTCGTCGTCGTAGGCCGCCGCAGGGCCGGTGACGCCGCTTGCGCCAAACGATCCGAGCATGTATGTGGCGCCGTCGAGCGTGCGTGGCGGATGTTCCACATTGGGCCAGCGATCCTCAACTTTCATATAGATGCCCAGCGCCGTGTATGTGCCCGCCGCGCCGACCAATAACCCCAGCCCGGCCAGCCACCCCCAGCGAAGCCGACTCGGCCACTGCTTTCCCACAATCGGCGTCAGCCACACTGCCGCCAACCCCCCGGCAATGCTGAACAACGACCATGCCTGCAAATAGAGCCGGAAGACGGTGTTGTTTCGCGCCACGTCGCCACGAAGCACAAAGAGTTCAACTAGCCCTGTCAACCCTAGCCCCGCGCCAAACAATATGAGCCACAATCTCCTTTCGAATGCCACGCTCCGCTGAAATAGCGCCAGCGCAACCCAAACCAGCATCGGCGCGATAAACAGGATGGACTCGTAGTCGTTGATCCACAGAGCGATAGCGCCGACAAATCCGCCGATGATTCCAATGACGGCCAATGCCAGCGGCGCGCGCACCTGAGGCAGAAGCACGCCTAACGGTGTGTGCAACAGCCAGTCGGTGTCAATCAGCCGCTTCCCTTTGAGCCAACTTTGCGTTTCCCAAATCAGGTAGGTGATGAGGATGAAAAGGAATAATCCGTGAACAGAAAAGTAGTCGAATAATGGAGAGCGCGCGCCCTGCCAGATCTGCACAGAGGAATACTCGGTGGCGAACCACTGCCTGAAAGGTGAATACATGAGGAGGCTGAGGCCGACGAGCAGCCCGGTCTGCCATACGATCCGCGAGATGGACGAGCGCGAAAGACTGCGTTGCTGTATGAGTGTGGCGGCGATAATGGCGGCAACACCCAGCGCGAGCAGCACAGGGTAATCCCAAGTGTGCGTGGGTTGCGATGCGCCGAATACTAACCCTCCGGTCAGCCACAGCGCGGCGGCTTCCACCGAGAGCGGCGAACGTGGCGCGTCGTTGCCCGGAGATGTCGGTGAAGTGACGGAGTCGGCGTCCTTCTTTGCGGCGAGCACGATGCTCAGAGTCCAACCGAGAGCGGCGAAAAAGATCGCCATTCCGGCGATGTGGGGATGAAGATCGGCGTATAAGAATGAGAACAATGGGAACTCGGTGATGGGCGATTCGGGTCGGTCATGAAGGATGGCGCGCGAGGCGGCGAAGTACCATCGGCCTTTGTCGCCGGGCAGTTGGGCGTCGCCGCTGATCACTCGCCACGCGCCGGAGAAAACGGCGACGGCGCGATCGATGTCGGAGTTGCTGGCCGGCGGCGGCTCGGCGACTTCGGGAAGAAATTTCCACAGCAGGCGCACCTCGAAGAGGTTGCCCAGCAATAGCATGAGGGCGATGGCGGCGACTCCGGCGGCGAGGGCACGGCGGTGGCTGGCCCAAGTGAATTGGGCCGATGGCGTTGCGATGGCGGCGATGTTGTAAGTCAGGCAGAAGACGCCCGCGCCGACGAGCGCAAACATTGTGGGCAAGATCAAGTTGTAGGCAATGCTGGGGATAATGCCCAACAGTTTTGTGGGCACGGCGTAAATGACGTAGCCATAGTAATAGTAGTTGATGTAGTGTTCCGACAACCAGGGGTGATAGGGCGGGAAGTACACTGCTTTTAGAATGGCATTGAAGAAGGTGAAGTCTTGAGGTTTCTCGCCGCCCAGCCACGGATGCCAGATGTCGGGGTTGCTCCAACGGATGAAAAGGAAGAAGAGGAACAGAGCGAGTGTGATGGCTTCAACTGCCAACAGGTATTGCCGTTGCGCGCGGAGGAATGCCTGCATTTGCTCTCGTTGCCGATACGCCAAGAATATTCCCGCACAGGCCAAGCCGAAAAGTGACAACCCGATGGTCAGTTTGCTGAAGGGCAGCACCTTGAAACTGGCGGCCAGCCATGCCAGCCATGCAACAGACAACAACCCGATGAGTTTGCTCAGTGGGTATCCTCGATCTGGCAGGCCGGGCATGGCAGTGAATGCCAATGGAAAGGCCAGCCAACCGATTGCAGTAATGAGCATGTACCAACCCAGCACGCCCAACGGCTGATGCCAATTGAGGAGCGAGAACGGATCGAAGGTTTCGCTCCACGTGCCGCCTTCGGTTTGGGCCTGCAACCGATCCGGCGGCAGCAGCAATGCGCCCGGCATGGCCGTGTACTGCGCGGGAGTCTGCTCAATCACTTGCGAAAGGTCGGCCTGATCGAGGATGGCGCGCACCTGCTCTTGCGCGAAGGATGGCGATTTCTTGAAGATGAACACTTTGGGGTGATCGTAAACGGTGAAAGCCTCTTCGGCAGTTTGATCGGAGAAAGAGAACAAGCCGAGGGTGGGGTTGCTCTCGAAGACGGCGGCCAGCTCGAATCCCAGAGCGCTGTTGAGCGGTGGTTGCGCCGGGTAGGCGCATTTGTAGATCAGTTCCTCCGCGCAGTTGAACAGCGCTTGGTAAAAGTCGAGCGTGAGCGGGTAGCGCAGGGGCAGGCGCGGCATCGCATCGTACGAGCGATTGGAGGAGACGATGAAGTAGTCGGCGCGGCTGAGCGCGTCGAGGATGCGCGCGCGTTTGGCCGCGTCGTCGCGTTCGAAGAGTTCGAGGTTGGCCGGAACGTAGATGCCGCCGAGCGGGTCGTATGCTCCCACGCGAAGAGGCAGTGCATCGTCCCACGATGTCTCCATAGCAAGGACGGTTCCGCTGAGGGAGAGAGGCGTGCCGGAGATCAACTCGGCGGTGATGAAATATGTTGCGCCCTCTTCGAGAGGGGCGGGTGAGATCGAGAAAGCGCGGGGGGCGGCGGCCTCCGTCAAATCGATTGCCGCCTCGATCTCAACCAGTTTGTCGTTTTCTTCGTTGTCGCGCGATAGGCTGATTCGTATTTCGCTGGAGTCGGACGGATAAACGATTTCGATAGAGTCAATGACCAGCCGATCAATCAGCGCGTCCTCCGCCGGAACGAGCGAGAGCTGTCCGCTGGCGCCGTTTGGAACGCCCGCCAATTCGCCGTCGAGCGGCATCGAATCGTTGGGCCCGGCGATGGACAGCGCAGAGGCAGATAGAGAGCCGCCGTGGCGCACGGTGTAATGCAAGTAGTATGGCTGATCGTGAGTCAGTGTGGCGCGGTTGAGGAATACGGTGGCGGCTTGTTCTTGGGCGTCGGGCAACGATGGAAGCGTTGCGGCGCCGGACGCGATCACGTCGTTGCCCTCGGCGTCGAGCGAAAGGCTGACTTCGATTGAAGTGTCCGGCGGATAGACTCGGAACGATGTGATTTCGGAGAGCGTTCCCGATGCTGTTGATCTGATTGCCATTCGCCACGGCTCGCCGGGCCGCAACACGACATCGTAGGGCACGGCGATGGGTTGCTGTTCAATGCCTTGCTCGGTTTGGATGCGCAGGTTGAGCGGGCCGGGGATGTTTTCTAAAATCCAGTGAGAAGCGGCGACGCGGGTGTGGGGGCGCGTGTAGATTCGGGTGAAGGCGTAGGCGTAGGCGTAGGTGGCCACGGCGACGGCGCCCACCGAGAGGAGGGTGATGAATCGAATCAAGAGAGCGAGGCGCGGCTTCCGCGCAGTGGACATTCGCGATTTGGCTTGGCTCCAGATTTCAATGAGCGCCCATGCGGCGAGCAGAATCGCAAACGGATAGATGGGCATGAAGTAACGCATGTATTGCCAGAACTGAGAGTTCTGCCAAGCGAAGTATGCGCCCACCCAAACCACAAGCAGGATGTGGCTCTGCCATTCGCCCGCCTGCCGGGACGCGCCGCGCCATGTGCGCCATGCGGCCCAAACCCAACCGAGCGTGCTCGCCAACCCCAAAGGCCAGCCCACCGCCCATGCCGATAATTGTGTCCATGCATAAGTGAGCTGAGATCGATTCGTCCAATGATGATTTGGCGGCCATTCGGAGCGACCGGCGACTTGATCGGTCACCTCGCGGATGATGTCGAGCCAGCGTTGGTTGAAGCTGATCCCGAAGATAGACGGGCCGTTGAACGCATAGGGCTGAAAGATTCGAAAGGCCAGCGCGGCCAGCGCCCCGGCGATGAGCCAGCCGATGATCGCGTCTTTGAGCAGTGCGCGGCGATTCTCAACCGGCCATGCTTTGGCGAGTCGGATGCCGCCGGCCAGCACGATGATTCCGGCCAGCGGCGCAGTGTTGATTTTGCAGGCCATGGCCAAGCCAGCGAGTACGCCGAAGATGGCATAGTGTCGCCGCTGGCCGCTGTCCATCGCGGGTGCGGCAACATACATAGCGGCGACAATAAAAACAGTGGCGAACGAGTCAACGGCAAAGTAATGCGAAAGTTGGATGGGCAGCACCGCCGCCGCGCTCAGCGCCGCCGCCAACAAACCCACTCGTCGGCTGTAAAGGCGCGCGCCCAGCAGATACAATAGCGCCACTGCGGCGAGGTCGAAAAGCGCGGAAAGAGATCGCCCCACGAGCACGATGTCGTTATAGCCAGTTCTTCTCACCGCTTCGGCAATGTAGCGCGTGAGAAAGAGGGGAAACATGCCGTAGGTGAATGAGCCGTAGGGGAAGGGGTTGAGAGTCGAGTTGGCGGTGTCGAAGTAGTCGAGCAGGCCGGCGGGCCGAATGGCGTCGGCCACATTGGTCATGAATCGCTCATCAGGATGCAAATGTTGGCTGTCGTCCCAGTTAATGCCAACGAATCGGAAATAGCCTCCGGCGGAGAAGATAACAGCGAGGATTAAGATTGTGAGCCAGTTGGGAACATCGGGGGGGCGGCGCGGCGCGGCAGGGATCGGGCGGGGAGCAGACTCCGTTTCGGGCGCATCGATCCGTTTGGGGCCAATAGTTGTGCCGGGCTCGATTTCCATATGCCAAAGGATTATATGACGATTCATTCGCCGTTGCCGCGCGCGCTTCATTTTTGGACGAGGCTGAAACTGAGGGCACAGAATGCTTCGCCAAGTTCCCCTGTTCCTCTTGCGGCAACAAAAAACGCCGAACTGCAATAGCGCGATTCGGCGTTTTTGGGACAGCGGAGAGGGTGGGATTCGAACCCACGACGGGGTGACCGTACTCGCTTTCCAAGCGAGCGCACTAGACCAACTATGCGACCTCTCCGAAATGGCTTGCCATCGCAGAGTCTTCTCTCGAAGCGATCCTCCACAAACTCAAGCGCGGGGATTATACCATTGGTTGCTTTCTTCGCCCGAACGCTTGCGGCGACACGGTATATAATCAAACCCAGAATGCTCACACGTTTCTTCAAGGACGAACCGCCAGTATCTGCGGATCAACCGGCTGAGGCAGCTTTTGCCTCGGCGCGGCTGTGGCAGAGGCGGTTGAGATGGCTGGCTTGGCTGATGCCCATCGCCATTAGCGTTGGCGTGTATGCATATGTTTGGTATGTGTTAGTCGTGCCCGGCGATACGGTAGCCGAGCTCAAGGAGGCCAACACCATATTGCTCTATGGGGCGGTGGCTTCGCTGTTGGTGGGCATTTTTATTTATCAGGTTCAGTTGGTGCTGGCTCAACAGGTCGCTGTGAGCGCTGAGCTGGACAAGAAAGTGCACGAACGCACGCGAAGTATCACCGATGTCATGATGCAGCTGGATGAGCAGAACAAGGCGTTGCTGGCTCTCGACCAGCAGAAGTCCGAGTTCATCACATTGGTGTCCCACGAGTTGCGCGCGCCGCTAACAAATATCAATGGCGGCCTCGAATTGCTGTTGAGCTGGGAGAAGGATATCTCCCCGCGCATGAGATCAACACTCCAACTGCTCACAGCCGAGGCTCAACGACTCACCCATTTTGTGGAGACGATACTCAACATATCGGCCATCGAGTCTGGACAGTTGCCAGTGGTCATCAGCCCGGTTCCGATAGCGTCCGTTGTGCGGCACGTGATCGGCCAGTTCCCGAATTTGCTGCCCGATTTGCTCAAGGCCACTGTTGCCAACGACTTGCCGCCCGTAGCCGCCGACGAGCATTACCTGCAAAGCGTCCTATTTCACCTTGTTGACAACGCATTGAAATATGCGCCGGGCAGCCCGGTGACGGTGACCGTTCAGGCTGTGGGCGACTTGATAGAGTTGAAGGTGGCCGATCGGGGCCCGGGTGTTCAGCCAGAATTGGCCGGCCGCCTCTTCAACAAATTCGAACGGCTCGATGCCCGCGACTCCCAAATCGTTTATGGCTACGGACTCGGCCTATACATGTGTCGGCGAATACTTGACGTGTTGCACGGCGACATACGACTTGGGGATGCGGATGGGCCGGGCGCTACGTTCGTCGTGCAAATCCCGAAATGGGAGGGGGATTGGGAGTAGTGTGTGCCCTGCTTCCGGATTGTTTCAATCCTGTTTCATAATTTAGCCCTGAAAGAGCAGAACGCTTGACCATGGCCCCCCAAAGCCTGTATTGTACGCTCAGAATTGTGGGCAAATTGCGCTTATGACCAGAGATAGCCAACGCACCCCGTTTCATAATCGGCCCGGCCAGGCTTTTGTCGAGCTGGCGCTCATGCTCCCCATTCTGCTGTTATTGATCGCCGGAATGGTGGAAGTGGTCTTTGCATTTAACGACTACCTCCAGATGCTCGATGGGGCGCGCAACGGCGCGCGCGACAGCGCCGACCTCAACCCCTACCCCAATGCCGAAAGCGCCTACGACAGTATAAAGGACTGCGATAGCACAAACAATTTCTTTAGGCGCACGGCTTGCAGTACCCAAAGATTCCTCCTTCCCGTGGATATAGAAGTCGAGCCACCTACTTTGGCCGGGAACACGTGCATCCCCTCGACCGACGCCGAACACTATACCAACGACATCGTCATCTCAATTTTCACCACAGCGATTGTCGATGAGGGATCGGGACCAGAATTGCGTGTCCAGCGATTCAACGACGCCGACTGGAATGGTGGCGATCCGCATCTTGATGAAGACAACGAAGAAGACAACGACATCGGTTGGTCGTTTGTGATGGATCAATACACAAGCCCTCAAATGCGCGGCATGTGCTCGGCGTTCGATTTGGAAGCGGACATCTCCCCATTGCTGTTGGGCTCGAGCGATGTCTCTAACGCCGCGCCCAACTCCGGCTACTTGCTCGTCGAAGTCTTCTATCGACATTATCAATTATTCGATGTTCCCGCTTTTGGAGACGTGATCGCCAACCCGATCCCGCTTCATGCCTATGCCATCTTTCTACTTTCTGCCGCAGAACCGACGGCGACCCCTGAGCCGTAAAGACGCCGCGCCGCGTTCGCTTGTTGAGACGGGCCAAACGCTGGCTATTTTGGCGATCATGATGCTCGCGCTGGTGGCTTTTGTGGGGCTGGCCTCCGATGGCGCGATCCTCTACATCACTTACGGCCAACTGCGCCGCGCCACCGACGCGGCGGCTTTGTCCGCCGCCGCTCAATTGCGGGAGGCCCGCACCGACGAAGAACTCGACCGAACGGTTCAAGAGACCATGCAGTTGCAGGGGATTGTGGCGCCGGTGCACATTGGCAATACGGATGAGCTTGGCGCCGAGGCCACCGATGGAGTGGATAACGACGGAGATGGTTGTATCGATGACCCCGGGCAACTTTGTTTTGTGGTGCAAACCTGCGAAAGAGTCTATGGCGCGGTCCCCGAAGGCTTCGACGATGTTCTCATTGACACCGATCCGGTCATTTGCACGTTTCCGGCCCGGAAGTTGGTGCGCGTCAACGCCTCCACCAGCGCCGAATTTGTTTTTATGCGGCTGTGGGGATGGAACAGAGTGCAGCTCAATGCAACGGCGACCTCCGAAGCCGCCGCCCTCGACGTGATGCTGGTGCTGGACGTGTCGTACTCGATGACGTGGGATGCCACCCTCTCCAACGGTTTCGACGATGATGGCGATGGATGCGTGGATGAAGCCGCCGATGAATCCGGTTGCGCTACCTTCAATGGCCACGCCGATGATTGGCTCGGCTCGAAGGCGACGGGCAACGGCGTGGTCAACCCGTTGGCTTCCCCCGGCGTCCTCCCCGACACAACACCGAACTGCAATACGGCTGGCGCGGCGTCAACCATTGCTTACCTCCAAGGGGCGAATAGGCTGCCGGCCAGTTGGATGGCTGACCTCAACGGAGACAGCGTGGGCGAAACAGCCATTGCCCCGCTTACACCCTGCCGACCGTTTGAGTACGTGCGCGATGCGGCACTGAGATTCGTCTCCACTTATGTGGATTTCCCCTATGATCGCGTGGGCATCATCACCTTTGCCAGCGCGCCGTGCCCGCCCGGCCGCACCTACGCCACCTGCGCCACCAACCAGACGACAGTGCGCCAAAGCATCGGCGACGGCGATGACCTGCTGGAAACAGTCGCCGCATTGCAGGATGGCGGTGTTTTGTCGTATGGCACATTGGATCGGTTGGAAGTGTCGGCCAGACCTCCGTGCCACGGCGATGGCAGTCAGCGCTGGTCGCCCAACGATCTCTATCCCAACTTGTGGGATGGCGGCGAGGCAGGCACAACGGCAGGCGATCCTGACGCCGGAGATTTTGGCGAGTGCGAAAATACCGACACGGGCGACGGACTCCTGCTTGCCTTCGATGACCTCAATAGCAACCGCCGCAGTAACGCGGTGCGCTTCATCATCCTGCTCTCCGACGGCGCGGCGAGCACTTCGGCCTACAACGTGGCAACGAACTACGACCCTGACACCTATGCCTGCCCCAACGAACGACGGACGGCGACCCTGCAAGGCGGCAGCCCCAACCCCTTCTACGATCAATACTTCGGCAACCGCCCATGCCAGGATGGCGACTCGCGCAACTTCTACGTCTTCCGCCATGATTCGGCGAGCGGAGATTATGACGCCGACGATTATGCGCGCGATCAGGCGGACGAGATCGCCGATGCCGGAAACACCATTATCTTTGCCATTGGCCTCGGCGCCGAAGTGACGAACAACCCCGATGGCGGTGGAGGATGCTCTGTTGATGTCTATGGCACACTGCCCGACAGCAATAGCGGCAACCCCGATTGCCTTCCCAATGGCGAGCAACTCCTTCGCTACATTGCCGATCAGGGAGATGGCATCAACCCTCCCGATCCCGATCCGTGCGGCCGCGATGACACCCCCGGAATCGCGGACCCGGCCAGCCCCACTGCCGCGGAACTGGCCGCCAACCCCATCTACAGCCTTTATACCGAACCGGTCGGGTCGTCGTGCGGCAACTACTTCTATGCCCCGGGCGGCCTCAATGTGCGCGCCGTGTTCGACGAGATTGCCCAGCGCATCTTCACCAGACTTACACAATGAAACGACTCATTCGCTCTTTTAGCCGCTTTCAACGACGCCTGCGCGGGCAAGGCATGGTGGAATTCGCCCTCGCACTGCCCATCCTGTTGCTGTTGGTCATGGGCATTGTCGAGGTTGGCCGCCTGTTGCATGCTTTCCTCGCCGTCGAGAACGCCGCCCGCTTTGCCATTCGCTACGCCGTCACCCGCGAATACAACCCCGTCTATTGCGAAGACGACGACTTCATGATCGCCGGTGCGCTCGAAGCGCACCCCGAACTCGATGAAGCCACCGTGCAGTCGTGGCTCGAGGAAGATGAAGACTCGGATGGGATTCGCGATTGCCGCATTCAACTGGTCATGCCCGACGGCTCCCCGATTAGCAACGCGCTGGAAAAGACAACCATCCTGCAGGATGTCGCCCGATTGCCATCCATCCGCGACGCGGCCCGCGCCGGCGCGACAGGCATCGCCATGGATTCCGCGCTGGACTGGAGTCAAACTTATACAACGCTTCCCGAAGACACGGCCATCAACGTCGGCTCGGACAGTATCGAAGAGCGCGATGAGCGCGGCTGGTTCTACGTTACCATCTGCTCCAACCGGGATATCGATGGCGACGAAGACATCGATTTCACCGTCCACTCTATCGCCACCAACGAAGACGAAGCCTGCACCTTGAATTCCACCGGCGAGTGGCAGGAGGACTCCGGAGCAGAAGGCAACACCGTTGTCGTGCTGGTGCGCTTCAATCACCCGCTCATCACGCCGCTCATCACCAACATGTGGCAGAACCTTCCACTCCGCGCCCGCCGCGAAGGCATCGTGGAGCAGTTCCAATTGGCCAACGTCGAAAGCGTAAGCAGTGGATTGGGCACCGTCACCGGCACTGCCACCAACACCTTTACCCCCACCAACACTTTCACGGCCACCAACACTTTCACGGCCACCAACACTTTCACGGCCACCAACACCTTCACGGCCACCAACACCTTCACGGCTACCGTCACCAGCACCGCAACCCGCACCCCAACACAAACTGGAACAGCAACGCAGACGCGGACCCCGACCAATAGCCCAACGGCCACCAACACCCCCGATTGCAGCCTTTACACCCTCACCAACCCGGTGCTGAGCACTGACGGCAGCAGTAGACGCTTGGTGACCTGGACATTGAGCATCCCCGTCGCATCCATCATCGACGATGCGACCTTCACTTGGACCTATTACGACTCGGTCGCGCCGGCCGACGACGTGGACGTGTTCCGCCGTGGGAACACCAACTTCAGCAACGGCTCGTATGTCAATCGGGCGAGCTCACCCACTACCTGGAGTGCTGGCGACACCTCCAATTCGGTGAGCGCTGGCAGTTCCAATATCCGGGCCCGATTCAACGACTCGCTCGGCGCGTGGCCGCTGACTGTTCAGGGCGCGCATTTCGGCATGTCCCTCACCTTCACTAACGGCTGTAGTGTGGCGTACAACCCCACCAACCCAACGGCCACCAACACGGCGACGATCACCCTCACGCCGACCATCACCAACACCCGCACGCGGACGAATACGCCGACCATCACCAACACGCCGACCATCACCAACACGCCGACCATCACCAACACGCCGACGATCACGCCAACGCGGACGAACACACCGACGATCACTCGCACGCCGACGCGCACGAACACGCCGACGCGCACGAACACGCCCACGATCACCAATACGCGGACGCGGACGAACACGCCGACGATCACTCTCACGCCGACGATCACCAACACGCCAGCCAATACAGCCACGCGCACCAACACCGGCACGGCCACAAACACGGCCACGCGCACCAACACCGGCACGGCCACGAACACGGCGACGAATACCCGGACACCCACCATCACTAACACGCGCACGCCTTCGAATACGCCCACCCATACCCGCACGCCCACGCCCGGCAACACTAGCACGCCGACGCCGACCAACACTCAAGACACCGGCGGCGGCGGGTAGGCGAAGGGCGTGTCCGAATCGAAAGACACCGGGTGCCGCGAAGGTAAACACCCGGTGTCTTTTTGCTCAATTCACAGCCTATGCACAAAGTCCTAATGGTTGACGACGATCCGACTCTGCTGAGGCTGCTCGGCGACTATCTGCGCGAGAACGATCTCGGCGTGGTCACCACCGACAAAAGCGACGCCGCTCTGCGTTTCCTCTTCGACGAGCGCCCCGACCTCGTGGTGCTGGATGTGATGATGCCCGGCATGGATGGCTACGTGCTGGCCTCGCGCATTCGCGAAATTTCCTCGGTGCCCATCATCTTCCTCACCGCCAAAACTTCCGAGTCCGACAAACTGCGCGGCTTCCGCCTCGGCGTGGACGACTACGTGACCAAGCCCTTTTCGTTCGCCGAGCTGGCCGCCCGCATCAATGCCGTGCTCAACCGCGCGCGCGGCAAAGACACCGTCGAGCGCAACCTGCACGTCTTCGGGCCGGTGTCGGTGGATCTGGATCGCTGGAGCGTGATCAAGAATGGCGAGACGGTCTCGCTCTCTCCCACCGAGTTCAAGATGCTCAAGTATCTCGTGGAGAACAGCGGCCGGGCCATTGCCGAAGAGGAATTGTTGCAAGCCGTGTGGGGACTCGAAGAAGGGGTGGAGCGCGGCTACGTGCGCCGCTATATTTGGTTCTTGCGGCAAAAACTGGAGAGCGACCCCTCGAACCCGCAGATCATTCAGACCGTGCGCGGGTTCGGTTACCGCATCGGCGAGAGCAGTTGAGCCATGTAGGGGCAGGCCTTGCGCTTGCCCGCCTTGCGCCTGCCCGCCTTGCGCCTACGTTGGAAACATCGTCGGCAAAAGTTCGGGGGCGTAGCGCGCGGCCATGTCGGCGCTGAAGGTGTTCGTCTTGCACACTTCGGCGTATAAATGAGCGGCGGGGCGGGGGGAGCGGCTCTGAGTGGCGACGTCCAGCGCGTACAAGCCGAAGCGTTGATCCCAGCCGCGCTCCCATTCGAAGTTGTCCACCAGAGTCCAATAGTAATAGCCCTGCACTCGAAAATTGAAATTCACTGCGCGCCAAGTCTGCCGCAAGTGCAATAGCAGTGCGCGATTGCGCCGACTCTCATCCTCGTCGCCCCAGCCGTTTTCGGTGATGAGGATCGGCAGGCCGAATCCGTTGGCCCACTCCAGCGCGCGGAAGAGTCCTTCGGGATAAAGTTCGTTCTGGGCGAGGTTGTCCACCTCCGCGCCGGGTGTGTGAAAGGTGCGCCCGAACAGCGAGGCGGCTTGAGAAACGTCGAAGGTGGAACTGCGGCGCGAGTAGTAATTCACTCCGAAGTAGTCCATCGTTCCGGCCAGTTCGGGCAGGCGCTCGCCGCGCGCTCCTTGGCCCACCGGATATGCCAGCCGCCCGGTATGCAGTGCCTGCGGAATGATTTCGTTGAACACGCGATTCTGCAAACCGGCCACCCAACGATCGGGCGCGAAGTCGGGCCGCCACGGATCGATGAATTCAAAGTGGTGGGCGATGCCCACGCGAGCCTGCGGCTGAATCTCGTGAATGGCGCGATACGCGGCGGCGTGCGCCAACAGCATATGCCGGAGGGCGCGGAAGCAGGCCGACATATCTTTCTCGCCCGGCGGCCACACCCCATCGGCATAGGCTTGATACGCGCCCACATTCGGCTCGTTGATTGTGCACCACAAGTCAACAATGTCTTTCAGCGCGTTCACCACTTTGCGAACGAACCGCTCGAAATAACTCACGATGGCCGGGTTCTCCCAGCCGCCTTTTTCGGCCAGCCACAACGGGTTCACGAAATGGTGCAGGGTCACCATCGGCTCGATGCCGCGCTCGCGCAAACCCTTCGCCATTTGCCGATAGTGATCGAGCGCCTCTTCGTCCCACACAGCCATACGCGGCTCGATGCGGCTCCAATCGACTCCGAAACGGTGCGCCGTCTGCCCGTCGTTCGCGGCGCGATCAAAATCTTCGCGCCAACGGCCTGCCCACCACTCGCAAGCGATCTCTGCCGTGCCGCCGCCGCGCACCTTGCCCGGAAGTTTTTCCCACCCATCCCAATCGCTCGGCGTGTGGCCGCCTTCCACTTGATGCGCCGCCGTCGCCGTGCCCCACTTGAACTCGCGCGGAAAGGTGTGCGTCGCCCGAATTCGAGATTTGGAATTTGGCGTTTGAAGTTTGGAGTTTGGACTCTGTGCTTCCCCCTCGTTGTTCATTGTTTCATTGTTCATTGTTCATTGTTTCATTCTTCATTGCTCATTGTCTCAGCACCGCTTGCCCCGAATACTCTCGCGCGCCCGTGTCCACGAATCCCACGCTCGTCGCCAGACTGATCGAAGCCGAGTTCTGTTCGTTGACCACGTACAGCGGCGTGCGCTTGTGTTTGATCAATTCGGCGGCCAGCGCCGATACCACCGCCTTGCCCCAGCCTTTGCCGCGCGCCGCCGCTTCGGTGAACACGTACACCTCGGCGAAGTGCGGTGTTTGCCAGTTTACTCCGGCGGCGGTCTGCACCGCGCCGTTGGCGCTGGTCTCGAATCGCGGCAGGCCCTCAGGCGTGGGGTTGGCGACCACCAGCACGTTGATCTGCGGATTGAAACGCGCCGGATCGAGCCGGTACACGCACAACACTTCAGCGTCGGTGATGGCCACGGCGCGGTTGACGGCGCCCGTCAGCGCCATCGGCGCAACGAGATAATAGGGCCGGTTCGGGATCAGTCCGCTTCGGATCAGTTCAATGGCCGTCGAGTCGCTGTCGGCGCGCACCACCACCACGGGCCGGAAGAGATCCAATCCCGTTTGCGCGCGCACGAGAAAGCCGTCGGCGCGGCCATCGGAAGCGTGATGCACGAACAGCGCCGTCCGGCGGGGATCGTGATACAGCGCGTAGTAAGCCGCGAATGCGTCGGCGGGCGAGCCGGTGTGCAGAAGAGGGGCTATCTGTGTTCTTTGCTCGGCGAGGGTGGGCACAACGGTGAGTATAACGCGGGAACGCCGAAAAGGGAATCGCGCTTTGACATTCCCCGCAACTGTGACTACACTACGTCCTCATTCCCACACACAGGAGCAATGCTCATGCCGACTCCCTATGATGGCAAGATCGGGCTCATTTATTGGACGGGGCAATCCGTTCGGGAAAATTCCATCGAGCAATTGGCGCGGACGATTCATGATCACATGCCCAACGCCCGCGCCGTCTTTCTGAAGGTGGCCGACGGCCACGAGTGGCAGGGCAAGTACGACAGCAAAGCGGCAATGGCCGTGAGCAGTTTCGGCGACATCTCCAAATGGGTGAACGCGCTCGGCCAGTTCGGGTTGGAACTGCACGCGTGGGTCGTGCTCAAAGGCATCAATATCAACGGCGAAGCCAACCGCGTGCGCGAAGCCTGTAACGCCGCCGGAGTCGTCTCGATGCTGCTCGATGTCGAAAGCGGGCCGGGATACTTCAGCGGCGGCGCGGCGGCGGCGCGCGACCTCATCCAAAAAATTCGCGCTGGCATTCCGCCCAATTACCATCTCGGCCTCAACCTCGACGCGCGCGGCGCGCACCCCAAACACATCCACATCCAAGAGTGGCTGCCGCATGTGCAAAGCCTGCACCCGATGGTGTACCACCGCGATTTCGGCCTCGACACGCAGACGGCGATGGCGAATGCCTTTCGTGCGCTCGGCAGTTTCGGCCTGCCCATCGTTCCCATGTTGCAGGCCTACGGCGGCGTGAGTCCAAATGAAATCACCGATGCGGCGCGCGCGGCGATGGAAACACACGGCGCGCGAGGCGTGACGATTTTTCGAATCGGCACGATGGGACCGAACGAATTCGCCGCCGTGCGAGCCATTGCCGTTCCCGCGCCATCGGCTCCGGTGGTCGTCGCCTCCGTCGATCCCGACCCCGATCCGTTCGTCAACGGCTCGGCGCTCATCATCCGCCCCGGCGACACCGGCTACGCCGACGGTGTGTATGAACCCCTGCCGCCCGACCGCGACTGGCGCACGTTCGACGACGTGCACGGCTGGCCGGTGAAGTTCAAACCCACCTCGCACACGCAAGATGTGTACGCCAGCTATGTGCCGTTGCTTTCCGGCGCGGGGCGATACATCATCGAAGCCTTCATTCCGCACCAAAACGCCGAAGCCCGGTCGGCGCTGTATTTCGTCGTTCACTATCGCGACGGCCAGCGCATCGAGCAGAAAGTCTCGATTGACCAGTCCATCTTTTTCAATCAATGGGTGTCGCTCGGCGTGTACGATCTCGATCCGGCGCTCGAAGATTCGGGGCGGGTGAATCAAGTGGACTTTTCCATCGAAGACCCGGCTCGCTCCATCGTTTTCAGTTCGATCCGCTGGCGGCCATACACCGAAGAGCCGCGGCCCGTTCCCGCGCCCGCGCCGACTCCCGAACAGCCTCAAGTTGTGGCCGAAGGTTGCGACCCGCCCATCGGCGCAGACTGGGAGCGGCGCGGCGCAAAAGTTTGGCCGGGCGAGTGGACGGACGCCACCGGCTTCGCCAAGTGGTACGGCGACAGCGCGGGCAACGGCGCGTATCACACTGGCGCCGATCTCAACCTCAACAAGCCGCGCTTCAATTTGGATCGCGGCGCGCCCGTGTGCGCTATTGCCTCCGGCGTGGTCACGTGGGTGGCGCGGTGGGGCGGGGTGTGGCGCAACATCATCATCGTCGAGCACGATCCACTGCCCGACGGCTCGCGAATCTTTTCGCGGTACGCGCATGTGGAAAATATGATCGTGGGCGTGGGCGACCGCGTGCGGCGCGGCCAGCAAGTTTGCAGTGTGGGTATGAGCGGCGGGCCGGGCGGCAACTACCATTTGCACTTCGACATCTCGCCCACCGACATCCTCAAAAAGAAACCCGGCCACTGGCCCGGCGCGAACCGCGCCGAAGTGCTCCAGCACTACGTTGACCCCAAGGCGTTCATCGCCTCGCACAGGCCGAGATAGGTATAGAATTGTTTCGGCGCTTACGACTGATTTCAATGAGGTCTGTCAACGAATGACTAACGAATAAACGGATTTCCCGCCCGACGAGCATTCGTTCATTCGTTGCCAAATTCGTTGACAAGTCTGAAGGAAACCATTTCTATGCCCACTCCCTACGACGGCAAAATTTTGCTCGTGCAAGTCAAAGGCCAATTCCTCGCCCGCAAGTCCATCGGCGACGTGTCGCGCATGATTGTGGACAACATGCCCAACGTGGACGGCGTGTTTCTGCAAACGTCGCAGGGCAAGGAATGGCAGGGCAAGTTCGACAACGACGCCAAAGAGATCAACGGCCCGGGCGAGATCGGCCAGTGGGTCTCAGCGATGGCCTCGCGCGGCCTCGACACGCACGTGTGGGGCATCCCGCACGGGCTGAACGTGGCTGATGAGGCTCAACGGTTCATTGACGCGGCCAAAACGCCGGGAGTGAAATCGCTCGGCCTCGACGTTGAGCACGGCGCGAATTATTATCGCGGCGCCGCCGACGGCGCGCGCCAGATGATGCAGTTGATCCGCGACGCGCTCGGCTGGGATTTTCACATCGCCCTCATCCTCGACGCGCGCCGCAACCGCCCGTTCAACGTGTACGTCGATCCGTGTCTGCCGTTCGTCAACAGCCTGCACCCGATGGTGTACCCCAAAGATTTCGGCAAGCCCGCGCGCGAGGCGCTCGACGCCGCCTTCGGTTTGCTCGAGCCCTACGGCAAACCCATTGTGCCTATGTTGCAGTCGTACAACGGCATCGCTCCCGCCGACATCACCGTGCAGGGTGATTACGCCTTCCAAAAAGGCGCGGCGGGCATTTCGTATTTTTGTCTCGGCGACAAGCACATGAATGCGCCGGAGTTCGAGGCCGTGGCCGCCGTGCAATCGCCGGGCAAACAGAAGCGCCCCACGCCCGAAAAACTTCCGCCCGGCTCGGTGGGCCTGTGGCCCGACGACGCGCGCGGCTACACCGAACACGTTTATGAAAACGTGCCGGCTCGACCGTGGCACGATTTCCGTGACGCATACGGGCACGGCGCGCGCTGGAAACTCACCTCGCCCACCAACGATGTCGCCGTCACTTACACCCCCAACCTTCCTGCGCCGGGCCGCTTCAGCGTCGAAGTCTTCATCCCGCTCGAAAACGCCGAAGCCAAACGCGCCGACTATCACGTGATCTATCACGAAGGCAGCGCCGAAAAAGAGCGGCAAGTGAAGATCGATCAGTCGGCGCGATCCGATGAGTGGGTGTCGCTCGGCGTGTTCGATCTCGATCCGCGTAAGGCCGGTGATGGCCGGGTGAACATCACCGACTTCAGCGACGAGCAACCTTCACAGCCGATTGCCTTCGCCGGAGTGCGCTGGGTTCCGGCAGCGGCCTCCGCTCCGGGTGGGACGCCGACAACGCCTGTCGTTACGACTCGGCCCGCCGTCACGACTCCGGTGACGGCCTCCCAACCGGCGATCACGAATCAAGAGGTGATCAACGCCTTCATCGTCGGCGCGGCCAAGTTCGGCGATAAGTTCACCGATCTCGTCGCCGCCGCCAATCTCAATGCCATCTACGACAATCGCAAAGCGGCGTACACCGGCCCGGCCATTGCCGTCCTGCCGAACATCGGCACGGATCGCAAAGCCGCGATTGCCGAAGCATTGAAACTGCCGCCGGCCGATTTGGCGAAGGCGGCGGCCAGCGCCAAACCGCCCGCGCCGGGCAAAGGAAAAATTGACGGGCGCGCGTGGGGCGTGCATGGCTCGGCGGGGTCTGCCGCGCCGCCGCGCCACATGTGGGATTTTTGGATTCGCGAATTGAAAGACATGGGCATCAAGTGGTACAAGCAGTGCGACAGCACCGGCCCCGATGACATCGGCGACGGTTCGATTTTCCGGTGGGTGCTGGCTCTGCGCGATGCGGGCATCACGCCGGTGGTGCGTTATCAGCAGGGGCATCAGTTCCCCAACCGATTGGCGGGCGTGTTCTTCGACAAGATGAGTCGGTATGCGCGCGAAGGCGTGGTGTGGGCCGAGATTGGCAACGAGCCGAATCTGATTCACGAATGGCAGTGGCCGGTGGAGGAGATGACGTGGCAAAAGGGCGAGAGTATTCGCACGCTCTCGGAAGTGTGGCTGAACGACGCCGAAGAGGCCTTGCGGCGCGGCGCGCGCCCGGCGTGGTATGCCATGGCCCCCACCGATTGGCAGGGCGGGGTGAATCCGTTTTTCTCTGGCCCCAAGTTTCAAGAGTTGTGCTGGCGATACATCGGCAGTGACGGCGGGCGGAAAGAGCGGGCGCGGGCCATCTTCCGCAAGGGCGGCTGGGTGGCCGTGCACGTTGCCGCGTATGAGTTTCCGTTCGACTTCGATCCGTTCAATCACGGCGTGGGCGGCAGAGCGCCGTGGGATATGTGCCTGCGCGGGTACGAAGTTCCGCGCAAGTACATTGCCGAGAACATCGGCCTGACCCCCGGCAAAGAGATGCCCATCATGTCCACCGAGAGCGGCGTGTTCACTCCCGAGTCGCGTTCGATGGACGGGCACGAGCGACTGCCGAATGACGAGACTCACGGCGCGTTGGTTCTGAAGATGTTCGATTGGCTCGAAGAGAACTCGCCACTGCAAGCGATGATGCCGTGGTGCCTCGCCGTGCACGATGCCATCGGCCTCAACAACGCCGACTTTCCGTCGGACGGATGGTACATCGAGCAAGGCGGACTCAAGCCGCGCGCGGTGGTTGGAAAGTTGAAGGCGGCGCGGGCGCAGAGGAAATAGCGACGAATGAAGATTCACGACATCAGTGTTACTTTGCAGGATGGCATTCCGATCTGGCCGGGCAACCCGGGCTTTGAGCTCGCTCGCATCAATCGCATCGAAGACGGGGCATCGTCCAACGTGTCGCGGCTGTCGCTGGGATGCCACACCGGCACCCATGTGGATGCGCCCGTTCATTTCATCACCCGGCGCATCGGGCGTGGATACACTCCCGCTCGGCCTGCTCACCGGCCCGGCCACCGTGTTCGCGCTCGATCTGCCTTCCGGCAACATCACCGCCGACACGCTCGACGGGGCGCGCATTCCGAAGGGGACACGGCGCGCGCTGTTGAAAACGCGCAACTCCGATTTGTGGCGGCAACCTGCCCACGACTTCCGCGCTGACTTCGCCGGGATCGCCGCCGACGGCGCGCAGTGGATTGTGGATCGCAACATCGCGCTGATCGGCGTGGACTATCTTTCGGTGGGACCGAAGGGCATGGGCCGCCCCACGCACGAAATTCTGTTGAACGCGGGCGTGGTGATCGTCGAAGGCCTCAACCTTGCCGATGTCGCGCCGGGCGATTATGATCTCTACTGCCTGCCGCTGAAGTTGAAGGATTGCGATGGCGCACCGGCGAGGGCGATTTTGATCGAAAAGGAGTTAAGTTAATGGCAACCGAACGAGTCAAAGAAATTCTTTCATGGTATCGGAGCGACAACCCCGGCACGCTCGCCAACCTTGCCCGTTTGCTCAATCACGGCAAACTGGGCGGCACGGGCAAACTGATCATCCTGCCGGTGGATCAGGGATTCGAGCACGGCCCGGCGCGATCCTTCGCGCCCAACCCGGCGGGATACGATCCACGCTATCACGCCGAGTTGGCGATTGACTCCGGGTGCAATGCATACGCCGCGCCGCTCGGCTTTATCGAGGCCGTCGCCGCCGATTACGCGGGCGAGATTCCGCTCATCCTCAAGGTCAACAGCCACGATGTGTTGCAGGATGAGAAGGACCCATTGGGAGCGATGACGGCCAGCGTGGAGGATGCTCTGCGGCTTGGCTGTGTCGCCGTGGGCTACACCATTTACCCCGGCACCGCAGAACGGCGCTTGCTCTATGAGCAATTGCAGGCCCTCACGCTCGATGCGAAAGAGGCCGGATTGGCCGTCGTCGTGTGGTCGTATCCGCGCGGCGGCGCGTTGAGCAAAGCCGGAGAGACGGGCGTGGATGTGACGGCCTATGCCGCGCAGATCGCCGCGCAAATGGGCGCGCACATCATCAAAGTCAAACTGTCCACCGAGCACATCGAGCAGGCCGAAGCGAAAAAAGTGTACGACAAATATCAAGTGCCCATCGGCACACTGGCCGACCGCGTGCGGCACGTTGTGCAATCGGCGTTCAACGGGCGGCGCATCGTCATCTTCTCCGGCGGCGCAAAGAAAGAAGACGCCGAAGCCGTGTTCGACGAGGCCCGCGCCATTCGCGACGGCGGCGGTTTCGGCTCCATCATCGGGCGCAACTCTTTCCAGCGCCCCAAGCCCGAAGCCCTGCAACTGCTCGACACGCTGATGAAGATTTATCGCGGCGAGATTCAATAGCTGTTCCGCAATTAAGATCAGACGGCCATTAGGAACCACAGATTTCACGGATTACGCAGAGTCTTTTCGCCCAACCGGTGAAATCTGTGTAGTCCGTGGTTGCTTCACGGTTCAACTGCGCGGTGTGTAGCAGATCATCTGTATACCATTCGCTTGGGGCAGACTCCCCGCCCGTTTGGGTGGGGGCAACTGTTTCTCCTGAGGATGCTTGTGATTGATGTCTCATGATAGACTGGCGCATGAACTGCCGCCTCATCAAAAGGACTCCTCCCAAGCCATGACCGACACCGCCCTCGACTCCCTCTCCGTCAACACCCTCCGCTTCCTCGCCGCCGACGGCGTGCAAAACGCCAACTCCGGCCACCCCGGCTTGCCCATGGGCACGGCGGCGATGGCCTACACCCTCTGGACTCGATTTCTCAAACACAACCCCGCCAAACCGCGCTGGCCCGACCGCGACCGTTTCGTTCTCTCCGGCGGGCACGGCTCGATGCTTCTGTATTCACTGCTGCACCTCACCGGCTACGATCTCTCGCTCGACGATCTCAAATCCTTTCGCCAATGGGGAAGCCGCACGCCCGGCCACCCCGAAGTTCACCTCACCCCCGGAGTGGAAGCGACCACCGGCCCGTTGGGGCAGGGCATCAGCAGTGCGGTGGGCATGGCTATGGCCGAAGCGCATCTCGCCGCGCGCTTCAATCGAGACGGCCATACCATCGTCGATCATTACACTTACGTTCTCGCCAGCGACGGCGACCTCATGGAAGGCGTGGCCGCTGAAGCGTGTTCGCTCGCCGGACACCTTCGGCTCGGCAAACTCATCGTCCTTTACGACGACAACAAAATCTCGCTGGCGGGTTCCACATCCCTCACCTTCGCCGAAGATGTCGGCCTGCGCTTTGCCGCCTACGGCTGGCAAGTTCTGCGCGTGAGCGACGGCAACGACGTGGCCGCCATCGAGCAAGCCATCCACGACGCGCGAAAAGTTCCGGATCAGCCGACCCTCATTCTCATCCGCACCATCATCGGCTACGGCTCGCCGCACAAGCAAAACACGTTCGAGGCGCACGGCTCGCCGCTCGGCCCCGACGAGCTCAAAGCCGCCAAACAAAATCTCGGCTTCCCCTCCGAGTCCATGTTCCACATCCCCGACGAGGCGCTGAAAAACTTTCGGTCGGCGTTGGAGGGGGGAAAGAAATCGGAGGCGGATTGGGGCCGGCGCTTCGCGTCGTACGCGAAAGCGCATCCGACATTGGCCGCCGAATTTCAACGTCGGATGTCGGGCGACCTTCCATCCGGTTGGGACGCCGCCTTGCCCTCCTTCCCCGCCGACGCCAAAGGCCTCGCCACTCGCAAAGCATCCGAAGCCGCGATGCAAACCATCGCTAAAAGCATTCCCGAACTCATCGGCGGCTCCGCCGATCTCAACCCCTCCACATTCACATGGCTCAAAGGCGAGGGTGATTTCGAATCGCCGCTCTCGTCGCCCGAAGGCGCGCAGGGCGCGGTGGGCGGCGGGTGGGGACACGATGGCCGCAACGTCCACTTCGGCGTCCGTGAGCACGGCATGGGCGCCATTGTGAACGGTATGGCTTTGCACGGCGGCCTCCGCCCGTATGGCGCAACCTTTTTCGTCTTCTCGGATTACATGCGCCCCTCGATTCGCCTCGCGGCGCTCTCTGATCTTCCGTGCCTCTTTGTTTTCACGCACGACAGCATCGGGGTGGGGGAAGACGGCCCCACGCACCAGCCCATCGAACATCTCGCCGCGCTCCGCGCCATTCCCAATCTGATCACCCTTCGACCGTGTGACGCGAACGAAACAATTGAGGCGTGGCGCTTTGCCGTCGCTCATCGACACGGCCCGGTAGCGCTTGTGTTCACTCGGCAGAACCTGCCCACGCTCGACCGGAGTGTTTTTGCGCCCGCCGCCGAACTCGCCAAAGGCGGATACGTGTTGAACTACAAAACTCAATTTCCCAACTCCAAACCGGATGTGATATTGATGGCGACGGGATCGGAAGTCGAACTGATTCTTAAGGCGGGCGAGAAGTTGGCGGCTGAGGGCGTGAACGCGCGGCTCGTCTCGATGCCAAGTTGGGAATTGTTCGAGAAGCAATCGCAAGAGTATCGCGATTCGGTTCTGCCGCCGGATGTTCGGGCGCGAGTGGCGGTGGAGGCCGGAGTGCGGCAGGGTTGGGATCGGTATCTCGGCGAGCGCGGCGCGTTCGTCGGCCTCGACCGATTCGGCGCGAGCGCTCCGGCGAAGGTTGTGTTCGAAAAACTTGGATTGACAGCAGACGCGGTGGCGACCGCCGCGAAACGTTTGCTGGGATAGACTCAGAAGTCAGAAGTCAGAGGTCAGAAGAAGGGAAGGATACCTTCTGACTATTGATCACTGGCTACTGGCTGCTTCCATGAAACTTGCCATTGGCGGCGATCACGCCGGGTTTCCACTCAAACAACACCTCATCCCGTTGCTCAAACAATGGGGCCACGAAGTGAACGATCTCGGCGCACACAACACCGAGCCTTCAGACTATCCCGACTTCGCCAAAGCGGTCGGTATGGCCGTGCAAAAGGGCGAGGCCGAGCGCGGCATCATCGTGTGCGGCAGCGGCATCGGCGCGTGTGTGGTAGCCAATAAACTCAAAGGCATCCGCGCCGCGCTTGTCAGCGACACCTATTCGGCGCGGCAGGGTGTGGATCACGATGATGTGAACGTGCTGTGTCTCGGCGGGCGCGTGGTGGGCACGGCGCTGGCCGAGGAGATCGTCAAAGCCTTTCTCGCCGCGCGCTTCACCGCCGAAGAGCGGCACTTGCGGAGATTGGGCAAAGTGAGGGCGTTGGAGGAAGGCAAGTGACCTTAACCAAAGAGCGACAGCCGAGCAACTGAGAGATTGGTTTGCTCAGGAATTCATTTTGCTTCGCGCGTGGCACGACTTGCCGCGCCTGATGTTTCTGGGCAGTATCCCGGCCTATATTCGCGACGATCCCCAGTTAGCGTTCGTGTAGCCCATCCGTGCCTACGACAGGAGAATCACAATGACTCATCCCCTCCTCCAAATGCAAGCCCTCGGCCAGTCGCCGTGGCACGACAACATCCGGCGCGGCCTGCTCGACAGCGGCGAACTGAAGAAGATGGTGTACGACGGCGACATCACCGGCCTCACCTCGAACCCGACGATCTTCGAGCAGGCCATCGCCAACTCGACCGATTACGACTCTGCTCTTCGCGAACTGGCGCTGGCCGGGGCCGACGCCGAAGGCATCTTCGACTCCCTCGCCATCGAAGACATCCGCGCCGCCGCCGATGTGTTCGCGCCTGTGTACGAGCGGACGAACGGCGGCGACGGCTATGTGAGCATCGAAGTCTCGCCGAAGTTTGCCAACGACACGAAGAAAACCGTGTCCGAAGCCAAGCGATTGTGGAAGGCGGTGGGCCGCCCGAATGTGATGATCAAAATCCCGGCCACCAAAGCCGGACTGCCCGCCATCGAAGAAACGCTGGCCTCCGGCATCAACGTCAACGTCACGCTCATCTTTTCGCTCGAACGGTACGACGAAGTGATGACGGCGCACCTCAACGGGCTGACGAAGCGATTGAGTGCGGGCAAGAAGGTGACGGGCATCGCCTCGGTGGCTTCGTTCTTCGTCAGCCGGTTGGATACGTTGATCGACGGCTTGCTCGATCAGAAGATCGCCGCCGACCCGTTGTTGGCCGAACCGCTCGGATCGCTCAAAGGCAAGGCCGCCGCTGCCAACACCAAACTGGCCTATCAACTTTTCCTCAAGCGCTACCACAACGGCGAGTTCGCCGCGCTGAGAGAAGCCGGAGCGCAAGTGCAGCGCCCGCTGTGGGCCAGCACCAGCACCAAAAACCCGAATTACCCCGATACGATTTACGTGGACAACTTGATCGGCGCAGAGACGGTGAACACCATGCCGCCCACCACCATCAAATCTTTCAAAGATCACGGCATTGCTCGCGCCACCATCGCCGAAGAGGTGGACGGCGCGCGCGACCTCATGGACAAACTGGCCGAAGCCGGAGTGGATATGAAGGCCGTCACTCAGAAACTTGAAGATGATGGCGTGGCCGCCTTCTTCAAATCGTTCGAATCGCTGATCGCTGTGATCGAAACGCGGCGGCAGGCGGAACTAGCCGCCGCTCGCATCCGCGTTTCCCTCGGAGCGAAATTGGCCGCCGACGTGGAAGCGACGCTGGCCGTGTTCGACGCGCAAAAGATTCCGGCGCGGCTGTGGCAAAAAGATTCCACGCTGTGGAAAAAGGACGACCCGGCGCATCAGGCCGAGATCAAGATTCGCATGGGTTGGCTCGACATCGCTGAGGCGATGAAATCTCAAATCTCAAATCTCAAAGACTTCGCTAAAGAGGTTCGCAGAGCGGGTTTCACTCACGCCCTCCTGTGCGGCATGGGCGGCTCGTCGTTGTGCCCCGAGGTTCTGCGCGAGACGTTCGGCGTTGGCAAAGGCGGCCTCGATCTGGCGGCGCTCGATTCGACCGACCCCGCCGCCGTGCGCTCTGCGCTGAACCGAAGCAACCCGGCGAAGACTTTGTGCATCATCTCCAGCAAATCGGGCGGCACGGTGGAAGTGATGTCGTTCTTCAAGTTTTTCTGGGAGCGAGTGAAAGCGGTGAAGGGCGATCGGGCGGGCGAGAACTTCGTTGCCATCACCGACCCCGATACCTCGTTGGGCAAACTGGCCGCCGACTGCAACTTCCGCCGCGTCTTCGTCAACCCGCCCGACATTGGCGGGCGATACTCGGCGCTCTCGCTCTTCGGCCTCGTGCCCGCCGCGCTCATCGGCATGGATGTGGCGATGCTGCTCGACCGCACAACTGAAATGGCAATGGCCTCGGCGGCCATCATTCCTTCGGCGCGCAACGCGGGCGTGTGGCTCGGCGCGGCGATGGGCGCCGCGGCGAAATCGGGCCGCGACAAAGTCACGTTCATCGCTTCCGATCCCATCTCAACTTTTGGGTTTTGGACGGAGCAGCTGATCGCCGAGTCAACGGGGAAAGAGGGCAAGGGCATCGTGCTGGTGGAGGGCGAGCCGGTCGGCGCGGCGGCGTCCTATGGAAAAGATCGGTTGTTCGTGTATTTGCGTCTCAACAAGAAATACGATTCGGTTGTGGACGCGCTCGAACGATCCGGCCAGCCGGTGATCAGAATCGATCTGCGCGATGCGTACGATCTCGGCGGCGAGTTTCTCCGGTGGGAAATCGCCACCGCGGTGGCGGGCCTCTCGCTCGATATCGATCCGTTCGATCAGCCGAACGTGCAGGAGTCGAAAGACAACACGAAACGATTGCTGGCGCCTTCGGCTGAGACGTGGCCGCCCGCCGAGCCGACTGTGCCCGTTGCCCGCCGTGACGCCGCCACTCGATTGCGGGCGCATCTCAAACTGGCGAAGCCCGGCGATTACGTGGCGCTCACTGCGTACGTTGCTCGCACGCCGAAGACCGACCGGGCACTGCGGGCGATCCGCGCCGCCGTGCGCGACAAATACAAAGTGGCGACGACAGTGGGTTACGGCCCGCGCTTTTTGCACAGCACGGGGCAACTGCACAAAGGCGGCGCGGATAACATCGTGTGCATTCAATTCGTGGCCGAGTCGGCCAGCGACGAGTCGATTCCCGGCGAGGCGTTTACGTTTGGACGGCTCGAAGCGGCGCAGGCGCTGGGCGATTTTCAGTCGCTCAAGTCGCGGGGGCGGCGCGTGTTGCGAGTGCAGTTGGGCGCGAAGCCCGAGGCCGATCTCGCGGCAGTGGCGGCGATGTTTGCGCCGGTGAAGAAGAAGGTGACGAAGAAGGGACGCAGATAAATGGAAATAGCAATGGTTGGATTGGGACGGATGGGCGGCAATATGGCGCGGCGGGCACCGGGTGGCGCTGTACAACCGCGCGAAAGCAGTGGCCGAAGGAATCAAAGCGGAGGAAAACGGCGGTGAAGTGGCGGCCTCGTTTGCCGATGTGGTTGCCAAACTCAAAGCGCCGCGCCACGTGTGGATCATGCTTCCGGCGGGCGAGGTGACCGAGCAGGCCTTGCGCGAGTTTATGGCCTTGCTTTCGCCCGACGATACTTGTTTAGCGTCAAGAAGTATCCAGCAGAGGCGGGGCCAAAGACTTGAGTGTGTTGACTGGGTTCCGCTGGATCTTGACCAATGAGTCTAGGATGGAGAAACCTTGTTGACGACAGGTTGCCAGAACGCTGGTCAAAATCGAATGCGTCGCGGCCCCGCTGT
>Ga0194127_10000951_pt1 | contig 44441 bp, 46 predicted proteins | sample TA2KigC100mmetaG_FD_148624 | JGI IMG/M metagenome (GOLD analysis project Ga0194127, IMG submission 148624) | Freshwater microbial communities from Lake Tanganyika, Tanzania - TA2015036 Kigoma Deep Cast 100m | ecosystem: Environmental > Aquatic > Freshwater > Lake | place: Tanzania: Lake...
TTTTCGAAGGAAGCATTGCTCCAATTCGCCGTGTCGCGGTGGCATGCGCCGCACGGTGTGCCGAAGTGGTTGGCCGGTTCGCGCCCCTTGTGGCACTCGGCGCAATCGCGCCCGCCCGCGAAGCTGTGATCGAAGGAAGCATTGCTCCAATTCGCCGTGTCGCGGTGGCATGCGCCGCACGGCGTGCCGAAGTGATGATCGGGGGCGCTGTGGCATGGGGCGCAATCTGCGCCAGTGATCGTGGTGTGATTGAACACCGCGCCCGTCCATGTCACCGCGCTGTGACACAGACTGCACTGCCCACTCCAATGGTTGGCGGGCGCATCCGCCGTGTGGCAGGCGAGGCAATCGGCGAGGCCGTTGTGATCCATCTTCACGTGTTTCCACGAATCGACCGCGTGGCAGTTGGAGCATTGCCCCTCGAAATGCTTGGCCGGTTTCTCGTCGGCGTGGCAGGCGGCGCAATCCGCCGCGCCGATGTGATTGAAGTTGACCGGTTTCCAGGCGGCGGTGCGGTGGCAGTCGGAACACTGGCCGTCGAAGTGATTCGCCGGCTCGTCGTCGGAATGGCAGCTGATACAGTCGGCGGTTCCACTGTGGTTGTACATCGCCGGTTTCCATCCCATGGCCGTGTGGCACGAGGCGCAGTCGCCCTCGAAGTGATCGGTCGGTGTTTTATCGGCATGGCAGGCAGTGCATTCGCCCGGCGTGCCTTTGTATTGGCCGGTGGTGTGGCAGCTCGAGCAGGCCAATGTGGCATGTTTGCCGGTGAGAGGAAAGAATTGATGCGCCGCCGCCGTGCTGTTGGGCGGGAAGGGCACCGAGCGAGGCGCGCCCAACTCACCCTCCGCCGCCAACGCCTCGGCGATGCCGATGTTGAGTGAGGCCAATTGCGAGAGATCGGCGTCGGGATCGTTGGCGGCGATACGAATGGCTTCGACTTTTGCTTTCGCATTCGCATACACGTCGGGGTGCGATGAGGGCAGCACCGTGAGCGTGTCGAGCACGGCCAGCGCGTCGCCGGACATCGAAGCCAGCCGCGAGCGAAGCTGCGCCGAGGACGCCGCCGGGGACGAGGCAACGGTGGCAACCGCATCATCAATGGCGGCGTCCAAATAGGCCAGCGCCAAAAGTTCGTGTTCGGTTCCGGCGCGGTCGCGCAGATTGCGCGCGCGGCGGTCGGCCAAGTTCAACAGCACCGAAGCATGTTGCGCCGACTCAAAAGTCAATCCGGCCCACGCGCCTTCGGCCATGCGCTCCGCCGGAAAGAGCAAATCGCCGGGAAGGAACGGGCCGGTGGCGGCCAAGGCGAAGGTCGTTCCACCCGTCGCCATTCCGATGGCAATCATGAGCGCGATCGCCGTTTTGATAAATCGAGACATCCTTTGCATCTCCTCCCAGTTGAGCTACGAATGAATCGTGTTTCGCCAAAACTGTTGAATATGCTCGGCCATCGCCGCGCCGCCCGCGCGCAAGTGCGGCAGGAGCGGGCGAATGTCCGTTTGGTGTTCGATCAGATCGCGGAGCGGGTCGGCCAACGTTTGCCGCCCGACGATGAGCGCGCCGGCCAGCCGGTCGCCGTCGAGCACCAGCCGCACCGTGTTCGCGCCGTCTTGCGACCACGCGCTCGCGTAACTTTGAGGCCGTGTGGCCCACACTTCCGACGAGCCGCGATCGATGTGCTGTAACACTTCGCCGTCGTCGCCGCGCCCGCCGCCCAGTTGACCGATGGCGGTGACGTGCAAACCAAAAAGCAAGCAAGCGTTGAACGGCACGCCTTTCATGTAAGTCTGATGCGCGCCGGCCATGTTCGCTCCGGCCACGCGCCCGGCGGCAATGGCCGTGGGCCACAGCACATCGAGCATGTGCTTCTGCGACCATCGATCCCAAACTTGGGCGCAGTCACCGGCGGCGTACACGTCCGGCACGGTCGTTTCGAGTCGGTCGTTGACGAGGATGCCGCGATCCACTTGGATCGGAGTCCCGCGCGCGAACTCGATCTGCGGCTTCACCCCAATGGCCGCGCCCACCAGATCACAGCGGAAGTCGTCGCCGTTGTTCAACCGCACTCCCCGCACCCGGCCATCCGCCCCACCGAGTATCTCCGTGATCTCGGTGTTGTAATGGATGGTGACTCCGCGCCCGACGATGCGCTGTTCGAGCAGCTTCGATTCGGTTTCGTTGAACACGGTTGACCACAGGGTGTTTTTGCGGACAAAGTAATGCGTGTCCACGCCGTGATGCGCCAAGCCTTCGGCCATTTCCATCGCCGTGATGCCGCCGCCGATGACCACCGCCCGCCGCGCAGTTTTGGCTTTGGCGAGCATCTGCTTCGCGCTGTCGAGTGTGTCGAGGTACAGCACCCCATCGAGATCAGCGCCGGGGTATGGAGGCGGCACGGCGCGCGCGCCGCTGGCAATGAGCAAACGGTCGTAATGCGCCGCCCGCCCGTCTTCGAGATGAACGTATCGCGCAGCGATGTCAATCGAAGCCGCTTTGCCGAATAGAAGCGTGATGCGCTCTTGGCTGTACCATTCCGGCTTACGGGCGATCACTTGCTGATCGGAAACTTCGTCGATGACGACGTAGGCGAGGCCGGGCCGCGAATACATGGGGTAGGGTTCGCCGCTGATGACGACGACGTGCCCTCTGGGATCGCGTTCGCGAATTTCTTCGGCGGCGGTGACGCCGGCCGCGCCGTTGCCAATGATGACGTGCCGAGTCATTTCACGCCCCCTGAGTGGCGGCGATCATCGGCTGCCGCGAGATACTTTCCCACCGTTTCGTGATACAGCGCTTCATTCATATTCAGCAATCGCTCGTCGGCAGGGATGCGAAGCAGGGCTTGAGTGGGGCATTCTTTCACGCACGCGCTCTCGGCGTAACCGTCGCACAAGTTGCATTTGTCGGCGCGGAACATGGGCGAGGGAATCTCCGGCGCAATATCCCAACGCAGTGTGCCGCGCGGGCAAACCTCGATGCACAGCCCGCACCGAACACAGCGAGGGTCGTCTACCGTTTTGCCGCGCCGCGCATAATCGCGCACCTGAATTCCCTGCGGGCAGTTGTAGCCGCACACGCCGCACTGCACGCATCGGCTGGCGTCGGAGGCCACGTGGCCCACAATGGCTTTCGGTTCGGCGCTGCGGGCGAGGCCGAGCACTCGGGCGAAGAAGCCTTCTTTCTTTTTGTGTTCGATGGGCAGAAGGGTGACGACTCCGAACGGGCAGGCCTCCACGCACTTGTTGCATCCTTTGCAGGCGTCGGTGACAAAGGTGCGGCCGCCGCGCTCTTTCATGCCGTCGAGGCGGCAGGCGGTGACGCACGGGGTATCGGGGCAGTTGCGGCAGACGTTGGGCAGTTGGTATCGGGGGAAGCGCGGCCCTTCGAGGTTCATGCGCGCGCGCCCGTGCCGATCTTTGCACACGGTGGTGCATACATCGCACACAACACACTTGCTGAGATCGCGGATGAGAATTTCGCGAGTCATCAATCGCCGCCCTCATGTTCCCGCCCCGTCGGGTGGCACTCAGTGCAGTTCTCCAGCCGCGAGCCGGTGATGCCTTCCTCGGTATGCTCGCCCGAAATGTTTTGAGGCGTGTGCTCATGGCAGCCGTAGCATGTGTATTCGGTGTACGTGTTGGGGTGGCAAACGGCGCAGGCCACCTCACCGCCTTCGCCGTGATCGAGCGGGAACGCATGATTCTTGAGCGCCGCCGGAGTCCATGCGGCAGTGGAATGGCAAGCGGCGCAATCGAGGCCAAAGACTCCGGCATGGATTTGCGGCTCGGCATGGCAGGCCACGCATTCTCTGGGCGTGTCTTTGAATTGTTTGTTGACGTGGCAGGCTTCGCAATCGATCTCGGCATGTTGGCCGTCGAGCGGAAAGACTCTGCTGTGATCGAAGTTCGCCAAGTTGCCGGCGCCGTCGTGGCACGAAATGCAGTCGCCGCCGAACTTCGCGGCGTGATCCACCATAAAGGCGAAGTCGTGCGCGCCGTGGCAATCAGCGCAGGCGGTGTCGCTGAAGGCGAACGCCGCCCCGGTGTGGCAAGCGCCGCATTCGATTGGCGAGTCGTCGTAATTCCGCGCGTGGCTTGCGAGGCTGAAGCCGGAGGCGGCGTGATCGAAATTCACCAATGCCATATCGGTCGGGTTGAAGTTGCGGCCTTTGTGATCAGCATGGCATCCGCCGCAATGGGTGACGTTGGTGAACCGGCTGTGCAAGCCCGCTCCCTTTGCCCGTTGTTCGGCCACACTCGCGTGGCAGTTTTCGCACCGCGCCGCTTCGATGCCAATGATGGGGGTGTGGCACTGCTCGCAATCGTTCTCGAAATCGGCGTGAGAACTGAAGCCGTTGATCGTCACGCCGCTTTCGGATTTAGCCGTGAGCAGGCCGGGGCTGAAGATAGCGCCGCCGGAAACGACGACGGCGATGACGATGCCGACGAGGATGACGAGCGACGACAAACAGCCAAGGGGCGAAAAGAACGGGTGTTGGCGGATCATCGGGTGAACGGCCAGAGGCCGGCTCCGTAATACAACGTGGCGCCGACGTGAATGAACGCCGAGCCGAACAACGCCAAGCCCATCGGCACGTGGGCCACATGCCACAGACTGAGCAAACGGCGCGCGGCTTCGAGCGCGCGCACCTGCCGCTCGAGGTTGCGCCGCCGGGTGAGCATCCGCTCAACTTCCGACAACTTCTGCTTCTCGCTTTTTTCGAGTTGTCTCACCTGCGCGTGCAGGCGTTGGCGATATTGCCATTCATCCCACGAGCGCAGAAGCACGAGCGAAAGATCGCCGCGCTTCTTTCGCTGGCGCTCGGCGTCGGCTTCGATGAGGGCGCGCACCGCCGCCGAACGCTGTGTTGCCAGCTGCGCAATGTGCTGTTGTGTGCGTTTGGCTTCGGCATCCAGATCGTCGGCGGTGGCCTCGGCTCCGGCCAGCGAGTGAGGGATAGCGGTGTAAAAGTAACGCCCCAAAAATCCGCTGGCGACGACGAGCACGGCCAGTCCCATGCTGAGCCCGGCCAGCCCGCGAAATTGAAACGCGGAGTGCATGAGCACCATGAACGGCCCGACGATGCCGGTGAAGATGTGCAGTGAGAGCCACAACCGCATGGGCCCGGCCCACCTCAGCCAGCGCACTCGTTTGCGCAGGCTGTAAAAAATCTCGGTGGACAACATGAACAGCGTGCCGATGATGCCGAGCCAGTGGCCGAACGGATGGCCGCCGGCCTCGGCGGCGATCCGTTCGGCCACAATGTACACACCGCTGAAGCCGAAGCACACCAACATGCTGAGAAGAAGCTCAAGTGATTCAGTCATACTCGCGTTAACCTGGCACCTTTGTAAGTTGCCCTCGGCATCATGAGGTTACGTCACATTTTGGAACTACGCTACCCCCCACCCTCCTGTTCGCCGCCCTCGCCGCCACTCTCGAAATTACCACCCTCTCCAGCCGCTCCCATCGACTTGTACAAGCCGTCGATCAATTGCTGTTTTTCGGCATCCGTGAGTTTTGCCTCGGGATGGGTAATGAGATAGGTGGACGGAGGCATCTCGCCGTTTTGAATCTGCTCGCCCGCCTCGCCGCTCTCGGCTTCTCTCATTCCCCATTCCGAGAAGTTCAGTTTATTCCGGCCCCGCACCGTATCCATGATCACCAGCCACGATACCGGCGCGACATTGGAATACCACGGCCACACCGTCTCGTTGCTGTGGCAATCGAAGCAGGCGCGTTGCGCCAGCGCGCGCGTGTCGGGGCTGTCCCACTGCGGCTCGGCAATCACCGGCGGATTCGTTTTGAGCGCCCATACCGGAATGAGTTGAATGCCGAGAAAGAGCACGACGGCAATCGCCACCCCGATCAGCGCAAGTTTGAAGACACTTTTAGTCATTCCAAGACTCCTGGGTTCGTCAATTTGGCAGAGGCGCTCACAGCCTCAAAGGCTCCGAGGGCCAAGCACGGTAAGTGTAAACCCTTCCCGCCGATTGCGCCGTTAAACTGGGGCTAGGGCTACGTTATGAGAGGGTTAAGAGGCGCATTTTCGGCATGACTACTGGTCTATAATGCGCGAGAGGGTGCGCTATGGCTCATATTCTTGTCGTCGATGACGAACCGTTGATCACCGAGTCGCTCCACTACAGTTTGCGCCGCGAAGGCTTCGAGGTGAGTGTTGCTCACGATGGAGAGGACGCATTGCGGTTGGCCGAATCGGCTCACCCCGATCTCGTCGTCCTCGATGTGATTATGCCAAAGATAGATGGGATGCAAGTGTGCCGCAAACTGCGAGCCACCAACGCCGTGCCGGTGATCATGCTCACCGCGCGCGGCGAAGAGATCGACCGCATCACCGGACTCGAAATGGGGGCCGACGATTACCTCCCCAAACCTTTCAGCTTCCGCGAACTGCTGGCGCGCATCCGCGCCAACTTGCGCCGCGTGGAAATGGATCATCGCCCGGTGGAAACACTGATCGTGCGCATCGGCTCGCTCACCCTCGATCATGCCGCCCACCGACTGCTCAAAAACGAAACCGAGATCACCCTCAGCGCCCGCGAGTTCGATCTGCTCAAAGCCCTCATGAGCCGCGCCGGGCAAGCCATTCCGCGCTCCGAACTGCTCAACCTCGTGTGGGGCGAAAACTGGTTCGGCGACACGCGCACCCTCGACGTGCACATCCGTTGGCTGAGACTCAAGATCGAAGATGATCCCGCCGACCCGCGTTACATCCAAACCGTGCGCGGCATGGGCTATCGCTTCGCCGGGCCCGAAGAGTTCGAGAATCGGCCATGACCCGACCGCGCCCCCGCATGCCCGCCATGGTCAGAAGCCTGCGCGGCCAACTCATCCTCTCGCACCTTCTCGTCACACTGATCGGCGTGGCCCTCGTGGCCGCCTTCGCCGGGCGCAACCTCGTGGCGGCCAGCCTCGCCGAAGCCGAGCACTCGCTCGAAGACGTGGGCTTTGTCCTCAGCAACGAACTCGAAGAGCCTCTGAACCATTTGGTCGAAGGCGAAGATGAAAGCAGCCCCGCCGATGTGACAGCCATCCTCGATAACCACCTCAGCAACGATTACCCAATTCTGGTTGTCGTCACCGCCAACGGCCAAGTGATCCTGCCCTCGAACCTCTCCACTCCCATCCCCGACCCGCGCGAAGCCGTCGAAGTGCGCGGCGCATTTGCCGGAGGCGACTTGCACGAGATTCGACTCGACGCCGCCGGCCGCGAAATGCTGTTCGGCGCAGTGCCCATTCAGCACGAAGGCGAAATCTACGGCGCTCTCCAATTGGCAACGCCCATGGCCCCCGTGCGCGAGAAGATCGCCGGCACCCTGATCACATTGGCTGTTGTGATCGCCAGTGTGAGCATTGCGGTGGGCGGCGCAGGCTGGTGGTTGGCCGGGCAGCTCACCCGCCCCCTCGCTCAACTCACCACCGCCGCCGAAAAATTTGCCGAAGGCAAACTCGACGAGCCGGTGGTCAGCGGCGCGCGCGCCGCCGAACTCATCCGCCTCGAATCGGCGTTCAACGAAATGGCTCGCCGCCTGCAAAAACTCATCGCCGACCAGCGCGCATTCGTGGCCAACGCCTCGCACGAACTGCGCACCCCGCTCACCAGCCTCAAACTGCGCGCCGAAGCCCTCAACAACGGCGCGCTCGGCGACGCCGAAGCCGGGCCGCGCTTCGCCGCCGAAATCGAAACCGAAGTGGATCGACTGACCAAAATGGTGAACGATCTGCTCGACCTCTCGCGCATCGAATCGGGCATTGCCACCCTCGAACGCGAAAAAGTGGATTTGGCTCAATTGGCCGCCGAAGCCCGCGACGCCTTTTCGGTGCGCGCCGACCGCGCCGGAGTCAATGTCACGGTGGAAGTGAATGGGACTCCGCCCCCCGTCTCGGCCAACGAAACGCATCTGCGCCGACTGCTCGATAACCTCCTCGACAATGCCGTGAAATACACCGCGCACGGCGGGGCAGTGACAATTCGCGTGGGCGCCGACTCGGCCAACAGCGCAGTGACGCTCGAAGTGATCGATACCGGAGTCGGCATCTCCCCCGAACGCCTGCCGCACGTGTTCGATCGATTCTATCGCGGCGGCCCGCCCCTCTATCGCACCGGGCCATTGCGCGCGCGTGAAGGCGCCGGGCTCGGGCTCTCTATCGTGCAAAGCATCGCGCAAGCATACGGCGGCAGTGTGCGCGCCGACAGCCCGCCGGGCCGCGGCACAACGATCGCCGTTCGGCTCCCCACGCACCCTCCGGGAAAATAATGGCCTGCCCCAACAAATGCACTCGCGTTATACTGTAGCCATCCCAATGGAGGATGTCCTTGCACCGAAGATGCGCCGACTACTTTCCTCTCTCATTTTGATTCTGATCCTCAGCCTCGCGGCCTCCGCCGCGCTGGCTCAATCCGTTGTCAGCCTTTCCTCGTTGGAAATCGCCTTTTGGCCCGAATTCGACCGGCCAGCAATGCTGGTGATCTATCGCGGCACCTTCTCGCCCGATACCTCGCTCCCGGCTTCGGTGAGAATCGACATCCCGGCCAAATACGGGCCGCCCATTGCCGTCGCCTTCATCGACGCTCAAGGGCAGCTGCTCAATCTCGAATACACCACCGCCGTGAGCGGCGACACGATGAGCATCGCTTTCTCCGCGCCGTCGGCTAACTTTCAGATCGAATACTACGACTCTGGCCTCGATCTCAGTTCGACGACTCGCCGCTATTCTTTCGCCACTGCGCTGGCGTACCCCATCGATTCGCTCACCCTGCAAGTGCAGCAGCCGGTGGATGCCAGCGGGATGCAGGGCACGCCCGCGTTGGGCCAGCCGCGCACCGGCAGCGACGGGCTCACGTATTTCGACGCGGCGCGATCCAACATTGCCGCTGGCTCGGCCATCACCTTCGACATTTCATACACGAAGGCGACGGACACGCTCACTTCGAGTGTGCAGGGGCCGGTCGTCACTCCCGATCTGCCGCCCGAACCGGGCGCGGCGACTCAGGGCGATGACACGATTCTCATATGGGCAATTGTGGGATTGGTGGGTGTGGCAATGGTGGGCGGCGGTGTGGTGATGTATGCGCGGTCGCGCGCGGCGGCGGGTGAGGAGATCGAGTCGCCGGCCTCCCGCCGGGCGAAGTTGAAAGGCCATCCGCCGAAGCCCAAAGAGGTAGGGCCACGAGTCGTTTCCCCAGAGGCGGAGTCCCCTCAATCGGTTTCCTTCTGCCACGAATGTGGCAATCCTGTTCAATCAGCCGATCTTTTCTGTCGTAACTGCGGCGCGAAAGTGCGCCGTTGATCGGCGAGCGCCGAGCGGCAAGCAATACTCGGCGCTCATCTTCTCAGCAATCTCTTCGTTTTTCGCGCAAGCGGATGTGCTAGAATTTTTTCATCCACTGGCGCGCGTCCGGTGGAGTTCGTCACTTTCAGGTAATGACTATCGTTACTCGCCAATCCAGATACGAACCGTATGATTAGCGAACAGTAGGAGGCAGAAACTATCATGGCTGAAACTATTGCTACATCGGGAACCATCGCCGCCAAAAGCGGTGGACGGATGAAGTTTATCGTGGGCGGCTTGCTCATTATTGCCGCCATTGGGTATCTCATCTACACCAGCATCGGAAGCACCCAGCAGTATTTCTTCACCATTCAAGAGTTGAAGGAACGCGGCAGTTCGGTGGTGGGAGACAACGTGCGGGTGTCGGGCGCGGTGATCGGCGAGAGCATTCAGTACGACGCGCAGGCTCTCGAATTGCGATTCGCAGTCGCCAATGTGCCAGCCGATCAAAAAGAGATCGATGCGCTGGGCGGGCTGGCCGTCGTGCTCAACGTTGCCGTGAATGATCCGACGGCGGCGCGGATGGAGGTGATTTATATTGGCGTGAAGCCCGATTTGATGAAGGGCGAAGCGCAGGCCATTATGGATGGGCACATCGACGAGAACGGCCTCTTCCACGCCGACACTCTGCTGATGAAATGCCCCACCCGCTACGAAGGGGAACTGCCGACGCAAGCCGCGCCCTGACGAAATATCAAGGATGAAGGTAGAAGGGTGAAGCCAACTATTCATCCTTCACCCTTCATCCTTCATCCTTCCAATGACTCTCACCCTCGGTCTCACTTCCCTCTTCCTCGCTTTTGCCTGCGCCCTCTACGCCTCGGTGGCCGCGCTCATCGCCGGGCCGCGCAAACTCAACGCATGGATTGATAGCGCGCGCAACGCCGCCATACTCACCTGGCCCCTCCTCACCCTCGCTTCGCTGGCTGTCATCATCATGCTGGTGCAGGGCCAATACCAAGTCGAATACGTCAGCGATGTTTCGTCGCTCGCCATGCCGTGGTATCTCAAAGTCACTGCCCTGTGGGGCGGGCAAGCGGGCAGTCTGCTCTTTTGGTCGTGGCTCATGTCGGCCTTTGCCAGCGCGGCCATGCTCCGCCGCTGGGATCGCGACCGCTCGCTCATGCCCTACGTCATCGCCGTCTCGATGATCACGCTGGCCTTCTTCATTTTGCTCTGCCTCTTCGTCGAAAATCCGTTCCGGCGCCTGTGGCTGAGTCAGGCCACTGGCGAAGTTAACCCGGCGCTCTTCCAGCCCGCCAACAGCACCCTCTTCACCCCGCAAGACGGGCGCGGGGGCAACCCCCTCCTCCGCCACCCTGGCATGATCATCCACCCGCCCATGCTCTATTTGGGCTTCGTCGGATTCGTTGTGCCGTACGCCTTCGCCGTCGCCGCGCTCATCACCGGCCGCACCGACGACGAATGGATCCGCACCACTCGCCGCTGGACTCTCGTCGGCTGGCTCTTCCTTTCGCTCGGCCTCATTCTCGGCGGGCGGTGGGCTTACGATGTGCTCGGCTGGGGCGGCTATTGGGGTTGGGACCCGGTGGAAAACGCCGCGCTGTTGCCGTGGCTCACCGGCACCGCCTTTCTCCACTCGGTCATGATTCAAGAGAAGCGCGGCATGCTCAAAAAATGGAACATGGTGCTGATCATCCTCACTTATGCGCTGGTCATCTTCGGCACCTTCCTCACCCGCAGCGGCGTGCTCTCCTCGGTTCACGCCTTCGCCCAGAGCGCCATCGGGCCGCTGTTCTTCGGCTTCATCGGCATCACCTTCACCATCTCCATGAGCCTCCTCTTCTGGCGATGGGATTCGCTCGCCAGCGAAACACAAATGGACAGCCTCCTCTCGCGCGAGGCCGCCTTCCTCCTCAACAACCTTTTGTTTCTCGGCATCGCCTTCGCCACCCTGTGGGGCACCATCTACCCCCTCATCTCCGAACTCGTCACCGGCCAAAAAATCACCGTCGGCCCGCCGTACTACAACCGCGTCAACGGCCCACTGCTCGCCATCCTCGTTTTGCTGATGGGCATCGCGCCCCTCATTGCTTGGCGGAAAGCGTCTTTCAAGTCGCTCGGCAAATTGATGTGGATCCCCGCCGCCCTCACCATCCCCACGCTCATCCTCTTCTACTTTCTCGGAGCGGCGCACCCCGTCGCGCTCGGAGCCTACGCCATCACCGCCTTCGTCGGCTACACCACCCTCTCCGAATTCGCGCGCGGCATGGTCGCCCGCATGAGGCTGGGCGAGAATCCGCTCATCGCGCTCATCAACCTCTCGGCGCGCAACCGGCGGCGCTACGGCGGCTACACCATCCATCTCGGAGTCGTCGTCATGGCCTTCGGCGTCATCGGCTCCAACCTCTTCCAAACCGAAACGCAAGCCACACTCGCGCAGGGCGAAACCCTCAGCATCGGCGGCTTCACCTTGCGTTTCGACTCGGTGGCCCTCTTCCCCACCAACGACAACCGCGAAGTCACCCGCGCCACCGTCACCGTGTTCGACTCGTCCGGCAGGCTCATCGCCGAACTGCACCCGCGCCGCGACTTCTTTCTCGACAGCGGCCAGCCCATGACCATCCCCGGCGTGCGCAGCACCTTCGGCGAAGACTTCTACGTGATCTTGGTGGACTGGCAACCCATCGGCTCCACTGGAGCGACCTTTAAGGTGTACGTCAATCCGCTGATCAATCTCGTGTGGACAGGCGGCCTCATCTTCATTCTCGGCACCCTCGTCGCCACATGGCCCGACGCCGACGAAGAGAAGCGATACGCCGCGGCCCCGGCCAGCACACTTGCCACTGCAGGAGCAGACTGATGATTCAGAAGTCAGAAATCAGAAGTCAGAAATCAGAAGCGGTGATCGCCGCGTTGCTTGTCGCGCTGGCGGTCGCGCTCGTTTTCGCCGCGCCGGTGTTTGCGCAAAACGGCGAACCGACCGACGACGAAGTGAACGCCGTTGCCAAACAGTTGTATTGCCCGGTGTGCGAGAACACGCCGCTCGACGTGTGCCCCACCCAAGCCTGCGCTCAGTGGCGAGCCACCATCAAAGAGAAACTCATCGCCGGGTGGAGCGAACAACAGATCAAAGATTACTTTGTTCAGCAATACGGCGAGCGCGTGCTGGCCCAACCCTCCACGCGCGGCCTCAACGTTCTCGTGTGGGTCCTGCCGCCCATCGGCTTTCTCATCGGCGCCGCCGCGCTGGCCTATTATCTTCAGCAGCTGCGCAATCCTGCGCCCTCGGTTGTGGCCGCGCCCGCCAGCGCTCCCCCCACCGACGACGATGACGATTACGAAAAGCGGTTGGAAGAGGAACTCGCCAAGCGGCGGTGAGGCCATAAGCAATGAACAATGAAACAATGAACAATGAGACAATGGTGGTTGTCGAATCGCAAACCCCAATCCAAAACCAAAAACCTAAAGTCCTCCTCGGCTGGGCGGCGGCGTGGATCGTTTTGATCGCCCTGCTCGGATTGGTGGCGGTCAAACTCTATCAAGTCACCCTCGGCCCGGTGTCCAGCGGCTCCGCGCCCGATTTCACCCTCACCACCTTCGACGGCGAAACCATCGCCCTCGGCTCACAACGCGGCAAAGTGGTCGTCGTCAACTTTTGGGCCTCGTGGTGCAACCCCTGCAAAGATGAAGCCGCCGACCTCGAAGCCTTTTGGCGGCAATACAAAGATCGCGGCGTCGTGATGGTCGGCGTCGATTACGTGGACACCGAAACCGAAGCCCGCGCCTACCTCGCCCAGTTCGACATCACCTACCCCAACGGCCCCGATCTCGGCACGCGCATTTCGCAAGCCTACCGCATCAAAGGCGTGCCCGAAACTTATATCATCGACAAAAACGGAAACCTCGTCACCAACATCATCGGCCCCACCACGCTGGCCGACCTCGCGGCTATCGTTGAGCCGCTGCTAAAATAATCATGGACATCGGTTCCCTCCTCCTCGCCCTTTCCCTCGTCATCATCGTCGCCGCTTTTGTCGCTCAACCCCTTCTCGACCGCGCCGCCGCCCGGCGCGAAGCCGCCTCACCCGCCGACGATCTCATCTCGCAACGTGAAGCGGTGCTCATCGAATTGCGCGATCTCGATTTCGATCACACCACCGGAAAAATCGGCGACGACGATTACGCCGCCCAGCGCGCGCGCCTCGTCGCCAAAGGCGCCGAAGTTTTGCGCGCCCTCGATCAACGGCCCGCCGCCGATCTTTCATCCGACAGCACTGACGACGACATCGAAAAAGCCATTGCCGCCGTGCGGCAGGGCAAGAGCGCCAAAACGGCGTTGGCCAACTTCGATGACGAAATCGAGCAGGCCGTTGCCGCCGTGCGCAAAGGCGGCGGCAAACCCAAGGCCGCGCGCGCATCGGCGGCGCCCCCACCGGAGGGGCCATCGTGCCTCAATTGCCATCAATCCATCAAGGCCGGAGATAAATTTTGCCCTCACTGCGGCACGCCCATCTCCCATGCTTGCGCCCACTGCGGCCAACCCCATCTGCCCAACGACAAATTCTGCGCCAAGTGCGGCGCGAAACTGAACGTGGCTTCAGAGGCCGCATGACCAAATCTCAAATTCCAAATTTCAAACTCCCAACCTTAGACTCAAACACAACACGTTTCGCGGTTGGCGCGACCACAATCTTCCTCATCGTCATCCTCTCCGCCTGTTCTCTCGCCGAAGACATCACCCCGCCGCCGGGATTCGAGAGCGCCCCGCCTGCGGCGCAGCCTGTGGGGGGGCCGACTGCCATCCCCAACCTCCCGCCCGACTCCGGACTCGGCTACCCCACCGTGATCCCGTCGGTGGCCAAAGGCGCGGTCATCTATTCGCAGAACTGCACGCGCTGTCACGGCGCAGGCGGCGCGGGCGACGGCGCAATGGCCAGTCAGATCCAATTCCCCATGCTCGATTTCACCGCGCTCGAATCGGCCAGCGCGGCCACGCCGGAGAAATGGTTCAGCATCATCACCAACGGCAACCTCGAGCGGGTGATGCCGCCGTGGAACGGCTCGCTCACCGAAGAACAGCGCTGGCATCTCGTGGCCTATCTTTACAGCCTCAGCGCCACGCCCGATGTGCTTGAGGCGGGCAAAGCGCAATACGACTCCAACTGCGCCGCGTGCCACGGCGAGGGCGGCGCGGGCGACGGCCCCGAAGCCATCGGCGCACCGCCGAACTTCACCGATCAGCAATACATGTCGGCCAAAGCGAACGCCGATTTTGCCGCCGCGCTCGGCGCAGGCACCGCCATCGAAAATCACAACTTCGCCGACAAGATCGGCGATGGCGGATTGATCGGCGTCATCAGTTACGTCCGCGCCTTTTCATACGACTCGACGCCGCCCGACGTGCTCAAAGGCACGGTCACCGGCACAGTCACCAACGGCACCGCCAACGGAATCGTCCCCGCCGATCTCACCGTCACCCTGCACATCTTCGACAACTTCCAAGAGACGGCCACCCTCGCCACCGACGTGAAGAGCGACGGCGCGTTTGAGTTCACCGGAATCGAAATGCCGTTGGATCGCGCCCTCATCCTCTCCACCGAATATGGCGGCGCGATCTACACTTCGGATGTGGTTGCCGTCGGCGACCAATCCAGTTACGACCTGCCCATCACCATTTACGACACCACCAGCGATCCGAGTGTGCTGTCCATTTCGCGCATGCACATCGTCTTTGAATTCAGCGAGCCCGGAGTCGCGCAGGTGGGCGAATTGTTCGTCGTCAACAACACCAGCGATAGAACTTTCGACTCGGCAACGCCCGACGGCCCCACCACTGTCTTCCCTCTGCCTCCGGGATACAGCAACCTCTCATTTCAAGACGGCTCCATCGGCGACCGATATTTGCAAACCGACGATGGTTTTGCCGACACCGCCACCGTGCACACCGGCCCCGACCCCCGGCAGATTCTCGTCTCATACAAATTGCCGTACGCCGATGGGCTGACCTTTTCGCAAAAACTTTCGTACCCCGCGCAAACCGTCAACATCCTTTTGCCCGAAGCCGGTCTCACGCTCACCGGAGACGGCATCACCCCCGACGGCACACAAAGCATACAGAATTCGAGTTTCCATTCGTACACTATCACCGGATCGCAGGCGGGCGATGCGATCGCTTTCGAGATCAAAGGCACGCCAAAGTTTGCCGCCAGCACAGCCACCACCGCGGACGCGGCCGCCTCCACAACCGACACGCGCAGTCTGCTCATCGGCGGCCTCTCCATTGCATTGGCCGCCTCGGTTGTGGCCTATTGGTGGACACAGCGCGGCGGCAAAGCCGCGCCCCCGCGCGCAGCGCCGCGCAACGCCGCCGCCCGCCGTGAAGAACTCCTGCGCGAAATCGCCGAACTGGACGCGGGCTTCGAGGCCAACGAATACCCCGAAGCCGAATACCGCCGCGAACGCGAAAAGTTGAAAGCCGAATTACGCCGATTGATAGAACAGGAAAAGCAAGCGGCCAACAGCAAACAGCAAAAGTAAGTCGGCGGATGATCGAAATCCGTTCCCTCACCAAAACCTTCGGCCTCAAGCCCGTGCTTCGCGGCATCGATCTCACCATTCAGCCGGGTGAGTTCTTGGCCCTTGTGGGCCCCAACGGCGCGGGCAAATCCACCCTTCTGCGCATCGTCGCCTCCCTCGCCCGCCCCACCTTTGGCCGAGTGCGCCTCAACGGATACGAACTCCCCGCGCAGGCCGATCCCGCCCGCCGGTTGTTGGGAGTCGTCTCGCACCACCCGCTGTTGTATGGCGACCTCACCGCCGAAGAAAATCTCCGCTTCTACGGCGAGATGTACGCCGTCCCCCATCTCAAACACCGCATTGCCGAAGTTCTCGAACTGGTCGGCCTGAGCAAACGCCGCGCCGATCTTGTGCGCACCTTTTCGCGCGGCATGGCTCAACGCCTCGCTATTGGCCGCGCCATTCTGCACTCGCCGCAAATCATGCTCTTCGACGAGCCGCACACCGGGCTGGATCAAGACGCCAGCGCCATGCTCGACAACATTCTCAAAACGGTGGCCGCCCGCGACTCGGCCCCGCGCACCGTGCTCATGATCTCGCACGATCTGCCGCGCGCCCTCGCCCTCGCTCACCGAGTCGCCATCCTCTCGCGCGGCAAAATCGCCTACGAGTCGCCGGCCGCCGGACTGAGCCCGTTCGACTTCGCCCGCACCTACGAAACGCTGACCAATGGCTGAAGGCATTCACCGCGAAGGCGCGAAGAGCGCGAAAGCCATCAATGACTCTGCAACCGTTGCGCCTTTGCGATTCACTCAATACCTCCGCGCCGTCGCCGCCATCGTTCGCAAAGATGTGGCCGCCGAGATTCGCAGCCGCGAACTGATCAGCGCCATGCTGGTCTTCTCCCTGCTCGTCGTGCTCATCTTCAACTTCGCCCTCGAACTCGACCGCTTCGCCCGCGAGAACGTGGCCGCCGGAGTGCTGTGGGTCACCTTCATCTTCGCCGGAACGCTCGGCCTCAACCGCACCTTCGCCGCCGAAAAAGATCGCGGCTCGTTCGACGGCCTCCTCCTCGCTCCCGTCGATCGCACCACCATCTATTTCGGCAAACTGCTCGCCACGATGATCTTCATGCTCATCGTCGAAGCCATCGTCATCCCGGTGTTCAGCGTGCTCTACGGCCTCTCGCTCATTCAGCCATTGCTGTTCGCCGTCGTTCTGCTCGGCACGCTCGGCTACGCCGGAGTGGGCACGCTGCTGGCCTGCATGGCCGTGCACACCCGCACCCGCGACGTGCTCCTGCCCATCCTCCTTTTCCCCGTCACCATCCCGGTCGTCATCGCCGCCGTCAAATCCAGCGCCGGCATCCTCCTCGCTTCCCAATGGAGCGACATCGCCATCTGGTTCAACCTGCTCATCGTCTACGACACCATCTTCATCGCCATCGCCTTCATGGTGTTCGATTACCTCGTCGAAGAATAAAAAGGAAAACAGGGATGACTTTTGACACCCCCACGCCCGAAGATCCAACCCCGGCAGAGACGCCGCCATCGCCCGCCACCGAGATTCTGCCGGACACGACTCGCGCCCGCGAGGGGCCCGCCCTCACCATCACCGTGCAATCGTGGAGCACGCCCCTCGTCGGGCTGGTCATGCTCGCGCTTGGGCTTTTGCTTGGCTACGTTGGCCGCCCGCTTGTGACGGATCGCCTCGCCTCATTCCAACCCACCGCCACCGCCCAACCCACTCCGGCGGCCATGGCCGGGCCCCCGCCCCAACTGAACGGCCGCGAAGAACTCATGCAATACCTCGCTTCGCAAACGCGGCACTTCCTCGGCAACCCCGATGCGCCCGTCGTCATGTTCGAGTTTAGCGACTTTCAGTGACCGTTCTGCGGCACCTACGCCACTGGCGCGGCGCGCCAGATCGCAGAGCAATACATCAGCACCGGCAAAGTTCGCTTCGGCTATCAGCACTTCGCCTTCCTCGGCCAAGAATCGGGGTGGGCCGCCGAAGCCAGCGAGTGCGCCGGAGATCAAAACAAATTCTGGGAATACCACGATGCGCTCTTCACCAATCAGGCAGGCGAGAATCAAGGCGCATTCAACAAAGACAACCTCAAACGATTTGCCCAATCGCTGAAACTTGACTCGGCGCAATTCGATGACTGCCTCGACAGCGGCAAGTACGCCGCGCTCGTCGCCAGCCAGACTCAAATCCTTCAGCAGTTGGGCGTGCAAAGCACCCCCACCTTCGTCATCAACGGCCAAGCGCTCATGGGCGCCGAGCCGTTCGAAACCTTCCAGCAAGTTTTCGAGAGCGAACTAAACCGATGACCTTCTCAAAGGAGTCCACCGTGAACACCGCAACCACTCCCCGCGCTCTGCAAATTCTCACTGTTATCACCATCATCCTGTTTGTCATCGCGCTCGGCCTCGTGTTCTTCTACGCGCCGCGCGAAGCCACAATGGGCGAAGTCCAGCGCATCTTCTATTTCCACGTTCCCTCGGCGTGGGTGGGCGGGCTGGCTTTCCTCGTCACGCTCGTTGCCGGAGTCGGCTTCCTTCGCACCGGCGATTACAAATGGGATCGGGTCGGGCTGTCCTCCGTCGAGATCGGCATCACCTTTTCGATCATGACTCTGTTCAGCGGCATGTTGTGGGCACGACCCAGTTGGAACACGTGGTGGACGTGGGATCCGCGGTTGACTACCTTCACCATTGTGCTGCTGCTCTACTTCGCCTACCTCATGCTCCGGCAGGGCATCGAGGATCCGGGCCGCCGCGCCCGCTTCGCCAGTGTGTATGGCATCGTGGCCTTCATCAGCGTGCCCATCACCTATTTCGCCATTCAACTTGCGCGCTCCATCCATCCGGTCATCTTCGGCTCGGCCAACCCCAACGCCGAAGGCGATTCGTCGCTGACGCCGGAAATGCTGCACACCTTTTTCTTCTGCCTGTTCACCTTCACCGTGCTGTACGTTACCCTGCTGTGGCACCGCGTCCGGCTCGCAAGTTACGCCGAACGCGTGGAGCAACTCAAAGCCAAAGCCTTAGCCGCCTAACCTCCCATGACACTCGCGCCTCTCCTCCAAACCCCCGACACCTCCGGCTACATGATCGCCGGGTACGTTGTCTTCATCGTCCTGCCCGTCCTGTTCATCGCCAGCCTCCTCTACCGCCAACGCAGTTTGAAGCGCGACGAGGAGACCCTGCGCAGCCTCGCCGAAGAGGAGAAGAAATAGCGCCTCGCATCTGCCCTGCCATCTCCCTCATGCTATAATCCGCCGAACTCGTTACGGCGTTTCTACCCAGAGGAGGGAGCTATGGCCGTTCCACTTCACCCCGCCGACGAACGCGGCCTCAAAGGCCTCAGCCTCGACAGCCGCGTGCGCCAATTGTTTTACGACCTCCCGCCCGAACGGGTGAAAGAACTCGCCCGGCTCGTGCCCATCGAGGCGCGCAAGCGCAACGTCATTTACACGCGCGACGGCAACGAAGAGGTCATCAACATCCTCCTCCGCCCGCTGGCAGCCATGCCCGATCAGGTCGCCTACTTCCACGTCGTCTCCCTCGCCATCGTCAACGCCCTCAAACGCATCCCCGATCTTTACATTCAAGATTTCGCCGTCCGCGAAGTGGTGCCCCTCGCCCCCGACGAAGAAAAATTTCTGTGGGACACGTGGCGCCAAAGCCAGCGCGAAAACAACCCGGTGTTTGGCCGCCTCGACGCAATGGTGGATTTCACCAGCCCGATGTGGAAAGACTCGCTCAACTTCGTCGAGCCGAATCTCTCCGGCGTCGGCGGCATCCATCTTGTCCCCAACTGCGAGCAAGTGCTGGCCGATGTCGTCCTGCCCGTTTTGCAAGAGACGGCTCCCGATCTGCATCTCGAGCCGGGGTTGGACTTGCGCGACATGTTCCTTCAGGAAATGACCGATCACCTCGAAGCCATCGGGCGGCCCGGCGGCACGATTTGCTTTGTCGATCCGAAATACTCCGGCGACGGCCCCCTCGAACTCGACCCGTTGATGGACTACTACCGCGAAGCGCGCGGCATCAACGCCGTCCACGCCGACCCCACCGAACTGTACGTGCGCGGCGGCGAAGTGTGGTACGAGGACACCAAAATCGATCTCGCTTACCGCGATTACGAAATGCGCGATCTGCTCTACATGGAAAAAGAAGAGGGCTTGGACATTCGCCCGATGAAAATGCTCTTCAGCCAAAATCGGATGGTGTCCTCTTTGGCCGGAGATTTCGATCACAAATCCACGTGGGAGATTCTCACCGACTCGCGCTTCACCGAAAAATACTTCACCGCCGAGGAGCGCCGCTACTTCAAGCGGCATGTGATGTGGACACGGGTGATCAAAGATCGGCGCACCACCGAGCCCGATGGCGAGGCGGTTGACCTGCTTGAGTACATGCGGAAGAATCAAGACATCCTCGTGATGAAGCCCAACCGATCTTACGGCGGCGACCGCGTGCTGCTCGGCCCGCTGATGGAAGAGAGCGACTGGGGCGCCGCCATTCAATCGGCGCTCACCGACAGCGAAGATTGGGTGGCGCAACGGCTGGCGCGAATCAGCGTCAGCGAGTTTCCCATCATCGCCCCCGATGGCTCGGTGTCGAACGAGCCCTTTTACACGGTGATGGGCTTCGCGCCGACGAAATACGGCGTGGCCGTGCTGGGGCGCGCCTCGCAAAAGCAGGTGGTGAACGTGGCCCAGCGCGGCGGCATGTGCGCCGTGCTCGTGGGGCGATACGGCAAAAGCATCCTCGGCCCGCGGTGAAAGGATGAAGGATGAATGACGAAGGACGAATTCATCCTTCATCCTTCTGCCTTCATCCTTTTCCATGCTCGGCGAATCTCGAATCAAACAACTGCTGGAAACAGCGCTCGCTCTCTCCACTGCCGACGAAACCGAAGCCGCCGTCACGGCCACCGACGAATCGCTCACCCGCTTCGCCAACAACGCCATTCACCAAAACGTGGCCGAGTCTGATGCCGCCATCGAAGTGCGCGCCGTCTTCGGCAAACGGGTGGGCACGGCTGTCACCAATGATTTCTCGGCGGACTCACTGCGCCGCATCGTGGATATGGCCTGCGAGATCGCCCGCCACCAACCGGAGAACCCGGGTTTTCCCGGCCTGCCCGAACCGAGTCCGGTGGCCCGAGTCGAGTCGTTCGATGAGGCGGCCGCGTCGGCCTCGCCGGAACAGCGGGCCGCCGCAGTGAGCGGCATCTGCCGCGCCGCTTCGGGCGCGCGGGCCGTGGCCGCCGGAGCCTATTCCACCTCCATCACCGAAAGCGCCATCGCCAACTCGCGCGGGCTGTTCGCTTATCACCCGGCCACCTCCGTCGATCTCACGCTCGTCGTCGCCCGCCGCGAGGGATCGGGGTATGCGCACGGCACCTCGTGGCGGTTGGATCGGGTGGACACCGAACGGTTGGGGCAGGAGGCGTTGCGCAAAGCGTTGGCGTCGTCCATTCACGATCCCATGCCGCTCGATCCCGGCGAGTACCCGGTGATCCTCGAGCCGTACGCCGTCGCCGACATCATCGAAAATCTTGCCTCGGCGGGCATGGGCGCCTTGGCGGTGCAGGAGGGGCGAAGTTGGATGAACGGGCGAATGGGCAAACAGATTCTTTCGCCGCTCATTTCGATTTGGGATGACGGGCTGGACACCGACGGCGAACCCCAACCGTTCGATTGCGAAGGGGTGCCGAAACGGCGCGTAGATATTGTGCGCGACGGCGCGCCGATTGCGCCCGTGTACGATACGCACACCGCCGCCCGCGAACCGGGGCGCGCCTCCACCGGCCACGCTCAACCGATCGACGAAGATTGGGACGGCCCCGCGCCCGCCAATTTGCACATGGCCCCCGGCGAGTCATCGGTGGAAGCGATGATCGCGGCAACCGAGCGCGGCGTGTATGTGACTCGATTCTGGTATGTGAATGCGATCTCGGAGCGCAACTGCATGCTCACCGGCATGACTCGCGATGGGACGTTTTTGATCGAGGGCGGGGAGATTGCCGGGCCGGTTCGCAACGCGCGTTTCACACAGGCCATGGTTCCGGCTCTCAAACACGTGGCCGCCTTGAGCCGCGAAGCCCGCCCCATCGGCGGCTACTATGGAAGCCATCGCTTGCCTGCGATGAAGCTGGACGGGTTTCGATTCACGGGGTGAGAAGCCGTCAATGGGCGCTCCCCGCCGAAGTATAATGTTGGCGCGAGGGAAACATCATGAACACGACCATCACCCTTTCGGATCACACATACGGTCTGCTGGCTCGGCAGGCCGAAAAGACGAATCGCTCGGTGAACGATGTGGCCGAAGAAGCATTGGAGCAATATCTGTTGCCGCCGCATCCGTATATTGAAAAAGTCAAAAACACATCGGGCTGGCGGGTTGTGCTCAAAGGGACTCGGATACCCGTGAGCATCATTGTCGGCTACCTCCACACTGGAGAGACGCCCGAAACCCTTGCCCATGAAGTGATCCCGAATGTTTCGCTCGCGGCGATCTACGATGCGCTGAGCTACTATCATGATCACAAGGAAGAAATTGAGCGGGAGCTCGCCGAAAGCACAGAAGAAACAAGCAAGAAATATCTTCGGGAGCGTTTAGGTGAAGAGGGCTTCGCAAGAATTACAGGGCAACACAAATGATCGGCTTGCCCATCCGGCTGTATCTGGACGAGCACATTTGGCGTGGCTTGACCCAGCGCTTGCGCGAAAAAGGTTACGACGCCTTGCACGTGTGCGATGTCGATCGAGGCGGGTTGTCGGATGAGGCTCAATTAGAATTCGCCGCGCAGGAAGGACGCGCCATACTCACCTACAACATCCCGGACTTTAGTCCGCTGGCGCGGCTTTGGTATGAAGCCGGGCGCAATCATGCAGGCATCATTCTCTCGAATGAAATTGGGCATGGCGAACTTCTTCGCCGCGTGCTAAAACTACTCGAGACGGTATCCGCTGAAGAAATGAAGAACAGCGTTCGGTATTTGCAGGAGTTCAAGTAACGCATCTGCATCACTCCTCCTCCCTCCATCCCCATTCGCCCACCAGCGGCACGAACCGAACGGGAGACAATCGTTCGATGTGCCACGCTTCTCCGCGCCTCTGCCAGCATTCCAAATCCTGATCGATCCGCGATCCCACCGGGATGACGAGGCGGCCCTCCGGTTTGAGCTGCTCGATCAGCGGAGCGGGAATGGACGGCGCCGCCGCCGTGACGATGATCGCATCATACGGCGCGTGCTCGGCCCAACCGAATGAACCGTCTCCCACCGCGATCTCAACATTGACGATCCCCAATTTGGACAGCGCCTCTCTGGCGTGCGCGGCGAGCAATGCATACTTTTCCACCGACCACACCCGCCGCGCCAACCTCGCCAAGATCGCCGTTTGGTAGCCCGACCCCGCGCCGATTTCGAGCACATGCTCTTCGCCGCTCAATCGTAATGCTTGAGTCATCAACGCCGCCACGAAGGGTTGTGAGATCGTCTGCCCTTCGCCGATGGGGAGCGGGCCATCGTCGTAGGCAAACGAGCGGTGTTCCGGCGGCACGAACTGCTCGCGAGGCACTTGCCCCATCGCGGCCAGCGCTCGCTTGGCGGTGATTCCGCGGGCCACAAGTTGCTCGCGCACCATCTGCGCGCGCGCATCGGCAAAATTCATCGATTGGAGTTTACACGCGATTGAGGGGCAAAACAAACGGCGGGCTGTCGCCCGCCGCCGAGTCAATCGTAAGCGAAACGTTGCTCTTTCCACACGTCCGCTTCGTTGTGGTATCCGGCCTGCTCCCAAAAGCCCAGCCGATCCTGCGGCATGAATTCCAATGCGCGCAGCCACTTGCCGCCTTTCCAAAGATAGGGCGTTGTATATTCCGTTCCGGGGATGGCGCCGATGACGCCGCGCAAGGGGTAGCCGTGATCGGGATCGAGCGGCTGGCCGTCGTAGTGAGTGGCCAGCAAAAAGTTGGGTTGCAGAGTCACGTCGAGCGGCACGTTGACGGTGAACCCGTATTCGCAATGCTGAAGCGCGAACTTGGCCGAAGGCTTGAGTCGGAGCACCCCTTCATCCACCAAAGTCTTGACCGACACGCCTTCCCAATCCGTGTCGAATTTGCTCCAGCGCGTCACGCAGTGCAGATCTATTTTGACTTTCGCGCGCGGCAGTTTGTTGAACTCATCCCACGTCCAGCGCTTCTCTTCTTCCACTTCGCCGAAAACGCGAAAGTCCCACGTGGCCGGGTTGAATCTTGGCACCGGCCCGTAGTGGAGCACGGGAAACCGGTTGGTGAGCGACTGCCCCGGCGGGAGCCGCCCCATCTGTTTCACTTCATTTTCCTGATCTTTGCGGCCAAGAATCCTGTCGAGCATCAATGCCTCCGATGAACGCCGAAATTATATCGCTGTGAGTGAGTCTATCAGAGGGAGAATCTGTTACACGCCCTTGATCACATTGCCCGCCGTCTGAAAAAGATCGAGCGGGTTCGTGGCGTGGGCGGCCACCCCCCGCCGACGGGCCTCGGCCCATTGTTGAGGCGTCATCGAGCCATAGAGGATCAATGGATTGTTGTCGCCCAATCGCTTCTGCTCTTCGAGCAGCACAAACGCCGCCTGCTGATCGGTGGTGCGCCCGAGGCTGAAGATGACGGCGTCGTACTTTCCGGCCTGCAATTTCTCCAGCGCATCCTTCACCGATTTGGTGAAAGCGAAGCGGACGCCGAACGCCTCCAACGACTTACGCTCCCAAAAGTTGCGCGATGGCGCATCGTCCACCCACAGGATGAGCGAATTGGCAAGCGCGCGGCCAGACTTCTGCGCCGCCTGGCTGACCACGCTGGCGATGGCCCGCGCTTTTTCCTTGTCGGTCTGCGTTGCGCCGCCCCCGGTTTTGTTGGCCGCCGCCACGCCCAACCAGCGCGGCGGCCTCGGCCTGCCGCTCGGCGCTGGCCTCCAACCCGGTGGGCCCGGCCTTGAAATTAAATCGGCTCAGATCGCTCATGAACTGTTTGAGCGGCTCGCCGAGATAGATCAGAATGAACAACACCAAAAAAAACCACGTCACCGTTTGGATGAGCGACACCACGACTTCGAGAAGTTTGATAGCCTGATCGATGGTCATCGCCGATCAGCCGGTGAACACGGGCAGATGCCCCAGCGAGATGATCCGTTCCCACTGCGCGCGTTCGCCTTCGGTGAAGATGGCCGCCTCGGCCACCACTTCGGCTCCGGCCTTCTTCACCACCAAGCGCATCCCTTGCAGAGTCGAGCCAGTGCTGATCACATCGTCCACCAACACAACCTTTCGCCCGGCAATCAACCCTCGATCTTTTTCATCGAGATACAGCGTCTGCGGCTTGCCGGTGGTGATCGAAAGCGTCTCGGCCTGCACGGCTTCGCCCATGTAGGGCTTGTAGGCTTTGCGCAGAACCACGTACCCTTTCGCCGTCACTGCCGACAGCGCGTGAATGAGCGGAATGCTTTTGGCTTCGGCGGTGACGAGCAAATCATAGTTCACTGCTTTTAGTTTTTCGCCGAGCGCCAAGGCGGCGGCCTGCACCAGTTCGGTGTCGCCCAAAATGTTGAGAATGGCGATCCGCAGGCCGGGCTTCACCTCGAACAGGCGCAGGTCGCGTTTCACTCCGGCCACTTCCACCGTATAAACTTCTCGCGTGCTTTTCATACATCCTCCAGATGCAACTTGTGGATCACAAAGACGCAAAGGCGCAAAGACTCCAAAAGAGTCTTTCTGATTCTTTGTGCCTTTGAGTCTTGGTGGTGAAATTCAAATCAGATCCTTGAAATCATAGACTCCATCGTGGATTCCCCAACGATGGCCGTCAGCGCAAAACAAGGTGTCGCCGTCTCTGCTCACCCCCCCTTTGCACTGCGGGCACCGAAGTATATCCTCCACCCTCCCCGCCTCCCGCCCCTCACCCTCCGACTTCCGATCTCTGACCTCTGACCTCTGACTACTGACTACTGTCTTCACAAACACACTCGGCGTCAACTGCCACCAATCGCCGGTGGGTTGAAAGAGGCCGTCGGCGGCGGCCAACACACTGGCGGGGAACAATCGTTTGAGGAGCCCCGACCGGAAATGCGAAACCGTTCGCTGGCGTTCAATGATGAATCCGGCCTCGGCCAGCCATTGGCGCATCGCGCGCGGATGGAAATCGAAGTTGAGTTTCACAAACTCCACCGGCTCCGGCGCGAACGGACTCCAACTTTGCTGGCGAAGCAAATAGCGGGCAATGGCTTTGACGTTTTGTTTGTTGGCATACTCGGCCACAAAGGTCGCGCCGGGCGCGAGCGCGGCGCGAATCTCTTTCAGCGCGGCGGGCGCGTCCACGAGGTGATGCATCACTCGAATCATCATCGCCGCGTCGAAGGCGCCGGGCGCAAACGGAAGTTGATAGACGTTGGCGGCCACGTAAGTATAACGGCCTGCGCCGCCGAGCCGGGCGCGGGCTTGCGCCAACTGTGTGCGCGAGTAGTCGAGGAGGACGACGTGATCGAAGGCAGAGAGGAGAGGCGTTTGCCGCCCGGCGCCCGCGCCCAATTCCAAAAACATGCGGCCCGATTTCGGCAACAACGCTCGCAGAGCAATTTGCTCGGCGCGATCTTCGTAATCGCGCTCGCCCCGATCCCAAAATTCGGATTGGTAGTTCGAGCCTTCGTAATCGCAGACGGGGCGAGAGTCGATCACTTGTTTCCCGAGGCGGCTTCACTCCACGAGTCGGGGAGATCGCGCACCAAGAAATAATACGGCCCGAAGAGATCACGCAGGTCGGTGAACGGCGTGTGCAGTTCGGTCTGTTGCAGTGGAATGTCCACGTCAACGGGGATGCTCACCGGGATGCTGAGGTTGACCGGAATATCTTGCTTGACCGGCACGCTGAGATCGAGAATGACGGGCAGCACCGTGCCTTGAGGGAGGATGATGGACGTGGGCGCATTGCTCAGTTGCAGGATGCCGCCATTGATGGTGACCGACGCGCCAGTGATCACAGTGTCTTGCGCGAGGATGACGTTGGTGTTTTGTTGCAGAGGCAGGATGAAGTCGGCGGTCACTTTGTCGTTGACGGCGATGGTGGTGTTCACCGGGATGGTGGTTTTGATGTGGGCATCGTCCATTTGCACGAAGCCGGTGTACAGCCCGCCGAGCAGGGGTTCGGCCACGCCCTTTTTGATGTCGAAGAGGATCATGCCCAACCCGGCGATGACAATGATCAGAATTAGGTTGACCACGAATGAGAAGAGGGAAGCAAAATTCTTGAAGGCTTCCCAGAATTGGAGCGGCTTGCGGGGGGCCGAATCGGTTTTGCTTTTGGCGGGCACAATGGCTTTGGGGTTAGCGAGCGCAGGAAGCGCAGGTGAGCCGGTTTGGGCCAGCGCGGGCGAGCCGGCGGCTTCGGGTTTGAGCGCCTCGGGCTTGGCGTGCGCTTTGCCTTCCTCTTCGTCTATCTTTTCGATCAACTGCCGGAATCGCGCGCCGCTGGAACTGGATTGAGTGTCGGCCATGGGTCACTCTCCTTTGTGCGTGTGCAAGGGGATGATAGCATTCCGAGTCGCAAAAGGCAACTGGCGCAAACAAAAACATCGGGAGTCTCGGCGCGAGACTCCCGATGTTCACTGTGGCGCCTGCACGGGCTACTTGCCGTTTGCCTTCTTCGCGCCTTCGGCCTTTTCGTTTTCCTCTTCGTCGTCTTCCCAGCCGATGATCCAAACGCACAGCCCGGCGACGAGGACGGTGGCAATGATGAGGGCGATCCACTGCCCCACGAGCAAACCCACGTCGCGCGCTTCATAGGCAATGATGGCTACCATGCCCAAGCCCAACACAATCCACGCGCTCAGTTTGGGATGCGCCTTTGCCCAATCCATCACTTTGTTCATGTTGCTCCTTAAGAAAGGTTGGGGCGACGGCATGCCGTCGCCTGAATGCAATGCCGTCGCCCTTGGTCGTTCTACACCGGCCTCAGCACGCGGTCTTCGCGCAGTTTCTTGAACAGCACCGTCGTGCCCGGCGGTTGAGATTCTTTTACCGCCTCGCGCCAGGCGGTGATGCTGATGCTGTCGGGGGTGATGGCCTCATAACCGGCAGAGGCAAAAGCCGATTTGGCTCCGTTTTGCAGAGCGGGCACAACGAAGAGGAACGATGCTTCGCTTTGCAGATCGCGCGAGGCCGACTCGATGGAATCGAGCATGGGTTTGATCACCAGATCCGGGGCGACGCCGCCGAGAAAATAAAAATCGTCCACTCGCGTCACCAGATTCTCCACCTGCCAGCCCGCTAACGCGCCCAGCCCTTCATTCACGTGCGCCAGCACGAATGCTTTTTCGCCAAACATTTCCATCACGTCGGCGCGGGCGAGGGCGCGCGAATGTTTCGTGGCCTGCGTGATGAAGGCGGCGATGGCGGCGGCGTCGGCGGGTTTGCCGCGGCGCACGGTGATGGTGGGCGTGGCCCCCGGTTGGGGGCGCGCCAACGTGGGCGGCGCGGCGGGGGCGGCTTCCCTTTCGGAGGGGGGGCCAATCAGTTTGTTCCACGCCGCTTGCGCCTGCGCCCACGTCTCCTCGAATGATCCGGCGTTCTGAATGACGACGGATGCTCGCTTGAGTTTTTCGGCCTGCGGGTTTTGCGCGGCGATGCGGGCGCGGGCCTGCTCCGGCGACATTTTGCGCTTTTGCACCAGCCGGGCGATTTGCGCTTCTTCGGGGGCGTTCACCACCCAGATCGAGTCGCACATGGCGGCGAAGTCGCCTTCGAGCAGTTTGATGGCTTCGACGACGATCACCCGATGCGGGGCGCGGCCGGCGAGGATGTTGACGCCCTGCCGCACGACGGGGTGGACGATGGATTCGAGGGTGGCGAGGGCTTTGGGGTTGGCGAAGACGATGTTGCCGAGCGCCTGCCGATCGATTTGCCCGTCGTCGCCCACGATGAACTGGCCGAAGGTCTGCACCACTTTTTCGTAGGCCGGGCCGCCTTTAGCGGTGGCCTGATGCGAGATGCCGTCGGCGTCGATGCCAAACGCGCCCAGATGCTCCAGCATCTTGCGCACCACGCTCTTGCCAGTGCCGATGTTGCCGGTGAGGCCGATGAGATATTTTCCGGGCCAAGCGCTCATGCGGCGATTCTAGTCGTGAGGGAGGGGAGAGTCAAGCAAAGGGAACACGTTCCGGTTACACAGCGGCGACCGTCTCGGGGGCGGCTTCGCCCTTTTGGTAAAATGCCACGCCCACTCGCCGGATATGCTCGATCACGTCAGGGTCACGGATGTCTTGGAAGATGGATAGATCAATAGTGAAGGGCAGGAGCAAGTCGTCAATCTCGGTCATGATTTTGTAGAGAATATCCAGCGTCAAATCGCCGCCGTGCAGAGTCAGGTCAATATCCGAGCCGTTCTTGTAGTTGCCTTTTGCGCGCGAGCCGTAGATGACCGCCTTTTCGATTTGCGGATATTTGGCAAACACGCCGCATATTCTTTGGATGGTTGTTTCCTTCAAGCCGAAGCGCGGGGTCACGCCTGCTCCTCTTTCAGTTTTTGCATTTGGGCATGGAAATCTGCAAACTCGGCAAAGTAGGAATGTATGATGGCCGATGCTATCGCCGCGGCGGTTTCTTCATTGTAGGTATGCGAGGTCAGGTTGCGGCTTTCAATCATTTTCATCCAGGTTTCGCCGTTTTCGATCAAGCCGGTTCTAAAGGCCTCGCGCGTGGCGTCTTTTGAGCCATACATATTCTTGGCGCCGCGCTCCTCCAGAAAATCTTTCAAAGTGTTCCATGCCATTTCATGGGTACATTCAAAGGCTTGAATCAGTCCTTGTTCTTCGAGTCTCGAAAGCGTGCGTTGCTGCGACAACTCGACGGCTTCCTTCAACTGAGCAAATGCCTTGCCAAAGTGGTTGAATCGCTGAATCCAGCGGATGTCTTCGGCGCTCATGGGGTCATGTCTCTCAAGGGTGAATGCTCCTGATCTCCACGCTCTCAGCTCAATCCTATCTCCTGCTCCAATACACATTATTGCCCGAGGCCACAAACAATTCCTTGTTGGGGCCAATGGCAATAGCCGCTATTGGCGCAGGCAGGGGCTGGCTCGAACGCCATTGGCGCTGGAGCACGAGTTTGAGGCTGAGTTGATAGACTCCGCTCGAGGCCGAGTCGAGCAAATACAGGGACGGCTCGGGCGGTGGGTCGTAGAAAAGTTGAATGGGCGCGAGGGCGTCGTCGAGCCGCTCGCCGCTGAAGTGGCCGGCGCGCGAATCCGAATACAGCACATTCTCGATACACCCCGGTTGCAGAGTGTTGGGATCGCGCACGCAATAGATCAGCCGCCCGTCGCCGCGCAGTATATAGACCTCACCCTGCGAAATGGTGAAACCCGCCGCCGCGCTCAAATCGAACACCGTGCCGGTGAAATACGATTTGGGCCGCTCGGAGAAGGAGCCGCCGACCCGGTCGTATTGCCAAAGGTCGTTCAAGCCCGGATCGAAAACGTACAAGCGGTCGGCGTAAATCTCAATGGCCTTCGGAGTCTTCCAGCCAATGTCCGGCGCGATCAACTGCGAGGCCTCCGGCGCGGCGCCGTCGGTTTTGCAGTACATGAGAATGCCGTCGTCGTCCATCGCCATCAGCGCCGGTTTGTTCACCACGTTGGGCGTGTTCAACCACACAATATCCACGATGTTGTTAACGGCGAAGGTGCCCACCACACCCGCCTCGCATTGGAAGGTGCGGTCGATCACAAACTTGCCGTCTTCGGTGAGCACCGCGCGGTACACACTCTGCCGCGTCGAGTCCAGCGCATACACTTCGGAGCCGTTCACCACCACTTCGGCAATGTTCGCGCTCGCCCCGAACCCGCCCGGCGTCAGAGGCTCCAACGGCAAACGCTGAATGCCGTCCACCGCGTCCACCGCGCTCTGGGCTTCGGCGCGCAGGGCCGCCGCCGTCTCCTGCCCGGGAAAGATCGACTCGGCTTGATCCAGCCACGCCAGCGCCGTCACCCAATGAGGCTTGGCCGAAAGGGGATCGGGTTGAGTGCGCGCCAGCCCGGCTTCGAGCCGCGCCTGATCCATGTAATCTCTGTACTGCTGGGCGCGCCCGCGCTGAACGTACACCCATCCCACCGCCAGCGCGATGACGATGGGCAACAGGATCGCAATCGCAATCAACAGCCGATCCGGAATCTGCAAACGGCTTTCCCGCCCGACAAGTCGGGCGGGACTTTCGGGGCGAATGACTCCTTCGGGCAACAAACGCCGCAGGGCCGAGGCGCCCGAACTCCGTAGCGACGAGCCGAGCGCCTCTTGCCCGCCGCGCATCGCTTCATTGGCGCGGCCCAGCGGCAAGTTGGCAAACCATTGCTTCGCCCCGTCCTGCAATCGCTGCATGAACGAACGGCTCTCGCCTTCCGCCGATTCCTCTTCGGGCTCCTCTTCTTCGAATTCGTAAACGTGATCGCCGATGTGAACTTCCTCAGCGGGATCGCTCGCTTCGCGCAACGTCGCAGGGGTCGCGGGCGGCGGCGCAACCGGCGGCGATGCCGCCGACTCAGGTTCAGCGTTGATCAACGTGGCCGCCGACTCGGCCTCTTCCTCCGTCAACTCACCCATCACCGGAGAGGCGCGCACTCGCGCTATAATCCCGGCCAGCGATGACGTGTCGGGCGCCGGTTGCGGTTCGGGTTCCAGAGTCGGCGCGGGCGGTTCAGCGACCGGAGGCGGCGTTGGAGTCGCAGAGTCAGCATGAGCGGCAGTGGCGGGAGTGAGCGGCGCGGCGGTGATGGCCGGGCGATGTTTTGCCGGAGCCGCGCCCTCGGCGGCGAAGCGGGCCACCAGCGCGGCGGCGTGCGCTCCGGCCAACCGCGTGAGTCGGGCCACGCCCGATTCCAAACCCGACCCGGCCAGATGAGCAATGGTGTCGGCCTCCCACCCGGAGGGGACGGCGGCAGTGAGCAACACGAAATCGGATTCGGCCACTACCGTATGAAAGTATTGCACGTCGGCAGAGGGCGCGAGTCCGATGGGCCGAGTCCGTTCGCCGCCGGGATCGGGGAATCGTTCGACGGCGTTGGGATGCACGATGATCGCATTGCCCGCGCCCGACAGCGCAACGTAAAGATCACTGCCGCGCAGAATGGCGCAACACAAGCCGCCGCTCACCGGCCCGGCCGGGGGCGGGTAGCGGTTGTGATCGTAGAGGCGCGCGCTCACGGCGGCGAGGGCGGCGCGCGCGGCGGCAGTGACCGAGCCGGGCGTGCCGAAAAAAGTGTTGGCCGTCAGTTCGATCAACTCGCCCGGGGCGCCGGGGCTGAGGCTCAGCGCGATCATCAGCACGTCGCGGTCGCGCCCGCGCGCAGCTTTGCGCGGCGCGGTGCGCACGGCAAACCCCGCCGGAACTTCGGGCTGGCGAATGCCGTTGATCAAATGCAAATAGGCAACTTCGGCTTCAAGAGTCATGCACGGTGAATTTTAGATGCACAAGTCGCAATGCACAAGTCGGCAGATGGCGGATACCGGATGGTAGATAGCGGATAGCAAATGGCGAATGACAAATGACGAATGACAAATGACGAATAGCCAATCTCTAATCTCCAATCTCTGACTTCTCACTTCCCTTCTCCAATGGATACCGTCCCCTCCCATCCTCCTAAACGAACGCGCAACAAAAAAACTTCGGGGCTCGGCTTTTTGGTGTTCGCCCTCGCCGCCCTCGTCGGCCTCAACGTATGCCTCACTTTTGCTTTCATCGGCTACTATGCCGTGTATCGCTCGCGCGCGTTGGCGGCCAACGAAACCCCCGCGCCGCCGCTCGAAGTGCTCAGAACCATCGTGCCGGCCCTCCCCAACGCCGAGTCCACGCTCACGCCAACGCCTGCTCCATCGGCCACGCCCATTCCGGCAACGGGCATCGTCAACATTCTGCTGTTGGGCAAAGACGAGCGGCCCGATCAGGCCGGAGACCCGACGCGCACCGATACGATGATGCTTCTGCGCGCCGACTTCGATCATCACACCGCCAAACTGCTGGCCCTGCCCCGCGATATGTGGGTGGCGCTCCCCAACTTCGAAGCCTACGGGATCACCGAAGGGCGCATCAACACCGCCTATTATTACGGAGAAGTGTACGACGTGCCCGGCGGCGGCCCCCGCTCGGCGATGGACGCCGTCACCCTCAACTTTGGCGTGCCGCTCGATCATTATGCCATCGTCAACTTTCAGGGCTTCGTCAACATCGTGGACGCATTGGGCGGCATCGACATCGACGTGCCGGAAAGAATTTACGACTCTTGTTTTCCCACCGACAACTACGGGTGCATCACGCTCGTCGTCGAGCCGGGCTACCAGCACATGGATGGGCTAGCCGCTTTGCGATACGCCCGCACCCGGCATCAAGACGGCGACACCGAGCGAGTGAAGCGTCAGCAGCTTGTATTGCTCGCCATCCGCGACCGGGCGTTGAGTTTCGACGCCGTCACCAAAATCCCCGAAGTGTATGCCGCCGCCGAAGGAACGTTCGATACCGATATGACTCTGCCCACGCTGATTTCGTATGGGCTGGAAGCACAGCGCATCGAGCGGTCGCAAATCCAAACGTACGTCATCGATCAGAATATGCTGGCTTCGTGGGTCACGCCCGGCGGGGCGAGTGTGTGGATCCCTCAGCGTGCAAGGATTGCGCCAGTCATCGAGGCTTTTCTAGCCACACCGTGATCTACGGGGCGCTGGCGGCTAGCCCGGCAAGCAAATCCAACATGCGCACAAATGGGATGGGGGGATTATGGGTCCCCTCGGCGTCGTCCAGTTTCACCGATTTGACGCCTTGCGATGTGAGGGCGTGGAGTGTGTAAACGTAGCAGTCAGCGCAGGCCACCACGTCGTCGAATGGCAGATCGGCAAATCCCGGATCGTTGAGCAGGGCAGTGATCGAGGCGAGTTGATCCGCCGAGGCTTGCCATTCCTTCGGAGACTCTCGCGAACTCTCCAACAGCACCGCCCCATCGGTCTCGAGAGTCAGCGTGGTTTGGGTAAAGGCGATGCCGCCCTCCCGGCTGTAGATGAGGAGCGTGCCTTCCGGCAGTTCTTTGACTGCCGACGTTGAAGGCTGAGTCTCGGCAGGCGTGGGCGTGGGCAATCCACATGCGGCCAAGAAAACAGCGATGAGCGCAAGGGCGCGTCGTTGCATTGGCAACCTCCTATGAATACGGAGACTTTGTGACTCGCCCTCACCCCAACCCCTTTCCCTTCGGGAGAGGGGCGGGGTGAGGGCGAATTTTGCTACAGCCATTTGCGGCTGTGGAGATACCACAGCAGTGCGGCGGTGAGCGCGGCCCCGAAACCGACGACGACAAAGAAGAGAGCCGGGTGTTCGTCGAATGGCAGGGCGACGTTCATGCCGAAGATCGTCGAGAGCAGGCTCAGGGGCAGGGTGATGACGGTGACGATCGTCAACGCGCGCACCACTTCGTCAATACGGTGCGAGGCCAGCGTGTCGATGGTTTCCGAGAGGCCGCTCACCACGTCGAAGTGCTCGTCGAGCCGCGCCTGAAATTGCGTGAGGTGATCGCTGATGTCGCTCCAGTAAAGGGTGAGGTCTTCGTGAATGAACGGCCAGTTGCCCTCGGCCAGCGCGCGCACCACCGGCAGCTGCGGCTTGATGATGTGGCGCAGGGCGATGAGGTCGCGGCGCACGACGGCGATCTCGTTGAGGGTGTGCCGGGTGTCGCTGGCGAACAGAGTCTTTTCGATGTGCTGGATTTCGTGATCGAAGCGGCGGGTGAGAGGCATGCCGTGCTCCACGAATCGATTCAACAATTCGTACAGCAATGGGCTGGCCCCGCGCCCCATCCACAACTCGCGGGTAGTTTCATCTTCTTGCGCGCTGCGAAAAAATTCGTTGAGCGCCTCCAGCCTGCCGGAGTGGATGGTGACCAGCGTGCTTTTGGCGATGAAGATGTCCACTTCTTCGGGGCGATACAGGCCCTCGGCTTTGTTGTAAGCCGGAAGGTGCGCCACCAGAAAAAGGTAATCATCGTGATGATCGAGTTTCGGAATCTCGGCGGTGGTCAGGCTGTCTTTGAGGTTGAGCGGGTGAAACTGCGGATAGCGTCTGCCCAGCTCGTCAATGTCGGCTTGTGTGGGCTGGACGATGTTCGTCCACGTGACGCGGCCATGCGTGAGGAGGGTGGCGGGCATGGGGGGTGGGGGATTGTAGATTGCAGATTTGAGATTTGCGATTGAAAACTACGTGAGGCTTTTGCCGCACTCGCCGCAAAACTTGTGGCTGGTTGACAGTCCCCTCGCGCCGCAGTGCGGGCAGGTTTGCGAGCGAGGCTCGCCCTGCGCTGTACGCACCGAATCGTAATCGGGCTTGCGCTTTGCGCCGAACGCGCGCACGGCTTCGGTCGTCTCGTAGGCGTTCGCGTGAATGGAGAGCCAGTCGCGGGCGTGGCCGATGGTGACTCCCCACGAGAAGTCGCGCCAAAAGTTGATGTGTTGTTTCGTGTATCGAGTCACTTCGGGCAGTTTGCGGTAGAGTTTTTCGGCCATCGCCTCCACCGCCGCATCGAGTTGATGGCGCGGCGTCACTTGATTCACCAGCCCCCATTCGAGCGCCTTCGCCGCCGGAATCTCTTCGTTGAGGAATAGAATCTCGCGCGCCCGTCGGTCGCCGACGATGATGGGCAGCCATTGAGTGGCCCCCGCCGCCGCCACCGATCCGTGCGAGGCGCCCACCTGCCGGATGTAAATGTCGTCGGCGGCAATTGCCAAATCGCACGACATGTTGAACTCGTTGCCGCCGCCCACCACGATCCCGTTGAGGCGGGCAATCGTCGGCTTGCCCAGATTCCGCAAGCGGTCGTGCGCCTCGATGAACGCGCCCATCCACTTCCAGTAATCCTGCGGTCGGTCGATGAACTGCTTTTGCTCGCCGAGATCGGCGCCGGCGCAAAAAGCGCGGTCGCCCGCGCCGGTGAGCACCAGCACGGCCACGGCGTCGTCGAACGAGGCGTCGAGAAAAGCCTCGCGCAGTTCGAGCAGCAAAGGGTAGATGATGGCGTTGAGCGCTTCGGGCCGATTGAAGGTGACCGTCGCCCGATAGCCGCTCTTTTCGTAACGGATGTGTTGAAAGTCGAAAGAGGAGGCCGGTCTCCCGAGGTAAGGGTTGGTCATAGGCAGTTCAATACGAGGTCGCCAAGTATCCGTAGGGGCGACTCTTGCGGTCGCCCGCAACGGGCCGGGGCAAGCCCTGCTCCAACAAGATTATGGGTGGCTGTAAATCACGAAGTCACAAACTCAAGGCTATAATACCTCAGAGCCAATCAGCCTGCCAACGCGATATGACCAAACTCACCACTCTCTCTTCCGCTATCTCGCAATTCGTTCACGACGGCGATCTCGTGTACGCCGCCGGGTTCACGCACCTCATTCCTTTCGCCGCCGCGCACGAGATCATCCGGCAGAACAAAAAGAATCTCACCGTTGCCCGCGCCACGCCCGACATCATTTACGATCAGATGTGCGCCGCCGGGTGCATTCGCAAAGTGATCTTTTCGTACGCCGGGAATCCGGGCGTCGGATCACTGCGTCTCCTCCGCGCCGAACTGGAAGCCGGACGGCTCGACTTTGAGGAGTATTCGCACTTTGCCATGATCACGCGGCTCACGGCGGGCGCGGCGGGCTTGCCGTTCCTGCCCATGAAATCGGTGGGCACAGAAGACCTCGTGAAAGCCAACTCGCAGTATCGCGCCATCGTCGATCCGTACGGCGGCGAGACTCTCAACACCGTGCCCGCGCTCAATCCCGATGTGGCTATCATTCACGCCCAACGCGCCAGCGCCGACGGCGACACGCAAATTTGGGGGATCATCGGCGAGCAGAAAGAGGCCGCCTTCGCCGCCAAGCGAGCGATTGTGACTGCCGAAGAGATCGTGGATGAAGCCGTCATCCGCGCCGACCCCAACCGCACCATCCTCCCCGGCCTCATCGTCAGCGCGGTGTGCCACGTGCCGCACTGCGCCCACCCCTCGTACGCGCAGGGCTACTATGATCGCGACAACCCCTTCTATCTTGAGTGGGACAAAATTTCATCGGACAGCGATTCGGTGAAACGGTGGATGGACGAATGGGTGCGCGGCGTGAAAGGCCGCGACGAGTATTGGGCCAAACTCGGAGCCGAGACTCACGAGCGGCTGAGGGTGAAGCCGCGAATGAGCGGGGAAGTGAGCTATGGAGAGTGTTGACTTCGGCGGCTCCGGCCCCACCCTGCATTTCGCGCACGCCAACGGCTACACGCCGGGCGCATACGCGCCGCTCATCGCCACGCTCACCCCGCGCTACCGAGTCATCTCTTCACCCCTTCGCCCGCTGTGGCCGGAAAACTCTCGCAAGCCAAGCGAGATCAACGATTGGTCGCCGCTGGCCGACGACCTCATCGCCTTTCTCGACGAGCGCGGCGAAAAGAACATCATCGGAGCCGGCCACTCCATCGGCGGCGTCATCACCCTGCTGGCCGCCCTCCGCCGCCCCGAATTATTTCGCGCCGTGGCGATGATCGATCCGGTGCTCTTCCCCTATAGTTTTTTGTTCGCGTGGCTGATCATCGACGGCTTGAATCTGGTGCAATACGCGCACCCGCTCATCCCGGCCACACTGCGGCGGCAATGCGTGTTCGAGTCTGCGGCGGAAGTGTATGAGAGTTATCGCCGCAAACCTGTGTTTGCCCGGATGAGCGATGAGAACCTTCACGCTTGCGCCGAAGCGCTGGTGCGCCCGCGGCCCGATGGAAAGGTGGAATTGATCTACCCGACGGATTGGGAAGCGCGTATCTATTCGATTGGCCCGCGAGTCGATTGGCTGGTGTGGAGAGAACTGCGCAAACTTCGCGCGCCGCTGTTGGTGGTGCGTGGGAGTGAGCGCGAGGCGGGGTGGCCCGATGCAACGGAAGGAATCCGCAAGCGCCTGCCTCACGCCGAGATTCGCTTCGTGGAAGGCGGCGGACATTTGGCGCCGCTGGAAAAGCCGAAAGAAGTGGGAGGGGTGATACAATCGTTTTTGGAAAGGGCGGCATAGCCGATGCATCCCCAAAATTATCTGGCTCCCAATAACCTCCCTGCCGATTCGGCCTGGCTCTTCCCGGAGTATGATTTTGACTCGATGCGCCCAAAACGCTTTGCCAGCGTCATCATCGAGCGCGTGCTGGAGCGTGGGAGCGCCTCCCAAATACGCTGGCTAGTGGCCCACTACGGCAAACGGATGGTGGCCACCTGGGTGCGGCAATATGGCTATCGCCGCCTCTCGCGTAAAGTATTTGAGTATTGGCGGTGGGTGTTCGGCATCAAGCGGTATCGGCGGCCGCCATGGGAGCGCCCATGATCGAAGAATTTCATTGGGACACACTGCCTCGAAACACGCGCTGCGCTCTCGAAGCGCTCAACTTTTTACCACTTTCTTCAGAATTTTATCTTGCCGGAGGAACAGCGTTGGCCCTTCAAATCGGCCACCGCATCTCAGGCGATCTGGGCTTTTTCTCGGCGAGCAACCCGCTTGGCTTCAGTGAGCGCGCAGCTTTGATTGCCCGGCTTCAGTCTTTGAGCCCGATTGCAATCCACCGCGAAACCGACACAGCAATATATGCGACTGTGCTGGGAGTCGAAGTCAGCTTTCTCTATCAACATCATCCCTTGCTCTATCCAACGCTCCGTTGGGAAAACACTTCCATTGCCGGGCCGATTGACATTGGCTTGATGAAGTTATCGGCCATCAAGGATCGCGGCACACGACGAGACTTTGTGGATATTTACTGCTTGCGTGACGTTGCGCCTCTGGAGATGCTGTTCGATCTTGTCTCACAAAAGTATTTTGACCGCCCCGACTTTGCGATTCATCTGGCTCATGGCTTGCGCTATTTTGACGACGCCGAGAACGATCCCCGCGAACTGATTATGAAGCGAACGGTGCGCTGGGCCAGCGTGAAAAAGTATTGTGAGTCTGGCGCAAAACTGCTCACGAAACGCCTCACCGGCCTCGATCCCAAAGGATTATGAACTACTCCGCTTCTGAACTCATGACCGTGAACGCCTCGCGGCTTCTGCGCGACGGCGATGTTGTCTTTGTGGGAGTCGGTCTCCCGAACCTTGCTTGCAATCTTGCCCGCCGCACGCACGCGCCGAACCTCACCATGATTTACGAAGCCGGGGTGGTGGGCGCGCAACCGCAACGCTTGCCCCTCTCTATCGGCGATCCGTCGCTGGTGTCGGGCGCGACGGCGGTGTGCTCGATGTACGAAATTTTCGCCTTCTATCTTCAGCGCGGGCTGATCGATGTGGGTTTTCTCGGCGGCGCGCAGATTGATCGATTCGGCAATGTGAACGCCACCGTGATCGGCAGTTACGAAAAGCCCAAAGTGCGTTTGCCCGGATCGGGCGGCAGCGCCGAGATTGCCGCGTGGGCCAACCGAACTTATTTCATCACCCCGCACCAAAAGAGGCGCTTCCCGGCCCGGTGCGATTTTGTGACCGGCGCGGGATACCTCGACGGGGGTCTCACGCGCAAACGATCGGGGGTGCGAGGCGGCGGCCCGCAGGCGGTCGTCACCGATATTGGCATCCTCGAACCGGATGCCGAAGGCGAGTTGAGCCTCACCGCCATTCATCCGGGCAGAAAAGTGGAGGAGGCGGCGGCGAACACCGGCTGGGCGCTGAAAACCGCCGAGCGCGTGCGCCTCACCGAGCCGCCGTCGGCAGAAGAATTGTCGCTGTTGCGCGAACTCGACCCGGACGGGATTTACCTCAAGGGCGCGGCCTGAAGCGGCGAGCGGCGAGTTGCATCCAATAGAAACAGCGATCTTGGCGCAAAACGCCGCTGGATTGGTTGACGAATCGGGGAGATGTTGTAAAATCCGCGAATGACCCGCGGCATTGGGCCGAGGGACACCCCATTATTCCCTTTCACTTTAAGGAGGAGAGGAATATGAAAGCCAACAAACTATTTGCTTTGTTGAGCATCGTCGTCATTGTGGCGATGGTGCTCAGCGCCTGCGGCACGCAGGCGACGCCCGCGCCGACCGCCGCGCCGAACACGGTGGCTACCAAAGCCGCCGCCGATTTGGCCGCGACGAAGGCCGCCGAGGCCGCCGCGCCCGAGGCCACCGAAGCTCCCGCCGGTTGCCCCGACCCCGCCGGAACGGAACCCGTCGCCTTCCCCGATGGCGGGGGGAGTGTGACCGGCGGTTGGACGCAGGAACCGGACAACATTACGCCATACTACACCGTCATGTCCTATGCGATCTGGATCGCCCAACTCACGATCGTCGGTTTGGCGGAGTGGGATGAGAATGGCAACTTCGTTCCGGAACTGGCCGCCGAGGTGCCCTCTGCCGAGAATGGCGGCGTCTCGCCCGACGGCCTCACCATCACCTGGAAGCTGAAGGATTGCCTCTATTGGTCGGACGGCGAACGCCTCACCTCGAAGGATGTGAAGTTCACCTGGGAACAGAACATCGATCCGGCGAACGCCTCGGTGCAGACGACCGGCTACGACAAGATCGACAGCATCGAAACCCCTGACGATCTCACCGTCGTGATCAAGTTCAAGTCTCTGTATCCGCCGTGGCAGACGCTGTTCACCCAAGGCCCGAACAACTCCGGCGCGATCCTGCCTGCTCACTTGCTCGAAGGCAAGACCGGCTTGAACGCCGACCCGTTCATCCATCAGCCGACGATTGCCTCCGGCCCGTACGTCATCACCGAATGGGTCGCGGGAGATCACATGACGCTGTTGCCCAACCCCAACTTCTACAAGGGCAAGCCCAACCTCGATCAAGTTCAGATCAAGTTCATCCCCGATCCTGAAACGGCTTTGGCCGCCCTGCAAACCGGCGACATTGACTGGTATCCCGACTTCTCCGAGTCCGACATCTCTACCGTCGGCGCGCTCGAACCGAACATCCATTTGCTCGTGGTGCCCGGCTCCGACTTCGAGCATTACTTCTTCAACCTCGGCACCACCGCCGGAGTAGAAGGCCAGGCCAACAGCAAGAGCGACAAAGACGGCTTCTGCCCGTTCAAGGATGTCCGCGTGCGCAAGGCTATCAGTCTCGGCATCGACCGCCAAGCGATTGTCGATGCCCTGCTCGAAGGAAAGACTACTGTGCCCGCCAGCCAGTGGCCTAACTCATCGTGGACGAACGCCAGCTTGCCAGTCGATGGCTACGATCCTGATCAGGCCATGGCACTGCTCGAAGAAGCCGGTTACACGCCCGGCCCCGATGGCATTCGCGCCGGCAAGTGCGACGGCAAAGATGTGAAACTGTCCTTCAACTTCGAGACGACCACCAAGCAGATTCGTGTGGACATCGCCCTCGCCGCGCAGGCCGACTTGGCCAAGATCGGCGTGGAATTCAAACCCATCCACACCCCGGCCGGCACGTTCTTCGCCACCTACAGTGAAGGCGGCCCTCTGCCCACCGGCAACTATGATATGGCTGGCTACACCACCGGCTACTATCCAGACCCGTACCCCAGCGGCGGCGACTACCTGTGTAACGTCCCCAGCGCTGACAACCCCGGCGGCACGAACAACTATCACTATTGCGATCCGGAACTGGTGAAGTTGTTCGATGCGGTGAACGCTACCGCCGACCCGGCGAAACGCAAAGTCGCGATTGATGCGGTGCAACAATACATCTACGACAACTCGCTGGTTGTGATGATGTATGCCCGCGCCAATGTGTACGGTTACGTAGATCGCTTCCAGCCCGGCGCCTTCGGCTTCTTCAGCAATATGAACTGGAATGCCGAAGTCTGGGATGTGAAGTAGTCCCTCGGTTCACTGTGAGGGTCAGGGTTTACGAGGGCCCTGACCCTCACTCTTTCCCCGCCGCAGTGCAGTCACAAAATCGGACGTATACTCAGGCAAGGTGGTGAATTATGTGGTCGTATATCGCGCGTCGGCTCGTGCAAGCAGTCGTTGTTCTTTTCATGATCACCGCCGTGTGTTTCACCCTCACCCGGCTCTCCGCCGATCCGATGGCGCAGTATGCCAACCGGCCCGGCATCACCGCCGAGCAGAAAGAACTCATGCGCAAGCGGTTGGGGCTGGATAGGCCTCTGCCGGTGCAATACTTCAGCTGGCTCACACTCGCACTGCAGGGAGACCTTGGCGTATCCTTCTTCTCCAAACAACCTGTGTTCACCCTCATCAGCCAGCGCCTGCCCATGACGCTGATTCTGATGACTACTGCCGAGGTCGTCATCATCATCGTGTCACTGTTCCTCGGAGTCATTTCAGCCGTCAGGCAGTATTCCCTGCTCGACAACACCGTCACGTCATTTTCATTTATCGGTTATTCCATGCCGATCTTCTTCATCGGACTGGGACTCATGCTCATCTTCGCCGTCAAATTCAAAGAGTGGGGCTTGCCCTACTTTCCCACCGGCGCAGATATTTGGGATCCGAAAGACATTCGGGAATTGGCATGGCATCTGGTGTTGCCGGTGTCGTGCCTGGTCATCATCCAAGTTGCGGGGTACTCGCGTTTCTTGCGCTCCAGCATTCTCGAGGTGCTCGGGCTCGATTACGTGCGCACCGCCCGCGCCAAAGGCCTGCGAGAACGGGCCGTGCTCTTCAAGCACGCCCTGCGCAACGCCGCCCTGCCGTTCGTCACTATCATCGGCCTCGACATCCCGGCGATGCTCGGCGGCGCGATCGTCACCGAATCGGTATACGCCTGGCCGGGCATGGGGCGATTGTTCTGGGAATATGCGCAGCGCGGCGACTTCCCGGTGGTGAACGGTGTCCTTTTGCTCACCTCGAGCGCGGTCGTGTTCTTCACCATCATCACCGACGTCATCTACACTTTCGTCGATCCCCGTATCCGCCTGAGCTAGCCCACGCCTCTGGAGAGAGATCATGACTGCAGAGACACTGCCCACGACTACCCCTTCAGTCACACTCGACCTGCGGGCCGCCGAGGCTACCGGCCCAGCCCTCACCCCCGGACAACTGGTTTGGCGACGCTTCCGCAGACACCGCATGGCGATGGCGGGCGGCATCGGCATGGTCATCCTGCTCATCTTCATCGTCGCCGGCTCCCTCGTCATTCACGAGGACAAGTCCAACGCCGGCAACCTTCGCGCCCGCCTCAGCCCGCCCGGCGCGCAATACTGGTTCGGCACCGACAGCACCGGGCGCGACACATTCTCGCGCATCATTTATGGCGGGCAGATCTCGCTGGTCATCGGAGTGCTCTCGGTGCTGTTGTCGGTGTCGTTAGGCATATTGGTTGGCGGCATCGCCGCCTACTATGGCGGTTGGATCGATAACGTCCTCATGCGCTTCACCGAAGCCATGCTTTCCATTCCGCAACTCTTTCTGCTCATCGTGCTGGGCAAATACCTCGGCAAAGACATTCAGACCATCACCCTCTTCGGACGCTCGTTCAGCGGCAGTGTGGGTATCGTCGTGCTCGTCATCGGCCTCACTTCATGGATGGCGCTGGCCCGCATCGTGCGCGCCAACGTCCTCTCCCTGCGCGAGCTCGATTACATTTCGGCAGCGCGCGCGCTGGGCGTGAGCAACCGGCGCATTTTCTTTGCCCACCTCGTGCCCAACACCCTTGGCCCCATCATCGTCTCGGCCACCCTCGGTCTCGCCGCATCGATCATCTCTGAAGCGTACGTTTCTTTCCTCGGGCTGGGTGTCCAACCACCCACTGCCTCGTGGGGCAATATGATGACTCAGGCGCTGTCGTTCATCCAAAAAGGCTCGTGGTGGATGTGGCTCTTCCCCAGCCTGTTCATCGTCTACACTATCCTGTGCATCAATCTGTTGGGCGACGGCCTCCGCGACGCGCTCGACCCGCGCACCGGCAAACATCTCGGCGGCTGAGCCGCTACCCGCCACCGAGAGGCCACAGCGCTCCCTGTGGCCTTTTTTTTGCCCACCACTTTCTGCCCGGCGCGGGGTTGTACTTGCAAAACGAAAGCCTTGCAGTCCTCACTCCAATCGATATAATCTTGCCACACAGACGAGAGGAGACCTATGACAACTCTGCGCGAAATGCTCAAGGCGGCCAGCCGCACCTTTGCTCTGGGCATCGAACGCCTGCCCGGCGTGTTGAGCGACGCCGTCATGGTGGCCTACCTGCTTCTTCGCGTATCCGACTACCTCGAAGACAACGAAAAGATGACGGCCGAACAGAAAGTGGCTTTGCTCAAATTGTGGGACCAAGTTTTGGCGGGCGAAGCCGACGTGCGCCAATTGACCTCGCAAGTGAACTGCGACGCCGACACCGACAACCCGGACGCGCTCGTGGCCCAACACGCCGAAGACGTGCTCAACCGCTTGCGTTCCCTGCCGCCCGAAGTGCAAGAGCCCATCGTGAGCAACGTGCGCGAAAGCACGCTGGGCATGGCGCGTTGGGTGGCGCGCGGCCCCAAAGTGGGCGACGAAGCCGACATGGACGACTACATGCACGAAGTGGCCGGGCGCGTGGGCTACTTGCTCACGCAACTATTCGCGTGGTACTCGCTGACCATCCGCCTGCACAAAGACGCGCTCATGCCGCTTTT
>Ga0194127_10000952_pt1 | contig 44399 bp, 43 predicted proteins | sample TA2KigC100mmetaG_FD_148624 | JGI IMG/M metagenome (GOLD analysis project Ga0194127, IMG submission 148624) | Freshwater microbial communities from Lake Tanganyika, Tanzania - TA2015036 Kigoma Deep Cast 100m | ecosystem: Environmental > Aquatic > Freshwater > Lake | place: Tanzania: Lake...
CGTTTATTTTTTTTGTTTTTTCTTTCATTGAATTAATAAAACTCCTAAAAATTGCAGACTCTGAACTTTTACCCATTACCTTTGCTCTTTGTTCCATGGCAATTGCTGCTTGAATTTTGTGAGCATGTGATCTACCAGAATTTTTAATCTTAGAAACACTCTCTTTGGCAGTTGCAACATCCTTAAATCCCAATCCGTGAATTGTTCCTTTTGGATCTTCGTCTGTATAAAGATCAGAGTGTTTATCAGACTTATCTGGTTGTCCTGGTTTTTTTGGAATGCGAGGATTATTCATTTTAGACATAGACTTCTTTTTTCCCGCACAATGAGCTTTCTGAGAAAATCCTTTCGGATTAGAGCAATCAATACTCTTTTTATATTTATTCGTCCAGTCTTATTGAAATTGTTTAAAGGTTTTCATTAGATTTTTGTAAGTACTTTAGACATTTTAAAAGTTGTTGAAGTGTTTGATGTTGGAATAACCAAAATTCTTACATTCCCAGAATTAATATCAGCATCAAAAGACGCTAAAGACTCTGAAGTTCTAATTGTTCCAAATTCATTAATATAAACATCTGTTCCATCATGTAAAACATTTAACGTGGTTAAATGATAAAGTGATCCTCTTGTTATTTGAATTTGATATTGAGCAGAGCGATATTTAGTAATATCAAAAGTATCAATACTTGTAGATGATGTTGTAGTTGTTGATGATGATGCAGCTTCCAAAGAAACCAACGAAATAGCACTACCTGCTCCAATTTCAATACCAGATCTAGCTGTTACAATTCCAATGGAGTCTACATTTGTTACATCTTCATAGATAAGAGTTCCTCCTATAGAAACATTGCCCGAGATTGTCGCACTGGAGGCAATAATTGACCCAACATTAATATTTGGTGTGCCTGAAAGACCTGTTGCATTACCTGTTAGAGGTCCAACAAATGATGTTGCCGTGACAACACCAACAGACATTCCAATATTTGAGGTATTTCCATATCCAAGTGTTTGATCTAAAGTTTGTGTTCCCCCTCCACCACTACTTGTTACTGCAGATCCAACCCACTTATCTAAAGATGAGTTATATCTCAAATAAAAGTCATTTGTTTTTGCAGTGCTTCTATCAATATCATCTAAAAACTCAAGTCGAACCTCACCACCACCTCCCTGAGTGCTTATAAGATTTTTTAAATATTCAAGTTCTTTTCTTATTCTAGCAATTTCTGGATCTTTTATATTTTCCTGCACTTCCTCTTTTGACTTTATTTGCTCCAAAATTTTAAGAGCATTATCTACGGTGCTTTCTTTTTTTACATCTACCTCTACCTGCAAAATTTCTTGCTCTGTTGTTTCAATTATTTGTTCTTCTTCAGTAATTTGATCAGATAGTAACTCTACTTGTTTAACTGAAATCTCTTTAATAATTTCTTCTTTTTTAATTTTTAGAGGTTCAGCATACAACCAAGATTCTAAAGCTTTAACTTGCTTTTGAATTTCTTTTTCTTTTTTCTTTTTCTTTTCTTTTTCCTCTTTTACTGATTCTTTGACTTGCGTAAAAAGGGAATCAATATTAATTTCTCCAACAAGTGACTTAAACTCATCCTCTTTTTCTTTTTTGGCTTTACCTATAAGTGAGAAAAATTCTTTGAGTTCTGTGTCCATTTTTTATCATTTTTGTTTTGCAGTTGCAACATCCTTAAATCCCAATCCGTGAATTGTTCCCTTCGGATCTTCATCTGTACAGAGATTAGAGTGTTTATCAGACTTATCTGGTTGTCCTGGTTTTTTTGGAATGCGAGGATTATTCATTTCACTGAAAGGTGACTTTGGTGTATTATTACACTTTTGATGGGCACAACCGCAATCTTTTTCCATCCACCTTACGACATTCCTCTTCATTTGCATGATCTTCTGGCAATAAGTTTATTTATTATTATGCAAGAGTAAAACTTGTAGATCCAATTCCAACTGCAGAAAAAACCAATAATCCGTTTTCTATCTTAATTGTGACTGGGGTTGTATTTGCTACACTTATAAATCCACCAGTAGAAGTTATAATACCCGAAACATTTATAGATTTTGATGTAAATTGAGTTGTAGATGTTACTCCTAATGTTGCTATCCCAGATACTATGAAATTTGTTACGGATCCGATACCACCAATTACACTAGTAGAAATTCCAGCAGTATCAGAATATGTGGTGATACCTGCTCTAGATGCATAAATTGTGGTTGCTGTTGTTACTACTTTATAACTCATTGGTTTGATGGAGAAGATGTTACTAAAGCCATTCCTTCAACTATTTTTGTTTTTTTAGATTCTGGAGATATAATGATTACATCATAGTAATATCTACCTGGAGATAATGCTGCAGTGACTGTATTGGCAATTGAAATAGCAATTTTTCCCGTTTCCGATGTTATACCAACAGAAAATGATGTAGAAGTTGAAGATTCTGGATATTTTTTAATCTTAGATACTGCAGAAAATCCAGTTAAGGGAACTACAGTGCCATCGGGGTTTGTAACATCAAATGATTCTTCAAAATCAGTTCCCTTCTCAATAATTAAATTAACTACTGCTGCCATTATTCTTTTTTATTTTATTTATGGTTTTGCTCTTGATTCTTTAAAATTTTAGAAAGTTCTGTGGTTGAACCAATAAACAACGCATTAGTAACACTTGTTGGACCCTTTTGAGATGTATCCTTCAAATCTTTCATTTTCTTTTGCAGATCAATTAATTTATCTGTAGTATCTGCAACATTTTTAATTAACTGCCCAGCAACTTCATATGCTCTTGGGCTATCACTTTCATGAGCCAATTCTAAAATTCCATTTATTGCTTCTTGACCCTTTTCAACTAAAGAATAAAGATTTCCTCTAGTATATTCGTAGTCTTTGTCAATTTGATCTAAATCTGCAGATGATAAATTTTTTGGGATTACTTCCAAATTATTAGAAACAATGGAAGAAGATACAGAATCCATTTCTAAAGATTCTGCTATTGGATTCATTGAATTTTTTGAATTATTTTTTGACATAATTTAGATTGAAGTAAAGTTTCCACCAATGTCAAAAAAAAGTTTTTCGTCATTAAATCCAAAATCATCTTCTGGTTGAACTAGAGCATCATCCAAATAGTTTATAACATCAATAGAAGATTCGTGTGCATGTTCCTTCTTAGTAGTATTATCATATCCTCTAGTTACAGTGAGAACATTTTCATTAATAGAAATGATTCTCATGTTTTCTTCATCTATTCTAATAATAGTATTTGTGGTCAAATTTGATGCATCTGCCACAACAATTTTTCCAATCTCATCATTTATCTGCCCATTTAAAATAGTTGTATTATCATCATTATAATCTTTAATTGCTCTTGGAGTTGCCGTATACCTTACTGCTCTTTGTGCTGTTTTGATGTTGGTGTTTGTATAATAATCAACTTGAACCTTCTTGATAAGACCATCGGTTGTATCTGCAACTGGACCAAATAGATAAGTTTTTGCAGTAAATCTTAAAGTGTGAATAAGAATTCTTCTTGAGTTGAAATCACCTTCATAGTCATCACTTTGCGAAATACTTTCTAATACGATTGGAACATCTTTTTTTTCACCGATAGAGGAAACTAAATCAATAGTTACATTAATTGCCGGTTGAAAAAATGGTAATATTTGTTCTAAAATTTGTAAAGAATCATCGTTTAACTTTGAAAAAACATTAAGTTCAAACGATAAGTTATATGGAACTGGCAAGTATACTTTCCTCATGGTCTTGCCATCTGAGGATAAAATCGCTTTAAATGATTGAGTTACGCTTGCTTTTCTTGAGGGATCATAAGATATTCCTGCCATTTCAAATGACATTCTTGGAAAAGTAATTTCAACCTTTTTATTGAGTTCTTCTTGTCTTGCTCTTTGTAAATATTTTTGGGAAGGTCCATAAGACAAAGGCACTTTAATAATACTAAAACTTTCGTTGTTTGAATCTTGATGTCTTACTTCAATATCATTGAATAATGTTCCGAATCCAATAACGGTTTTTCTTATAATTTGGTGATAAAAATAAGTATCCATTTCAAAACATTTTTATCTATTTAGTAAGTTCCAAAAGGATTTTTTTCGGAAAAATCTAAAATTTCATCTGCTGCAGTTTCAATATCGTCGTTATCTTCCTCTACATTATCATAAACAATTTGTTTAACAGAATATAAAGAACCAGATTTTTCTCCTTTAATAAGTTCTCCAAGTTTAAATTTATGATCGCTCACAATCCCAATTTCTAAAATTCCTGATGATTTTGTCCAAGATTTTACTCTTGCAGTTGCTCCAGAAGTTTGAGCAATAATTTTTTCATTTATAATAAACGTTCCAACTCCTACAGTAGTAGCAGCACCAATTGTAATTGTTGGAGCAGATGAATATCCCAGTCCAGAATTAAGAATACGAATTTGATTTATCGTTCCTGCACTACTAACAACTGCTTCTCCGGTTGCAGTTATACCCCACCCAACATTTGGTGACGAGAAAGTTACTGTGGGTGCAGTCACGTAACTATTACCTCCAGATGAAATTGTAACAATTCCAATTGAACCTTGTGTTGAAATTCCTGCGGTTATAATACCAGTTCCAGAAACAGTAACTGTTGGAATTCCAACGTATCCTCTACCTGGATTGATTAAAAATGCTTTATGAATAGATGAGGATGTGCTGATGCCAGATGATTTTGAAGTAATTATTCCAATAGCTGTCGCATTAATTCCTCCAGATGGAGCAGTTCCGATTGAAACATTTGGTGAAGATCTATATCCATAACCACTATATTGAACAAATAAATTACGAATTGCACCATTTACTATTCCAGTGAATGCTGTTGCAGTGCTTCCAATTCCAGTTAAAATTAGTTTTGCAACATATCCTTCATCTTTAACTACAGTGTCAATTTCTTCATTTCCAGTATCAATAAGTTCATCCTCGTATTCAAATAATTCGCATTTTAATTCATAAGTGTAAAGTTTTCCTAATTGATAAAATGGTTTTTCATGTTCTACAAATTTTATTTCGAAGAAATTTTTAGATAGTGGAAAATAAATTATGTCACCTTCTTTTGGTCTAACTCTAATATATTTGTCAATGCTTTCATCCAAAAAAGGACCGACAACCATTTCAAATCTTTCTCTTGAGATTGTTAATACCAATTCATCTTTTTGCATTAATCCAAATTTGGAAAGAATATCTCCTTGACCAGAAAATCCATCAAAAGTATTTACGTAGGCTTCAATCGGAAATGCTTGTTCAAATTTTGATTGAATAACCTCTTCAATTATAGTTTTTGTAGTAATAAATTTTCTTGGAATGTAAAGACACTCAATTCCAAACATTTTAATCTGTTCATTTACCAGATCCTGAACTAAACCTTGTTCTGTTTGACTAGTCTGCGTAAAAAATGGATTTAACATTTTATTATCCGATCATGTCAAGTGGTGGTAATTCATAGGTAGAAGACATTTTTTCCATAAGAGCATCAAGTTCTCTTTGTCCATCCTCATAAATTTGTCTTCCATTCAATGTAATTCCTCCAGGAAGAGAAACGTTATTAAACTTAATAAGATTTTGCCCCCATTGTCTTTTTGCGGTTGCAGTTAAATATCGTTTTAAAAATGAATCATTATAAACTCTAGTAAAGTCTGCAGGATCTAAAATTCTATAACATTCAATGACTAAGTAATCCCCTGCTTTCAATCTTTCCCAATCGGTATCAATATATAATCTATCTTGTCTTTTATTGAATCTTATTTGTTTTTCAGGAGTTAGTAACCACTCAATGTCTGATAGATAAGTTTTAACCATTGAATAATGCAATAAATCTACTGAACTAAAGTAGTAGAGATCATTTAAAAATAATTGATATCGAATATTGAATAATCCATCCGATACTGTACTTGTGTCAACTTTAAAAATTCTATTAATTCCTATTACTGATGGTGGAACTTCAATGTAATTGGAATTTTCTTGAAAGGAAAATGTTGTAGCAGTGCCAACAATTGTTGATGTTGCTGTTGTTGTAGTAATACCAGCATTTCCAGAACCTCTACCCCTAACAATGTCTCCTTCAGTGAGAACATGTTTTAAATACATTAATTCGACACCATCAAAGTGTCTTTCTTGGAAAAATTGAATGGCATCATCCAACAAATCATCAAACTGTTCGTCAGCAATATTGATTTCCAAAACTGGATAACCAAGTTGCCTCTTTACATAATCTATCAGACCAGATCTACTGTTTGGTTGTGCCATCGTTTTTTAAATTATTTAGATTGTTGAATTAATTCTTTAATCAAAGATTTAATTTCACCCAATTCATTTTTTATACCGTCAACATCATCTTTAAGGTTTTTGACCTCTAAAGAAGTATTTTTTACTATTTCTTCTTTTTTTGAAAGAAGATTTTTTCTTTTTATGTATTCGTTATATTCCATGTTATTTGTATTTACAATGGCACAATTTTCAGAATCTCTAAACATTCCAAGTTTCCCTTCGACGGGAATCAATTCTCTATCATAAAAGTTATTCATTATGCCAATGCGATTGTTCTAAGATCTTTAATCTTTGGTGGAGCAGCTTGATTTGTTCCAGTCATGTCAATTTTAATTTGGAATTTTGTAAAAGGTGGAAGTGGATTCGCACTATAGGCATGATCAGTATATCTCACACCCTGTAAACCAGTAGAACGTGGACGTAAATCTGGCAATCCATCAGATTTTTCAATTCTTTCAATGTTTCCTTCAAAATTAAGATTGTCATATCCTGGGAATAATCTAAAAATTTCATTATCAAATGGTGTTGTAGATCCAACTCTTTGAATTTTGTACATCACTCTAATATCACTTGTTGCAGGACAAACTGCAGAAAGTAATACTTTTAGGGACGATGCTGGATTTTCCAAAGTTATAATTTTGCTAACATAAGAAGCTATGCATGGATCTTGTCCATTAAGTCTAATCAATTCATTTGATGCGAAATCAACTATTGGATCATTTAATCTATTTGTTGTTGTTATAACACTTACTCGATCTAAGTCTATAACTGGAGAAATGTTCCTATTATTAGAAGTCATAATTAATTCCATAGTTATTGATTTATTTGCAGGAAGAGATGATAGGTGAAAATCTTCATTTACTCTTGATGCAATCATTCTTGGTGTTGGGAAATTATTTTGTGATGTGAGATTTATTTCTGTAAATCCTTGATCAACAAATGATTCTTCAATTCCATCAACACTTGTTGCACTAATAGTTCTAACTCTTCCTGAAATATTTGTTCCAGATGGAAGCATCGTTTGAATATTGGGAGTCAAGGTTTCAAACTGCATGTTTTGAGATGCATAAACAGTATTTCCACCACCAGATCCAGTTCTTGTAAAGTAAAGTTTTGGAAAACCAACACCAGAAGATCTATTAGTTCCATTTGTTGACATGTCAACTTTTACATGATAAAAATCAAGATCTATTGCATCTGGAACAGTAGTAAAAGTCATGTTATGAGTTTTATTAATTCTTCTTAAAGAAACACCTCTAAATTGATATTTAAAGACGGTTGAATTTACCTCGTGTGTTGCTCTAGAAGACGAATCAATTCCTCTAGTAATTCCAGTGAGAGATGTTGCTGTTGTCCCAGTATAACTTATGATTTCACCATCCACAAAAACGTATCCTGGATTTGTAGCACCAACTCCGATTCCTTCAAATGTAGTGAAATTTGAAGTTGAAGTTACATTTAAACTTTCTGTAGAATTAATAGAGTATTCTTGAGTTACTCTAGTTGATGGAACATCAGAATCAATGTCAGAAATTTCAACTAAATTTGCAAAGGAATGCATTGCATGAGATCTATGCTTAACCTTGAAATGTAATCCGTCAGAATTACTGCTATAATCAATTGTCTGTATTAAGCAATTTGTGGTGACAGCAGAACTCACTAAAGTATCAGGATCAGTAAAACTAACTGTATTAATTCCTATGTTAAATTCACCTTGAATGTCTTTGAGAACAATTGCATTTGATGCGGAAATAATTCCAACAGAAAATCTTGCTCCAGATCCATTACCATCACCTATTGATGAAATTCCAACAACGTCTCCAATAACAAAGTTTTTACCACCTTCAGTTACTGTAACTCCACTCACAATACCATTAGTTACCGTGACAATTCCAACCAAATTAGATCCTCTTTCTGAAGTTGTAGATTCTTCATTTGCATTTCTGACTACAACTAAAGAAATATTATTAAAGGTTTCTGTTCCAGATGATGGTGTATAACCAATTCCAGCATTGGTTATGATTAAAGATGTAGATCCAGTGGCAACAGCACTCGCAGTTGAAACCAAAATACCTTTAGCAGTTGTATTTCCCTGTTGAGAAACCGTTACACCAGGAACTAAATCTCCATTTATAAAAGTTGTTCCTAATCCAACAACTGCTCTTCTTGATAAAGTTTGAATTGGATTATTGTCTAATTGAATTAGTTGCTTATTTCCTTTGTGCAACTTTGGGTTATAGAATCTAACAATTCCTGGTGTAATGTCGAATTGAGCTTTATAAATTGTTAATTTCAAATCTTCCAATTGACTTGGATCCCAAGTAGATCCATTTTGAGATTTGAATAAAGATCCAAGATAAGGTTGTTGAGTAATAACCAACTGACCTCTATTTGGTTGATTAAGTGTGGAGATGTCAATTTCCCCCATTCTAGAAATCCAAGCTTCATACTTATCTGATGGTGATACTAAAACAACCGCATATTCAACATTTGGTCCTTTGAGATAAACTGGAGAACTAAATGTAAATTTAGTTGGAACAGATGCATTCTCAGAAACATTTATTTTATTTGGCATCATTTTTACCACCGAGAATGGTAAAATTGTAGTGGTTGGAGTACCACCTCTCATTTCCCTAATTTGTAAAGATACAGGTAATTCAGTATCTTTTGTTCTGAAGTAAACATCAACAGATGTTACAAATATTCCAGTTGCTTCATCAACTGCAAATGATTGTGCAAGGGGATCATAGTAAGTCGTTGATGATTGTGCTACAATGTCTCTTTCTACTTTCTTATCAGTTGTAGTTATTGTTCTAGTATCTTGTCTTTGAATCTGCTCTACAATTGGCAATTTAACGCTCAAAGTTGTCTGCTGAACAGTATCCTGCTCTCCCTGAGAATAGAAAGTTGCTTCAGCAGAACTTTGAACAATTCCACCAACTTTTGAATTTGTGGGACTTGTTGTAAATCTTATTGTTTTTGATCCAGTTTCCCATCTTGGATTTCCTGGTAAATTTGGATTTGGAATGAATAAGCTTCCATACAAATCCCCAACATCATCACTAATCAATCTTAAATCTCTAACAGTTGCTTCAGCACCACTTGTTTTACCTCTTAATTTTATACCTTTTACCAAATATCCATTAAATTCTGTAATTTGACTAGAAAGACTGAAAATGTCTACATTCAAAACATTTGATGTTGATGTATAAACATTGCCAATTGAAGTTCCATCATTGTAGGGATTATCTCCAACAAAATCTGTTGGTGAATTATAACGACCTTCAAGATGCTGAGGATGAGCAACTCTAAAAGTCATCAAATCTAATTTTTTATCTCCATCAATGTCTAATTTTGCTTCCACAATTTCACCAATTCTGAAAGGAGAACTTCCAGATCTCATTGAAATTTCTATAAATTTGGGAGTACAATACTTTGTAACATCAATGCCATCAAAAAATACATAAAATCTTGTACTTGGTTTTAATCTACTAATTCTAAATTCAATATTTCTAGAACGCATGTATGGTATAATATCTCTACTTACGATTCTGTCTCCAAGATTTACTGTTTCTATAGAAGGTGTTACTTGAGTTTGAATTCCATCTCTTGATTGTTTGGTCGTTGTAGTATTTGTAGTTTCAATTAATGCTGTGGTAGTTCTTATGTCAGTTTCACCACGTCTTGCTACACTTGGAGTAAAAGTGTTATTAGAAATAGGGAGAAGAATTCCACTTTGTTTCATGAGATCAATAGCTTCCGTTCGCGTAATCCCTGAGCCCCGGTCATTAGCCCATTCAAAAGTACTGGTTGAAGTTAGTCTAGATCCTGGTACTTCTCTTGTGTTAGTTACTTTTGTTGAAGACCAATAAGTTTCCCATGATCCCCATTCCGTAGGAGCAAATCCAGTTTGTGGATTTACTCCTAATTCCTTAATTGTATCGTCATAAAATTTAGTTAACTGTGGATTTAATGCAGAAATTCGTTTTTGATCAATCCATACATCAGATTGGGGACTTAATTCTAATGTTCCTTGATAGAAGACAATCAAAAATGGATTTACATTTTCAACTCTTGATGCATATCTTTGAGTAACTACAGGAACTTCAGTATAATTAAGTGTTAAAATTCTTCCACTCTTTTTAATATTTGATCCATCAATGTCATTAATAAAGTTGGCATCTACATCTGGATTTGCAGTGCTTCCTATTCCTATTAAAGACTCTGATCCAACTAATAAGTCAATAGCAGTAGTATAGTGTGATGGTCTCAATTCTCCATTTGTTTTATCAATGGATGCCTCAAAATCTGGATGTGATAAATCATGACTCTCATGAGATCTAAAGTTATCTACAAAAAATCCTGATTTAAATCTGTCTAATCCAGATGCATCAGTTATTTTTAAATTTGCAGTCTCAGTTTCTAGCAAACTTAATTGTGTATAGTATTCAATGTTTGAAATTCTATCCTCCAACTTAGCAATATCTGACATTCTATATCGTTTATGTGGAGTTTTTGATACTACAACATCAGATGCAGAATAAGTGTAAGCAGGAATTTCCAATGTTGCTAATTCTAATGCTTCATCTAGACTTTTTGGTGCAGAAGGATTTAATCCAGAACTACCTTTTTGATGTAAAAATTTTCCGTCTTTATCAATGTATACTTTATCAATTCTAGAAAGATAGTAATCATAGTCTAAAATTAAATATTCATCGTTTGAGAGAGGATCTGAAATGCTTGCTCCAGGAGAAGTAAAAGATCTTCCATCAAAATCGAATGGTGAGAATGAAGATGATAATGAATAATCAGATACTCTAGGTCTAATGTCTATTAAAGAATCTTGTTTTTTTGGAAGAACTGTTTCGAGAGCAAGATACTTTCTATCACTTTCTGCATAACTTGATGCTGTAAAAAAGTCACCATTATCAGATTGTTCAACAATAAAATGATTGAATACAATTTTTAGTCTTCTGGATGGAATTGGAGAATCTTTTTTTCTAGTTATATAACTGTAATCATAGAATGTTGGTTGAATACCAGTTGATAAAGAATAATAGTTTGTTATGTTTTTATCTCCTTTGGAGCAGGAGGAAACTAAAGCAGTTATTCCTGAATTTTCAAATGTAACTTTTTCACCAACAGAAAAAACATTATTATTTAAATAGACAAATCCCACTGAACTTAAACTTGGTTTTTCTGCAATTATTGCTACAGCATCACTATTTTCACCAATAATTTTTTCTCCAATTAAAACTCCAGATGTATTCGCCGTTGGACCAGTAAACGATGTTAGAACACAACCTGGTAAATCTGGATTTGAATTACTATCAGATTCAAAAACTCCAAGAAGTTCTACAGCATCACAAACATTTAAACTAATTTTTTGATCTTGAATTCTAGTTCCGTAGATTCTATTAAAAGTTAATCCATCAACACTATTTTTTGATGAAGTTAACTGGGATCTTGTAAGGACTAAAGTTGATGCTTTTTGTAAAGTTTTTTCTTTTAATCTAATTTTATTCTTAAGTAAAGTTGCAAGTAAATCTGCTTTACCGGTTGATTTTGATAAACCTTTAAATGTGACTGTTTTTTTATTTTCAGAGATTGAAAATTTGTCTGGAGTTAAATTTTCAATAGTTCCATCATCATAGCTAATGAAGTATCTATCTATTGTGAATGGTTGAAAAAGTAAATCGGTTCCTGCAGAAGGAGTTGTAAATGAACTTAAAGAAATTGTAAGATTGTCAAATCTTTTTCTGATTTGAATTTGCGATGATGTAATATCAACATCTTTAATGTTATTGTGTGGAAGTGGAGTTGTTAAACTATTATCTCCCTCATCAATTAAGGGTGATGATAAAACCAAATTGTTTATTGTTCCTGCCTGAACTGCTCCATCGCACACATTGGCAATAGTTGAAACACCACTAACATTGATTGTATCTCCATCTGTTGAGATTCCAGTTACAACATTAAAGGTTGGAACTTTTAATCCAGAAATTCTATATGAAAGAATGTCTCCTGAAGTTACAATGCCACTAAAAACTCTAGTTGGTGCAGTAATTATTCCAGAATTTGATCCTGTTTTTGTAATAAAATATGTAGAAGAATTTTGAATGTTTAATGATTTTTCCTTGGATAATGAAGTGTCTGCAGAAAAAGTTACTATACCTACAGAACTTCTGAGTGCTTTAACATCATTAATGTTATAATCTATTGCTTTAAGAATAATTCTTGAATTAATAATTCCATTAATTTTTATCTGTTCATTTCTATAAAATTCACCAACGGTGCTTGTTAACTTTACCGTTTTTGAATTTGATGTTGCAGACACAACAAACCCACTAGCACCACTTCGATTCCCTTCAATAAAATCGGATTCATTAAGAGAAATATTTGAATTTAATTCAAGTTGTGTATAAACTTCAATATCAAATAAAGAAATTTTAAATGGTGTTGCTTGATTTAAATATGAAACTTTATTTAAATTAAAATCATAAACTCTTGCCTCACCTATTGGAATTCCTGTAGAATGATAAGATGATCCCACCATTCTATTGCTTAATAACTCTACTTTTGCAGTAGTTCCTATTCCTATTGAAGCAGATCCATAAACATTATTTAATAAAATATCAGTACCACAATTTATACCTACCGTTAAATTTTTAACTTGTTTCGTATCTCTTGCTTTCGGAACATCTAAAATTGAAGATGCTATTTTTTCAATATCATATCCTTTTACGTATGCTTTTCCTGGAGAAATTTCAACTGCTAATAAATTGTCTGATGGAGTATTTCCTTGATCTGTCTTTTGTGATGGTAAATATACTCCTCTACTACCTTCTCTATCATTAAGAGATTCTTTAACAAATACGTCAAATGGTTTTATATAATAATCACCAGATTCATCAAAAGTTCTTTTGGCTAATTCATCTCGAATTAAACTATATTGAGTATCTTTTTTGAACGATTGAAGTATGCCATCTTCTACTCTAGCAATCTCAACAAAATCTTTGTCTTCAAAAGATTCTAAAGATCTTTTTGAAAAAATCAAACTAATTTTTAATCTATCCGCTCCAGGGGCAGTATAATTTGAAAATCCTTGTGCGTTATCATTTAATTTTGGGTCTTCATCTGCAGTTACAATTCTTTCAACTACATCAAATCCAACTCTATAGGATGGATTTGGGGAATATTGATCTAATAAAATTGTTTGTTTTTGAACTTCAACAAAAGTTCCTCTAACAAAATAAACACCATCACCAACAGACATTGCTGAAGCAATCGACGTTGCATTTGATGAAATAGTAGTCGCAAATGGTTGATTTGCTGGAATTGATCTTAATCCAAAACGAATCAAAGAAGTGCAGACTAACTGCTCAGCATTTGAAAATTCTCTAATTGATTGATTTGTTGAATTAGAACCACGATACTGAATGTAAAGGGTATTCGTCCCTCTTTCAGAATCGGCAGATGACAAGACTTTTCTTACAGTGGCAGTTACACCCGATGACAACCCTTGTATTTGTTTGCCAACGAGTTGATTTAAATATAATTCAACATCAATTCCAGAAGAAGTTGGTTCTATTTGAACAGCATAAAATTCATTGTCATATGTCAAATTTCCTGGAATAATTTTTGAACCTTCCTTGAAGAAATGTTTTCCAAATTGTTCAATTTGATTTTGAAGAATAGATTGAAGAGTTGTTAATTCTCTAGATTGTACTGGAAGTCCGGGCTTAAACAGAACCCTATAGTATTCATTGTCACGATTAAAATCGTCAAAATAAGGACTATTGTTAAGATTAGTTTCCTGTGGCATGGTAGTTTAAAATTCCAATACAATTTTGATGTCTTCTTTTTGTGTGGAAGATCTAGTTACTGCTGCACGATTGTCAACATAAACAATTTCACCATTATACTTTTTAACTTCTGGATTTGCAATTCCATTAACAAAACCTTGACCCAAATAATATGTCTTACTATTTATTGTAGTTTTAATACCTGGTTCTGATGTTGTTCCAAAATTTGTGTCAATTGTTAAACTATTAGATCCACCTAAAATTGTAGTATTTCCACCAGATTCTGGTGAAGATGTAAATCTTTGTAATTTATACCCATATGTTGCCGTAGCACCACTTGCCAATTTTTTATCTTGCCAATATTTTAAAATACCTGTAGATGATGTCCATGAAATAACTCTACCAACAGCAGTAACTCCAGATCCAACTGTTTGACGAATGTATGAGTCTGGAGTGAAAGATGTTGTAGTAACATTTGATCCACTTAACTTTAATGCATAGACAGAACTTGCCTTTGATAAATTTAATAATTCGGTAGAATTATATGCAATAGGATTTTTCACTATTCCTACTCTTGAAAATTGATTTCCAACAATAAAATCTGGATTTAAAGTATCATTCTCCAATCTAGAATAAATTAAAACCCGATATGCTCCGAGTTCTTTGTAAACATCATATCCATGCCCTTGAGATGGTGGAATAATAACTTCCATCTCAGCATCAGTAGATCCACCATTAGTAATTCCTGCAACATCTAAATCAACGGTTCCAAATGTATAATCAACTCCACCATTTGTAATTTCTACTGCATCAATGGTTCCTGCGCTATTAACAATAACTGAACATGTGGCATCTTTACCATCTCCACTAATAGGCACATTATTGTATGTTGCAGCAGTTCCATATCCAACTCCACGGTTTTTAATTGTAATAATTTTAATTTGACCACTATCTAAAGCATTATTCCTTACTGCTTGATATTGTGCCCCAGTTTCCCAATTATTTGGAACTGGCATAAAATTTGTTGAATCAAACTTTATAATTTCACTCGGCTTAATAGTATAAAGATATTTCCAAATGTATCCATCACCGCTAGTTCCAGCAGACCTTGGTTCTAAATCAGTGAATGTTGGTTCATCTAAAGAAGGTCTGCCAAGAGGATTTTCTGGATCAGTCCCATTCTGTAGACAAATATATACTCTATAGTCGGAGTTTACAACATAATAATTTGCACTATACAAATTTGTTGCCGAGGTCACATTGGATAAGTTTGTTCTACTATAATCATGTCTATAATAGTCATAAAATGTTCCAGACCTCCAAACATTCTTTCTTACTACTCTGACTACATCATCGGCATTAATTTTTTTTAATGCCATCATTGTATCCCAATAATCATTTTCTTCAGCAATTGCATCCTTTGGTGCTGGTGGATTATCGTCCCATGTTGCTGAAATTTCTGAGGAATTTGGCAACCCAATCCACAAATAATAATTATTAGAAGTAGAACCTATTCCAGTGATACCTGAAACAAAAGATTCTGCACTTTTAATACGAAATTGATCAGTAATAATTGCAGGCATTTTAATTATACTTTTTGTTTTTATTTATGCTCTATCTAATATAGGTCATAAGAATCTAACAACTCAACTGTTCTAATTACTAATGGTCCAGTTTCTATTCCAATAGATCCGTTAGTTGTATAAGATTCGAATGATTTTGGATTTTCTCGTTTATAGTCATAAATTCTACCCCAAGAATAATTACCGTAGAAATCGCTAGTTCCAGTTGAAATTAAACTATTATCATTAACACTAACAGTAACTCTTGTCAATACTGTGGATCCAATACCAATAGCATCTCCAATGATAGTAGAAACTCCAACAACTTCATAAATGTTATCAATAAAAGTAGTTCCAACTCCAACAATTGTTCCAGATGATCCAGATGCTGAAGAATATGAAATGTTTGGAGAATTTAAATTTGAATCAGTAACCACAAAGTAATACCCAGTTTTGATACCGCTATATTCAATAGCAGTTGTCATAAGAGAAGAATCTCTAAGAGGTGAATCAATTGGTACAAACAAATCAAAATTAATACCGGTTGTAGCAATACCTACGATTGATGTGGAAGCAATACCCGTAATAATTCCAAAATCTCCTTCGTAACTTAGATTTCTAATTGACTCTGAAAATTGTGCTTCGGACTCTATTAAAACTTTTGGTGGATTTGATGAAGTATATCCAAGACCACCATTTACTATTTGTACTGACGAAACTGTTCCAACTCCAGAAATAATTGCCGTTGCTGATGCGTTAGAAGTATAAACAACAATACCGTCATTAACAGTTCCTACTCCAATTGTTGAAGCGATTGATACAACTGGTGAAGTGCTGAAACCAATTCCACCGTCATTAATTTTAATTGATGAAATTGAACCAATTCCTGATACAATCGCAGTTGCAATTGCTCCAGATTTTTCTTGCTGTTTGATTATTTTTATTTTTGATAAATTTTTTGGATAATCATCATATTCATTAAAAAGAGGCACAAGATAATTTACAAAAATTTCAGTTGAAGCAGAGCTAACATTATTAATTAAATAGCAAACTGGATAAATTCTAGAAGATATCAAAGGTCTATCCTTTGGCAATTCAATACCATTTATAATTAAGTCTGATGATTGCTTTAATAAATCTAAAGGTCTCAAATAATCCTTGGAATTTGAAATTCCATCTCCACCATAAGTATTTGTGTTAAAAATATTTGTAGTTCTAGTTTCTATACCAACAATAGTTCTTTCAGTTTGATAGTCTTCAAAATTATTAGACTCCGGAAAATTTGAAATTTTTATGTTATCTCCAATTTTTATAGGAGAAATTATTTTTTTAGACTTTACATCAGAATCAGAACCTTTATAAAAATAAATCTGACAGGTATCATCTGCAACTGGTGCCTCAGTAAATCGTATTAATCCACCAATAATTTTATAACTTTCTATTGGTATTTGTAATACATCATTTACAAAAACTAAGAAATTTTGATCTATGAAAATTTGAGAACCTTTTGTTGCTGCATATGAAAATGGAATTCCATTTTGTTCTGTGATTTTAAATACAGTTTCCATTCCATCAAATTGATCAGAAATTGAATCTAATCTTAAAAGTTCTCCAAGACTCCATCCACTAAATGAATCATCATAAGTTCTGGTTACAGACAATCTAAATGAAGAGAAAGCAACTCCAACTATAGGATCTGTTGGAACACCAACAGATCCTCCAGATTCTATGGTTAATTCATCTCCAACTTTATAATTACTTCCATAGTTTGTTATTTCGAAATTAACAATACTTGAAGCAGATCCGACAACAATAGACACTGAACCACCAATTCCTGTTGCACTGCCTATTAAAGGTAAATTTGCATATGGAAGAGGATCATCTATTACAATTTTTGGTGGATTTGAAGATGTATATCCACTTCCTGCATTTGTTATAGTTACTGAAGTAACTATACCGGATGAAACGTTTGCATTTCCAACAGTAATAATACCAGAATTTGTTATTGCTTTTACTATGACACTAGTTTGTATACCAGATCTATAACCAGATCCACTATTTCCTATCGAAATAGATGAAATTGATCCAATGCCAGAAATAATTGCCGTGCCACCAGCTGCAACTAATGATTGATATCCATAAGAAACACTACTTGCCACAGATACTATAATTCCACCTTTTGGAATGCTTGCTGTATTTACATCGTAGTTTGTTGAGGAAGCTGTGCCAACAAATGTTATTGTAGTGATTCCACTATTTTCACCCAAAACATAATTTTCTGGAGAATGTTGTAGAACTTGATTAATTAAAATAATTCCACCATAAGTTGAAATTCCAGTTACATTTTGTTGATCTTCTGTCAAATTGAAAATTTTAGTAACTCCATTAAATTGCTCAGCAATATTATCAAAAAGATAATTTTCTGCGTATGATTGTGTTGATGAATCCTCAGAATTTTGCCTAAAAAATACTCTACCAGCAAATGAAGAAGATGTTTGAATGCCAGAAAATCCTTTTAATCCTTTGGGAGGATCTGAAAATGAAATTTTATTTTTAGCAATTAGATAGTCACCGATGTATTTTGTTATGGTTGAACCAATTGAATGTGGTGAATATGTGGAATTAAGCCATCCTCTATCAACATTTACGACATTTTCAAAAATGGTTTTAACTCTCATGTATTCTTCTTCAATTCTTAACAAATCACCTGCAAAAAATGATACCACACCAACAACAGAAAATGATGGTTGGAAATCAGTAATATTTTCACCCAAACTAAATGATAAATTTGTTTTGGTAAGTGGAGACTGAATTGTATTATCAATAGAAATTATTGATTTTGTTGTAGCGTTTACTGAGCTTTCAAATGAATGCTTTAAATCTGTGATTGGTGCTAAATTTGAAATATCAATTGTTATTGGTGGAATAGCAAGTGCCTTTTCTGCAGTGTCTGCAACTTTGAACTTAGTTTCGGAAATTTTTACAGCATATAAATTTGAAGGAAGTTTATCTGTTGTTCCTATACCAGCAATTGATGTCGTTGCTATACCTATTCTAGCATTTTGAATTAAAGATGCAGTAGCAATATCTTTTGGTGGCAAATATAAAATTGGTTCTCCGGTAGTAAAAAAGTGATTTTTGATCGTGATTACATCATTTGTGGTATCAACTACGGTTGAACTAGATCCTACAAATTCCTTATAAAAAAGGTCATCTCCTTTATGTTTTAAATTAAATGTTCTTGAAGTATCATCATTTGATGCGAGGTATGTTGCATCAAAACTTTGTATTTGATTATTTTGAAAGGATGTAATTCCTACTGATGATTGATTGGGTAAATTTAATTGAATTATTCTTGCTTCTACTGCTTTATTTTGTGGTGGTGTAAATAAAAGTTCGACCTCAGATCCATTAAATTGTGCTGAAAAAGATCCAATTCCAGATGAAGTAGATACATTAGCAAATTCACTATAAAAAATATTAGATGTATTATGCAATAGTAAAATCTGAGATGATTCAAATGTACTATCGGTTACATTTTTAATTTCTATGAAATAATCGGCAGCATTATAAATTGAACTGCTAAATCCACTTAATCTTGTTGGTATAGGTGATGAGGTGGATGCTATTGATGTATATGAGGTTAAGTACTTTGCTTCACCAATTGCTAAACTACTTATTCCAGTTTTAGAACTATCAATTGATGTTTGAAAAACGCTTACACTGAGGGTTTTATTTTCAATTGGAGTAAATTCTAAAAATACATTTCCACCAGAAATAGATGATCCAAATGTTCCGAGACCAATTGATGATGATTCAAACAGTGGATTATCTGTATTAATTGTCCCATAATCTAAATTATGGAGAATCGATGATGCACCATCTTGAACTAAAATAAATTCATTAAATTGTTTTATTGATGTGTTTTCTAAATCTTTAACTTGAATAGAAAATTTTGAAGATGTAAATTCGGATGCAGAGAATGATACAATTCCAACTGGAGTTGGAGAAACTGAAGAAGTGATACCAGTATTGGTTGATTGAATACTAAACGAATTTCCAATAGTTATTCCAGTAGTGCCAACTCCAACATTGCTTAAAAATGGTATTTTTACAGATCGAATTGAATAACTACTGAAAATTGGATTTGATGGATAAAAAAGTAATTGTCCGGTATTTGATGATGTTTCTGAAAGACTAAATTCGAAATTTCCTAGATCATATAACGATTCTATTCTTCCGAATGGAACTAAAAATCCATTTACTCCATCATGGGTAAAATTTATTTGAATTAATTGACTTTCTCCAGTAAATCTAACGTTATAAATTAAAAAATAATACTTAATAGAATCAAATAAATTTAAATCTATACTATCTAAAATAGAAAAATTTGTAAGTCTGGATTCATCCCTAAAGGCAAAACTTATGTCATCAATAGGAATAACTCTATTAGTAATACATTCTATATAATCACTAACAACTTTATTTTCTAGATAAATTTCATTTGAAATTTTTTTAAATGACATTGAAATTTACCTCACTGATTTTGAGTCAAAATGTTTATAGTATTTTCAGCACAAAAATCAAAGTCAATACGGTGATTGACTGAAATAACAGTATCAAGTTCAATTTTACTACTAACTTGAGTATTTTCTTCTATAATAAAAATGTCTTCTTCCATTGAACCGCCGACTTTTAATTATTTATTACTAAAAAATAGTCGGTTCTTGTTTAATAAGTGCAGATTGTATTGTTGCTTTATTTTCCGGAACAGAAATAATTTCAAGATCTGCAAAATTTTTAAATCCGACAGAGTGTGTTGTAGCATCAACAATATTTTGCCATTTTGACTTTGGAATTGAACTTTTAATTGAGTATGAGAAAAATTGATAATAATCGCTATCATGTATTTTTTGCACTTCATCACTCAATTTTCCAGTGTCTCTTTGCCATCCATCAACAGTTTTTGACGATGAAGACACTTTAAAGAAAGATTCTATATAATTAGCATCACTAACGATTGCTGAAGATTTTGAAGATTGACCTATTAACACATCACCAGATTTTATAGGAGCAACTTCCATAATCACTTTAGCGACATTGTTATCTTCATCTATGGAAATTATTTTTCCATAGTTTGAAGATCCTACATAAATTTCTTCCTGTTTATTAAATTTAGTTTTTTCTGTGATAGGAGTAATTATTGGCAAATCTTCTTCCAAAATTACTTTTGGAAAAGAACCACTAAATTTAAAAGTTCCTGGTGATTGATTGTTTATTATATATGAAATTTCACTATTTGATGTATTTACACCAACGATTGAAAATAGATTATAGTTATAATCTGATGAATTATATCCATTTCCTGTAGACACAATACCAATGTTTTCTACAAAAATTTTATCTCCAACAAAAAATGGAAAATTAGTATTAGAAAAAGTTTCATTAAGTTTTAATGTTACTCTTCTCAATGAAGAATTAAATGATACTGTTTGAACTCCCACTCCATTTGAATTGTTTGTTGCTATAATTTTTGGAGGAATTGAAAAAAGATTTTGTGGAATCTGTAAAATCTTTACATCTGTAATGGATGTTCCATTCAGAGAAGTTTGAAATAAAAATCCAGGTATAGATTGATTTGTTATAGAATCTACAACAATTAAGTCTGGAGAAACTGTATATTTAGATCCACCATTTAGTAAAGATACGTCAACAACTTTTAACAAAGATTTTAATTTTATTGCTTGTGGAAAAATAGCAAATGGTCTCAAAGTTAAATCTGCTGAATAATTAAATCCAACGTTTTTTAAGTTATATTTTTTTAACAATCCAATATTAGATCCAAAAAGTTCAATCAAAGCAGTGTTGTTATTTGAACTTCCAGCAGAAACTACCACTGGAGGATAAAAATAATTTCTTCCTTTTGAAACTATTTCAATTTTTTCTATAGGACCCTTTATGTTTGGAGAATTTGTGGAAAATTTAAGTACAGTAGCTTCATTTTGACTGTATGAATTTTTTTCTGGTTCATCCAAAAGATTTATTTTGAATGTTGTAGAACCAATTCCAACGACTTTTCCCAATACATTGAAATAACTAATTTGCTTTGACTGTAGACATGAGTAATTAATAACATCTCTATCAACCAATGGAGATTTAAATAAGTCTTGGATTAGATTGATAGATTTTGGTTCTAATCTATAAAATAATTGCTCTGGTGTACTTTCAGTAATTTCTAACTTGACTTTAGCAGACCCAATACCAACTTGTCCAAATTTAATCACATTGAAATTCTTCTCATTTTCGGTATTATTTGAATAATATGGAATTGTGAAATTTTTATCTTTATATAAGTTAAAATCAAAAACCTCAATCTTTTTGCCAGATAATGATTGACTCAGTGATGAATCTGATAAATCAAATACTACGGTATTTCCTTTAACTGCTATTAATTGTGGATTAATTTTAGAAATTTTTTGATTAGATCCTCCAATTGAAGTAAAGTTGATAAATTCTGGAAATTGTTTTGTTGCCTTATAATAGTTTTCACATAATTTAAAATTATTTTTATCAATTTTTACGACATAGTAAGACTTTTTAGTTTTTAATGGAGATGCTTCATTTGCACTTGTATATAAAATTTTATCTCCCGTATTTAAATTGTGACTATTAATTGTTATTTTACCTTGATCCAAACTAATTGCTGACGAATTGAATGTAATTTCATTAAATGTAGTTAATTTTGTATCTTGATCGTATTTAACATAAAATGTTGTCGATATCCCAGGAGTTAAAGAAATTTTTACATCTTCATTTAATGAAAGATTATGATCTTCATCACAAACAACCGTTGCAACAACTTTTTTTACAGTTCCTTTGAATTCTGGTTTAAGAGGAGTAAAACTGTGGTATTGACCAGAACCAATAGAAGTAAATCTTAATTGAACTCCGGGAGCACCAATGCCCTCTACCTTTCCGCTTGAACCAATTCCAACAGTGGTTGTAGAAATTCCTAACAGATCTGAACTAACTTTAATTGCATAAACTGTTGAATTATCTTGAAGAGAGAATGTTGTAGATCCATTTGATACAACTATTGATGATCCCGACCCATTTGAATATGTTAATGCTTGTCCTGTTGTAAATTGATGATTTTCTAAGTAGATCGTTCTTGTTGGTATAAATCTTTCTCTTCCGATGTTACCTGGAACATTAAGAGTGTATACAATAGTTGATCCAATTCCAACACCAAAAGCAGTGCCAATTGCTACATGTTCCTTTGGATTAAAATAATATGAAAGATTTCTAAATGTTTCAACATTAGTGCTAATTCCTAAATTAAAATTAATTTTTTTGGATGAAACTTTTAATTTATTTCCAGCAGAAATAGAAGTTCCTCCAGTTCCACTATATCTTCTTAAAACTCTTAATTTACTATTAGCAGCATCTATATTTAATACCAACATTTGTTCATTTCCAAATGATAATACATCATTTGGAGATACATTATTTAAGTCTGTTATACTTGGACCTACTACTGAAATTGATGTTACGATTCCTGTTTGTCCAGTAGTTCCGATTCCAATTGAAAGCGAATAGTTTAAATCAGACACATTAATCAAATGCTGTCCATTTAAATTATCTAAAGAATTCGTTGATACACCACTAATAGAAATTACATCACCATTCGATAAATTATGTGGAGACTGTGAATGCCCAGTCACATTACCACTAAAATTATCGTACGTGAAGACGACGTTTTCAACATCAACTGCAGTATATCCTATAGAGATTGTTTTTGCACCAATAACTTCCTTTACTTTTGCAGAAAAATCAGATCCACTATTGATACTTTTTTCATCCAAAACTAGTCTGTCATTAATTTGATAATTTTCACCTGAATTTAAAATCTTAACTTTATCAATTTCTCCAAGTGAAGTGAATATAACATCAGATTCCTCCTCTAAATTATTTTGATAAATTCCATCATAAAAAGTAAATTTATCATTTAGTTTATAGTGATAGGTATTTCTATGATAATTGTTTAAATTTATGTTTGAATATTGCGAATTTTTTTTAGAGAAATTAAACTCATCAGGATTTGCTGCATATTTATCACCTATTAAATAAGGAAACTGAGGTTCTCTATAGTTTTTAAAAACACCTTTAGTACTTAAAGATTGATTAACTGTTGCAAAATATGCGTAGGTTCCATTTGGAAAATCTGGAGTAATACAGAATCTACCATTTTTTTCATCCAGATCTGCATTATTTAAAAATTCATAATCTTCTATAAAAAACCCAAGAGGAAATGTTGAAGTTGGAGGACCATCTATACGAGCAGATTTCAATGAATATCCAGATACCATTAATTTTATATTACCGCCATTTTTGTTAGAATATCCATATGGACCATAAATTGGATTTCCGTCATATGCCCATCCTATAATTGGTGAATGTGAATTTGATATTTTTTCTGTATTATTTTTAAAAATAAGATCATTTTGTGTGTAATTAATGCTGCCATCGCTATTTTTTTGCTTTAAATTTTTTCTAAGTTCCCTTGGAGAATACAAAGCAGTTAATTTAATTCCTCTTCCCTCATCACCTTCTTCTAAAAATAAATCATCCTCATTAAAACTATTTTCGTACCTTTTAACATCATTGACTGTCCAAGATTTTAAGTTAACTAAAAATTTTGCGCCAGATCCAGGAAGAATTTCTTGTATAACAAAATTTGATGTAGAATATCCAACACCACCATTCTTAATTTTTACTCCAGTAACGCTACTACCAGAAGAAACTGCAACTAATTCTGCACCCACTCCATCACCAATGACTTTAAGTTTTGGTGCTGATGTGTAATCAGCACCTTTTTTTGTAATAATGACATCTACAATTGATCCAGTTTTATCTAAAATTGCTTTATAAAAACTTTGAGTTCCTGCAGCAGAAACTCTTACATTTACTGCTTTAGAGTTGTTTATAATCGTACTATATCCATATCCTTTTCCAACATTTTCCAAATCAATTGATGTAATTGATCCTCCGAATATTGGTCTTATTTTAGATGAATAATCTTCTGTATCTGACTTTTTAATTCCAATTTCTCCAGACACTAAAACTGAAATTGGTGGATAATTAAATATGTGTGATCCGGACCCAATTGATGAGATGCCAATGAATTGATTTGTAATATAATTAGTTCTAGAAACATCGAGTTCTGTGGATCCTGCAAAAGATAATCTAAAATTATTTTCATTAATTTTAATTACATGATAATAATTATTGTTTGATAATCCTCCAATTGGAATACCCGTAGTTTTGTATAAAACTAAATCTCCATCATTATAGTTGTGATTTTTATAAAATAATGTATTGGTTGAAGTTATAATTCCAGAAGATGCAATGAGTCTTTTTTTATTTGCATACCCACTGCCAGAATTAGTAACAATAATTTCTCCAATTCTTTTCTTTAATGAAACGCTATCAAATCTTTGTATGCCACTTCCAACCTCTCTCAAATCAATTAAATTTGTTTGATTTATAGCATCAGTAGAATTATTTGATAACGCAATACTACTTGGACCAACTCTAGAAACATAATAAATTGTATTGTTTATTAAAGTGCCTGTCGTTCCAATACCAATTTCTTGCTGACCAAATGATCTATAAATAACATCCTCTCCATTTTCAAATTTATGAAATGTAGAAAATCCTATTAAGTTATTAGTTAAATCAATTGATCCTGCATTAAAATTCATGGAATGTGAAAATGATTCGAGTCTAACTTCAGCAGTTGCTCCAAATCCATTTCCACCAGAAATAGAAATTTTTGGTTCGGAAACATAATCAAATCCTGGATCAAGAATTTCTATTTCCTTCAATTCTCCTTTAACACAACAAATAGCTGACGCATCAACTCCATTTTCACTTTCAAAAATTACTTTTGGTGGATTGATTACGTCGTAATCTTTTCCACCACCCAAAACTTCTATAGAATTTATTGACCCAAAATAAACTTTATCAGATGATTTATAGTTTTTGATTTCTACACCATTAATCAAAATTCCAATGGTTCCTGGAGTAGTTTCATAAAATCCACCATCAAAATTTGGATTTTGTGGAATTTTTTTTAAAAATCTTTGTGTTTGTATTTGTTTATCAACAAATTTTGGAATTTGTAATTTAAATGTACCAGATCCAGAAGCATTTACAAATCTATCGTTAGCAAGATCTACAAGACTATTTGCAAGATTAATTTCATTTGAATTAATTCTTCTCACATAATAATTTTTATCACTTATCAAATTACCTAAAGATCCATTGATTGATGTATATTTGACAATTTCCCCACTATAAAACCCATGATCAACTGATCCTGTTGTAACTTGAATATTTACATCAACAGTTGTTCCAGTCCAAGATACAGATCTATTCTTTGCTGAGATTATTTTTCCACCTAAAGATGGTATAGATCCAGAGGCAACATATGCATCACCATTACTGTCGTAAACATTTTGAACATCCGCAGAAAAAGATTTGACATTTTCATAAATGTTGCTATTTGCAAATGCAATTTTTCTTCTAATATATAAAATTTTATTTAAATTTAGAGTTCCTGCTTCTGAAATAGAAAATGAATTTGAATTTGTAATTGTGTTAATAATACATGATTTTGTAGTTAAATCTGTAAAAACAATTTCCACAGCATCCTTTTCATTGAATGTGTGACTTGATTTTGTAATCACATTATAAATTCCAAAAGATGTTGTAGATTCAATTTCTTTAATTTGATAATTAACACTGGTATTAACTAACCAACTATTAAATAGAACATCTTTTTCATTTTTTATAAATCCTTGAGATCCTGCTTTGATTGTATCTCCAGGTCTCAATAAAGAATAATCTGAAGGAATGTCAAAATCAGATAATACTCCAGTAATGTGAACATTAATTTTTAATGAAGAATCATCTGCTGCATAAGCATACGTATCAATAATTTCAGAAACTTCATCACCATTTGTATACGATCTACTTATTTTTGAAATATTTAAAAATTGATTAAATGTTTTGTCCGTGTAAGAAACAACATCTTGCCCATTGACGATTAAACTTCCTTTATTTGGAAATCCTAATGTAGAATCTACAGTTATTGTTTTTGAATTTATAGATAATGGTGAAGTTAATCTAGTTTTTTTTGTAATTCTAAATTGACTTAAATTTTCATCATTTGGTAGTGAGAGCAGATAATAACTTTGATTTTTATATCTAAATTCATCAACTCTAGAAATAGAAGTTGTAGCTCTAGGATCAGATTGTATTAACGAGGATCCTTCTATTCTTTTAATATCAGGAACATTTACTAATTCTCTTGCAGATCTTTCTCTATAAAGAGGATTCGCATGTTGAACAACCATTTTTTTAGTTGTCAAATAATCAGCATCAGATGCTTTAATTAAAAAGTCTTGAGGCTTAATTACATCAGATTCTACACCATAAAGAACTCTAAACAAAATTTTAATTGCTTCATTAGTTCCTTTAGAAGAATAAAAATCTTTGATTTGCTTTATAAATTGAACATGATTTAAATCTGAATCAAATTCAACTCCCTGAAAATCTGGAGCATAAAGTGATTTTAATTTTTTAAAGAATTCCCTGGCAAATAAACTACTTAAGTTTTGTACAAGTGAATTTTCTGTATGAGATTGAGCAGAAGTTTTTGTAAAAGATAAAGATTCTGGTACATTGGTTCTGGATAATTTTTCAATTCCACTGAATCCTCTTATACATCCAGTAAAAGTGTTTTTTCGCAATACCTCAACATTAATTGCGGAATTTCCATACATGTTGGAAATTGTAGGACTGTATAAGTAAAAATTATTAGGAGCAGATTCTGGAACAATAAATGTTGTTTTTCTGTTTGCACCAAGAACACCAGTAACTGTAATTCCTGTAGTATAAGCAATTCCGGCATTCCAAGTTCCATCTTGAGTTGTTGAAATTTTGAGATCATATCCATCATTGCTTGAATCAGATTGATCAAAGATATAAGTTCCACCCTTCTTTAAATTCAATTCACCAGACTCTACACCATTAACAAAAAATTTAACATCTTCATTTGATAATTCACTTCCTTCTACAGTAATTTTAAATGTTTGATTTGGATTAGTCGCTGACAATCCAGTATAAGTGATAATCTCATTATTAATTTTAATTAATCCATAAGATTCTGGAAATCCTGCTGTACTATTAACTACAATCGTTTTAGTATATGGTTCTATTCTATAACTTAATCTAGTGTAACTACTTAAAGCAGATCCAACCAAAGAATCAAGTTTTGTGTAATAATCTAAATTTTCAGCAAGATCTGCTGGACCACCTGGATGATCTTGCGATGTATAATAACTTTTTAAAAAATCAGAAAACAGTGGATTTTCATTTAAAATAAATTCTGGTAGTTGGTTTTGAACTACCTGACTAATCTTGACTCTTTGTGATGAGGTGCTTATCATATCTTTAGAGTTCTCTTATAAATCCTGGTTGATAGTAACTTGTTTGTGTGGTCAATCTTGTTCCAGAGGTATTTTCTCCAGAAGAAATTACGTCACGAATTAAATTAATTTTAGATGATCCAACGTCAAATCTAACATATAAATCTTTTAATCCAATGACATCATTGGAAAGTGGAACGGCTTGAATTTCTATAACATTATTTGGTGCTGCTGTTGAAGATATGTTTACAGTATCTATAATAATTTCTCCAGTATCATAGTTAACAGTTCCAGCATTTCTTTTAATAATTTTTGGTTTTAAATCTTTATAAGTAAAAAAGAAAATTTCACCGGTTGTCGATGAAACTCTTCTATCTGCCAAATAGACATCATCATTAATTCCTACAATTTTAAATGATGTTGAATTAATGTTGTATGTGTCCTTTGATGTATGAAATGCGTTTCCAAAACAAATTTCATACTGAGCATTTGAATCAATTTCGGCAATTAAATCTCTGCGAATAAGAACACTTGTTATGTTAGAAGTAATTGAATAATTAACATTATCAATTAATGATGAAACTTTGCTATATTTAAATCTACCTCCAAATTTATTCAAATCAATAGACTGCGAATATTGCGTCAATGAACTTAAAATCAATGTTCTTAAATCAGAAACTCTATTATTTTTATTATAGTCAAAATAAACTGAAGAAACTATTTCAACATAAAGATACTTGGCATCAATAAATTGGGGAATAATTCCTGCAATTGAATAATTTTTTAATTTTAACAGAAGATCTCTTTTTGTAGAATTTGGAAGTTTATCACCATTTCTTGGTTTAACTGAAATAAAAACTTTTCCGTATTGTGGAGGACTTAATTCTTCTCCACCATAAGCAGTCACAGAATCTACATTTGGATAGATGTATCCGATAATTGACTCATAATCAGATGCAGTAACTGCTCTATACTGCGAGGAATAAATTCTTGGAGCAAAATGTTTGATTGAATTAATTGATTCCGATTCATCACCATTTCTTGATGATTGAGATGTAGTAATTCTTGATACATTTGTTGGATCAATTATAGTATTATTTTCATCTCTCAAAATTCCTACCAAATTAAATTGAGTGGCACCATTTCCACCTCTACCAGATGTTGTAATGTATGAAACATCAATAACATTTCCATTCTCTAGTTTTTTGCCGATGATTCCATCACCAAATAATAATTCATATCTTTCGTCAGAAACTTCCTGAATTAGATAAATGTCTGATCGACCATCAATCTTTAAAATATTATCAACTTGCTTATATTCAGAAGATACTGAAGAATTTTCGGATAATTTAATTAGGACTCTGATTGTACTTGTGTCTACAAAAGAGTTTGGTAAAATGTATTTTTGATCGTAAACTGATTGACTGACTGTGAATTTCGTTTGAACAAATGTTCCTTCATAAATTTCAACATTATCAAATCTTGCAATTCCATTTATAACATTTGTGGTTACATCTTCAGGAATTGAAAAAATAAAATTAGTATTATTTGCTGAACCATTACAAACAACTCCTGCCTTTAATGTTGCAGTAAGAGATGTTAAGTTATTGACTCTGAATGAAATTTTTGCAATTGCCGATCTTCTTGATCTTGGAACATATCCGATACCCCTAACAAGAGAGACGACATTTTCTCTTAGAATTGCAGAATCGAGAAATGATTCATTAACTGCAAGATTTGTATTGTACGCTGTGATGTATGTATTATAAGCTAGGGTATTAATCAGGACCGAAAGATTCGAACCTTCAAAATCAAAATCAGTAAAATTGCTATTTGCTCTCAGGTAATCCTGAATCGAAACTTTTATCTGATCAAAATCTAGATTTGTGTACTGACCGAATGCCATTATTATGCCCTAGTAGGTAAAAGAACAACCTCTATAATTTGTGTGTCAACGGGAAGACCAACAATGTCGTATTGAATAACTGCTAACAATTCGTGATCTTCTCCGTTTACAGTTACTTCTACATTAATGTTATCAATACGTGGTTCATATGCTTCTAAAACTGATTTAATTTCATTCTCCAAAGGTATCTCTGGAAATGTTGTATCTAACTCAAATAGTGCATCAGTGACTCTTGAACCAAAATCAGGATCAAAAAATTTTTCACCGAGTTTTGTGAAAATAATATTTTTGACAGATCGTTTAATCGCATCTTCATTTCGAATCGTTAAAAGATCTTTAGTAACTGGATGCTTTTTAAAAGACAAATTAATGTCTTTAAATGCTCTAGAAATAGATGCCAATTACTATTCTCCACAAATCTTTTTGTATTTATACTCCAATTACATGGTTATTTTACCGTAATAAGGTTCTGTTCCATACTCCCAATCATCATAATCCTCATCATTGCGAATTCTTTCATGCAACTCAGTCTGTTTTTTGAGATCGTGCTTCTTTTCTGTCAAATTATCATGTAAAATTTCCGATAAGATCAATTTTTCGTCCATTTTTTCTCCTGATTAGTGAAAATCAGAACTTTTTACGGGGTTGCTATCCCGAATTTCTTTGATTTCGTACATAAAATCGTCTGAAGTCTCAATTTTTCTACGATTTTCAACTGAATATTCGGTCAAATCAATCTCATAACCTGGATTTTGAGTAATTCTGTTCTTTGTCCATGCATCATCGTACCATAAAATCTTATTATTTGGGTATGCATAGTAATTTCCATTGTCCATCTTGAAAAAATGAGCACATTTATGTTCTGGAGTCTCACTAAAGTTCGTATTCAAGGTGGATTTTGACTCCCATGACCAATCGAGAGTGAACATATAAACACCTTCGTTCTTTTCACCTCGATAATTGATTAATTGAGCTCGTAATCCAGAGAGTCTTGAACGAACTTGAACATCAATATAAGGAGAAAAACAATCCCACCACATACACTCTTCCAATTGAGGGACTGGTGCATCTGGTTTCCAACAAAAGGCATGAATTGGCCTACGAGTCCAGTTTACACCATTCTCAAGAAATGCCTCAAACAGCGGTACGTGCTTCTCTAAGGACGATACAGAGTGTACATCACATAAAGTTACCTCACCATGTCCCTTTTTATGATTGTAGAGAAATTCATTACGAATGTAGCAAGTAATCGTTGGAAGATTATGATTTAAGTATGCCATAAGTTGTTAATAAAAAAGCAGAAATTTCTTCCTGCTCTATCTATGTTATTATCGTCCTTGTCCCTTGTACCTTTTGCGAGATCCGTTGCGAGAAGAAGCACTCAATTTGGTATGTTGCGAGCGACCTTGACGAGTTTTCTTCGGTGTTCCGGGTACAAAATTCGACCCACCAGAGCTTTTACGAGTTGCCATAAGTTAATCTCCATCAAATAATACGAGTCTTTTCGTGACCGACACGAATGCGTGGGTCACACCAGATTTCAAATCCCTCTTTCTTGGCATCAAGACAGAAGGATACGTCCTCACCGCACATGTCTTGAACCTCACCAGACTCAAAGACTTGCATTTGTGGTGCAAACCATGGATACGTGAGAGACTCAAAGACTCCATTCTTAATCAGCACCCATCCGAAACCTGTATAATCAACGGTAAAGGGTTTGCGTCTCTTCTGAATGGATTCCACTGTCTCATGATTCATCACACCACCATTCTTACGGAAGTCACCTTCCTCCAACCAATGAGCAACCGATGTGGTGTATCCGTCTTCCGTTGCATACCAACCCGCAACGATGTTCTTTTCATCCGTACAATCTTCGGATTCACCCTGAGCAAGTGCAAGAAGTTGCCAGAATTTTTCGGTGTTGAACACAATGTCATTATCAATCCAGAGTTGATAATCATAATTCAGTTTTCCGTCCCAAGGAATCTGCTTCGGTCCACGAAGAACATTTGCACCAAGAACCTTACACCGTGCAAAGTTGACCATAGAAGAATAGTCCTGAGAGATCTGAATACTCATTCCGTTTTGAACAAGATCAAAACAGAGTTGAACAAAACTCTTCAGAAAAGTATAGGAACAACCTCTTCCAGGAAGACAGAAAACAATACTTTTACCTTTTGCTTTTTCTTTAATCTTATCATAATCCCACTGAGGAGAATCGGCAGTGGATTTCGCAATAACTTTAAATCCTTTTGTCATAAGAAAATAATTTCTACATCAACATCATACAGGAGTATTTAGAATGTGTCAAGATGATAAATAATCGTATTCGGTTGGAATAGGATTCATGTTTAATTCAGAAGACGTAAGATTACTGCAAGAAGCATACGCATCTGTTTATTTTGATGAGTCTCAGTATGCTCGTGAAAATCCAGAGAAGTATGAAAGAAGCCCAGAAGCAAGAGAAGGCCGCAGAAGAAGAAGTGGAATAAATGATCCTCATACTGGAATCAATTCACCTGCTTTTGAAAAGTTTATGAGACAGCAAATGGGTGGTGGAAAGAAAAAGAAAGTAAAAGAAGAAGTTTTTGATGAAATTTTCTCACATCTTCTCGATGAAGGTTATGCCGACACCGATCAGGCAGCTCTTGCTATTATGGCAAATATGAGTGAAGAGTGGAGGCAGAGTATTGTTGAATTCATGAGAGGTTCTGGTCCCGGACGCCCCAATGGTGGAAATAGCACCCGTCCTGGTGACGGGAAACCATATGCAGATGGTCCTCTCTGGGATAGTAAACAAAAGCCAGAGGATGTACCAAGTTCTACAAAATCATCACCTACTAAAAAACCAACACCAAAACCAACACCAGGAAATAGCACCCGTCCTGGTGACGGGAAACCATATGCAGATGGTCCTCTCTTCTGAACCACTTCCCAAACTGGCACACTAGAGGGTCTCACCACCCTCTTTTTTATGACTGAATTATTTTCAGTGACCCTAGGGGGATTATTTTTTGCCCGGGAATTTTTTTTATTTAAATGGTTTTATAATATTGATGTCGTTGGGGGACCTTTGTAGGTTAGGGACTTAAGCAATTATATATTCGCTACGCCCGCATAAGTATAAAGAATTCACCCCAATTTAACTGTCATTTCGGTCATAAACCACGCACCTCGCAAAGTATAAAAAAAGAACAGAAATTCACTGTTCTCTGACTATAAAGTTTTCCACAAGTTTATGATACTTTTTCCACAAGTTTTCCACATAAAGTATAAAGTTTTCCACAGGTTGCTGATGCTTACTGTGCATGAGATCTCTGATACCAACTGTGATCTCGCAGATTTATACTCAGAACCTGTGGAAAACTTTATACTATTCCTCCGCAATCTTATCGTATGAAAGCGTCAAGAGGGAGGATGTAATGCTGTGTGCATGAGTGATACTGTGCAGCAGCAGATTGCGACCTGATTGCTGATACCATTGTGCGCTGCTGTTGTATAGAAACTGTGTGATGCCTGCGATAACAGCAGCAACCGTAGCAGTGAGCATCAGTATCTCATGCATAATCTCATGAGCATAAACCTCATGCAATTGTTCCTGCAGCGTGCTCAGATAAGGCACCTGAAAAGAATAGCTCATAATGATAAAAATGTGTTTTCAGTGGTATGACCCCTGCATACGATTAGAGAGGGGTTGTAGAGGCACAGAGAGGTGTCTGGTGACGTATTACCAATCGAGATTCATGTCCTCTACGGTGACACTTAAGGACTCTGCTGGTTCTAACTTAAAGACACGTTCATAATTAATCTCATGAGGATTGAAGTCTTCGAGCACGTTGAACTCTAAAGTCACACGAAATTTCTGTAACTGTCCAGGTAGAGATGCCAGTGTCATGAGATTTCTCATCGGGTTACACTAATTATAAGGGTTGTGAGGGATTTTGTCAACTCTGAGGGTGTGGAGTTTTGTGTGGGTGTGTGTTGACAAAGTGCGTGTCTTATGTTATAACGTCTTAGACCACAAGCACTGAGAGGATTTAATTGATCGGCACACGAAACATTAAAACAACTCTAGAAGGGTTTTAATACACATAAAAAAGAAGTTTTCCACAAGTTTATGATACTTTTTCCACAAACCTGTGGAAAACTATAAAACAGCATATTATGTTTTTTAATACATTTTTATCATACAAAAAACTTTTCTAAATTACATTTTTTTGGTGGAAACATTCCAGTGTAAGGTGTAGTCAATGAGAGATCAATTTGCTTTCCTGGTGTCTTTGAATTGACTGGGGCAAAGTATAATTGTTTCTTGATAGAATAGAATCCCCAGACTGTTGCCACTGCTTTTCCCAAGTTGTAATCGTATTTGCAATGATGATTGAGCATAATGCGATCAAACTTGGAATTAAACTTTTCCACACTGTAAGAGTAACCATTTGGAGCAGAATGTGGAAAGTTGGGTGTCACGCAAAAGGGGCAGATTCTTCTCCTTCTTGATTGATGAGGGAATCCAGAATCGCAAGCAATTCGTTACCAGTGTTTGCTTGATTCAGCAGAGAAATGAGAACTTCTTGAGTCATGAGAATGATGATGAGAGTGTACTGGGAATGAGTATGTTTAATGACCCCTCATTCCCGTTGAGTCAGGTGTCATCAGCAGGCAAGAGCACCATCACACTTTCGAGATAAGTTACATCGTGCCACTGACAAGTATCATAGCACAACCATACCTGTCACATTAGTTGCAGATTCTAACAAATAATGAAGACTAGAAATCGAACACGTCAGAGTTAATTTGAATCACATTCACTCTGGGATCATTGAACTTAACTCCGTCACCAGTTACTGCATCAGAACCGACGTAATCACAGAAGGTTTCATAGTCACCACACTCAGAAGCAAGGTGATACAAACTCTCGTCATTGTTGATCCAGAGAGCACAGTTCCAGGTCTCATAATTCTCCCAACCATTATAGGAAATGTCGAGAGCATTGGACTGATAGGTTGCGGTTGCCATTTGGTGAAAACTCCTTTGACTCTTTAAGATTAGCAGGTTTTGAGGTTTGTGCTCATTGTTTGTGACACTTCTACAAGTGGCACATTGATAAGTTACTCTTATGCTCCAATAGATGTCAACAACTTGTCACATTCATGATACAATCCTGGTTTGACACTTTTTGCCTTGGTGATGACAAGATTTCGATTCAGATTTGGATGTCGATAGATCAAATGCTTGCCCGATGTGCGATGTTCATAGCAACCACGAGAGAGCAATTCTCGGAGAAAATCGTTGTACTTAATCATTGCAATCAGTAACCGTTGAGAAACTCATGCAGTGCTTCATCGTATTGTTCTTTCGTCTCAAAATACCTTCCGTAGATATATTTTGGATACTCAACATCTGGAATAGGATCTGATGGCAGATCCCGCTTCTTGTCCAGGATTTGTTGTTTGTAAGGATTGGGATTTGTCATTGGATTTCAGTTAAGAATGTGACGGTAATCAATAGATTTAACACACCAACCTGTAGCATTAGTAATCTCTTCAATGAGATCTTCTTCATCATCTGCTTCCCACATACCAATGCAACCTTCGGTTACAATGTGTTGAGTTTGTTCGGGGGGATAAACATCATCCTCCATCTCAAAATCGAGTTCGATGTCATCAACTTGGAATTGCATGATTAGAATTGAATGGGTTGATAGGATTGAACGAACCGAATTGCATCGCAAACTGAATAGAAAACGTTATACCTCATGGCATTGTTTTCATCGTTGTTATAGACAACATAATGTGTCTTTTGAGTGTCAACGTCACAGGCAAATACAGTTTCCATTTCAGTTAGCAAGAACAGCAATCCGAGAGGATGAATGAATCAAAGAAAGATCAAAAGCATAATGATCTGCCTCCTCTTTTGTGAAGAAACAAGCAAACGGAATGTGTGAGAGAAAGAGTGTATAAGTCATCAGAAGTGTGCTTCGGAATAGTCAAGTTGCTCGCTGTACTTTGCGATGGCATCATAACACTTTTTGGTCATACCTTCGTAAGCATCAGCATGGAATTGACGATTCATTTGGGTGCTCTCCCCTTGTCTGTCTTTATAGTATGGCACAGGCACCAGGGATCATGTAGTTCGTGTTGATACAAAACCAGACTTTTTTCGATCATCGTATTTGATGAGTTAAATTGTATTCGATAAGTTACTCTTATTAGAAACTATTTCAAAGAAATGATAGACTTTGCCTCCTCCCAGATCTTTTCATAAATTGCGTTGGGATTGTGTTCTACTGAAACATCTAAAAGTGTGCTAGCACCATCATAAATCATCACCACATTCTTAGGTGCTACAGAGAAACTAATTCGTGCGGTGTTTGGTGCAATTCTCCGACCATAAAAGATTGCACTCTCTACAACTGCAATGCGAGCATAGTGAGGATCAATCAGCACATAACAATCTGCTTTTGATTGAAACGTATCTGTTCCCTTTGCTTTCTTCTGAATGTCCCACTGTTTTGTGTAGAAAAGTTTATTCCCACTTTTCTGAGGTTTCATACCACTACACTGAGTTTTTGCATCAGGAAAGATGTTACCATTGAACACATAATCAGGATCATTTGCTTGTCCTTTTCGATTTGGTTTCAAGTTAATGTATTTGCCGATTTCTTCAGCAAATCCATACTCAATTCCCTCACCACGGGCAAAACAATCAATGCCAAAGGAATAGGGATACTGAAGTGAAACAACTCTTGCAATTCTCATGAAGTCCCGATACACTTCCTGCGGAACTTGTCGAAGTGCTGAAATGAAACTTTCGGTTTTGGTCATTAGAATCTCCTCGTAAGGATAAGTGAATGTTTGTTAGATTATTTTGCGTACAGATAACCACCAGACCAATCTGCATTTGCCAACAAATACTCCCGATCTTTAATCAATCGCAGATCGTAACGTACACCTTTGGCAGGAGACTTCCAGGATGCAGATTTATACACTTCACCAGTCTTTTTATCTACAAAGCAATGCACGGAACGAGAGCGACCACCGTCAATCATTACAACTTTGTGATACTTTTTGCCAGACTCGATGACATAATCAATCGGACATTCACCTGCTTTCAGTTTAACAATACAAGACTCATGATAATCAGTGCTCTCACCTTTTTGAAGAGAACGATAATGTCCACGAATCGAATAATCAACATAATTCTGCTTCAGTGCTTCAATCAGCAGATGAGTATTCTTCAGCACCGAATCTGCGATGGTTTGTTGTGCTTGCATTTGGAGAGTTGCAGTCATTGTGTGTTAAAGATCAGTCAACGAGAGAATAGTTTGCAACCCAGGAAGGAATCCCAGAGAGTGATAGCGAACCATTGCGACAATCGCAATAATCTTGTGCGTCTTCTTCAGTATAAAAGGGACCGATGTATTCTGGGGAATCCAATGATTGAGACCAGAAACAAACAGTGAAGGTTTCAGACATTTGGGTTCTCTCCCCTTGGATGTCTCTATAGTATGGCACAGGCACCAGGGATCATGTAGTTCGTGGTGATACAAAACCAGACTTTTTTAGATAAGCATTGCTTATCATTATAGATATAGAAACTCTGCAATGAAGTAGTCTACAGTGATCTCCAACTTCGATGCCATTTCTTCACAGTAATCATCAAACGCATTTTGTTGTTGTTGGCGATCATCTTCATGCTCAATGAACAGATCTGCACTTTCGTTAGTCATAATAAAGGATGCGAAGTTTAGAGTATGATTGTAACAGAATCAACAGGCAAATGCAAGTCCACCGATAGATGCACCCAATGCAGTTGCCCACCCACGATTGTTGCGATTGTTGCGAGTGCTGGTCATGGATCTACCGATTGCTCCTCCAAGTGTAGCACCTAAAAGTGTACGAACTGGATTGCAGTTAGGATTGGTTTCTCTACCATAATACCCACCACCATTGTTATAGTATTGATTGGTAGGTCTCCATCCTTGATTGATAGAATTGCATGGCACATTATAAGATTGAACACTCACTCTACCAGATACATAATTACCATATTCATCATAACCACCAGGTTGATAAACTTCCTGATTTTGAGTGCAAACTCCAAACTGATTAACCTGCTGTGCTTGCACACTTACGGTTGAAAGTGTGAGTGGTAACAGTAAAGCTAATGGAAGAAATTTCATTACCAGGTTCCTCTCTGAATGTGAATCTTTCGTATCTCAGTATGTAGGAACTGAAGAAGTTTGGTGTCTGTGGTATTGTCAAAAGCATAATAAAGTCGATTTAGATACTCTTGCTGTGTGGTGCATTTGACTACCTTTGCACTCGTTACACCGATGCCGTTGAGTGGTGAACCTGCCTTAGATTTGGGCATCCCAAAGTTACCTGTGATGCGACCAGTTGTTCTCAGTTGTGGTTTGATCTTGGAGAGATTAGAATAGTTCATCGAGCAACAATGTCAAGAGTTTCCATCAGCATCATCGCAAGTTCTGTGCGATTGTCTTGATCTACTACAGGAATGTTAACTTCCACAAAATCACTCACAAGTTCCATCAATAGTTCAGTCATTCTCTCATTTGCATACACACAAGTTGCAAGATCATACTTAAATCCATCACACAACAGTTTGAGTGACTTAGTGACAGTGAGTTCTTGCACAGAATCGACAGTAGAGTAAGTCACTTGTTCAGAGGAGAGTTAAAGAAACGACGAAATGCAGTGACAACAATAATCAAAGTTGAAACTACACCAAGCAGACCAAGAAAGGTGACAGCATCACCATTGAAAGTGTAAGTATCAGGAGTCATAATTAAGAAAGATGAATAATACCAGCAGAGCACAATGTAGACAGTGTGCGACCATAATGACCCTGCAACCATTTGTATGCTTGAGTGTCATAGATTTGCTGAAAAAGAGTCACAAACTCTTCTTCAGTTACATTACCTTCTTCGTAACGAAAAAGTAGATCTGAGTCAGGCATTGTTAGAAGTCGTAGTTAGAATTGAGAGCACCTTCAAAGGATTTATCATCATAACCGATGACATTCTCAGGATCTATCTCATCAGCAAACTCACGCATCTCAGGTAGATCAAAGATCTCACCAGGAGCATCAGCAATCTCTGACCAAAGTTCATCATACATAATGGATCTCCGTTCTTTGACTCTTTAAGTATTGCACAGAATGATGTGCTTTGGGAGTTTATTGTGCCACTTCTACATGTGGCACAAGGAGCATTTCTGCTCCCACACTTTGCCTTTGAATAACCACAAACAAAAGCACATTTATTTAGTCCAATTTTTTTCCATCACAAAGTTATGATGACTGAACTCGTGACGATTCACAAGTTTGAATGTACCATACTTGGTGCTGCGAACATAACCTTCATGCTCACACTCTTCACCGTTGACATAACACATCAACTCATCATCGGTGTGAAGAAGTAAAAAGAAAGACTCTTTGATTTTTATCACGAGATTGTAGAAGTTGAACAGGTGAACATCAGCACCAGTCATTTCTGCAAGCACCTCAGCATCAAGATCTTCACCACATTTGATGAGAAGATTCACTGCTTTCTTGATCTCTTCAACATCTTTTTTGCTGACAAATGTGACCAGAGAACTCATCTGTTTGGCAAACTTACTAAGTGTCAGCACCTCAGTGAAGTTGCCGCGGAAGTATACATCAGGTTTGACAAACAAAACAACATCATCACTGTTCAATTCTGGAATCTCAAATGATGCAACAGCATCTTTGAGTGTAGGACCAGAGTAGGAAGTATGAGGAGCAATGATAAACACCTGATTCACTTTCTCTTTGAAAGAGTAAGTAATCGTATTGGGTCGGTAAGTATCATCACCACCGAAACCAATAAAGTCACCTTGCACCACACCTTTGATGCGAGGCAGACAATCAAATGCTACGTGCAAAATGTCAGCAACTTTGGGAACATTGCCATGATTGATGTCAATGTCCTCATGACAGTAGTTGATCTTGATTTTCACTTTGTTGAACACACTTTTGGTGCCCACAAAGAACTTTCCAGTCTCAGGATCAGTGCCCCAAACTATAGCAGGAGCACCGTCAATCTTGACGGAAACTTTATCTTTAACAGATTGATTTGCAAACCAATCTAACACTGAAAGATCACCAGTGAGAATGGAATCTTCAGGATGCTCAAGATGTGTGTTTTTCATGTCTTTAGTATGGCACAGCACAGGAGCAAAGTCAACCCCTGAATCATCAGTGTATTTTATGAGTTTAATTGAAATGGATTAAACTCTCTCATCAGACGAATACGCAGGTTCAATGGTATGCTTACACTCCTCAAACAAACTTTGTAGAATCTCGTCACAGAGTTGATACGATTTACTTGTCACGCCCACTGCATTTGCTTGATAGTATCGTACTGCGTTGTAGATAACTTTCCTCTGCTCCAAGTTAAAGATTTTATCACTCATTTCGATTCAATACCTCCATAGTTGACACTAATTTATTATACAATGCAGGCAAAGAAACCTGATTTAGATTCTCTGCTATTTTCTCATCTTTACGATTCAACAGTTGAAGTGAAGTCATCAAAACATTGAGTTCGTTGACATTTAGACTGACAGACATGATAGTTTATAGAATAGGATTTGCACTCAAAACTGTTGCATTTGGATTCTGAATGAGAGCATATCTTTTTGCCTCAGCATAATCCCGAGCAACACATTCAATAAAGAATCTTGTACCAAGATAAATGCACTCAACTTTGTATTTCATGATGATTAATTGTTTTAAGTTAATTGTTATAAATTACACTGTTTGCCAGTGTTGTGCTTCTGTTGAAGTTAGATACTGCGTCGTTTTCTTGACTACTCTTATAGTATTACATAGAATCTGGGCAAAGTCAACCCCTGAATCATCACTATATTTGATGAGTCAAACTGTCATTGATAAGTTACGTAACTTATCACACTACATGGGAAGTTTACCGATTGACTTTCCTTTTTTGTGTGCTTGAATGTATTTCCGTGCAGAACCTTCAGTTCTACACAGTTTCTCAAGTTGTTGTCCATTGTGTATGATGATGTATCCTTTGTTAGCATAGGGAACTGCTGCGTATTCTCCTTTATTGACTATAAATCCTTCCATCATTTCCTCACCACACTCACAGCAGGTTCACCTTTGGTGAAAATCGTATCAACAACCGATTGAACTGCACGAGCAGTGCTGACACCAACCTTGTTGTAAACAGGAATACAAACTAGACCGAACGATTTGCTATACTGACCAAGGTTGCCAGGTTGAATCAAACCATCACGAAGTCCTTTTGCGTCGTCATGATGCAACCTAATGACACGTCCGATAGTTTGACTGATGCCAATAAAGTCCATGTTGCGAAGAAACAAAACTGCCTCAAGTCCAGAGACATTGATACCCTCTGCAAGGATGCTATGATGCAACACAACAAACTTCTTAGAGTTATCCTTACCCCATGCAGAAAGAGTGTCAAAGAACACCTCACGATTGACTTTGCGACCATCAATCACTGCACCAGTCTTGGCAGTAATATACATCCAAGAGAAACCACGTTGCTCTAACTCAGCACAGAAATCAGTTTCTGACACCAGTGAAACGATTTGCTTGGTTGCCTTAGCACAAATCAGAATCTTGCTGGCATTGTTATCATCAATCGTTTCCAGCAGATTAGCAGCATCACGATCAAAGTTTGTCTGCTTGCCAGTCACCATTTCCAGTTGCTTGACTACAACTTTAGGGGGCACAATGTATCCACCTTCGACAAGTTCGGGAGCAGGAACTTTGCAGATCACTTGACCATAAACATCCACATCATTCATGCCTGGTTTACCCACAGTCACGGAATGTTTCGGAGTTGCAGTAAAGAAATAGCAACGATTTGCATTGGCAGCAAAGTGCTCCGTTGCAGGGAAAAAGTTACGTTTGACCGAATTGTGTGCTTCGTCAAAGTAAATCGTATTCACATCAATACCTGCCTCCTGAATACGTTGCAGGGAGTTGTAAGTGGTGAAGATGATACGATTGCGCTTGTAAGTCTGCACCGCCCAATCATAGATACCAGCAGGACTGGTGGTGGACTCGTGATGAGTCTCCCCAGAATGCACGTGAAGCACACGAACCATAGGATCAGTGATAAACTCCAGAAACTCACTGGACAACTGCTCTGCCAGCAGAATACGGGGAGCAACTACAACAATAGTCTGAGGAGTTTGTGACTGAAACTCACGCAGAGCATCATAAATCATCTTCAGAGTCTTGCCACCACCAGTAGGCACAATCACCTGACCTTTGTTGTGCTTTTGCATAGCAGCAACAGCACGTTCTTGATGCGGACGGAGTTGAAGTTGCATTACAAATGAATCAATACAAGTATGATAGAAAAGATTAGGCAAAAAGTCAAGGATCTTGTGCCAGTTCTTCAACTGTCACGTGCTTACATAGTTGTCTTTTAAGTTCCACCTGAATGTTGATAAGATGACCATACAAAAACTGCTGATACTCATTACCTTCCAGAAGATTTGTGAGTTCAGTTATACATTCAAGTGACTTGATGAGTTTATTTTTCTCTGTGAGAGGAGTTTTCAACCATTCATCCAACACTTTATCATCAATAGGCAATTCAATCATTTTCTACATTCCAAGAAATAAGAATACCGTGCCGACCCATCAGGATTGTATTGTACCACATCACAACCCTTATACTCATCCACCACCTCAAATCTTTGGTTTGATGGTGTAGGTTGTGCGTCTAACCAGTTTGCAGCACCATTTAGAATAAACACTAACAGAATCAACACACCAAACACACCCACACCTAACATAGCACCAGACAGAAACTCTTTAAGTGCTACTTTATCGTCTTGTGTCATCGTGGTGGGGGCATCGTGAGTGCTCTGGCAGTTGTTTCTTGATACCTCATAAATGTCTTTAATACTGATTTAAGTGTGAGTTGTAGTTCTTCTACATCTTCACACTGGTCAATCGTCCTTGACATTTTTTCATACTCAAACATCTTTGCAGGACTATCGAGTTTGATATCATCGGGATGTGTTTCTGACATGTTATCGTCTCCGTAAAGTTCGTCGAATAAAAAGGACCAAGAGTTCGTCATACATCCCACTCCCGTGCTTCCCAGTCCATCAAGCACATATCAGTTTGCTGTTTGTCAGTATAGTTATCGTAGGCATATTGACGACACTCTTCTTCTGTGCCCTCAAATAGCATTTCATACATTTTGTGGTCTCCATCGTAGGTAAACTTATACAATCCCCACTCGTCGTAGCAATCAGGAAAGAACGGCATCATACCCATCCAGCAAAACTAAAAATGTATGATAGTCCCCATTCTAATGTATGAGGTGGTAATTCGTCAATATGTTCAAATACAAGTCGTCGTGCATGTAAAATACGTTCTTTGCCGACTGCAAGTAAATTAGCTTTAGAACCCTTGAGAAACTCATTAAAATCTTCTTGATTGTTTTGCTTTTGACCTGAAATATACAAGCGTCGCATTTCAGTCATCAATTCTTTTGTTTCGGGTGAAAATGTGACTGTATTTTCGCCCACAGGTATTTCCATACGCTTCATACAACCCATAGAAAACTTCATAGCGTCTCTGACTTCATCAACCGTCAGTGTATCATCATCTCCACTACGATAAGAGTGTTGAATGACACCATTTGTGCATTCAATCACACGCAACAGGGCTAGTTTATCTTTTTCTACATCGGGTAGTGCTTCAAATTCTGTTTTCCAATCAATCATTGTTCCCATACCATCTGATGTGCAAGTTTATCTCTTAACGCATTAATTCTTTTATCATCATACTGCTGAAAGTTTCCACGCTTTTCTACTTTTTTGTAATAATGTAACGCATTAATAATTATACCATAATCTTCCATCGTTATATCTATTTGCATTAAAAACCCTTTGTTTTTTTATTTTTCTTTGGCTTTGGTTCTTTATGATCTAGAACCTCAACGTGACTTAAAAAGTTACCACCACTCTCAAACCATTTACGCTTCACATCTTCATAATTATCAAAGACAAAGGTATCACCACTGCTTATTACTAATTTATAATCGTGACGAAGATAGGGTTCGTCAGATGTTTGTCGGAAATATCGTGGGTCAGAAGGGTCAATAAGTTGAGTCATTTTACTTTACCATCGAGTATTTGGTCAGCATCGAGATCCATTCGGGTATTCTTACCAAGCAACTGCAACACGTATCCCTCAAAATCAGTAGAATCTGATTCGTAGATGACATGACCGTGATTGTTGTCACTCTC